>Ga0315336_1001443_pt1 | contig 46240 bp, 38 predicted proteins | sample ASW5metaG_FD_204512 | JGI IMG/M metagenome (GOLD analysis project Ga0315336, IMG submission 204512) | Ammonia-oxidizing marine archaeal communities from Monterey Bay, California, United States - ASW #5 | ecosystem: Environmental > Aquatic > Marine > Intertidal zone | place: USA: California... | reverse complement strand
CTCATCGAAGGGCTCACCTGAGCTGACCAAATCGAATTACCTGCCCCATGTCGATGGGCTGCGCGCCACCGCTATACTCGCGGTGGTGCTCTATCACGCCGCGCCCGAACGCCTTTCCGCCGAGGTCAGGTAAGGTCGAAGCGATCCGCGTTCATCACCTTGTTCCAGGCCGCCACGAAGTCCCGCACGAAAGTCTCTTGTGCATCGCCTTGTCCGTAGACCTCGGCAAAGGCGCGCAGTTGAGAGTTCGAACCAAAGACGAGGTCGACGCGGGTGCCGGTCCACTTCACCTCGCCGCTCTCGCGATCGTGTCCCTCGAACACATCTTCGTCCTCGGAAGCCGCCTTCCACTCCGTGCCCATGTCGAGCAGGTTCACGAAGAAGTCGTTGGTGAGCGTCTCCGGCCCATTGGTGAAGACGCCATGCTGCGACCCTCCAAAGTTCGTATTCAAGACGCGCATGCCGCCGACGAGAACCGTCATCTCGGGTGCGGTCAGCGTCATGAGTTGCGCCTTGTCGACCAACAGCTCTTCGGCCGAAACGGCGTATTTGGTCTTCTGGTAGTTGCGGAATCCGTCTGCGACTGGTTCGAGCACGGCGACTGACTCCACGTCGGTCTGCTCCTGCGACGCGTCCATGCGGCCCGGTGTGAACGGAACCTCTATCGTCTGCCCGGCGTTCTTCGCAGCTTGCTCGACGGCTGCGCAACCGCCGATGACGATCACGTCAGCGAGCGACACCTTCTTGCCGCCGGACTGCGCGTCATTGAACGCCTTCTGGATCTCCTCGAGGGTTTCCAGCGCCCTCGCCAGTTGGGCCGGCTGGTTGACCTCCCAATCCTTCTGGGGGCTGAGACGGATGCGCGCGCCGTTCGCCCCGCCGCGCTTGTCCGAGCCGCGGAAGGTCGAAGCAGAAGCCCAGGCGGTCGAGACCAGCTCGGAGATCGACAGCCCCGACGCGAGGATCTTGCCCTTGAGGTCGGCGATGTCCTTGTCGTCGATCAGGTCGTGATCGACGTCTGGCACGGGATCTTGCCACAGCAGCTCCTCTGCCGGGACCTCCGGTCCGAGATAACGCGAACGGGGACCCATGTCGCGGTGTGTCAACTTAAACCACGCCCGGGCAAACGCATCTGCGAACTCATCCGGGTTCTCGTGGAACCGCTTCGAGATCGGGCCATATATTGGGTCCATACGCATCGCCATATCGGCGGTGGTCATGATAGTTGTCACCTTGTTCGACGGATCATCTGCTGCCGGCGCGAGGTCTTTTTCATCCGGCGTGACCGGCACCCACTGCCAGGCTCCGGAGGGGCTCCTCACCAGATCCCAGTCGTAGCCGAACAGAACGTCGAAATAGCCCATGTCCCATTTGGTTGGGTTCGCGGTCCAGGAGCCTTCGATGCCGCTGCCGATCTGATCGCCGCCTTTGCCGCTGGCAAAGCTGCTCTTCCAGCCGAGGCCTTGCTCTTCGATGCCGGCGGCCTCCGGCTCGGGGCCTACAAGCGTCGCATCGCCGGCGCCGTGACATTTGCCGAAGGTGTGGCCGCCGGCAGTGAGTGCGACGGTCTCCTCGTCATTCATGGCCATGCGCGCGAAGGTCTCGCGAATGTCCTTGCCCTCCTTCAGCACACTCGGTTCACCGTTCGGGCCTTCCGGGTTCACGTAGATCAGGCCCATCTGAACCGCGGCGAGCGGGTTATCGAGCTCCCGGTCGCCGCTGTAGCGCTTGTCGCCCAGCCACTCGGCCTCGGTACCCCAATAGATATCTTCTTCGGGCTCCCAGATGTCCTCGCGCCCGCCGCCAAATCCGAAGGTCTTGCCCCCCATCGATTCAATGGCGCAGTTGCCAGCGAGAATCATGAGGTCGGCCCAGGAGATCTTGTTGCCGTATTTCTGCTTGATCGGCCAGAGTAGCCGACGCGCCTTGTCGAGGTTCACGTTGTCGGGCCAGCTGTTGAGCGGTGCGAAGCGCTGGTTGCCTGTGCCTGCGCCACCGCGGCCATCGCCGATGCGGTAGGTGCCTGCGGCGTGCCAAGCCATACGAATGAAGAGCGGCCCGTAGTGGCCGTAGTCGGCAGGCCACCAGTCTTGACTGTCGGTCATCAGCCCATAGAGGTCCTTCTTCAGGGCCTCCAGGTCGAGTTTCTTGAATTCCTCGGCGTAGTTGAACCCCTCGCCCATGGGATCGGACATGGCGGAGTTCTGGTGAAGAATCCTGAGGTTCAACTGGTTCGGCCACCAGTCCCGATTCGACTGCATTCCAAAATGCGTGGCTTCGTGCGCCACCGGACACCCGCCCGTGTCTTCGACTTTTTTGTCCATCTTACTCTCCGATCGTGTTCTGCATTTTTCACGCTTGTTCCGTGTCCAAGGATCATGGATTCCTTGGAAAGTGATCCGGTTTCACAGCCATCGCAATGACGAAGGGCAAATCAGGTGGAATGTCCTGATCGCCGTGAGCTACTCCGGCAGTCACGGTCCGCTGGCGAACCGGCCGGGGGCGCGGGCTGTCTGGCTGCTCGTCATCTCCGCTTGAAGTCTTAAGGACCAATGTACCAAGGCTATCTCATTAATTTAAGTTGGATTTACTGATTGCAGCGATAAGATGTTCTTATGACAAATCTGACGTTCAAGCAGCTTCGCTACTTCGAGGCGTTGGCACGGCATGGCCACTTCGGACGCGCGGCCGATGCCTGTGCGATCTCCCAACCTGCCTTGTCGATGCAAATCAAGGAATTGGAACAATCGTTGGGGACGGAGCTCTTCGAAAGAGGCGCGCGTCAGGTCCGGCTAACCAACTTCGGAGAGGAGTTTGCCCCGCGCGTCCGCGACATCCGGCGTTCGGTGGAAGAACTGGAAGACTTGGCGCGCGCCTCGCGCGACCGGCTGGTGGGACGGCTGCGGATAGGTGTGATCCCGACGATCGCACCCTACCTGCTGCCTACAATAATCGGCAACCTTACCCGCATGTATGACGGCCTCGACATTCAGGTGCGCGAGACGCTGACGTCGAAGCTGGTTCAAGAGCTGGCGGATGGTCGGATTGACACGGCAATTGTTGCTCTGCCGGTATCCGAGCCTTCGTTGACCGAGGTTGCGCTGTTTTCGGAGGAATTCTTGCTGGTCCGTCCAGGCGAGGATGAGGGAAAGCCGGTGCCCAATCGCGAAACGTTACGCGAAATGAGGCTGCTCCTGCTGGAAGAGGGGCACTGTTTTCGCGATCAAGCTCTATCGTTCTGCAACATGCATTCGGCGCGGCCCCGGGAATTGCTGGACGCCAGCTCTCTGTCCACATTGGTCCAAATGGTCAGCGCTGGCATTGGTGTCACTTTGATCCCGGAAATGGCAGTGGAGGTGGAGACACGCTCGGCGTCAGTGTCTGTCGCTCGCTTCAAGCGTCCCCGACCTTCGAGAACAATTGGCATGATCTGGCGCAAGACAAGCCCTCTGGCCAAACAGCTCTTGCAGATTTCTGAAGTGGTTCGTCAGTCAGCCGACGCGTTGCACGAGCAGTACAATCCAATATCGTCGTCGCGCAGACCCCGAACCTAACGCCCAAACGCTGCCGTTCGAAGGTCGCCCAGCTAACGATCGCTTCCCGCTCACCTTCTTCCCAGCTGAGCGGCGCGAACGACCCGTTAGCGCCGCGCAATCAGAAGGACCCAAATGCCCGGCTATCAGTTGGCTGCTTTGCTCTGCGCTGCTGCGTACTCGATTTATCTCCGACGCTGCCATCAGTGATCGCTTCGAATGTGATGGCGGACAAGCTTTTTGGCAGGGCTCTGTGGAATCGCGAGGGTTCGCGAATTACGGAGGTCGATAAGATGGGCGCAGGTTGACGATCGGCGGGTTTCGAGAAACATGATTGAGTATTCTCGGAAGGGCGACCCAGTAATCCAACACGGTCCTGAGAACGCCTCTGGAACATAATGCCCACGCATTGCCCAGCCTTGGGCGGCATTTGGGCACAGTTCGTGGCTTGATCAGGCAGCGCCAGACATCGCCGACACAGCGTTCAAGAATTGTTTTGCTAGGAATTACAGGGGGGGTGAATGGTGGGCGCGGTTGGGATTGAACCAACGACCCCTACGATGTCACCGTAGTGCTCTTCCGCTGAGCTACGCGCCCTGACGGTCACCCTCATCGGGTGGCCAATCGATCAAAGTGCTATATCGGGATTGATAGAGTGAAGCAAGCGGTGCGAGTGCACCGCTCTGGCCTTGCCGGTTTAGCTCGCGATCAATCGCTCGACCTCTTGAACCAAGTCGCGCAAATGGAAGGGCTTGGATAGCACCTTGGCGTCTTTTGGGGCTTGGTTCTCAGGGTTGAGCGCCACGGCCGCAAAGCCCGTTATAAACATGATCTTGAGTTCCGGATCGATTTCGGCGGCCCGGCGCGCAAGCTCGATGCCGTCCATTTCCGGCATAACGATATCCGTCAACAGCAACGTGAAAGGTTCTTCCTTGAGGCGCTCAAAGGCGTCCGCACCGTTGCCGAAGGAAATCACTTCGTATCCGGCCTTTTTCAGCGCCTTATCGAGAAAGCGCCTCATATCGTCGTCGTCCTCGGCGAGGAGAATGCGGTTGAGAGCACCGCTTTCGAGTTCTTCCACACCCATGCCCCGGCTCCTTTAGCGACCTTCGATGTATCAGGCCAATCTCGGCCATAAGTCTTAACATCCTACAAAACCGATTAAACAGTTGCTCACCTGGACTTGCAGTGAAAAAGCTCCATCATTATGAATGCCCGCGACTGCGCCTTTTTGCCAACCATTTGCATCTCGATGCTGGACAGCCCTACTCTCGCTTGGCAGACTTCCGGCGTGCTGGGCGAACTGACATCATGATATCGGCCATCGTGGCCGTCAAATTACGGGTTTTCGAACAATGTCGCGCGTGGAGGAGTTGATTATCGACGCGGAGCTAACTCCGCCATTCAGCGTGATCGAGCCTGAGAACCACACCGCCCCCCTCGTGTTCAACTCGCCCCACAGCGGCAGAACCTATCCCTCGGCATTCTTGAATGCGTCGCGTCTGGATCCGATGACTCTGCGGAAATCGGAAGACGCCTATGTCGAACAGTTGTTCATGCCGGTCGTTGGACTGGGTGCGCCGCTTATGCATGCCCATTTCCCGCGCGCCTATCTCGACGTCAACCGCGAGGCCTATGAACTTGACCCGGTCTTGATCGCCGACGATCTCCCCCATTACGCGAACACGCAATCGGTGAGGGTGATCGGAGGACTGGGAACCGTCGCGCGGGTGGTCACCGATCAAGAGGAAATCTACCGCGAACCCATGAAGCTTGATGCAGCGCTCTACCGGATCAAGCGACTGTACGAGCCCTACCATGACGCACTCGGCTCGTTGCTGGCGCGCTGTCAGAACACCTTCGGTTTTGCAATCCTGATCGATTGCCATTCCATGCCGTCAAATCCGAGCAATGATCGGCGCGGCGTGCGCCCGGACTTCGTCTTGGGCGACAGGTTTGGCGCATCGTGCAATCCGGAGTTGACGCAATTCATTATGTCTCAGCTGCGTGCCATGGGCTACGTGGTTGAAAAAAACCAGCCCTATGCTGGAGGCTATATTACCGAACACTACGGACGACCGGACAAGGGCATGCATGCTTTGCAAATCGAAGTGAACCGGGCCCTTTATCTCGACGAATCCACCTTCGAGTTTGCATCGGGATACGCGGTGCTGCGAAAAAACCTAATGTTGTTGACCTCGGCCCTGTTCGGCATGTCGCCTGAAATTGGCCGCGTGCCGCGTTGGGCGGCCGAGTGAGCGGTTTTATCCAGCGCAGCTAAGAAAAAAGGGCCGCCCGAAAAACGAACGGCCCGAAGTCTAGGGAGGAAACGCCCAAGAAGGGCAACGGTAGCGAATCATTATCGATACCGCATTGCAATAATATGTCATTGCGCCGCACCAATTTCAAGGTTTTTCAAAATTTTTGCTGTATTATCAATGCGTCTGCTGTGAACTTACCAAATTCGATGTCTCGACAGATTCCGCGCCGCAACACTTCCATTGCATGGTCTATCGCCTGCAATTTCATAAACATATGATTTTCTTAATATAAATTGCCCGATGTCGCATTCCGATAATCCCACTGCAACGGAATTGGAACGCCTTTCGGCGTTCGCCCATGATTTGGCGGATCTGTCGGAGCAATACATTCTTCCTTACTTTCGGGGCCGGGTTACGGTCCAAAACAAATCAGAGTCGGGTGTTTTCGATCCGGTGACCGAAGCCGACCTCAAGGCGGAAAAAGCCATTCGCGAGGCCATCACTGAGGCCTATCCCGATCACGGCATCATAGGCGAGGAATACGGCGCCAAGGGCAGCGACGCCTCGAAATGTTGGTTGATCGACCCAATTGACGGCACAAAAGCCTTTGTCACGGGCTCGCCCCTTTGGGGAACGCTGATCGGGCTGCTAGACAAAGGACGTCCCCTATTGGGCCTAATGAACCAGCCGTTCACGGGAGAGCGCTTCTGGAATGACGGTCGGAGCGCGCGCTACCGTGATCGGGTTTCAGGCAACACTCCAATAAAGACGCGCCGGTGTCCTCAGCTGGGGGATGCGGTGATGACGACGACAAGCTTGGATCTGCTCGAGCCCGGGCTCGAACGCGAACGATTCGATGCTTTGAGCGACCACATCCGCATGCGCCGGTTCGGGGGCGATTGCTATTCCTACTGCTTGCTGGCCGCGGGACAAATCGATCTGGTGGTCGAGACGGGACTAAATCCCCACGACATCGTCGCGCTCATTCCGATCATCCAACAGGCTGGCGGGATGGTGACGCAATGGGACGGCGGTGATGCAGCACTTGGTGGCCGCATAATCGCTGCAGGCGATCGCGACCTCCATGCGGCCGCCGTGGAAATTTTGACGCGCCCAGAATAAGCCCTGTTCAACCGATGTCGCTGCCTGGAATAAAGGCGTCGAAGCCCGCCCAAAATTGCTCCCGCGACTCATCGCGCTCCTGCAAAATCTCGTGATGCGCGCGATCTATGACGATTTGCGAGCCGGCTTTCAGCTGCGCGGCCAGTTCCTCGATAGCACGGCCATCCACCACGCGGTCGTTAGCGGCGGCAAACATGAGCGTCGGCACGTGGACGGAGGCGGGAAAATCAATATCGTCTATAAGCATCATCGATTTGATGGCTTCGTGCAGCCAGCCGATTGTCGGCGACCCAATGCCGAGCTGCGGCGCAGCTTCAAAAATACTCTTGTTGCGCAAGAAGCGGCCTTCATCGAAGGTCAAGACGTTCCCTTCGAAGGGCTCGCTCTCCCAAGATGCATCGCCGCCTCGCGGCACATAAGCATCTCCCAACCCAAAATACATGGCTGCTTCAACGATGACCGACGATGCAGCCAGTGAGAATGGCAAATCACAGAGACGCAACATGGGTGCGATTGCCACGATCCGATCAAACCAACAATCCTGTAAGCGCGCGGCGCGCAGCAGAATGTTGCCGCCCATCGAGTGGGCGAGCGCGAAGTATGGCTGCGGGCAGTCGGGGAGTACGATGTCTCTCATGAACATGCTCAAGTCTCGGTCGTAGTCGGTGAAACTTTCCACGTGTCCTTTTCGCGCATTGCTCAGCAGCCTGGCCGATGCGCCCTGGCCCCGCCAGTCCATACTGGCGACAAAAAAACCGCGCCGGCGGAGATCGCCTATGGTTTCAAAATATTTCTCGATGAATTCACCACGCCCGCCAAACACGCAGACGGTGCCTCGCGCCTTTCCGGCGGTCGGCTCCCACACCGCGTAGCGCAATTGGAGACCGTCATGGCCGGAGAATCCGCCAACCCTGGCGCCAGTCGGCACCGGATTTCGCTGTACGCCTATCAAGTCCATCAGGACCGATCCCTCCAACCGCGCGACGTGCCGACATTCCCCTTGCCGGCACGGTTATATCAAGCTCGCTCCCGACCCGAAACGCTCAATGGCACCTGGCCCACAGTTGAGAAGGATACTCCAGCCGCAATACAAAACCGGCTCCGACGAAATATCGGAACCGGTTTGTCTCTGCGCTTACAACTGAACGTGCAGCCTTAAAGCCTGCCGCGATAATGGCGGCGGCCGTGGTCATTTCCAATGTGTCTTGCGTTCAGCAATTCGCCTGAGCACCTGTCGATGCGCAAACGGTAATTGTGCCCATTGCGACGCCGAGCTTCGACGACAAATGCGTTTCTATGCAAATGCAGGTCGTGCAGTCCCCGCCAACCATCGCGCTTCAAACGCCGGCGAATTTGTTTGCGATCGAGACAGTAACCGCGATGAAAGCGATGAGCCGATCGGCCGTGGCGCTCGAAGTCTCGTCCGTCATAGACGTCGTGGCCTCGGCGGCGTCCGCCTGTACCAATTTCGATGTATCCGTCGGGACCCGCGATGGTGAATCCGAATGCCGGCTCTGCGGCAATGGCTTGGGGTGCGGTCGCAACCGTCGCTGTCATCAGGGCGCCTGCTGCTATCAAGATCATTTTCATGTCAGTCTCCTTGGGGTCATCAAATCGCTGTTATGACCCGGAGCCTAACGGTTGCTGCCTGAACGCAAGCCCAAGCGACCCTTCATGTTCTGTTCATTTACGGCACCCTCTTCCATTTGCCTCATAATTGTTATTACCATTGTTTATCAGAGCCTTAAGGCTCTTGAAAAGGTGCATGAATGATCCCATATACAGGGTGCGCACGCCTCTTTTGGGTGCGTTATCTGAAAAATGTCCGGCCATGTGGCGGACATAACCGCATGTTGCTTCCAAGGAGGATATGTGATGCGACCTTTTGATCTCACTCCACTCTATCGCTCTACGATCGGCTTCGACCATTTGGTTTCTATGCTTGATTCTATAAAGACGCTCGACGGCGAGACGAACACCTACCCGCCCTATAACATCGAGCGTCTGGGCGAGCACGAATACCGCATTACGATGGCTGTCGCGGGCTTCGGCCGAGATGACATCGACGTTGAGCTGAAGGAAAACGCGCTTACGGTGCGTGGCGAAACCAAGGGTGACGATAAGGAGAAAACCTTTCTTCACCGGGGTATCGCGACGCGAACGTTCGAGCGGCGGTTCCAACTTGCAGACCATGTCGAGGTCACAGGCGCCGATTTGGAAAACGGACTGCTGCACGTCGATCTCAAGCGTGAGCTGCCCGAGGCCATGAAACCGCGCACGATCGCAATCGGCGAGAGTGCCGAGCAGCAAAAAGTGATCGAGAACGCGGCGTAGGGCCGCTTTCTCGCCCCCACCAATCGACGGGCGCTCCTGTTGGGGCGCCCGTCTTCATTTGCATCTCTCTCGGCCGCTCGAGGTTGATCGATCCACACTTCTTGTCTAAATCACTGAAATCTGGCACCTTTGGCATGCGATAGGACAGCTATCCTGTCCTTTAAGCTGGGCGTGTCCAGCAGCGCGGGTTTTGGTTGACGAACGGACCGATCTCGCCGCTATGGGCGCCGTCCGTGGAGGGGTGGCGAAACTTCGCCGTTGTTCCAGATTGCATGGCCGGCCGGTAGCACGTATCGACGCCGTCGCTAAGCTCTGGAACGCTCTGTATTTTACTGCGCGCGCTCTTCGAGCCTGTGGGTCGTCGGAGAGAACGGAAGTGCTGTGCCGACCGCTCTGCCTACCGTAATATGGCGCGCGGCGGCGAGATAGAAGGATGCAACGGGTTTGAAAACAGCAGACGGCAAACGCCACGGCGAAAATCGCAATGTGAAAAATGACCAAGCGCAGGGGCTTTACAACCCAGCGCATGAGCATGATTCCTGTGGCGTTGGCTTTGTCGCCGATCTCAAGGGCCGCAAAAGTCATCGCATTATCGAATACGGCCTCGAGGTGTTGCTTAATTTGACCCATCGGGGCGCCGTCGGAGCCGATCCCGAGGCCGGAGACGGCGCAGGTTTGCTGGCTCAAATTCCTCACGACCTCATGAAGGAGGATTGCGCCCGACTTGGCTTCGCGCTTCCCGAGCTTGGTCAATATGCGGTCGGTCAGATCTTCATGCCGCAGGACGATGCTGCCCGACGGCATTTCGAAGGCATCATCGAACAGACGATTCTCGGCGAAGGCCACGAGTTATTGGGTTGGCGCGACGTCCCCGTTGACAATTCGTGTCTGCCTCAATCGGTTAAGGACACGGAACCCCATCATCGCCAGATCTTCATCCGGCGCGCATCGTCAATAGAAGACGAGGACACATTCGAGCGGCGACTCTATGTGCTGCGCAAGATGATCTCGGGCGCGATTTACGTAGAGACAGCGGGCAAGGATATCGGCTTTTACGTCGTATCGCTGTCATGCCGCACAATCGTCTACAAGGGCATGTTCCTGTCCAAGCAGCTTGGTGCCTATTACGAAGATTTGCGGGACGAGCGGTTCGCATCTGCGCTGGCGCTGGTTCATCAGCGGTTTTCGACCAATACGTTTCCGTCCTGGCCGCTGGCCCACCCCTACCGGATGGTCGCTCACAACGGCGAAATCAACACATTGCGCGGCAACGTCAATTGGATGGCTGCCCGCCAGGCCAGTGTCTCGAGCCCGCTATTTGGCGACGACATAAATAAGCTTTGGCCAATTTCCTACGAGGGCCAATCCGACACGGCGTGTTTCGACAATGCTTTGGAGTTCCTGTTAAGGGGCGGCTACCCGCTCGCCCACGCCGCGATGCTGTTGATCCCGGAGGCATGGGCCGGCAACCCACTGATGGATGACAATCGCCGCGCCTTTTACGAATACCACGCCGCACTCATGGAACCTTGGGACGGGCCCGCCGCCGTGGCCTTCACCGATGGCCGCCAGATAGGCGCAACACTTGACCGAAACGGCCTGCGGCCGGCGCGCTATTTGGTCACCGACGACGACCTTGTGATCATGGCTTCGGAATCTGGCGTGTTGCCGATGCCGGAAGAAAAGATCATCCACAAGTGGCGGCTGCAGCCGGGAAAGATGCTGCTTATCGACCTGGAAAAGGGTCGCATCATATCGGATGAGGAAATCAAGGCTGAGCTCGCCGGCGCGCACCCCTATCAGACCTGGCTCGATCAAGGCCAAATTCGCGTGTCCGATTTGCCCGATGCGGCCTTTGAGCCCCAAGGCACGAATGTCAGTCCGCTGGATTGCCAACAGGCGTTCGGCTACACGCAGGAGAGCCTCAAGTTTTTGATGGCGCCGATGGCTCACATCGGCCAGGAAGCCATCGGTTCGATGGGCACCGATACACCGATTTCAGCGCTATCGAGCAAGCCCAAGCTGCTTCATACCTACTTCAAGCAGAACTTCGCGCAGGTGACCAATCCGCCGATTGATCCGATCCGCGAGGAGCTGGTGATGTCTCTGGTGACGTTCATCGGACCGCGACCGAACATCCTGGACCTTGAAGGCACATCCAAGCTCAAGCGCCTCGAGGCCCACCAACCAATCCTGAATAACAAACGGTTGGAGAAGATCCGCCGAATTGGCGAGATCGCCGACAATGACTTCCGAACGGTCACGCTGGATATCACCTACGGCGTCGAGGATGGCGCCGATGGTATGGCCGATGCGCTCGAGGCCCTGTGCGGGGCTTCCGAAAAGGCGATTGCAGACGGGTACACAATCATCATCCTATCCGATCGATCGGTGAGCCTGGAGAGGATCCCGATCCCTTCACTGCTCGCGACCTCGGCCGTCCACCATCATTTGATCCGCCAGGGCTTGCGGACTTCGGTTGGATTGGTGGTTGAGACGGGCGAGGCGCACGAGGTGCACCAGTTCTGCACTCTGGCCGGCTACGGCGCCGAAGCGATCAATCCATACCTTGCTTTGGAAACGCTGGAGCTCGTCCTCGATGACCTGGAAGAGGATCTCAGTCTCGAAGACGCCACCAATCGGTATGTGAAGGCGATCAACAAGGGCATCTTGAAGGTTATGTCCAAAATGGGCATTTCGACCTATCAATCCTACTGCGGCGCGCAGATATTCGACGCCGTGGGATTGCGGTCGGACTTCATCGAAAAATATTTCGCCGGCACCCATAGCCAGGTCGAAGGTGTGGGGCTCGCCGAGATTGCCGGTGAAACTGTCGAGCGGCATCGCTTGGCGTTTTCCGATGCTCCGATATACCGGAACGCTCTGGATGTGGGTGGTGAGTACATGCTTCGCGTGCGCGGCGAATCCCATGTCTGGACGTCGGATGCGGTCTCCGATCTCCAACACGCGGTGCGCGGCAATTTACCTGAAAAATATCGCGCCTACGCCAAGGGGATCAACGAGCAAGATGCCCAGCTGATGACCATGCGCGGCATGTTCCGCATCAAGGACGCCGAAGAGAGCGGCCGGGAACCGATTCCGCTTGAGCATGTCGAACCGGCATCGGAAATCGTTCGGCGATTTGCCACCGGTGCTATGTCATTCGGTTCGATCAGCCGGGAAGCCCATACGACGCTCGCTGTTGCCATGAACCGGCTTGGCGCCAAGTCCAACACCGGCGAGGGCGGAGAAGAATCCGACCGATTTATGACACTTGCCAATGGCGATTCCATGCGCTCGGCTATCAAACAGGTGGCGTCGGGCCGCTTTGGCGTTACGACCGAATACCTCGTCAATTCCGATATGATGCAGATCAAGATGGCCCAGGGCGCCAAGCCCGGGGAAGGCGGTCAGCTGCCCGGCCACAAGGTCGATTCGGTGATAGCCAAGGTGCGTCACTCGACCCCTGGTGTGGCGCTTATTTCCCCTCCGCCTCACCATGACATCTATTCGATCGAAGATCTGGCGCAGCTCATTTTCGATTTGAAGAACGTCAATCCCGATGGCCTTGTCTCGGTCAAGCTGGTGGCTGAAGTCGGCGTGGGGACCGTGGCAGCCGGTGTGTCGAAAGCACGAGCCGATCACGTGACAATCTCCGGCTTCGAGGGCGGTACCGGCGCGAGCCCCCTGACCTCGATCAAGCACGCGGGCTCCCCGTGGGAGATCGGGCTTGCGGAAACACATCAGACTTTGGTGCTGAACCAGCTGAGGGGCCGCATTGCGGTACAGGTGGACGGCGGCATACGTACCGGGCGAGACGTCGTTATCGGCGCGCTGTTGGGTGCCGATGAGTTCGGCTTTTCAACCGCACCCCTGATCGCGGCGGGATGTTTGATGATGCGCAAGTGTCATCTCAACACATGCCCGGTGGGCATCGCCACGCAAGATCCCGTGCTGCGCAAGCGTTTCAGGGGGACGCCCGAACACGTGATCAACTATTTCTTCTTTGTGGCAGAAGAGGTGCGCACGCTGATGGCGCAGATGGGCATTCGCAAATTTTCCGACATGATCGGCCAGACGCAATGCCTCGATCAGGAAAAGACAATTCAGCACTGGAAGGCCAAGGGACTTGATTTCAGCAAGCTCTTCCATAAGCCGAACATGCCCGCCGACGTGGCGCTTTGGAACAGCGAGCAGCAGACTCACCATGTCCATGATGTCATGGACCGAACGCTCATCGAGCTGTCGCAAGCCGCGCTTGAGAAACGGGAAGCAGTCAAAATTGAGCTGCCCATACGCAACACCGATCGCACCACCGGCGCAATGCTGTCGGGCGAGGTCGCAAAACGACATGGTCACAAGGGTTTGCCGGATGACACGATCTTTGTCTCACTTTCGGGGACGGCTGGGCAAAGTTTTGGCGCTTGGCTCGCGGCCGGCGTGACCCTCTCTCTGGTGGGCGAGGCCAACGACTATGTGGGCAAAGGCTTGTCGGGAGGCCGGATCATCGTGCGCCCGCCCGAAGAGAGCAAGATCGTACCCGAAGACAGCATCATCGTCGGCAACACGGTACTCTATGGCGCAATTTGCGGCGAATGTTATTTCCGAGGAGTGGCGGGCGAGCGCTTTGCCGTCCGCAACTCGGGCGCCATCGCCGTCGTCGAAGGGACCGGCGATCACGGATGCGAATACATGACCGGCGGTGTCGTTGTCGTGATCGGACCGACTGGGCGAAATTTCGCCGCTGGCATGTCGGGCGGCATTGCCTATGTGCTGGATGAGAAGGGCGATTTCGAGCGGCGCTGCAATCTTGCGATGGTGGATCTGGAACCGGTTGCAGCAGAGCGAGAGGCAATCGAGCGCCTCGCGCATCAGGGGCCCGATTTGGAGACCCATGGTCTCGTTGACGTCATGTCCGATATGACGAGACACGACAGCGAACGCGTGAGGCAGCTGATTGAAAATCACCTGCATTATACGGGATCGGCGCGGGCGCGAGAGATTTTGGACAATTGGGACGATTACTTGGCCAAATTCGTGAAGATCATGCCCGTCGAGTACAGGCGCGCGCTGCAGGAAATGTCCAAGCACCAGGATGCTGACAAAACCGGTTTCGACGAGATCGAGATCGGCTTGCGTGAGGGCACCTGACTTTATGGGCAAAGTAACCGGGTTTCTGGAAATAGACCGGCAGGATCGAAAAAATCGTCCGGCCTCGGATCGTGTTCGCAATTTCGAAGAATTTGTGATTCCGCTGGACGACAACAATGTTCGGCGACAGGCTGCCCGCTGCATGGACTGCGGAATCCCGTATTGCCATACGGGTTGCCCGGTGAACAACCAAATCCCCGACTGGAACGACCTCATCTACAATGACGGCTGGCGGGAAGCCGCGAGCAATCTGCATTCAACCAACAATTTCCCGGAAATCACCGGCCGGATTTGCCCGGCGCCGTGCGAAGCCGCGTGCACGCTAAATCTCGAAGACGTGCCCGTGACGATCAAGACAATTGAATGCACGATCGCAGACAAGGCATTGGCGGAGGGCTGGATAGGCCCGCAACCGCCGTTGCGCACGACGGGCAAGCGCGTTGCCGTCATCGGTTCGGGGCCAGCTGGTCTGGCTGGCGCCCAACAGCTCGCCCGGGCCGGCCACGACGTGCACGTCTATGAGAAAAATGCCAAGCCAGGCGGCCTGCTGCGCTATGGCATTCCCGATTTCAAAATGGAGAAGCACATCATCGATCAGCGGATCGCTCAGATGGAAGTGGAGGGCGTGACGTTTCATTGCGGCGTCGATGTCGGCGCCGACCTGCAAGTGGAAGAACTCGACTCCACCTATGACGCTTTGATGTTGACCGGCGGCTCGGAGCATCCTCGCGACTTACCGGTCGAGAACCGCGAGCTAGACGGTGTTCATTTCGCCATGGATTTTCTTCCACAGCAAAACCGCCGCGTTGCCAATGAGCCCTTGGGCGATGTCAAACCGATTACGGCTGACGGCAAACACGTCGTGGTGATCGGTGGCGGCGATACCGGCTCGGACTGTATCGGAACGTCCTTCCGACAAGGGGCGTTGTCGGTCACGCAACTTGAGATTCTGCCGCGACCGCCGGAGATGGAGAACAAGGAAATGACGTGGCCGCATTGGCCACTCAAAATGCGAACGTCTTCCAGCCAGGCTGAAGGCGCTGTCCGCGACTGGAGCGTCATGACGACTGCGATCAGCGGGACCGATGGCCGCGTGGGGATGCTGCATTGCGTTCAAGTGGACGGCAATATGAAGCCAGTCGAGGGTTCAGAGTTAGAGCTGAAAGCCGACTTGGTCCTGTTGGCCATGGGTTTTGTCCATCCCATCCATGAAGGATTGCTTGCCGAACTCGGTGTCGAGCTCGATGAACGCGGCAACGTCAAGGCCAACGATGTCGACTATCGGACATCGCGGGCAAATGTGTATGTGGCCGGTGACATGCGGCGTGGCCAGTCGCTTGTCGTGTGGGCCATCCGTGAAGGACGACAAGCGGCCCACGCGATCGACCTGTTTCTCATGGGTCGGAGCGATTTGCCGCGTTGACGGGGCCCGCAGCCGGGCACAGTCATATTTCCTTTGGAGCTAACCCGATCCATCCGCGATGGAGCTGCGGATTGATCTGCCACTCTGACCGTCCTCGCTCCGCGGTGCGGATGTGATGATGCCTTGGTCGGACGGACTGATAGGCTTGTCAGCTCGGCCGAGCCTCCGACCGTCAATCCCGAGATTGTTCCTGAGGTCGTTCCAGCTGGAAGACCGCGCGGTTGAGACCGCGGTCCGAATCCGCTGGCTGATTTCGGTCATGCGGCCGGTTTCCATCATTGCGTGCCATTTTTCAGAAGCAATGATGATCTCCGGTCCAAAGGCGTTGTCGGAGAGCCTGTGCGTGTATTGCATCAGAGCACTTGAATTGAATACCGCCAGAATGAGACCCGCAATCAGCAGAGCCCGAGCGACCTGTCGGCCGCTGATTGACGCAGCCGTGTCGATGCTTTTTCGGTCAATTGACTTGGCGCGCGCGCGCCGTTTTTTGGGCTGCGCCTCGACCTGATTGGTTCGGTCGATCAGATAGTTTTTTCGAAACTCCAACGCAAACGACATCAGCTAATTATCCCAACAACCCCATTAAAACTGAAAATAGATGAAAGGTGCAACACCTTCCGGCGCGACGGCTTCGATCAACAGCACGCCAAATCCCAAAACCAATCCCAAACCGATGGGGCCAAACCATTCGAGCCTGCGCGCGATGTGTTCGACCAAGGTCTCAGGCAAGAAGTGACCAGCCAATGAACCGGCAATCAGCGCAACAAGGAATGGCCCCGCGAACTGTGCGCCGCCGGTCCAATGGGCGAGGCCGCTTAGATAATCCATCGCCAGCTCAAAGTTTTCCGAACGGAAGAATATCCAAGCCAAGCACACGACGTGAAATGTAATGAATATGCGAACTGTCTTGCTGAAGATGTGTTGACTGGCCGCGCCGGCCGAAAGCAGTTGCCCGGTTGCGCCATGGCCAAAACCGACGATAGCGACGGCGGGAGCTGGCGCGCTGCGCAAACTCGCCAACAGCCGCTCGGCGGCCAAGACGGATCCGTGGATCATGCCCCAAACAACAAATGTCCAGGCGGCGCCATGCCAAATTCCGCCAAGGAACATGGTGAGCAAGAGATTGCGGTAGGTCTTGGCGACACCATGGCGGCTGCCGCCCAACGGCTTATAGAGATAATCTCGCAGCCATTCGGAAAGCGAGATATGCCATCGATGCCAAAACTCCCGGAGGGATGCGGCTCGATAGGGCTGGTTGAAATTCCATTTGAACCTGTAGCCGAGCAACGCCGCGACGCCGATGGCAATGTCGCTGTATCCCGAAAAGTCGCAGTAGATCTGCACAGCATAACCGTAAAGGGCCAGTAGGAGGTCTGGGCTGCTGTACGCCGATGGATCGAAGAATACGGTATCGACGAGTTCGCTCGCCAGATAGTTGGCGATCACCATTTTTTTGAAGAGACCGATTAGGATAAGGACGATGCCCAGCGAGACCATCGGACGCTCGAGCCGCGGCTTTTGATCGAGCTGCGGCAAAAAATGCGCAGCCCGCACGATTGGGCCGGCAACGAGCTGGGGGAAGAAGGAGATATATAGAAATATGTCGAGCGCCGAATCTGCGGCCGGAATCTCGCGGCGGTAGACATCGACGACATAGGAGATGCCCTGAAACGTGAAGAATGAAATGCCGACGGGCAGGATGATCTCCATGAAGGGGAGATCTCGCTCCAACCGAACGGCCAGAAGCAGATCGGCGAACGAATCGAGGAAAAAGCCGTAATACTTGAAGAAACCGAGGATCGACAGATTCAGAACGACCGCGGTAGCGACGAGAATTCGCCTCTGTCGGTCGTCGTCAGTCAGAGACAGGAAGCGACCGGCCGCATAGTTGATCAGCGAGCTTCCGGCGAGCAAGGCGGTAAACCGCCAATCCCAATAGCCATAGAAGAAATAGCTCGCGCCAAGCAGAAATGCCTTCCGATATTCCGCGCGATCCTTGAGCTCCCAGCTGATTGCGAACACAACCAGGAAGAAAATCGCGAAATTGAGAGTCGGAAACAGCATTTAGACCACTTGCGGTTCAAACCATATTGCCGCGTTTGAGTTCGCATCATATGTGCCGTTCCGGCTCAATTGGAGCTCGACGCCACAAGACAAGTTGATTGGCCAACGATACCTCATCGCTGCGCAACCATTTTATGCGCAGTGAAGCCCGCCATAAGCTCCGTGTATAGGACCTCGGCAGAGCGGCGCGAGCCCGCACCTGTAATATGAACATGGTCGGAAGCGGCCAATTTGGGATCCGCCTTAACCCAGCGGTGGATGCCGCAGGCGCCACCCATCACGCTTGACCAATCCCAGAAGTGAGCACCACTCATTGAGGCGGCACTTTTCAGGGCTTGCCTGACGGCTTCCAGCTTTGGCGGTGGATGCCAACGCGCCAGACGCCGGTCGCGCGCCCGAATAAGTTTTGAATAGCCGCTCTTTTCGTCGCCAGCCAAGGCGCGGCAGCCGCTGCCTATCAACGATGCGCTCTGAGCGGCGCCGCGTAAAGCGCGTGGAAAGCGCGCGCCGTCTGGTGGACCGATGACGAGGAAATCGGCTTTCGGCGCCATCAGCTGCAACCGATCTATCAATTGCCGAATGCGTTGCTCATAGGCCTGATGATCGAGGCCGTCATTGAAGCCCTCGTTGGTGCCATATCCCAAGACAATAAGCTCGGGATCAAGTCGCGCGAGATCCGCGGCGACAAGTGAATTGTCCCATTTGCGCGTGATGTCCGCGGTTGCACTGGGAATGCCGAAATTGACGTAGCGCACGCCGGGCCTTCCGGCGCCGACCGCCCATGAGAGAACCGTGATCGCCCCATCTCCAGCAGCCTGCACCTCGAGTTTGGTTCCCTTGACGGGAATGCGCTCGAAGAGAACGCCCTTTTTGTCACTATGGGTCCTAACGCGTTTCGTCGTGTTATCGACGGCGATTTCGGCGTTGCCCTGGCTGGGGCCGGTCAAAAATGCGACGTCGGCCCATTCGAACGCGCCATCTTGGCTTGTGAGCGAAAGCCTGGCGCCGCGGCGGCGCGTCGTCAATTTGACGCCACTCAAACCATATGGGCCATTGCCCTTGTGCAGACTGTTCTGCGCTGTCCAGCCGGAACTTTTGGAAAACTTCACACCACGCGCCCGGTAGTAGCCAAATGGAAATCCTGGCATCATCATGCCGCGACCCGCATCACCGAACCGCCTCTGCAACAAATCACGTATGTCGCCGGTAAATCGATCCGATGCGATGTGGCTATCGCCCAGATGAACGACGGTCACGGGCTTGCTGCGGGATCCTTCGTCCAGGCTGCGAAGCGCCGCGAAGAAATTTGACAGTGCAATGGCGGCGTGGGGTGAACGCTTAGGGTTCGCGGCCAGCTGTTTGGGTGTGGCGCGCCTTGCTGAGACGCGCGGCGCTGGCACGAACATTCTTTTCAGCTTGGCGGCTTTGCGCGAGCGCGCGATCTGGTCATAGGTCATGGTGACGTTCGATATGTCACCACCATCGATGCGCGGTAAAAGTTTATCGCCTGCGTAAAAACCCAACAGCAGTGTTGCAAAAAGCAGAATGCCAAACCACCCGGCTCCAGGTCGGCTGGTCTCTACGGATCGGCCCAGCGCTGCTGGCCGGCCTGCTTCATGATGTTCCCAACGCATTTACGCGATACCTAGTTGGGAAGGGCCTTCAACTTCCTGGCCAAGAAAAATCGTCCGTGCGGCCAGTCTTAGGTCTGAGCTGCTCGCCCTTAATCAACACTCGATAATAAGGCCGCTGAGACAGCGGCATGCGCCGGGTAATGTTGCCGAGGTTGGTATCATTAAACGGCGATATTGAGGCTAGCGCCGTCAGACCGTTGTCCAAATCGTGCGCAATGGTTTCGCCCTGGGGGGAATAGCTGGAGCCGAGAACGCCGGCGGCGGAATCAACAATGTTGGGCCGCACGATTTGAACGCCCGATATCGCCCGTCCCTCTTTACGCGCCCTGTTGGGAACGCCCGATGGCTGGCGATTGACGACGGTTTCGCTAACAGTTTCCTCAGCTGACGCCTCGGCGCCGATCTGTGGCGCGCTTCGCTCGTTGGGCTGCTTTTTATCGACTGGGGCGCTCGGCTTTCGCCGTCGACCCATGGCTCGATCCTGCTCCGACGGACTGCCTGCCAGGGGGATGTTGCGCTCGGATTTAGCCAATTTGAGATCGCCGCGGATTGCGCGTTCGACGAAATGGGCGAGTTTGCGATAGCCGTTCATTGTGAAATGAACGCCATCGGCTGCACGCAATCTCTTGGTCTGGCCGCTCAAATCAGGTCCGAACGCGCTGTAGCGGCCAAACTGATCGGCAAAGCCATTCCATGTGTCGATGAACTTGACGCCATTGACGTAGGCCTTTTCACGGTAGACCTCGTTCATCAGCTGCATTTCTTCGTTGCGGCGAGCCGTCCGCATGATGGGCAGTCCAACCCAGTAGACGGCGGCGCGCGCGCCCTTGAGGCTCTTGATAAAACGGTCCACGCGCTCGCCATATATGTCACGCCACTCTGGCGTACCGACCTTGTGCCATTTGCGATCGCGGCGGATCGGCTGCATGTCGTTGGCGCCGACCATGACGACGGCAATATGAACCGATTGGTTTTTCAGGATTCCTTTGATGCGGTTGTTCCAATCGAAATAATCGACGCGGACAAACCCCGTGGAAACCCGTGAATGCTTGACGACGTCGATGTTGGCATCGGGCTTGAACGCCCTATAGAGCCCCGCCCACATGCCATCGCCCAAGGAATCGCCGAATACGGCGAGCCGGTATTGATCGTTTTCGGGAAACGGCGTGACGTAGCCGCGAGAAAACTGATTGAGGCCCTGGGCACTGCCCGAGCTGCTGGCGATCGCACAAAAGGCAATCGCCGCCATCAAGCACGTCAACGTTTTTGTGACGAATGTTGGGGTGTCTTGGGCAAATGTCCGCCCGGATACGAGAAACTCAATACCGACCATGTCGTGTCCTCAATCGTACTTACAGTCCCATATCTGCACACAACTTAGCGCGTGTAAGGGAATCACCAACTATAATTTATCTCATTGGTGCCCGAGAATGTTTGCCAAAGCGTGAATTCCCATCTCGCTGTGGAAATTCAGTTGAACGCTCCTGCTCCTAACTGTCCTTACGCATGGATTGAAGCAGTTTCAAATTCGGGAAGCCGTCGGCCTTCAATCCCTTTTGGCGCTGCACGGTACGCACCGCTTCGCGCGTTTTCGAGCCAATTACGCCATCGATATCACCTATCGCGAATCCTCGCGCGATAAGCAGTTTTTGCAATTCACGCCGCTGATCGCTGTCGAGCGGACGCACGCCATCTGGCCAGTCGGTCGCGAACGCCGGATAGCCGCGAATGCGATCGGAAAGATGTCCAACAGCCAGCGCATACTTGGTTGCCGCGTTGTAGCGCATAATTGAGCGGAAATTTTGCACGATGAGAAATGCCGGACCCTTTACCCCCGCCGGCAGCACCAATGAGGCGCGGTCGCCCGTGCGCGGAAACGGTTTGTCGCGAACGCGTTTTATCCCCAATTTCCGCCATTGAGCGATCGTCTTGACCCGTTTGAGACTGGCCAAGCGGCGATTGAAGCGCTTGGGCAGCACAACCTCGTAGCCCCAGGTCTGTCCCATTTGCCATTTGGAGCGTTTCAGGTAATTCGCCGTCGAGGCCAGGGCGTCAGGCAACGTGTCCCAAATATCGCGTTTGCCATCGCCATCATAATCGACGGCGTTGCCCAAATATGTCGTCGGAATAAATTGGGTGTGGCCCATCGCGCCAGCCCACGACCCGGTCATCCGCTCGGGCATTGTATCGCCGCGCTCCAAGATGCGGAGGGCCGATATGAGTTGCACCCGACCAAATTTCGTGCGCCGCCCCTTATAGGCAAGCGTCGCCAGAGCCCGGATTACATACTTGTCGCCGGGAAACGTTCCATAGTTCGTTTCCATGCCCCAGATCGCAATCAAGACGTGGCGATCGACGCCATAGCGTTTTTCGATTGCGTCGAGCAAATCCTTTAGCTCGACAAGCTTTTTTGCGCCGGTCTCGATGCGCGTGTCAGAAACCGCAAGGGCGATATATTGCGAGGCCGGCATAACGAATTCCGGCTGATGAGCGTCCTTTTCCCATACCTCGGGGTCGGGTTCGACACCCTTGAACGCCCGCACATAGGTCTTGCGCGAGATTCCGGCTTTGCGCGCGCGCGGCCAAAAACCATCAACAAATTTCTTGAATTTCGCATCGCCCGCCAGCGCCGGCCCTTCCGGCGTGGCGACGACCACCATTAGGCACATCGCCACCAATCCGACCAGGAACAGCACTCGGGCGCCCGACCGGCGTCCGATATTTGCCCGAATGGTCTCGTCGGTGCTGATGGCTCTTTGACCTATGTGCATCGTTTGTCTGTCACTTCGAATCGCGTCTGCGCGAATCTAGCAGGCGTTTTTTTATTGGCCTAGACTCTGCTGACCGTTGCGTTGCCGATCCACTTCAGCGCTTAGTTGGATGCCGACTTGATGCGGTTGATAAGCGCGCGGCTTGGGTAGCATGTCGGTTTGAGGCCAAGTTTTTTTTGAAACACCCCAACTGCCGCTCGCGTTTTGGAACCGATGAGTCCATCGATTTTCCCTACATCGATTCCGCTGTCGGCGATCCGCTGCTGAAGCAGCTTCACATCGCTGCGGCCAAACCCCGACACCTTTGACCATCGACCCTCGAATCTGTTGTCGCTGTAAATTCTGTCCGCCAGATGGCCGACATAGAGCGCATACAGATCGGCCTTGTTGTAGCGCTTGATCACGGCGAAATTGTTGATGGCGAGAAACGCGGGGCCCATCGTGCCTGCTGGCAGAACCAAAAAGGCTTGTTCCGCCTGCCGGTCTTCCTTGAACTCTCGATCGTACGTCCGCGTCAAGCCCAGCGCCAACCAGTCACGAATTGACCGCGCGTTGTCAGGCCCAGCAAGTGTACAATCGAATTTCTTGGGCAAACGCACCTCATAGCCCCAAGTTTTACCCGCCTGCCAGCCATTCTTGTTCAAGAAATTGGCTGTGGATGCGAGCGCGTCGGGTATCGTCCCCCAAATGTCGAGACGACCATCGCGATTGTAGTCGACGGCATATTCACGGAAATCACTCGGCAGGAACTGCGTATGACCCATGGCGCCCGCCCAGGAGCTACGCATCTTCTCCCGGCTGATATGGCCGTCCTGCAAAATCTTCATCGCCAACAAAAGTTCTTTGCGGAAAAACTCCTTTCGGCGCCCCAGAAACGCTTGGGTTGTTAGAGCGCGAACGGTGTAATGCGGGATCTTGGCCCTGCCAAATCCTGTCTCTCGACCCCAAATGGCCAAGATTACGCTCTTTTGAACACCGTATTCTTTCTCGATAGCCTTGAGCGTATCGCCCCAGGTCTTGAGCTCCTTGCGCCCCAATTTGGCGATGCGCGACATGCTGCGCTCGGGTATGTAGCTCGATGGCCGGCCGAATTCGGCTTGTTGTTTATCCTGTTTCTTGGACTCCGGTGGCGCTGGCGCATCCGGGCCCAAATTGGGCAGCATCAAATCGGGCAAGGACCAATCGGGCATCACGTCGCGCATAGCCGCGTTGAACGTCTCGTTGGAAACGCCGGCGGCGACCGCTTCGCCGCGCAACTGCGACAGCCACATATGGTAGCCTTCTTCGACGAGCGCCTTGTACTTGGCTGACGGTTTGACGTGTTGGGCGCTCGCCGAGCCGATAACCGGCATTGGTGCCACCAAAACAATGAGAATTAGCAGGCAAGAAACCGCAGCATGCCGAAGGCGCGCGTAGCCCCCAGTGCGCCGTACACCATTATCTCTTTTGACCATTTTGGCCATTGCGCCGCCGTGCCTTGTATCGAAATTGCCGACGCAGGCTATATCAAAGCCCGAGCCGACCTCAAGTTAAGCCGCTTGAGCCGATTCAGGCAAATGACGAATGATTAATTAGGCGCCGACCAATTTCCGGCTGTTTGATGCCTTGCTTTTGCGTTCGATCAGGTGGCGTTCCCAATCCAACGCATGGGCGACGATTGTATCGAGATCATCGAGCTGGGGCTGCCACGACAGGACCTCTTTGATGCGACCGGCGCCTGCGATAAGAGAGGCGGGATCGCCTGGCCTCTTGTCGACCTGACGCACCGTGAAATCGATACCAGAGACCCGCTTAACGGCAGCGATGACTTCTTTGACCGAAAATCCGCGGCCATAGCCGCAGTTGAACACTTGCGAGGCGCCATTGCCGCGCAAATAAGCGAGCGCGTCGCGGTGAGCGCGCACCAGGTCACTTACGTGGATATAGTCACGCACGCAGGTTCCATCGGGTGTCGGATAATCGGCGCCGAAAACGTCGATGTGCGGCCGCTTATCCAATGCGGTCTGGCAGGCGACTTTAATCAAATGCGTCGCCTGCGGCGTCGATTGACCGCTCCTGCCGGCGGGATCGGCGCCTGCAACATTGAAATAACGCAACGCCACATAGCGCAAGTCATGCGCTACCGCTGCGTCGGCCAGCATGATTTCAGTCATCATTTTCGACGAACCATAGGGCGAGATCGGCGCCAATCTCGCTGTTTCTTTCACGGGATTGTTTTCAGGTAAGCCGTAGACGGCGGCCGTGGACGAAAAAATGAAATTCTTTACGCCGCCTTTGACTGCGCTTTCGATGAGCGCGCGGGAAACAACGGTGTTGTTGGCGTAATATCCCAGAGGATCGGCAATTGAGTCGGGCACAACGATCGATCCGGCAAAATGGATGACCGCCTCGATCTTCTTGTCTTTGATGAGCTTGGCGACCAATTTCTGATCGTCTGCGTTTCCAATCACAAGCTCGGCGCCGCGCGGCACGGCCCACTCATAGCCGGTCGAGAGATTGTCGAGCACGACCACCTGCTCGCCGGCGTCGAGTAGATTTATGGCCATGTGGCTACCAATGTATCCAGCGCCACCAGTGATCAAAATGCTCATGAAAGTGCTCCAAACCCAAAAAATATGCTTTTCGAAACACCGGCATGGTAAGTGAAATAAGTTTCGCGACCGTAACCTACGCCTAAGCGTGCAATTGCACGCAAAGGGGTCCGTTCAACAGGCCAATTTCCTCGCGCCGACATTCAAAGACAAAGATGCCGAATCCCGTCCGCAAAGCCGTATTTCCAGTCGCTGGCCTTGGCACCAGGTTTTTGCCTGCGACCAAGGCGATGCCGAAGGAAATGCTGACCGTGGTGGATCGGCCGCTGATCCAGCACGTTGTCGATGAAGCGCGGGCGGCGGGGATTGAACATTTCATCTTCATTACGGGACGGAACAAGGGCGTCATCGAAGATCATTTCGACAAGCAGGTCGAGCTTGAAGAGGTTCTGCGAGACCGGGGAAAAACGGCAGAATTGGAACTCCTGTCGCGGGATTTGCCAGAGCCCGGGCAAACAAGCTTTACCCGCCAACAATCGCCGCTTGGCCTGGGGCACGCGATCTGGTGCGCGCGAGAATTGGTAGGCAATGAGCCGTTCGCACTGCTGCTGCCCGATGTGCTTGTGCAGACCAATGGCGCGGGCTGCTTGGCGCAACTCCTTGAGGTTTACGCCGAACATGGCGGCAACGTCCTAGCGGTCGAGGAAACCGACAGCGAGGATCTTCACAACTATGGCGTCGTCGATGTGGAGACAGGCAATAACGACGTCTATCCGGTGAAGGGTATGGTCGAAAAGCCATCTTCGGGCTCGGCGCCGTCGAACCTTATCATCATGGGTCGCTACGTTCTGCAGCCCGAGATATTCGATATTTTGCGGGCGGGCGAAACCGGTGCCGGCGGTGAAATTCAACTGACCGACGCCATGCTCAAGCTGCTGGCTGCACAGTCGTTCCACGCCCTCAAATATAAAGGCCGCAGCTTCGATTGCGGTTCGAAAGTGGGTTTTTTAGCTGCCAATGTCGCCTTCGCGCTCGAGCGCAAGGAACTCGGCGCCACCTTCGTCCAAGAACTAAAGAAAATTTTGTAGCTGGCCGGTAGCCCCGGCTCAGCGGCGCAGACGGACGCCCAAGCGAAACAAGTTCTCCTGGTAGTCGTTCGAACCGATGGTGCTTGAGAAATCGGTAAACTCATAGCCTGCCACGAGTCCGAGGGACCGGTTCAATCTGTACTCGCCCTTGACGAGCACGCCCAACGTCCCTTGTTCCAAATTCGCGCTGGCAAAATCTTCCAACTCGTACGAGACACCTGTCGTCAGCACCAGATTGGATCGAAAGGCGTGTTTGACCTCGACACCTACGGTTTGAACCAAGGAGCCGATCGAATTGGCCAACGTCGTTGTTTCAATATTGAAGGCCGCATTGAAGTTTATGTTCGTCAGGGGGCTCAGGGCCCAGATCACGTTGGCCGCTAAAATTGCGCCCTCCACGCCCTGCAGCGCCCCGTTGTCGGGCTTCTGCTGGGCAAACCCTGCGGCTATATCGCCAGTGATCGTGCCTCCAAAATCGAGAGAAAAGCCGCCAAGTGCAGACCAGCCATTGGAGTCCAATACAAAGCCATTGGCGTTTGCCCGCACGAGATCGATTTCATTTCCGCTGCCTTCGGCAAAAATCGCGACGCCGGGTATCAGCTCGTAGGACAGGCGTCCGACCAGTTCGTGCTCCGTGTTGTCGCGTGCTGCATTGTCGAATGTGCCCCCTCCCACCAGCGTTACGTCTCCGAATTCTTCTTCGGTGACTTCGCCGCGCAAGGTCACGCTCAACCGATTGAACGCGTGATTCAACTGAAGCGCGGCAACCTTCGTTATCTCCGTCGGGCGTTGAGCCACGTTACTGGGAACATTGATTCCGCCCCTGCTCTCGGTCTGGCTGTCATAGGATGTTTCGGCTACCAGGCTTGAACGGCGGCCGATATCGATGCGGCCACGCAGGCCAGCGGCGTTGTTTTCCTCATCTTCCGAGGAGAAGTCGTCGTAAATGATCTTCTCATATTCCAAATTGCCCGCGAGCTCGTGGCGGGACCAGTTGGAACGCAGCTCGAAAGCCGGCCTCAAACGGGTCGACCAATCTGAGTTTCTGATGATCGATGATGCAAAAACATTGTCCGTATGCTGCCTGTCGACCTCGAACTCAGGAAAAAATAGAAAGCTGCCTATCCGAATGCCCAGAGGTTCGTATGGTCCGATCTCGGGCACGGCATGCGCGTCAAGACTGCCGTCAAGCACGTCGTCGAGCAGCGAGTCCGGTTCAAGCTCGGTGGCGCGCTCGCCGATGTCGCGATCGGCATCCAGTTCGGCTCCGGCGTCTTCTTCGCCATCGGGAGCTCGAGACCGGCGGTCGCGCTCCTCGTCCGCTTCGCGGTCTTCGTCTTCGTCCTCAGCATCCTCGTCGTCCACGCCGTCCCGCCGATCGCGGTCCTCTCTCAAACGTTCGTCAGCGGTCGAATTTTGAGCGAGCGCCGGCGCTGGCAAAGCCATGGCAAGACCAGCCAATGCCAGGACGATCACTCCAAGAATCTGCGACACGCATGAACGAATGGCCAACGGAAGCCACCTCGGCAGCTTGAAACGACGGGCAAATGCCCAGGATGTTCGGGAACGCAATACAAATGATCGTGCAAGCCTAGGGTGACTAGGGTTAAGGAGCCGTTTACCATGATCGGACTCCAGCGCCGGTTTTTCTGCAAAATCCGATGGCAATTTGCGCGGAACTAGGCTTCAAATCATTTGAGATTGGTGCTGGAACGAGAACAGGAATCAGGAATCGTGAGTTCGGTAAGGCTGAAAACTTTGGCGGGCCAAGATCCTACCAAAATCCAGCACGCGATCGCATCCGCCAGGCGCACCCTGGACTTGGAGTCGCATGGCTTGGCGGCCTTGGCCGAAACGCTTAGCGGCAGTTTGGCCGATGCATTCGCCGAGGCCATCGGCGTACTTGCCAACATCAAGGGCCGGGTCATTGTCACCGGAATGGGCAAGAGCGGTCACGTGGGTCAAAAGGTCGCCGCAACCCTCGCTTCCACCGGCACACCCGCGATGTTCGTGCATCCCAGCGAAGCCAGCCACGGCGATCTTGGCATGATCACAAGCGATGATGCCGTTTTGGCGTTTTCGTGGTCGGGCGAGACCATCGAGCTGACGAGCCTGATAGATTATTCGCGACGCTTTCGGGTGCCGTTGATTGCCGTGACCTCGCGCGGCGACAGCACGCTTGCAAAAGCATCCGAGGTCACTCTTGCCCTGCCGCAGGCCAAGGAAGCCTGCCCGCACGGTTTAGCCCCAACGACATCCACCATAATGCAACTCGCCCTTGGCGATTGTCTTGCCATTGCGCTGCTTGAAAGCCACGGTTTCACCGCCAAGGATTTTAAGGTCCTCCATCCTGGCGGTCAGTTGGGCGCGAATTTGAAGTTCGTGGGCGATGTCATGCACAAAGGCGACCGGCTGCCCCTTGCCGGGCAAAATGCATCGATGGGCGATGCCCTTGTGATCATGACGGAAAAAAGTTTCGGGTGTCTCGGTGTCACCGGCGATGACGGCGGGCTTGTCGGTATCATCACGGATGGAGATCTGCGGCGAAAAATGGGCCCGCGGCTGCTGGAAGCGTCGACTAAGGACATTATGACACCGGTGCCCAAGACGGTGACGCCCGATACGCTGGCAAGCGCCGCACTCGAAGTGATCAACAGCTCGAGCATAACCGCGCTGTTCGTCGTCGAGGACGGCAAACCTGTCGGCATTGTTCATGTGCATGACCTGTTGCGCATTGGTTTGGCCTGATCAGGCCACACCACCCCCCATGTCGTTAATGCGGAATTAGGGACCCAGCGTCGATTATCTCCCGGTGCGCGCTTGTGTGCTGTTTTGGGGGATTGTATGCGCCACCGTTGCCTGCCGGGTTTGGGCCGCTTCGTTGCAATATTAATTGTTGGATTCCTCGTCTCTGGATGCGGAGCCGTCGGCGTGGCCAAGACGGCGGTGAATGTGACCTATAAGGCGACCAAAACAACGGTCAAAGCTGCTGGGACGGCGGCAAAATGGACTTATAACGGCGCGCGCAAGGTGGCACGCAAGGTCACAGGCTCCGACGACGAGGCGCCAGAAGACAGCGACACCGATTATGAGGACTCAGACGACTCCTCCGATTACACCGCTTCGACCACAAGCATCCGACTTCCCGAGGTGGCCAAGCATCCGTAAACTGCATGCCCTGAATCCAGCGACGCGCCTCAACCCGCGCCATCGGTAGCCGCTTGTGGCAATAGCATCGGTCGATCTGTTCATCATTGGTGGTGGCATCAACGGGGCAGCCATTGCACGAGACGCGGCCGGGCGCGGTCTTCGCGTCATGCTGGCCGAGCGTGGGGACTACGCCTCCGCCACGTCATCTGCTTCCTCCAAGCTCATCCACGGCGGATTGCGCTATCTGGAGAGCTTCGAATTTGGTCTCGTTCGCCATTCGCTTAGCGAGCGCGATCAGCTGTCGCGGACGGCGCCGCACTTGGTCGAACCATTGCGATTTCTGATGCCCATCACAGCCGATCAGCGCCGGCCTGCTTGGCTGGTTTATCTCGGATTGAAGCTCTACGATTTACTGGCTTGGCGAAAAAACATCGGATTGAGCGGGCGGCTCAATGCATCGCAGATCGCCGATTTGCCGATGCTCCGCAAAACCTCGTTACGATCTGTTTTGCAGTATTTTGATTGCCGAACCGACGATGCCCGCTTGGTCCTGGCGCAGCTTCTGGACGCCCGCCAGCGCGGTGCCGACATTGGCAATTGCCGCGATGTCACAAATATCGCGGCTCTCGAAAACGGCTATCGCGTTAGCGTCAGCGAAAATGGCGCACGGCGCGACATCGATACTCGCTTCGTGGTCAATGCGGCCGGCCCTTGGGTCAATCAAGTCAATCGTCTTTGCGATGCTCCACCACCCGAGCGTGTTTTGCGGCTGGTCCGCGGCAGTCACATTGTGCTCGCCATGCCGGCGCCCGAACAGCGTTCGGCCTACACGCTTCAGAACAACGACGGGCGCGTTGTATTCACCCTCCCCTGGCTCAACGATCGATATCTGGTGATAGGTACGACCGATGAACCACACGAGGGAGATGCCTCGACAGCCCTCTGCACGGCAAAAGAGCGCGACTACCTGCTTGAAGTCTATAACCGCTATTTCGACCACCCCGGCGGTGCTGCCGCCGCGCGCGATGTGATCACCAACTGGTCGGGTGTACGTGCGCTCATAGACGACAGCGATGATGATCCAAGCAAGGTGACCCGAAGTGCGGGCTACAGCGATAGAGCCCAGGGAGTGGGCGGGATCATTTCCGTTTATGGCGGCAAACTGACGACCCATCGAATTTTGGCAGAGCAGGTGATGGCGCGGCTCGCTCAGCTGGGTGCGGATGTGGGGTCTGCATGGACACAGTATACGCCCCTCCATGGCGGACGGTTGACACGCGACGAGCTGACCGACCTAGCTGCCGCCGGGCCCGACTTGTTAAGCGTAACAACACGCCGCAGATGGGTTTTCACCTATGGCGACCAAACAACTGCGCTCTACAAGGCCGTCGAAGACAACCCCAGCCTGGCCAAAGAAATTGCGCCGGGAGTGCCCGAAGTGGAGTTGATCCATGCACGCGAGGTTGAGGATGCACGAAGTGCAGACGATTTTCTCCAACGCCGCACAAGGCTGTTCATCGATTTGACGGCGTCACAGCGCGATAAAATCGCCGACTGGTTTGGCGGCTGAACCATAGCTAATTTTCAGCATGGTAAATCACTCGTTAAATTTTTTCATGTCACCGCCGAGTCTTCTCTGACGTTTAACAATTTAATAAGGATGATCATGTGCGCTTATAAAATAATTATCCGTTTTTTATTGTTGTTTTATTTCAATAGATTCAAGTGATCGAAATTTGAAGTTTGCAATCGGCTGGGGATGCTCGTGTGGATTTAGTGATTATTTAGCTGATCGCCCCATACACTCGGATCAAATATTGGGGAAATTCGGTTCCAAAAATCGATTTTTGTAACGCGTTCGGGGCACACAATGGATATCGCAACAATCGCCGGAATTTTGGCCGGTTCTACAGTCGTCGCGGTCGCAATCATGATCGGCGGAGATGTGGGCAGTTTTGTCAACGTTCCCTCCGTCCTGATCGTCGTGGGTGGTGCGTTTGCTGCCACGGTGATCCGTTTCCCGCTTGCCAATGTCTTCAGCGCCTTGATTCTTGGCGGCAAGGTTGCCTTCACTCATAAGCATACGAACGCTAAGGAGATGATTGAGATCATCGCGGATTTGGCGAACGTCGTTCGCAAGGATGGCCCCTTGGGATTGGAACAGGCGGAAATTGAAAACGACTTTCTCAAAAAGGGGGCCCAATACGTCGCGGACGGCTATGACGAGAAGCTGATCACCGAAGCGCTTGAGCGTGAACGAGATCAGAACCTCGAACGCCTTGATGAAGGCCAGCGCATTTACAAAGCCATTGGCGACGCGGCTCCTGCCTTTGGCATGATTGGGACATTGGTCGGTCTAGTGCAGATGTTGAGCACCATGGACGATCCTTCGACGATTGGCCCCTCTATGGCCGTTGCGCTTTTGACGACGCTTTATGGCGCCGTGATAGCCAACCTCATTGCCCTGCCCATTGCCGACAAGCTCTCGACGAAAATGAAGATCGAGGAAGTCAGCCAGACGCTCGCCATCGACGGCGTCCTGCAGCTGCACGCCGGCAAGAACCCGAACCTGATCCGCGAAATGCTCGAGGCCTATCTTCCTGAAAAACATCGCGGCCAGAGCGGCGATCCGGAAGCGGCACCGGCTTAATGCAAAGCAATCGATAGGTCACGGCAATGGCAAAAAAGCAACAAGCGCCGACTGGGCCGCCCGAATGGATTGTGACGTTCGCGGACCTGATGTCGATCCTGGTCTGCTTCTTCGTGCTGCTTATTTCGTTTTCGATCCAGGATAAGCAAAAACTTCAAGTCGTCGCCGGCTCGATGCGTGAGGCGTTCGGTATAAAATATGTCGCCCGAAAAGCCGGGATGATCGAGCGTGAGGGCTCACCGGTGCACGATTTCGTTCGAGCGGTTTCGCCAATCAAGCGTGATGCCGATTCTGATTTTTCGAATGAACGGCACGACGAACACCGGGAGCAAGGCCCTGAGGCCAATACGCACGACATCGAAAAAACCAATATAGAGCGCCCGCGGCAGTTTGCCGTCGCGGCTGCCTCCCTACGGCAAGCATGGCGTGAACTTCCGGAAATCCATGAAATCTCCGACAGCTTGATTGTTGAGGAATTGCCGCATGGACTGCACATCCAACTGGTGGATCAGGAAGGGCGTTCGATGTTCCCGTCCGGTTCGCCAGAGCCGTATGCGCGGACACGGGCTATTCTGGAAAAAATGGCTCCTGTCTTAAAGAGGCTGCCGAACCGTATCTCTATTACAGGCCACACCGACGCCTCGCGGCTCTATGACAAACCGGGCTATACGCTCTGGGACCTCTCGGCAGACCGCGCGAAAGCTGCGCGTCACGTGTTCGCCAACATGGGCGTACCGCATGACCGCTTTCATTCGATTACCGGGCGCGCGGACGCCGAACCGCTTTTTCCCGAGGATCCGTTTCTGGCATCCAACAGGCGCATATCGATCCTCATCATGCAGGAAGCCCCGCCACTTCCGATCGATATCAAACCTTAGATCGGTTGCCGTGACTGGCTTTGGCGACCATCAGGCCTTTGCGGGCTCGACCAATAAGGTTGCGCCATCGGCTCCGGTCACTGTGACCCTTTCACCCTTGGGCAGGTCTTCACCTTCCACAAGCCAAACGGTATCGCCGATACGCACTTTGCCGTGACCGTTCTCGATTGCTTGATCGAGAACGTAGGCACGCCCAACATGCTGTTGAGCCCGTTTGTTCAACAGCGGCCGGTCGCTGGTGGCGGGATGTTTGCGCATGTAATTCCGCGCCAAGAATGCCGCCGCGATCGACAAGATCACGAAGAGCACCATCTGCGACTGCCACGCTATGCCCATCGTCAACGCGGCGGTGCCAACGATCACTGCTGCAGCGCCGAACCATATGAAAAATACGCCGGGCACGGCCAATTCAAGCAACAGGAAAATTCCGGCAAGGATCAGCCAGCTCCAGCCGCCGAGATCCACAATCGCTGAGGTGAATGGTCCCATTGCGTTTGGCGCTCGTTAAACGCTCGGTACCGAGCCGCTGCCGGTTCGTCCGGCTTGAACGCCGCGGGAAGCCGACTGACGGGACGACTTGGATGGTGGTTTCTTCGAATTGCCGTCACCAGGACCAAAAGCCTCGCGTGTGATCTCGGCCAAACCGCCCACCGCCCCGATGACCGACGAGGCATCGAGCGGAAGCATCAACACCTTTTGATTGTCGGCCTGGGCAAGGGCCTTGAGGGCATCGACATATTTGTTGGCGACGAAGTAGTTGATGGCTTGCACATTGCCTTGGGAGATAGCTTCGCTCACCATTTGGGTTGCCTTGGCTTCGGCTTCGGCCTCGCGCTCGCGGGCCTCGGCGTCGCGGAAGGCGGCTTCGCGTCGGCCCTCGGCCGACAGGATTTGGCCCTGCTTTTCGCCTTCGGCCTTCAGAATTTGAGATTGCCGCTCAGCTTCGGCGAGCAAGATTTCCGCGCGCTTATCGCGCTCGGCCTTCATCTGCCGCCCCATGGCTTCGACCAGATCGCGCGGCGGATTGATATCCTTGATCTCAATGCGCGTCATCTTCACGCCCCATGGATTGGCGGCGGCATCGACAACGGTCAGCAATCGATGGTTGATCTCGTCGCGCTGCGAAAGCAGCTGGTCCAGATCCATCGAGCCCATGACCGTACGAATGTTGGTCATGGTCAAGTTCAATATCGCGTTCTCGAGATTGTTGACCTCATAGCTTGCCTGGGCAGCGTCGAGCACCTGGAAAAATGTGACACCGTCCACCTGGACCATGGCGTTGTCCTTGGTGATCACCTCCTGGCTCGGCACGTTGAGCACTTGCTCCATCATGTTCATTTTTCGCCCTATGCGGTCGATGAACGGAATGATGATTCCGAGCCCCGGTTTGAGCGCACGGGTATAGCGTCCGAAGCGTTCAATTGTGTAGTTGAACCCTTGGGGGACGATCTTGACGCCGGCGATCAACGTCAAGACACCCAGGGCAAGTATCACTAAGACAAAGATGTCAAATCCGAGCATGGGGCTGGTGATCTCCATGGAGGTAAGTGTTGGCGATTATATGGGTATTTTTACGCTCGCTTTGAAGTAATTCGCCTCAGAATCGGTAAATAGCGCCTATATCCCGATCCGTTTGGCTCCAGACCTATTAATCGATCAGATCCAACCTGACAGTTCGCGTTCAACCAGAGTGCGTATGACACGCATTCCGGCGGCAGAATCGTTCAGACACGGAATAAAGTGAAACTTCTCACCGCCGTTCTCCCGGAAGGTCTCACCCACGCCAATGGCTATTTCCTCGAGCGTTTCGAGACAGTCGCTGACAAAGCCTGGCGACAGGATCGCAATTTTCCTGATGCCCGATCGCGCCAATTCGCGCACGGTTTCATCCGTGTAGGGTTGCAGCCACTCCTCGGGCCCAAACCGCGATTGAAATGTCACGCGCAATTTCTTCTCGCTCCAGCCGAGCTCCTTACGCAACAACCGCGTCGTTTTCTGACAATGGCAGTGATAGGGATCGCCTTTCTTGAAATAGGATTGCGGAATGCCGTGATAGGAGGTCAGCACCACTTGGGGTTGCCAATCGAGTTTGCCGAGCGAGGTTTTGATCGAGCTGGCGAGCGAAGCGATGTAGATCTTGTCATCGTAATAGGGAGGCGCGACGCGAATAGCAGGTTGCCACCGCCAGCTCTTTAAGGTGTCGAACACTTCATCGGTAACGCTCGCGGACGTTGAGGCGCTGTATTGGGGATAGAGCGGAAACACCAAGACGCGCTCACAACCAGCCGCAATCAAAGCTTCGAGACGGGACGGGATCGAGGGAATGCCATAACGCATTGCCCAGTCGACCACGAGGCCGGGCCCATGTTTGGCCAGAGTGCGTTCAAGTTCTTCTGCCTGGGCGCGGGTGAACGTCCGCAGCGGCGACTCGTCGAGTTCCCTGTTCCAAATTTTATCGTATGCCTCGACCGAGCGCTTTGGACGCCGCCTCAAGACGATGCCGTGCAGAATGGGCCACCAGATGATCCGCGGCCATTCGATGACGCGTGGATCCGACAGGAATTGCCCCAGGTAGCGGCGCATGGAGGCCGGATCTGTGGCGTCGGGCGTGCCAAGATTGATCAGCAGCACGCCCACCTTCCCCTTTGCCAATTTGGGATGGTCCTTTGGCGTGAAGCGGCTATCGGGTGCGAATTCCGTTTTCTGTCGCGCTTTCGAACCGCGCCGACCTGAAAGTGTCTGCGTCATAGTCGCCATACATAATGCATGGCCGACACTCTCCCAAGGGCGCTGTATCGTCTTGGCTCCGACAAAAATGGGGCGGCTGGTGGGGATCGGCATTTCAGCTCGATGCCGCAACGCTCGTTAGCGGATAATTCATCTTAACTGGGTAATTTTTTCGCACGAGCCACAGGTGCGGCCCATGAGAAAATCTGGAAAAAACGACAGCTGCATTGAGCCTCGGCACAAGGCCCACATTCCAGCGTTCATTTCAAACCTGAGCGAAACCTTTCAAATGCGCTGCATTATCCGTGACATTAGCGAGCACGGCTGCCAATTTGGGCCAGCCGCTTCTACGAAATTCCAGATGAATTTCACCTCACACCGGTCGGGTTCGATGAGCCATTGAGCGGTCGGGTCATGTGGCGCGATCGCAAGACCATGGGTGCCGTCTTGTCCCTCACAGATTCTAAATCTGAATTTGCCAGCGCCGGGTCGTTGCTGTCGAGCTACATCGAAGAGAATGCTGACCAGGATGTTCTTGTGTTGGGAGACGAGCAGCCGCAGCCCATGAGCTACGATCGCCGCATGACGGTGTATTTTTCCGAGCAAGAAAACAATCCAGCCAAGCGATAGAGAGCTTGACGCCTGGGGCGACCCGCGCGGCGATCTTCTAGTGTGCTGCCGGCAACAATTTCAGTGACGAAAAATAAGCGACGCTGCTTGCGAATGTGTCGTCGGTATCGCAGAAAATGGCGGCAATTGTGAGCCGCGCGTCGTCATTGCGACCCGAGATCAGCTCATACAACTGAACCAGATCCACTTCCTCTTGCACCCATTTTCCGATATCGCCTGTTCCCGCATGGGCCACGTAGTGGGGAAATCCCAAAATGTATTTATACTCGCCAGGCTGAAAGGCCTTATTGCTCCAAATGATCTCCATTGTGTGGTCTTGGCCCTCGCTATCGGCAAAGCGCAGAAACAATCGGGCCGGGTGGTCGTCACCAGCGATTGAGCGTTCATCGATCTGGCTGACGATCGGCTTTTCGACCATCCACGACCAGCTCAATCTCGGGAAACGCCGAATATCGATGTCGGTGTAACGGCCATAGATTGATCCACTGGCGTCGGTCTCACAGCGCAGCGCCGGAACACCGTCCTTGCTCATCAGGCTGACCCGCATTGGGGCGCGCAGTAAAAACGTGCGGTGAAACCATCCCTTGGCTGGCGGGTAGAGCTGAAGATCGCTTGAAAAATCCATGATCGTCGCAGAGCGCGCGTCTAAACTGACGATCAATGGATCGGTGGGTTGATCGCGATTAGAGACGAAGAAAGTTCTGCCAAGCAGAATTGCAGCGACAATCAGTCCAATCGCTATGGCAATCCGGGTCATCGAGAAACGCGCTCCGGCTGTTGGCTATGCGATTATTCGAATAGCACAAAATAGCCGTAGGCGACGATCAGGGCTGGAATGGCGGAATAAAGGGTCGCCAGGATTGCCGCTTTCGGGGCCAGGGCAAGGGCAGGAAAAAGCGCGTCGCCGTCGTTGGCTATTGCATTGCCAAACTGTGCCGAGAGGGGAACGGCGCCGGCGAGATAAAGCGTCGTGACAACGATTTGCGGCCCGCATCCAGGGATAAATCCGACAAGGATGGCGACCAGTGGAACAAACGGTGCCCAAACCTTGAGCCAGTTTTCGATGCCCGAGCCCGTGGCATAGACGCCCAGTTCATAGGTCAAGAATCCGACCACGACCCAGGTGGTGACGAAGTTGGTGTCCTTGATGACTCGTTGGGAAATGGACAGGTCCGAGGCGTCGTAGTCGTGTTGACCGATATAGCCGCCCTTATCCCATTTCGATGATGCCCACATGACCAGGCACATGATGCCAGCCAACGCGCCGAACCAATGGGTCGGCTCAATTCCTGCCAGGGGACCAAACAGCCAATCCGTGTCGACCTGCATGGCGAACAGCAATCCCAGCACTGCGCCGGGAGCCGCCAGATAAATCCAGGCGGTGTTCGCCAATCGCCAAGTCATGTTCGGCTCAAAACGTGGCGTCTCGCTGTTTTTTTGGCGCCCAACCGGCCGATCAAGCCCATCGTTGGCACGCATGAAGTCGCTGCCGTGAATTCTGTCGACAAGCCACCCCGACACCGTGCCTATGGTGAACCCCGCCGCCATCATGGCGAGCCCTGTGGTTGGTTCGCGCGCGATCAACAAAAAGGCGGCGTCGCCCATTGTGGCGATCAGCACGGCGACAACCGAACCAAACGAAACGAGGCCCTTGGTGTATTGAGTCACGACGATGATGGCCCCGCCACATCCAGGCAGCGCCCCAAGGAACGACGCAATCGGCGCCTGAAAATAGCGGGCTTTCGCCATTGCACGGCCGAGATCGAATCTAAATGCCCCCTCAAAGGCATAGACAAGGGCGAGCGTCGCCGCGACAAACACCGTGACTTGCAGATAGGCATCCGAAATCGCCGTCAGCACGATTTGCCGCAACTCGGGCGAAATCAAACCGATCGTCGCTAAAACCAGCAACAAGAACAAGCGCCACGCATTGACCGGCAATCTAAGCTCGGCCCACGCGATTGCTCGCCGGCCGGTATTGAGTACGAGTTCTGTCACAAACGATTCCTCTGTCGCTCAAGCCTACTAAAAGGCCGTCGCTGTTAAAAATGATTATAGGAATGATTTGCAACAATTACAAATAGGAACTGTTCTCAACAGCGTTTTTCCACCGTCCCACAGCCCATGCGTATCGGCCGGAGGCGTAATTGGCTGTTAGTCGGCTTGTGCCTCGTCCTTTTGGGTGGATTTTGGCCGACGCTCAATCTCTTCGGTCTCGCGCGTCTCCAGTTCCTTCAGACGCATTCTGGCGTTCTGCTCGACCTTATCGAGATCCGCATAACTGGCATCGATGTCTCTGTGCATGGCCTCCAGCTCGGTTTTACGTTCGCCGATCTTCCACACGAGATAGAGCAGTTGAGCCTCCTCTCCCGTATCGGTCTCATAAAGGTGCAACAGCTTCTCGCATTCGCGCAGGCTCAAACCGATGCGTTTGCCCCTGAGTATCAGACGCAATTTGGTACGCTGATAGGCGTCATAGATGCGCGTCCTACCGTGCCGCCGGGGCGACAGCAGACCGATGGATTCATAGTAGCGAATGGTCCGATAAGAGACGTCGAAATCGCGTGCCAGCTCGCCGATCGTGTAAGTTTGCTTACTCGTCAATTTGAATATTTCTGCCACTGATCGTCCCTCTGAGAAAGCCGGTGGCGGCTTTGCCTTCATTAGGCGGCTCGTCATTTCCCTTCAAATTGCGGCTGACGCTTGTTGAGAAATGCATCCAGACCTTCCTTAAAGTCGCTGCTGTCGACATTGGATGTCTGTATTTCGGCCTCCAATTGAAACATTTCGTCATAGCTGAGAGATTGCGCCGAGCGCATGGCCCTCTTCGTACTTTGTATAGCAAGCGGTGCGCGCTTGGAAAGCTGGTCTGCCCAATCAATGGCGTTCGGCACCACCTCGTTTTGCGGCACGACCCTGTTGACCAGACCGAACTCGAGGCAGCGCTCTGCCGAAAGCTTTTGACATTCGATTGCCGCCTCGAAGGCCGCCCGATAGCCCATGCGCGCGGGCAAAAGCCAGTTGGCGCCACCGTCGGGGCAGAGCGAAAGATTTGCAAATGGCGAAAGCAAATACGCGTTGTCAGCCATAACCATCAGGTCGCATTGCAGGGCGAGTGACATTCCGATGCCAGCCGCCGGACCACACACGGCCGCTATGACCGGTTTGCCCATGCGGCCGATGGCCTGATAGGCCGGAAAATATTCGTTCTCCAATTGCCGCCTGATTTCTTTGCCATCGACGTTATCGCGTATGAATTCATTGAGATCGGCGCCGACATTGAAGCTTCTGTCATTGCCGCGGATGACGACCGCGCGGACCGCGTCGTCATTTTCCACCTCAAGCAGCGTTTCAAGGAGCGCCAGACGCGTTGCGCCATCGAAAGAATTGTAGGCGTTCTCGCGTTCGAACCCGATGATCGCGACAGCGCCACGGCGTTCCGACGAAACATGTGATTGGTTCGTTTCCTCACTCGTTTGCGTCTGGCTCATCAATTCTCTCCCATAGAATTCTCATACAATGACCGAGTACGCCCTGTGCGTCGGCAGCACTCGTCAGTCTATCGCACCAGCGTCGCGCGCATATGCCTTCCTAACGAAAAGCGGGTCGTATGACCCCTGTGATCTCGGTCAGCAGCCTATCACCAGTGGGCGTATAAAAGTGCATCAGAGCGGCGAACTGGCCATCGGAGATGTTGCTCAAATTCGACAGGCGCTCGGTTTCCCAAATCAAGTCCCGGGCCATTACGTTCAGCGTATTGGTCTCACCTGGCGCGATTGCTCCGCCCTCGACGATCAATCCATCAAGCGCAATGGCCTCGTCGCGATCATCACCTTGGGCGTTACCCAAAACATCGGGGTTGATGAACCGCACATACGAGCTGCTTATTTCCCCAAGTCGTAACGGCACGCTGGTTCTGTTCGATACCTCTATCTGCATCTGGAGGCTGCGGGCCGGGGTGTCGTAGACCGCGCTTTCGACCTTGGCATCGACCGCCTTAGGTAGCTCGGCGAGGGGCGCCGCGTCGATCTTTCCGTTTTGCAACGAATTGCCGAGTGGGTCGCCATCCATCACCCAGAATAAATTAGCCACGCCTAGGCCGAGTATTGCCATCAAAATGATGGGCCTGAGAATAGGCGTGACACGCGCCATCAATCGATTGGCGCGTTCGCCCCGGCGGCCGGCGCGCTGCAACCGCGATGTCAGCGGCGGCGCTTTGGTCACAAACAAATAGACCAGCCACAAGAGGCCAATCGCAGCCCATACCCAATACCAGGTGATGGCCGTTTGCCGGGCTGTATTCTCAATGTCGAATTCGGTGCCGGCCATCGCTTTGACCACATAGTTGAAGTCGGCGAAGTCGCCCGTCACGTCGATCCATTTGCCTGGTCCGATCAAGGGGCTGGCATTCTCGACATGCAACACGGGATGAACATGCGAGCGCCCGGGGACACGCGCCTTCAAGGCAATTTCATACTCATAGTGCCTGCCAAGCTGCAGGCTTGCCGGCGCGGCCTGTTTCACGCCATTTATTCTGGTGTCCAAGCGCAACAGCGTCGGTTCGGTGGCGCCGGTGTGGAGGAACGCTTGCGGCGGTTTTGTTGGTGAAGAGTTTGGCCAGTTGGTCGAAATATAGAACTTGCCCTTCAACGTGACGACGTCATTTATGGAGGCGCTCGATCGGCTGAGTTGGGTGTCGTACCACTGGACCGAACGCACGCGCAGATCGGCCGGCTGAAACTTTTCGCCGTGAGCGGCGGCATCTGAAAATGACGGCAGGAGCGCCAGGCAAAGCGCAAGTCCGGCAATCACAATTGAAAATTTTTCTTGTTCCATGAACCGCCAATGCTTCCGAACCTAGGCGTTACAATTCACTTGGGACAATGCCGCGGCCGGGCGCAAACCGGCAACCGTTGCCGATGACTAGAGCACATTTGCGCTGCCCTATCGCCCATCCCCAAGACACGCCGTTATGCCGACCATAGATTTATCGCCCAATCATTCAATCGTGCGTCGTCAGTTGCCTCAGACCGCGGTCCAGATATGGACTCACGACATGAATTGACGTAACCGTAAGCTTGAAAAAAGTCGTTGTCACGCCGCCTAATTTTGGCATCGCGCGTGTTGGCGATTGGCGCCGCGAGCTTCGTAACCTCCAAGCAAATCGCCTTGCGTCTTCGTTTCAGGCAATGATGAGATTGTAGGATAAACATGAGCAAATCAGATTCCCATGGAGCTGTGGTGATCGCGTCGGGCGCGCGCACTCCGATCGGCGGTTTTCAAGGCGACTTTTCAGGTGTTCCTGCAGCGGACCTCGGCGGCAAGGCGATCTCTGCTGCTGTCGAGCGCGCAAATTTGGCGCCTGAGACGATCAATGAGGTGCTGATGGGCTGTGTCCTCATGGCCGGACAAGGCCAGGCTCCTGCGCGCCAAGCGGCAATTGGCGCCGGTCTGCCCGATTCGGTGCCGTGTTCAACCGTCAACAAGATGTGCGGTTCGGGCATGAAGACCGTCATGATGGCCTATGACGCGCTGCATACAAGGCCAGACGACGTCATCGTGGCGGGCGGTTTGGAAAGCATGACCAATGCCCCTTACCTGCTGCCGAAGGCGCGAGAGGGACTTCGGCTGGGACACGGCGAGGTCAAAGATCACATGTTTCTGGACGGGCTCGAAGACGCATTCGACAAGGGCCGCTTGATGGGCACCTATGCCGAGGACACGGCTCAACACTATCAATTCACGCGTAAGGATCAGGACGATTATGCGATCGAATCCCTGAGACGCGCCCGCGAAGCCAACGAGAACGGGACGTTCGCACAGGAAATCACACCGGTAACGGTCAAGACGCGAAAGGGCGAAATTACGGTCGAACGTGATCAACAACCCTTTGTGGCAGACCCTGAAAAAATTCCGTTGCTCAAGCCGGCCTTTCGCAAGGACGGGACAGTGACACCGGCCAATTCGAGTTCGATTTCCGACGGCGCTGCGGCGCTCGTGCTGATGCGCGAGAAAACGGCCGAGGCTAAGGGCATCACCCCATTGGCCAAGATCGAGGGTTGCTCCAGTTTTGCCCAGGCACCGGCCTGGTTTACGACTGCCCCGATCATGGCGGTCGAGCGGCTGCTCGAGCAAATCGGGTGGAGCACCGGCGAAGTCGATTTGTATGAAGTCAACGAAGCCTTTGCTGTTGTCGCCATGGCGGCCATTCGCGATCTGGGGCTATCTCACGACATCGTCAATGTGCATGGCGGGGCTTGTGCGTTGGGCCATCCGGTCGGCGCCTCGGGGGCGCGCATCATTGTGACGCTGCTCGGCGCGCTGGCGCGCAACGATGTCGAGCGGGGTGTCGCAACCTTGTGTATCGGCGGCGGAGAAGCGACAGCGGTGGGTGTGACCCGCCTCCATTGAGCTGGCGGGCGCGCTATTACCGAACGTTGCGTTAGAGGTGGGGCAAAAATGGCCGTCGTGACCGAGACTCTGCAGATCGCGGCCCCCTGTGAGCAAGTCTGGGCTCTTATCGGCGCCTTTGAGGCCCTACACACGTGGCACCCCGCCATATCGGCGACCGAAGTCTTCGATAAGGATGGCGTCACCTATCGCCGCCTCACGCTGGGCAATGGCGAGGTCATCGTGGAATCGATGGACGCGCATTCGGACGAGACCCAGAGTTGCAGCTATACGATGACCGATTTCGGTCCCCTGCCCCTGGCGGAATACCACTCCACCATTTCCGTGACACCTGACGGCGATGACGGTTCGCTCGTTAATTGGACGGGTTCCTTCGAGCCCAAGGGCGTGCCCAAATTCGTCGTTGCGGATGCGGTCTCGCGCCTTTTCAAAGCTGGCTTCGAGGGTATCACGCAACACTTCGACGGCACGAAATAGTCTGTCCGCCACTGCCTCGAACGCACGCGAAATCACAGATAACGTATTGGCCGCCAAGCCAGGGGCATCCGTCTGTTTGGTTGATTGCTGTATGAAGCAATAGCGTCGTGCGGGCAAACCCAGGCCCGTTGGCGCGCTCGGGAGCGTCTATTGCAATCCCGCTTTTTCCAGCACCTTGTTATGCGATCTCAGCCCATAGATGATCAGGCCAATCGTGGCGGCCAAGAACGCAATGGCGTAGAAAACATATTTCCAGATGCTGACGGGTTTGGCTCCTACCGAAAACGGAAACCGCGCCACCAGTTGTTCCTCGCCGCCCTCGATGCTGATCAGGCCGACAAATTTGCCTGGCTGATCGAAAGTGTGGCGGTAGGAAAACGTGCCCGTTGGGTGGCTCTTGCCAGGCATTTCGAACACAACCCGAGCAAAGTCATCGTTTCCCCGCCCTTGATCCTCCAAAACACGGACCGCAATCGGCATCTTGCGCAGCGCAGGATCAATGAGGTCGAGAACGACGTAGGTTTGTCCCGTGTCCGGGATGTCCTCGCAGAATTCCGTGTAACGCGATGGATCCCGCTTGTCCAAGGGTTGATAGCCCGCAAAATGTACGACGTAGTGGCCCAGTTTTAGCTTACAGAGGTCTTCATCCATTTGCAGGCTGCCGTGCGGCAAAGCCGGAGTGGCGAACAACGCCAGGCTCATTGCTGGAACGAACCACAAAAGCAAATTCTTGATCAGCGATCTCGCAGTCATGCAAGCCCACCCCGCTGTCAGTTAGTAGCGATCCCGCAGAGGAGATGTCCTCCGCGGGATCCGTTGTCGTTTTGAAACGCCTACTGAGCGTTCGCGGCCACGTCGACTGCCTCTTGGGTATCCGCCGCGGCAGTTTCCTGCTTGAACACCGGCAGAATCGGTCCCGCGATCTCCGCGATATGGCGCGTACCGTCAGCTTCGTAGAAGAACAGCAGGGCGCCGAAGCGGGCGTCCACGTCGGTGATGAAGCTGGTCAGCCGCTCCAACTCCCACGCTACATCGACGGCATCAACCTGCATGATGCGGGTTTCGCCGGGCTGAATCGGCCTGTTATCGTCGATCGCCAGCCCGCCCGCGGGCACCCAATCCTTGGGATAGTTGGCGTCCACATTCGCCACGGCCTGCGGCAGGTTCATGTTCACGAACCGCAGGGAGGACGACGTGAACTCACCCAGTTGCAGTGGCGTGCTGCCAGTGTTGGTGGCTTCTATCGTTACACGCAATGCACGACCCGGCACATCGTAAGTGGCCCGCTTGACTTTAGCCTTTATACCTTGTGGCGGCTGCTGGATGTGCTCGGTGACCTCGTTGACCGTCACCTGCAATGGCACGCGATTGGGATATTTGCTCACGCCCATGTAATACGAGACGAACACCAGTGTCAGCGACACCACGAAGAGCATGGCGCCGGCCACCACGTCCGTGCGGCGGATCAACAGATCCTCGCGGCCGCCCTGCAGCGCAATAAAACGCGGCAGCAGCAGGGGCCGTAGCAACCAGAACAACAGCCAGACTGCGCCGATCGCGAGCCAGATGAGGTGCCACATACCGACATTGAGCACACCGTAGGTTCCCAGGTCCGCGATTTTCTCGCCGGTCATGGTTTCGATCGGAAAAACGAAATCGGCTTGGTCACCCACGACCTCGATCCATTCGCCGGGACCCACGAGAGGGCCCGCCGTATGAACGGCGATCTCGGGATGCACGTGCCAGCGTCCGGGAGTGCGGCCCTTGAGCTTGATTTTGTATTCGTAATGCTTGCCAAGCTCGAGATTCTTGAAGGATTGACGGGCCGGAACGTCGTTAAGGTAGCTCTCCACCCGGGCCATGACAGGACCTGGCATCAGCGCGGAGACGAAGACGAGGTCCGGCGTGGCAATGGTCTCCGGCCAGTCCTTCATCATGTAGACCTTCGCACTCATCTCCCATTCTTCGTTGACGTTGATCTTGGTCTTCGACCACTTCACGTCGTACCACTGCATGGAACGCATGCGGAAGAACGGCTCTTGTGTCCGTTCGCCGTGCGCGCCAGCAGGTCTAATATCAACGGTAAGCGCTAGGCCTCCAATGAGAACAGCAAGACCCAGCAGCGCAATTTTACGAAATGCACGCATAATCATTTCACCTTTACCTTTTGGCTACGCCGCTAATCCTTGAGACCCAAGGAGTCTTTGACCCACGACGCGTTCGGGTAGAACGTTGTCTGGGTGAACCAACTGCCGATTTTCCACCAAATCAAATACATCAGTATGCATACGTATCCGGCGAAGGCGGCAGTATAGAACACCGTCGTATCGCCGAATGTGCGCAGCGTGCTGCGCTCCACGATGCGGATGTATTCAGGCGTCCCCGACCGCACGTAGGTATAGCCGATCATATCGGCCACGGGGGCAATCGAGCCCTGATGTTCCACGGGCTGGAAGAAACCGGCAATGGGTCCATAATTGGCGAAATAGAAGGTGAAGCCAAACAGGAATCCGCCCACGATCGCGGTGGGGAGATAGTGCCGGAAAATCAACAGGGCACCGTCCAACATCAAGCCGCCGGCGATGATTTGCGTCGGCGTCACCATGGAAAACGGATAGTTGGCGAAAAGATGCCAGTTGATGTAACGCGGTAACCAGAAGCCGAGCAGCAGGAGAACCGCCGCCACAGTGCCACCAATGGGAAGGCGGAAACCCTCCCAAAAGGCAGCGCCCAAGGCCGCACAATACCAAATGGCGACGATGGGAAATACCAACGGCCAATATTGGCGGTCGCGCCAATCGATGAAGAAATCCCAGTCCCCTACCATCAGGGTCGTAGAAATGGGAATAACTGCCATAAACAGCAATATGACAGCGGTGACAACGATGATATCCCAGTACATGGAATACCTGGCTGCCATTTTGCCAAAGCCGGCGTATTCGAGAACTTCTTTGTTGTTGAACATTTCCAACCCCTCCCGCATTCGCGACATCATGGCTACCAACTGCCCGTCGTGAATGCCGTCCTGTTGCAGAACGTTTGCGTTGCCAAACTATACTTCAGAGCAAAACTCGATCCAGCCAAGCCGAAGCCCGCCCGAACCCACTAGCCGCTTAAAGAGTAGCGTTAGATCGAAAAACGGCGGCCCGGATGCCGGGCCGCCGCTGAATTTCGTTTTTATTTCCAGGAATCATGAGCCTTGATTACGCAGTCTGACCCTTGAAAACCTGCGGGAAGAGCTCCCTGAAACGCATCGTCATCTGCGCGGCTACGCCGGTCAGAGCGAGTCCCGTCACGCCGAGCACCACAAAGCCCCAATGGAGCGGATGCGAGAAGATCTCTTCCGTCAGCCAGAAGGCATGGCCCCACTCATTGAAGCCAACATTGACGAGGATGAGGAAGGGA
>Ga0315336_1001442_pt1 | contig 46259 bp, 36 predicted proteins | sample ASW5metaG_FD_204512 | JGI IMG/M metagenome (GOLD analysis project Ga0315336, IMG submission 204512) | Ammonia-oxidizing marine archaeal communities from Monterey Bay, California, United States - ASW #5 | ecosystem: Environmental > Aquatic > Marine > Intertidal zone | place: USA: California... | reverse complement strand
GGGCAAATCGGCTTTTCGGGTGCGTTGCGATGCTTGCCCGATGTCCCACATCGCGCTGCGCACCGCGCCTGCCCGAAAAGCCGATTTGCACCCATCAAACGATCCCGTATGGTCGAGAACCGCTCTGGCTCGCGAAGATCGGTGACCCCGCTCCGGGCTTTGACCAGGCGCCGGCCCATTTCGGTTTCGACCAATGGCGGCGCCACGATGTTGGTGCGGATGCCGTATTGACGTTCTTCTTTAGCGAGGGTCAGCGCTAGGGCTTCCATCGCCGCCTTGCCCATGGAATAGGGGCTGCCGTTGGCAGCATAAGAGAGCGTCGCAACACTCGAAATCATAACAATGTCGCCGCGCGCCTGGCGCCGCATCATCGGCAACGCCAGTTTGGCCAGATAGAACGGGCCGAAGGCATGGACCCGCACCACGCGCTCCATTTCAGCTGGATCGCCGTCGGCGACGGACTGGCCGCGGCTGGCGATGCCGGCGTTATTGACCAGGATCGAAATGTCGCCCAGGGACTCGCCGATGGCGTCGATCATGGACCGATCCGCCTCGAGATCGTCGACGGAGGCTTGGAAGGCCTCGGCCCGGCAGCCCTTGGCGCGGACGGCGGCAACGGTTTCCGCCGCGGCGTCGCGGCGCGCCGGTAGTTTACGGCGATATCGGCGCCATCTTCGGCCAGGCCAAGCGCGATGGCGCGGCCGATGCCGCGACCCGCGCCGGTGACCAACGCAATGCGTCCTGCGAGCGACATCGTTGTTTTCCTTATCCTAAGCCGGGTCGTAGTAATGGATTTCCAGCAGCATGCAGCCGGTTTCGGATTTGAACGGGCCATGGGCGGCGCCCGGCGGCCGGCAGGCATAGGTATTGGGCGGAAACTGCTCGCCGCCCTGGCCTGCCGTATCGTTGCCGACAATCAGGTCGCCGTTGACCAGATAGACCTCTTCCCAATGATCGTGGACGAACAGTTCGGTGGTGAAGACACCGGGCGCGAAGCGCAGCAGCCGGGTGCGGCTGCCGCGTTTGCCGGCTTCATCCAAATCGCCGGCCAGGATTTTCTGTTGAATGCCGTCGGGATAGCCCGGTGGGGTCTCCCAGCCGCTCTCCATATCGAGGGTGTGAAACTCGTCGTGCGCCTTGTTCACTGCCATTGCCATTGTCCCCTTATGCTTATGTGCGTTTGGCGTCGCTAAGTTCGCTGTGCAAATCGTAGCCGTTCAAGACGGTGTCCACCATGCCTTCGGCCCGAGACCAGTCATAGGTGCGGAAAGAATGGTTTTTAGTCACGAAGGCGGCGCCGGCGTAGAACATTTCGTACTGCGTGTGGCGCGAGGCGAACTCCGATCCGACCGCGTCCCAAGCCAGGCGGAAAAACTTGACCCGGCCTTCGGCGTCGGTGACCGGTGATTGCTGGGTCTGGCCGATCATGCGCGCCAAGTCCGGGTCGGCGAAATCATTGACCGAAGACGGCAACATGATCATGCCACCGCCGGCCAGATCTCTGAGCGTGGTCATGACTTTCGGATAAAGCTGCTGGGTTAGAACCTGGGCGGCATACAGCGTGTGGCGATCGGGCACGAAATAGCGGCCGCGCGCCGTGCCCTTGACTTCCATGGCATGCACCATGGCATCGACCATGGCGGCTTCGGCGGCCAGATTGCCAAGGGTTTCACGCACTTGCGGAAACCCGGTAACGCCGTTGGTGTCGGCGATCCGCCGGCCGATGCCGAGCAGGAACCGCATTTTTACCATCAGCCGGATCTGTGCCTGATAGTTCTGAAACACATGCGCTGGCGTCGCGTGGAATTGCTTCTGGCACATGTCGACGTCGCAATCGATGAACACCCGGTCCCAAGGCACAGCCACGTCGTCGAAATAGAGCACCGCGTCGTTTTCGTCATAACGACTGCCCAGGGGGTTGTCGAATACGCTCGGGCTCGCCGCTTCATAGGATTTCCGCGACAGGATCTTCAGGCCCTTGGCATTCATCGGTACCGCGAACGAGATGGCGTAATGTTCGTCGCCTGGCTGCAGGGGTTGGATGCAGGTGACGAAGACCTCATTGGCCATGATGCCGCTGGTCGCCAGCATCTTGGCGCCGCGGATGGTCAATCCCGCGCCGTCGCGGTCGACGACCCCGGCGGTCAGCATAGGATCGGCCTGGTCGTGTGCGGCCTTGGAGCGGTCGGCCTGGGGATTGATGATGACGTAGGTCAGGAAAATGTCGTTGTCGCGGACATAGCGATAATAGTCTCCGAGCGCGCCGGCGCGCTCGGGGTTATAGGCTTCGAACTCATCGATCCCCATGATCATGCCGGCCAGGCAGGATGCCACATGGTCCGGCGAGCGGCCAAGGAAGCCGGCATGCAGGCCGAGCCAGGCCTCGATGGCGCGGCGGCGGGCGACCAACTCTTCATAACTCTCCGGCAATTGCCATATCCGGTTCCACGGCGCGCCGTCTTCGGTCGCGCCGAAGGTCATCAGGTCACGGTTGGCGGTGGCCGAGACAAAGTCGTAGAGGCCGCCCGCCGAAGCCACGGCATTTTGGAATGCGGGGTCCGTGGTGACGTCATCGACGGCCTTGCCGTCGATAAAGACGGCCCGGCCGTCCCGCAGGCTTTCGATATGCGTGCGACCATCTTTAAGCATGCTGCCAACCCCTCGCGTCGTGGCTCCTAAGTCGGCCTAGTGTAAGGCCTCGATCGGGCGGCAGGATAGAGGCTATGGCAAAGGCAGTTTCGTTGGCGATATAAACAAAATTAACCCTTGATAACTATTAACTTAAGGGTAATTCACAAAACCGAGTTGACATCGGTACCCGCGCCAACCGATTTCGCGAGTGATCGACACAACCTGATGATCCGGACCCGAGAAAACTTTGGCCTTGCGTTTATGACGCAGCCCCTACACATACTCCCCGTGACAATCCGACCGGATAGTAAATTGGCCAGAAAGTGAGTTCATGAGTAGTATGAATCAGCCCCTCTCGTTTGATGAAGACGTGGCGGAAATGAGGCATTCGAGAGCCCAGGTATCAGCTGTACAACAGCTGACGCATTTGGACCGGTTGGAAGCGGAAAGCATCCATATCATGCGCGAGGTCGCGGCCGAGTTCCGCAATCCCGTCATGCTCTACTCGATCGGCAAAGATTCGGCAGTGATGCTGCATCTCGCCATGAAAGCATTTCATCCGGGCAAGCCGCCGTTCCCGTTGTTGCACGTGGACACGACCTGGAAATTTCGGGAAATGATCGAATTTCGCGACAAGGAAGCGGCGCGGCTCGGCATGGACCTTATTGTCCATATTAACGAAGACGGTGTCGCGCGCGGCGTTGGGCCGTTCAGCCATGGCTCGCAACTGCATACCGACGTTATGAAGACCGAAGCGCTGAAGCAGTCACTCGACAAATACGGCTTTGACGCGGCCTTTGGCGGTGCCCGGCGCGATGAGGAGAAATCCAGGGCGAAGGAGCGCATTTTCTCGTTTCGCTCGAAGGCGCACCGCTGGGACCCGAAAAATCAACGGCCGGAACTGTGGCGGCTGTTCAATACGCGGATCGCTCAGGGCGAGAGCATTCGGGCCTTTCCTTTGTCGAACTGGACCGAGCTCGATGTTTGGCAGTACATCCACAGGGAAAACATCCCGATCGTGCCGCTCTATTTCGCCAAGCCGCGCCCGGTAGTGGAACGCGACGGCGTGTTGATCATGGTCGATGACGAGCGCATGCCGCTTGCGTCGGACGAGACGCCGGCGGTCAAGTCCGTGCGCTTCCGTACGCTCGGCTGCTACCCGTTGACCGGCGCGGTCGAATCCACGGCGGCGAACATGACGGAGATAATCCAGGAAATGTTGGTCGCGCGTACCTCCGAACGTCAGGGCCGAGTGATCGACCACGACCAAATCGGCTCGATGGAGAAAAAGAAAGAGGAAGGGTATTTCTGATGTTGCAAGATGGCGATGGGGCAGTTGCAGACATCGAAACCTATCTGCGCGACCAGGAGAGCAAAGATATTCTGCGTTTCATCACCTGCGGCTCGGTCGACGACGGCAAGTCGACTTTGCTCGGCCGGCTGTTGTTTGATTCGAAGCTGATCTTCGAAGATCAACTGTCCGCGGTTCATACGGAAAGCAAGAAATTCGGCACGCAAGGCGACGACGTCGATCTGGCGCTTCTCGTGGACGGCCTGCAGGCGGAGCGGGAGCAAGGTATCACGATCGATGTCGCCTACCGATATTTCGCCACGGACCGTCGGAAGTTCATTGCCGCCGATACGCCGGGGCACGAGCAATATACCCGAAACATGGCGACCGGCGCCTCAACAGCCGACCTCGCGGTGATATTGATTGACGCCAGAAAGGGTGTTTTGACCCAGACCCGGCGGCACAGTTTCATTGCCTCGTTGCTCGGCCTCCGTCATATCGTGCTCGCCGTCAACAAGATGGATCTGACCGGCTACGAACAGGCCCGTTACGAGGAAATCGTCGCGGACTATCGGGCATTCGCAGGCGAACTCGGGCTGACGGACATCCATTGCGTGCCGTTGTCGGCGCTCACCGGCGAAAATGTGTTCAATGCCGCTGACACCATGCCGTGGTACGACGGGCCAACGTTGATGGAATTGCTGGAGACCATTGAAATCGAGCGCGACGAAGCCGAGCGGCCGTTCCGATTGCCGGTTCAATGGGTCAACCGCCCGAATTCGAATTTTCGCGGTTTCAGCGGCACCATAGCGTCGGGCACGGTCCGGCCGGGCGATGAGATCGTCGTCGCGCCATCCGGCTCCAAGGCCCAAATCGAAAAAATTGCCACCGCCGACGGCGATCTCGATCAAGCCGTAGCCGGACAGGCGGTGACGTTGGTCCTGTCGAAGGAAATCGACGTTAGCCGCGGCGACGTCATTGCCGGCAGCGACGCGCCGTGTGAACAAGCCGATCAGTTCGCCGCCCATATTATTTGGATGCACACCGATGCCATGCTGCCGGAGCGTTCTTACGTCATCAAGTTGGGCACGCGTTCGGCGACGGCGCGGATCACCAATTTGCGCCATCGAATCGACGTCAATTCGCTGGACCAGCTGGCCGCTAAAACCCTCGAACTGAACGAAGTCGGCTATTGCAACATCGCCGTGGACAGCGAAATCGCCTTCGACCCTTATGGGCAAATTCGCGAAACCGGCAGCTTCGTATTGATCGACAAGATCACCAACGCCACCGTCGGCGCCGGCATGATCGATTTCCAGCTGCGCCGAGCCAGCAACATCACCTGGCAGGAAACGAAAATCGACAAGGTCCTGCGCTCGGAGCAAAAACAGCAGAAGCCTTGTGTGTTGTGGTTTACCGGATTTTCCGGCGCCGGCAAGTCGACAGTTGCCGACCGCCTCGAGCAGAAGCTGCAAAGCATGGGCAGCCATACCTATTTGCTGGACGGCGACAATGTGCGCCACGGCTTGAACAAGGATTTGGGCTTTACCGATCAAGACCGGGTCGAGAACATCCGCCGCGTCACCGAAGTCGCCAAGCTGATGGCTGACGCCGGGCTGATCGTCCTGGTCTCGTTCATCTCGCCGTTCCGGTCCGAGCGGCGCATGGCCCGCGAACTGATCGATGATGGCGAGTTCCTGGAAATTTTCGTCGACACGCCGCTGGAAGTCTGCGAGCAGCGCGATCCCAAGGGCCTGTACAAAAAGGCGCGGGCCGGTCAGTTGAAGAACTTCACCGGCATTGATTCGCAATACGAAGTGCCGGTGAACGCGGACATCACGCTCAAATCCGCTGAACACACCGTCGACGAATTGGTCGATCAGGTTGTCGGCTATCTGAAACGAAGTACGCATATTTGATCGACGTCGTTGGGGCGGTGGATAAAGATCCCTGTTTCTAAATGAAATGTTTCGCTGTACTGCGAGGTCCTGTGACACCTGACCGAACATAATCCATGCTCGTCAGAGCCCAAGTTACGGATACCTGTCGATAAAAAACGCTGATCAGCGCCCGAAGGGAAAGTCGTTCAGGGACCATCTTCACAATGCGTTATATGTCCTGACGTGAGGAATAATTATGCGGAGTGCTTGGCGCCCAACCTGGTCGTCCAAAGATGTACATCCTTACCTCACGTAACGATCTGGTATTCTTTAGGTCTCTGAATAACTGCGGCAATTCCGAAACCCAAACCAAGAACGGATTCACACTGTCGAAATCGCGCTTTAGTCCGTATCGCGGTCTTTCCTCTTCCCTTTGATACGTGCCAAAGAGATGATCCCAGATGATCAAGATGCCGCCGTAGTTCTTGTCGATGTATTTGTCATCGCTGCCATGGTGAACACGGTGATTGCCAGGCGTGTTGAGGAACGCGTCGAGTATTCCGAGCCTCCCAATGAGTTCGGTATGAATCCAGATCTGATATGCGAGCACAAACAAAATTCCGAAGAAGATGAACGCCGGCGGAAAGCCAATAAAAACGAGGGGAAGGTGGGAGATAATTGTAAGAACGCCTTCTAGCGGGCCAAACCGCACCGCTACGCTCGTGTTCATATATCTCGATGAGTGGTGAACAGCATGCTGTGTCCAAAACAGGCGCACTTCGTGGGCGATGCGATGTTCCCAGTAATACACGAAATCACAAGCCAAGACCGTCAACACCATCGACCAGACTGACATTGAAAAAGTCCAGGCGACGAATGCGTCAGCGATGAAAACGTAGCCCACGTAGGCAAGCGATAAAATCAAGACTTCGAATGAAATCGATGGGATTTGCGTTGCGAAGCTTGCGACCATGTCCATATAGCCGCGTCCGCTGAATGGTTTTGCGAAAAGACTTTTGACGATTTCGATCGACAGGATCGCCAGCCCGATTAGCAGGGATCCTTCGTCGACAGTGGCGTAGATATTTTGAATCTGCTCGGGTGTCATTCTCTCGGCTTTCCGAGGCCGTTGGTGAGCGTACGCCACGCGAGGTCGGCGGCCTGCACGTGAGTGGTTTCTTCTGCTTTCACGCTTTCCCAGGCGGCGTAGAGCAAATAATCAAAGGTGCGTGCAATCCAGTCCGTTGGAACGCTTCGGTCAAACAGGCCCTCCTGTTTCGCCTTTTCGGCCATATCGCGGATCTCATTCATCTGGCGCTTGAACTCCGCGGCGACTTCAGGATCACTCTCGACCGGCTCGAGCGCCAGAAAGCTGTGCCGATCACCGAGCGGGATTAAGGCTGTCAGTATCTTTTGGAGTGCTTCCGAATAGGAATCAGCGGTTTCGCTGGCAGTCGCGGCAGCCTCATCCATTTCTTCGATGGCCGTCATGGCCAAGGCGCGGACGAGGTCTTCGCGACCGGCGAAATGACGGTGCAGCGTTGCGCGGCCGACACCGGCGCGATCAGCGACTTCGGACAGGGATGCGCTCGGATCACGGCTAAAAACATCAAAAGCCGCTTGAACGATCGCATACTTGGTTGTGGGGCGAATGGGTGTTTGCATGAGACATATATGTCTCATTTGAGAGAAATGTCAATACCGACTCCAAACGAACATTTCCGATTCGTTAGGAAGCCTTTGGCACTGTTCGGCATTGGCGGCCGCCGATCGGGGCGGCAAGAAATGTTAACCAGAACTGGATTAGGGATGACGCATCAGGCGATAAAGATCGGCCATGTCATTTCCGTATCGGGCGCGAAATTGAGCGGCGTGCTGTCACCACTAGGAGAGGCTGAGTCCAACGGTACAGTCTCCGATGTGGCGCAGACGTTGCAAATCGGTAACATGGTTAAGGTTTCCATGCCCAGGTCGGTGGCCTACGGCATGGTGTGCAAGCTCGAGATCCGCGATCCCTCGGGACCGCCGAACGGCGACGATTGCCGCGTGATCGAAATTGATCTGTTCGGCGAGTCACTATGCGGTGGCAGCGCCGCGGTGAACGGCGAACAGATCAACGGCGTGGCACCCAACGCGTTTCAGAGGGGCGTATCGGTCTATCCAAGTCTGGGCGATGAGATCTATTCAGCCAACAGCGACGAGCTGGCGGAGATCTACAAGCGGCCCAGCGTCGCCTCGGCCCGTATGGGAACCCTGCACCAGGACCAGCAACTGCCGGTCTATCTGATGACCGACGAATTGCTTGGTAAACACTTCAGCATTCTCGGCACCAGCGGTTCCGGCAAATCGTGCGCTTTGTCCGTCATCCTGCGGTCGATTTTGAACGACAATCCAAACGGCCACGTGGTGTTGCTCGATCCCCACAACGAATACGGCCGGGCCTTCGGCGAACATGCCAATGTGGTGACCCCTGAGGTGCTGCAGTTGCCGTATTGGCTGCTGAACTTCGAAGAGATCACCGAAGTCTTCTGCAGCCCCGAACCGGCGTCTCGCGAGGTGGAGACGGGCATTCTCAAGGAGGCGATCATCGCCGCCAAGCTCAGCTACGCAGGCGATACGGACAAGGCCGCCTATTTGACGGTTGACACACCGGTGCCGTTCAGTTTGTCCCGGCTGGTCGAGTATATCGACAAGGCCATGGGCGAGTTCGAGCGAACGGAACAGCTACGCCCCTACCTTCGCATCAAAGGGCGCATCAGCCGGCTGCGCGCCGATCGTCGCTTCGCTTTCATGTTCTCCGGCATCACGGTACGCGACTGCATGGCCGACATCGTCAGCAATATCTTGCGCATTCCGGTCGACGGGCGGCCGATCACCATCTTTGATCTGTCGGGCGTGCCTTCGGAAATCGTCAATGTGCTCGTGTCACTATTATGCCGCACGATATTCGACTTCGCCGTTTGGAGCGCGCGTGATCAGGCGGTTCCGGTTCTTGTGGTATGTGAAGAAGCGCATCGTTACATCCCGCGCGATCGGTCGGACGGTTTCGAGCCAACCTGCAAGGCAATTTCCCGTATCGCCAAGGAAGGCCGCAAGTACGGCGTTTCTCTTTGCCTTGTCACGCAACGGCCATCGGAACTTTCGGAGACCATCCTTTCCCAATGCAATACCCTCTTTGCTCTCAGGATGAGCAATGATCGTGACCAAGAATTCGTTCGACGGGCACTCCCGGAAAGCGCGGCTGGCATGATGGGCGCTCTGCCGACTTTGCGCACGCAAGAGGCCGTGGTGGTCGGCGAGGGCGTCACTCTGCCGATGCGGATCCATTTTGACGATCTTGCGAGCGAACACAAACCGCTCAGCGACACCGCGTGTTTTTCGTCCGCCTGGCAGCAGGGCGTCGAGCGCGACGAGAATTTCGTGCTCGATACCCTTGACCGCTGGCGGCGCCAAACCCGCTGAATCCCGTGCAATAAGTCCGGCCGGAACAGTCCGTTCCAATAACGCGTAAACTGAAGTACATTCTATTCGAGTCATAGGTTTCTTTGGCAGTACCGGTGAATTGACTCGAAAGGAATGCAATAGTGGGTAGCCCTGAGATCCCCATCATCGATATCGGCGGCTTAGTCAGAAAAGCATCGGCAAAGGGCGTCGGTGCGGTCGCGCGACAAATTCGCGATGCCTGCCTGAATACCGGGTTTTTCTACATTTCGAACCACGGCGTGTCCGAGCGGCTGATCGCCGAAACCATTGCCGCCAACCGGACCTTTCACGCCCGCCCGATAGAGGAAAAGCTGCGGCTGAAACTAAACCGGTGGCACCGGGGCTTCGAGCCCTTCGCGGCATCAAAGCTGGTTTCGTCTAAACGATTCGAGCCCGCCAAACAGGCGAACCAGCTCGAATCATACGTCGTGCGCCAGGAAGTTAGGGCCGATGACCCCGGCTACGGCACAAAGGAGTTGATGGGCCCCAATCAGTGGCCCGACGATCCTGCCTTCAAGGACGTTGTTGAGCGCTATGATGCGGCGTTGAGGGATCTGGGCCTGAAGCTGTTGCCGGCGTTTTCCGTTGCGGTTGGTGAGAATCCGAACTTCTTCACTGATCTCATGGTCCCGCCTGCGACGGCAATGCGAATGATCCATTATTCCCCTTCGCCCAAACCCAGGCCCAGCGATCTCTACGGTATACAACCCCATACGGATTACGGCTTCATCACAATGCTCGCCCAGGACGAGATCGGTGGATTGGAAGTGCGACGGGTCGATGGAAGTTGGATTGATGCGCGTCCGATCCGAGGCACATTCATTGTCAATATTGGCGACACTCTGGCGCGTTGGACCAACAATGTTTTCAATTCGACGCCGCATCGGGTGATCAACCGGTCCGACCTGCACAGCCGATATTCCATGGCAATGTTCTTCGATCCCCATGTCGATACAATTGTGCGCTGTCTTGAAGGCTTCAAGGACGACGCTGCGCCCGAAAAATACGATCCGATCCGATATGGCGACTATCTTCTGGGGCGCCTCAACACCAACCACCCAATCGGCGTGCAGGCGGACGCCGTTGTTGGGTGAAGCCGTGCCTGGTTTCAGTTTACCAATCCCGTACCCAACAGGCGCCGCGCTACGGTGCGCGCTGCAAGGGCCTGGCCTTGGTCGTTCCAATGGTTGTCGTCCGCCAAGAAATAGTATGGCGATCGATCGTCAGTTACGAAGATGCCAAAAAAATTGATGTAATCGGCGTTAAGGCGTTTCAACATCTCTTCCAGGATTCCGGTTAGCCCCTCACGGCGATAATGTTCGGAAAGCGTACGAAGTTGCCGATAATTCAAAGTACTGTTTGTCGAAATGTCTTTGACCGATGGCTGTATCAAAAATATCAGCGGGATCTCGTTACGAACTGAGACGACCTGTATGATGCGCTCCAGCAATTTCTCCATCAATTTCACCTTTAGCCGGCTCGTCTTTTCATTTGGATTCAGCGCGACGTCCAAGTCGTAGTGATCGGATCCCGCTCTCGGGCGCGCCGGATCCCGATAGGCTTCTCGTTCTGCTTCCAAATGCTGACGGAACTTCGTCAACTCAACGTCCGGCGGAGGCGGGACGTAAGGTCGATGAGGCCGTCGTTCATCTGTCGGGGCGGTCATTGACTGCCATAGGCGCAACAGCGCCCTGACCGTGTACAGGCCCGCCGCGAAGTTGCCTAAGGTCTCTGAAATCGGCACGCCGGTGTGAACAAGGTCGCCGGTCTCTTCGTCCAAAAAAAACAGCCTGTTACGAACGGGGTCACCAAAGTCGTTGTCCGCAAAAATATTCACAATGACGAGGGCGGGTCGCCAAATCGGAATTTCATCCTCGATCCGCAACAGCACCTGGTCCATGCCGTAGCCAACGACACCGGCATTGATCACGTCAAAGCTGTGTTTCGACGCCTTTTCAAGTTCCATCTCCAGCATGCGTGAAAATGTGCGGCGTTCTTCCGTAAACGCCGCATGAATGTTCGAATCGCCATAGACCATGATGCGGGTGGCGGTGCCTGTCTGATCCACTGGCTCTCCGCTGAAAGACCACTCATTGATCTTTGTTCTGATCGTCTCACCGCCGTTGATCGCTCTTCTTTGGAATTCGAACGTGGTGTTTGGGTTGAGGCTATGGATGTACCGGGAATGAAAACGTATTGGAAAGCTATCGGCCCGGGCCGTGTGTAACAGCCGAAGGCATAGTTCTACGCCGACGCAAAGAAGCAAGGAAATCAGCAGAATCACAAAACTTTGCCACACAACCCTATACACGGCTGCCGTTCCCGTTGATCGCGTTGGCGATAGACATGGACAGGCAGGATGACGTAAGGCCCATCAACGCCAATCTCCGGTCGGCTTTGTGAAAAACACGACATAGCGCCGGCCTAGATAATTCAGAAGAAGCCCCGAGATCGAAGCCGCACCTTTTGCGATCACTGGCGAGAAACCTGCCAGAAGCAGCATTTTGGTTATCCACAAATCGAAAGCTCCGATACATAGAACCACGACAATATAGATAACCAACTCCGACGTGGTTCGCCATTTGGCGTTGTGTCGGAATACGAACGCTATAGACAGGAGATAATTGACGCCGGCGGCTACCAGAAACGCAATTGGCGCTGAAAGCTCGACGTGAACGCCGATCGAAAAGAGCACTACAAAGATGCTCAGATTCACCAATGCCGCGGTGCCGCCGACAAAAAGATAAAACAGGAACTGAATGGGTGCGGCGCAGTAAGGCAGGTTATAATGTAATATGCAGTAAATCGCGGCAATGGCATCCTTCCAGCCGATCTTTTTGCCTTCAGCGTAACTGCGACCGCTGTAAGTCACGCCCATCTCGTAGATCCTAAGGCGTCGCCGCGCGATTTTGGCAATGATCTCGGGCTCGACTCCGAACCGATTTTCCGCCAAGTCGATGTCCTTGATGACGTCTTTCAGGAACACTTTGTGGCAGCATTCGATATCGCTTAGATTGAGGTCGGTCAGCATATTGGAGAATAGCGTAAGGATCCGATTGGCTACTGAATGCCAGAAATAGAGAACCCTATGCGCACCCGACGTTAAGAATCGGGAGCCGATGACGACGTCCGCTTTGCCCTGCTGCAGCGGCACCAGAAGTCGCTTCAAGTCTTGCGGATCGTATTCCAAGTCGGCGTCGTGTATGGCGACATAGTCGCCGGTCGCGTGTTCTATTCCGGTTCTCAATGCGGCACCTTTGCCCTGGTTCTCCTCGTGTCGCAGGACACGGACACCGTCGTGGCTGTTTTCGAGCTTCGATGCCACGGCAACGCTGTCATCGGTAGAGCCATCGTCGACAATAATGATTTCAAGATTCAGCGTTTCGTCGGCAATAAGAAGCACTTGCTCAACACAGGCCTGGAGCGTTGCACTTTCGTTAAAACACGGGATAACGACACTCAACAGAGCCGGCTGCGTCCGTGTTCGGGGTTTGGCCGAGCACAAGGCCGGCTCATCAGGTATTCTGTCGTTCACGGTAGGGTGCTCCAACCGGCTGAGGATACCAGCATTGGACGGCGACCTGGACTCGTCATCAGCCGTCTACTTTCGAATTTTGGCGACCACGCCATCATCTGCTTCGTATACCAAATCGAATGGCAGTTTGTCCCAAAATTCGGCGAGATAGGGCAGAAACGGCGGATGGATTCCGTGGAAATAGACCAAATAGCCATCGTTTTGCCGAAGGGATCTTGCCATGTCCATGAGCGCTTCCTGATAGTTTTCGTTCGGCTGTAGAGTGGCGGCGTCGGTGGACAACGGCAAACGCTTTACGACGCGGTTGGCGCGGACATAAATGACCCCAGGCCCGTTCGTGTAGATCACCGAATCAGCCGGCAACTTTTCAAGAAATGCGATGGTTGGTGACTGCCGCCATCTTGTGCTGCCATATTCCAAACTTGAATCGCTGGCTGAAACGATCCAAGCCGGCGTCCGCGCCAAATGCAGGCCGAGCATTGCTGCGAAAACCGTACTGGCGATGGAAGTCGCTAGCCATTTTGGCCTACAATGGTGCATCAAATACGCCGTCGTCGACGCGACAAAGATCATCAACAGTACATACACCGGTGATAAAATTCGATCATCCAGCGGTGTGTGAATATCGAAGAATGATATTGAGATCATCACCAATGTAGGATAGCAAACGACATACAGTGCGACCGTCGACAACAAGGCAACTGATGACATCCGCAGCACTGTGCCGTTGTCGTGTCTGAAATCATTCCGATATTTGACAATCATATAATATGCCAGAAGAAACAGGCTGAGCAAAACGAGCAATCCGACTTCCGGACTAGCAAATCGCCCCGGTATAAACCAATGGGAAATCGCAACCAGGCCATGGCGCAGCTTTTCCAGTGTAACAAGGTGAACGGCTATTTCCCGATTCGCCAAGGTATCGCCTTGTAACAGGTTGCGGTTCAACCATAGAAACAGTGGCCCGCAGCTTATGACGCCGAAAATAACAACTTCGATCATCTTGTCGCGCAGGGCGCGCCGTGACGAAAAGATCATTGTCAAAATGCAGACGAAGATTAGGACAATGCCGAGATAGCGGGTCAAGAGCGCAAGCCCCGCAAACACGGCTGCCACGATGAGCACGGAGCGTTCCCGGTGTTCGAAATAGCGGGCGAACGTCGTGAGCCCGGCCAACGTAATAAGGATAAACACCGGCTCACTCCACGCCATTGCGTAGATTTGGTGCAGCGTTATGGAAGTGAGAATGAGACAACACGCAAAGAGGTTTGCCAGCACAGAGCCAGGCACCAGCAAACGGGCGAAATATCCGGCGAATACAATAGCACCAGCGAATGAGAGCGCGTTCAACCAGCGCACCCCGATCATAGGGTCGATGCCGAAGGCACCGGGAACGGCAAGCAGCAATGGCAGCAACGGCGGGTAGTGGGTCAGCGGTACCTGCTGCCCGTCAACGAATATGGTCAGTCCTTCACCGCTAACAAAGTTGCGCGCTGCGGCAATGTACGACGCGGAGTCCGGGGTCAGGCCGATACTTCGAGACGTTGAATACATAACGCAAGCGAAGCCGATCGCGGCAAATACCGCTACGGCCAGCATTTCAAATCGAATTTGGGCGGGACTACCGGTCATTGTGAATGGGAGTCTTTATTGACGCGCTTTCAATTGGCCCGAGAGGGCGGCAGCAAGTGTGAAGTTTCGGTCTGTATCGTCGTGTCGTTCAGACGTAGTTGGGGCCGTTTCGGTGTTTTGGCTGAACTCATTCAAGGCCAACACCTCTGTAATAATACAGGATTCCGGCAATGAACCGTTAAATCGCACCGGCGAGCCGGAATTATGGGTCGAGCCTTCCGCACGTCCTTTATTTGGCGGGAAAACAAAGCGGAATTCTCGAATTAGTATAGGAGAATTTCCGATAATTCAATTTCGAGTATAGTTGGCAAGTGCAGGCGCTCGGGATCACTATTGGCATTGAATCTCTTCTGTCGGCGACCGTTGATGCATTGGCCCGTCGTCGGCCCTTGAACGGCGTGAATGTCGTCCACAGACCGCCATAATCGGATGTCGTTGATTTCACTAAGTATAGTCACTGCTTCAACAAGTCGCTTCTCCGGCTACATGAAGAAAGACAACGCGTCTGATTGGGAAGCGCATCGATCTATTCATCGCGATAATGGTAAATACCCCGGGAGATTTTTGAAGATATAGTTAATACCGTCTTCCTGTTCATCTTTGGTCATTATTTGTGTTACTATGCAGAGTTTCCAAAAATACTTTACGGAAATTCTTTGTTGATATGAAAACACCCATCATTGTTATCCTTATTTTTGCAACAGGCCTCATTTCTGGTGCTGCCGTCGTGTATTTGAAGCCGTGGCCGTGGCATGTGTTACGAGAAGCCGTTCGGCAGCCAGATCCCACTGTCGAGGTAGATGAATCGCGGCGGATTGTGTCAAAGTTCATCGATCTCGATCTACAAGAATTTTCGTCAACCGATGACGATTCACAAGATGAAGCGGTCAAGAAATTTGCTCGTGGTGGCGGCCTTGGCGCCTACTTGGATGATGCCCTGCTGGTCGACGGCCACGGAAGCATCTACCTACTGCTGATCGACGCTCTCCGAATCAAACGACTGATCATACAGCCGCCGCCAAATGGCAGGCTCGAATTGTATTCACGCGACACCGGTGACCGTGAGCCGAAGTATAAAAAGGCCGGCTGGCATCGCTACACGGACATTGCTTATCACAATGGTTTCATCTACCTGATTTACTCGCATTTTGATTCTGCAAGAGAGTGCTTCACGACACGTGTCGCACGGCTTCGCGTGACCGAACCGTTGGCGGAAATAGCGGCCGACGCAAAAGACTGGAACGTCGTGTTTACGAGCACGCCATGTTTCGGATTTAAGTTCCGTCAGTGGCCGTATGCCGGTCACCAAGCGGGCGGTAAACTTGCAGTTTCAGCCGACGGGCAAGCTCTTCTGATGACAATCGGCGACTACGAATTCGATGGGGTGAATGTCCGTAACTACCCTCAGGACGTAAACGCCGATTACGGCAAGATCCTCAAACTAGATTTGAAGACCGTTGACAGACCGACAATCATTTCCATTGGCCATCGAAACAGTCAGGGAATCACGGTTACGCCGAACGGCGACATTTGGTCGACAGAGCATGGACCCGACGGCGGCGACGAACTCAACCATATTGTTGAAGGAGGCAACTACGGTTGGCCTTATGAGACCTATGGCGCGAATTACGGCGCAAGGGTTTGGCCGCTTGCGGACCGGCAAGGGCGGCACGACCGTTATAGAAAACCAAGTTGGGCATGGGTGCCCTCTGTAGGTACAAGTGGCGTAACATATGTCAGCGACTTCCACGAAACATGGAACGATAACCTGCTCGTTGCGAGCCTAGTTGGAAACTCTATATTTCGGATTGTTACCGACGCCGCGCAAGTTATTACGATGGAGCGCATCGACATCGGTGAGCGCGTTCGCGCATTGATTAATCATAGGGGGTTCTTGCTTGTGCACACGGACACCGGCGACGTCTACCGCATTGCCGCCGTTGACCCACCGCCCAGTGATCATCTCGAACGACTTACAAATTCGCTCTCGGACGCCGCCCTCTCGGAGTTGAATGGATGCTTGGAGTGTCATAGCCGCGGAACCGCAGAAAAAGCACCGAATTTGTGCAACATATTAGGACGAAACATCGGTGATACCGACTTCGCTCATTACTCCGACGCGCTTAAACGCAGACGCGAAAGCTGGAACAGCGATCTATTGGCTTCATTTTTGCACGATGCCCAAAGCGTTATTCCGGGTATGTCCATGCCCAATCCGCGTATTGGGGATCCACAAATCCGGATGGAGATTATCGAAAGTCTCAGCTTCTTCTGTTCGGATAATGTTTCGCCGTAATCTTCTTTTCGTGTGATGAGTAACGTTTTGAAATGACAGAGCAGCTTTCAAGGCAACGCAAGGGCAGAGCCCGCCCAACATGACCGATCCGCAATCATCACCGGATATGGCTTCCAGCGGCAAGGAACACAACGGCAGCGGGCGTAGCTTGTCGGAATTCGGCAAACGTGCCGGACCGGCAATGGTCTGGCAGGCGGTGCAGCATGGTGCCGACAAACTGATCGATCTCGCCCGGCTGCTGATCCTGGCGGCGATCCTGACGCCGGAGGACTTTGGCTTGCTCGCCGTATCGTTAATTTCGGTGGGGCTTTTCACGCAATTGACGGAACTGGGTTTGACACCGGCACTGGTTCAGCGGCAATCGGTGGAAGACGGGCATTATGAAACCGCTTGGACGCTTGGAGTTCTGCGTGGCGTGGTTGCCGCGGTCTTAATAGCGTCAACGGCGCCGTGGATTGCGGATTTGTTGACGGAGCCGCGGGCCACCGAACTGATCCGGGCACTCGCTTTTGTTCCGTTGTTGCAGTCCCTTGCCAGCGTTCGCACGGTCGACTTGGCTCGAACGTTGCAGTTTCGACAGCTTGCCATTTTGCGGCTTTCCGGAGCATTGACGGGCGCTATAGGGGCGATTGCCTTGGCGTCGAGCTTGGGCGTATGGGCCCTGGTCATCGGCGCGCTCGCTGGTCACGTCGTGTTTGCTGTTCTGTCCTACGGCTTGGCGCCCTGGCGTCCACGCTTGCGATTCGATAGGGCGGCCTGGCGTTCGCTCATTCGGTTTGGCCGGTGGGTATTCTTGACCGGTTTGATCGTTGCCGCCGGCAACGCGGTATCCCAAGGCATCATCAGCCGGCGCCTCGGCACTGTCGACTTGGGGATTTACTACCTGGCGGCCAAACTAGTCTTTTCGTTGGCTGACGTTGGCCAGCAGGTCATCAGCACTGTCGCTTTTCCGCTGTATGCGCGAATGCAGCACGCCATGGCCGATGTGGCTCGTGGATACCGATCGACGCTGATTGCGATGGCCGTGCTAATGATGCCGGTTTTCGCCATTCTGTTCGCGCTCGCGCCTGCAGTGACGGAAATCTTGGGCGCCAAGTGGGCCGGGGCGGAACCATTGATCCGAGTGCTTTGCTTGGCCGCGGCCGTCGGTTCGTTGGGCGACGTCGCGGTTCCGCTGTTCAATGGCCTGGGTCGACCGAGCCGCGTTTCCATGCTTGAAGGCGTACAATCGAGCCTGTTCGTACTCGGGGTAATTACCCTAATCGGGCCTTATGGTCTGACCGGTGCGACGGTGGCCTGGTTGATTTCGGTTAGCGCATCGTATGTGCTTGCTCTGGTCTTTGTTCTGCGTCTGCTGAACAGACCGCATGTTGGTGTGGGGGTACCATTGTCGTGTGTGTTCGCCGGCGGTATCGGCGCCGGCGTTCTGGCCTGGATGTTACAGGCGCTATTCCCGGGCGCCGTCGGCGGTGTGGTTGCAGGGCTATTGTCATTGGTGGCGTTTTGGGGTGGGCTGTGGTTTTGTGACGGCAAATGGCGGCTCGGGCTCCGAACAGCACTGTCCGTGATTTTTCCGGCCGTTGCACCACGCGACTAAATCGCGCCGGAAGCCGTCATTCGTCGGTACAAACGGCGAATTCTACGCACTGCGACACCCGTTTTCCCCATGGCGTCGATCCGGCTTTCAATTGCCAGTTGGCGCCATAGCGGTGTGCCTTCGAGGCCTTGTTCACGAATGTAGTCTCTTAGCCAGTTCAGATAAGCGGTTCGCCAGTCCTTTTCCGTCTGAGAGCCACTAGCCTTGGCGCACATGGAATTGGGATGTTGTCGATATTTCTCCAGCCAATCCGGCATAACCAGGATTGCGCAATTAATCCAGATCTTGGCGCAAAAGACTTGATCATCATAGAGGCCCGGAAACGAGTCCTCGAAGCCTCCGATGCTTTCCAGAATCTTCCGCCTCAAAACGATGCTGGTGATACACGGTACCGCGGCGCGACTTTGCAGGGTGCGTTGTAGATAGAGAGGTGGGGCTATGCTGGTTAGCCGATCGATTCCGAGCCACGGGCACTCGTCGCGGTCAGCATCCTCGGTCTGACCGGTCCAACTGTGCCAGTAGAGGGTATTACCGAACGTCGCCATGGCTTGCGAATTCGCCTCCAGCAGGGCGACCTGGCGCTGCAGTTTATCCGGCATCCAAACATCGTCGGAGTCTTGGAACGCGACATAATCACCGCGAGCATGCCGCAATCCCAGGTTTCGGGCCGCGCTCGCCCCTAAGTTTTGGTGGTTTTCGTGATCGAAGTATTTGATCCGACGTGGATCGCTATCGACCAACTGTTTGGCACATGCGGTCGCGTCCGCTTCAGATCCATCGTCAACCAGCAAGAGTTCCCAATTGTCATAGGTCTGACCAACAATGCTGTCGACGGATTGCCTCAGATAGTCCAGTTGTGGATTGAAATACGGTAACACGATTGATACCAGTCGCATCAGTTTCGCGCCCGCTATCCGAGCCACCGCCGTAGCCAACGCCGGAAGGGATCGCTGCCGACGTTGGGGGCGGTAAGTCGCGGTATCAGGAATGGATCGCTGCTGCCCGTCACCGGTCCTTCGATCATCGCACAGGCACAGCTCAGACCAAGTGCTTTGACCAATCCGGGTGTCGCCGCTGAATAGGAACCGTTCGGGTAGGCGAAACTTCTCACCGTCGTGCCAGTCACCGTTTTGAGCGTGGCCAGGCTATCGGCGATCTCTACGTGTTGCTGATCGGCCGACAAACGTTCCAGCATAGGATGTGATACGGTGTGTGCACCAAGTTCGATCTGCTTGGATTTGGTCAGCGTTAGCAATTCGTCTGATGTCATTGATCGCGCCTCACTTCGGCCAGTGTCGGGCGTTCGAAGCCAGCGGTCCAAGGTCCGCATCGTTTCATCCTGTTGTGTGCTGGTAAGCCTGCGCATGAAGCCGGCGAGCGCATAGAGCAACTTCCGTCTTGCGGGTTCCGAAAGTGCCGCTTGGCGTCGCCAAACAAACTGCCTGCTGCCGAATTCTATCACTATATCTTCCGGAAGGGCCGGTGTTTCGGCGATTCTTCCGGCGAGCTCATCCCACCAAAACGCACGTCCGGTGAAGCCCGTCGCGACGAACACGGTCGCCGGAGTTCCGGATCGTCGTAGCAAGGGCAGCGCATGGTGTAAATTATCGACATAGCCGTCGTCGAATGTCAGGGCAACCGAACCCTTCGAAAATGCTCCATCCGGCAATGCGGATGCGATGTCCATCAACCCGACAGGCGTAGCGATGCTATCAAGAACTTCAAGCTGTTGGCCGAAGTTTTCTGGTGATACACAGAGCGAATAGGGATCCCAGCCTTCATCGGCTATTCGATGATAGGCAAGGACCAATGCCCGTGGCCGGAGGCGGCTCTGTGACCAATGGGCGAACCGGCGCAGGGATCGCAGGCCGCGCATGGTCAAGACACCGTCGCATCTTTTATGGCACGCACGGAGACTAAGACCTGAAAGTTCGGATCGTTGTGATCAAGTTTACGCCGGTTTACGTCTTCTATTGCCAGTCCGTGCAGAAATGCGGCCGCGGCATAGACATTGCCAAAACTGGAAGTGGTCACGGTGCCGCCGAAATTGTCTTCGAAAAGGCGTTGGGCGGAAGCCGTGGTCAGGCGCCAGTAATCGCCATACAGCGCCATTTCCGGTGCAGCGATGCGGCTGACCGATGGCACCGTCACCAAAGCGACGCCACCGGGCCGCAAAATTCGGTGAATGGTGGCGATTGCGGCGGGCATGTCGAAAATGAACTGGAGCGTTTGCGTACAAATTACACAGTCGAAGCTGTCGCTTGGAATGCTCGCGGCGTCTGTCAGATCGGCCGAGTACGTGGCTTCCGGGTGATCTGTGCCATGATACAGGATATCACTTTTTCCGACACGATCGCCGCCATAGCGCTTGGTATAGCGGTTATCCGCGACTTCCAGCACGTGCCCCTGCACATCGGTTTTATTGTGCGACAGGAACAGTTCAATGTAATACCGGTCGATCGGCAAACCGCGGTCAAACCCCCAGTTGTTGCTAATCGGGCGGATAGTGTCCAAGTCGCCAAGGTCGACGCCGCCTATGGCTGGTCGTCGGCTCAATGCGCCGGCGCGGCGTCGAAGATCGTTGGCGATTTGTTTGATTTTCAATTTTTTCGGCTCGTCTTATGGACCGTCAAGTGACCGGTGACGTACAGCCATAACGGTGCATGAGTATGGCGTACTACTTGCTAAGGAACATTAACGGTAGAATGACGGTCATCGCAAATTTTCACCGCATGCTGTAAACAAACCGATGTTCGACGCATGCCGTGGATGTCATGATTCGCGGTCGTTTTCATGATCGCGGAACGAGGTGTCACGATGCCCAACACATTGCTGCATCTCGGCGCCCAAGGCCTACTCAGCAAAGCGTTGTTTCGCGGTGCCGACGTCAAGTGGATCTATCTGGGATGCGTCTTGCCCGACATTCCATGGATCCTGAATCGGATCGTCCAACCGATGGCCTCGAAAGCGGTTGTTTATGATCTGAAGCTCTATGTCGCCGTGCAAAGTTCTTTGATGTTTTGTCTCGTTGCGGCAGCCGCGCTTGCCTGTTTGGCACGCCGGTCGTGGTTTGTCTTTGCGATATTGGCATTTGGTTCGTTGATGCATTTGCTGTTGGACGCTTGCCAAACGAAATGGGGCAACGGCGTCATACTATTTGCGCCTTATTCCTGGGACTTGGTCAATTTTGGCCTGTTCTGGCCGGAAAGTTCGGTCACATTCGTATTGACCGGATTTGGCATCGTGTTTTTCGCCTATGCTTGGCATCGCTTTCCCGTCGAGAAAAGTGATCTGGTTGTACCGCGGGGGCGGGCCGCCTGGCTATTTGCGGTTACAGCCGTCACATACGTTATGTTGCCTCTGTGGTTCTTACCGGCGTCTAAGGCCGCTGATGTCCATTTTGTTGATACGCTACAAACACCAAGTACGCGTGCCGGCAAACAGATCGCTCTCGACAGGGTTGCCTATATTCATCGTTCTGGTTCGGATGTCATAAGGAGCTGGACGGGTGAGGAACTGCATGTCGTTGGTGTTGGCCATGATCAAGACGGCCGCGTGTCTATTCGCGGCCATTTCGTCGATCCTCGGTCAATTTTCGTCGAGCGCGTGCATGTCCATTACGGTAAGCTTCGGGATTATGCATCCTACGTTGGCTTGGCGTTGATGGTTCTGGCTTGGGGACGGGGCCTACGCGCCGGAAAGCCTAAGGCGCAATAAGTTGGCGTCGTTTCTTCGCAGTGGTATGTCGTCCTTCAAAATATCAATTTGATAGAGCGTCAAGCCTTCGGATTGGGTCGGAAATTGGTCCGCGTTAACCATTTAGTGGTGGTTGTTGCGGCTAATTTGGATTTGAATCTTTGCAGCGAATTCGATAACCGCAACGTGGGAAAGTGTTATGTCGGCCCGAAATGACGCGGACAGTGGCGTCGCCAAAGTGCGTCAATATTGGGAAACACACCCGCTTGGCCAGCAGTACGTATCGGATCACTCCATTGCGGTCGGTTCACCGGAGTTTTTCGAGCATATTCGCCCTTGGATGAACCCCTACAAATTCGACTGGATCATGGCCCGCATCGAGCGAGAATCGGCGCTCCTGAGAGGCAAAGACTTACTTGAGATCGGCTGTGGCATGGGCTACGACAGCCTTGAATTCATCAAGCGCGGCGTTCGCGTAACGGCGACGGATTTGACTGAGACAGCGACAGATTTTGCGCGCCGGCACTTCGAAGTTGCCGGTGTCACGCCAAGCGACGTTCGAATTGCGAACGCATTGGCCCTGCCCTTCGACGACAATAGTTTCGATGGCGTTTGGTCCAACGGCGTGCTGCATGCGACCGGTGACACCCATGCAGCGATCCAAGAAGCCCGACGCGTGCTTAAGCCCGGGGGACGGGCCATAATCTCGCATTTTTATCGCAAACCGTCGTGGATGTATTTCATGCATCACGTTGGTCGAGAAAACATCGAATACAAAGAAGAAGATCCGCCGGTCAACGAATTTCTCTATGAAGACGAAATTCTTAGCTACTTTGATGGCTTTCAAGTCGTCGAACAGGTGCGAGAACACCATCGCGCGCTACCGGTCTGCCGTTCCGGCTTGAAGGAAAAGTTATATAGATATGGCTTCAAACCAGCATACAACATACTGCCGCTCGGGATAGCGTTGAGGCTGGCCTACAAGTTCTCGGTCACCGCAATCAAAACCTAGGACCATGAATATGGGCGTTCGACCCATGAACCCGACGACTTTGGTCACTGGCGCCAATGGCTACACTGGATCCAACCTTTGCCGATTCTTGGCGGCGCGTGGCGTCGCGGTTCGGGCGATGTACTGGGAGCCAGACGGTGAGCCCGATTTCTCCGACGAGAATATCCAGCCGGTAGCCGGGGATCTGCGCGATCGCGATGGTCTGTCAAGGATCTTGGACGGCATAGATGTCGTCTACAATATTGCGGCGCTCTACCGACCGACGAACGTTTCCAATCAAATGTACTGGGACGTCAATGTCGAAGGCACACGCAATATCGTGGAGCTGGCGGCCGAGGCGAAAGTCAAACGCTTTGTCCATTGTTCGACGATTGGCGTTCACGGGACGATCGACAACCCGCCGGCAACCGAAGAGGCGCCGCTAAAACCAGATGACTATTATCAATTCACCAAATTGAAGGGCGAGGAACTTTGCCGGGAGATCGGCCACGAGACCGGGTTGCCGGTCGCCATTGTCCGCCCTGCGGCAATTTATGGGCCGCGGGAACGGCGTTTTTTCACCTTGACTAAGCTGATACAGAAACGCCGCTTCATTATGTTCGGCAATGGCCAAGTGCTCTATCACTTTATTCATATCGACGATCTTTGCGATGCCTTTGTGCGCTGCGCTGCGGATCCTGTGGCAATCGGAAAGACCTATATTGTGGCCGACGAGCAGGCGATTACGTTGAATCAAGTGACCGATATCCTAGCGCAAGCGCTGGCCGTCGCGCCGCCGGGGTTTAGGTTGCCCTTGACCGTACTTTACGCGGCGTCGGTTGTCTGTGAGTTTGCATGCAAGCCGTTCGGTTTGAGCCCGCCGCTGCATCGCCGGCGGGCATCATGGTTCGCGTCCGACCGCGCCTTCGACGCGAGCAAGGTGCGGCGCGAGCTTGGCTTTATGTCAAAAACCGGACCCGAGGTTGGTCTGAGCGATATGGTCCGATCCTATCGCGAGGCGGGATGGATACCGTGATTACCTGTCGACGATTGGTAATGCATTGCGAAATTCGCCGCGGCCGCTCGGTACGCCGATCTGTTTTCAGCGCGTAACGCTCGATGGCCACTGATCGACCACTGATCGCCGTGATCCTACTGACCATGAACCAGCGAGAAAAAACGCTGCGTTGCCTGGCGAGTTTCCAGGCCGTCAAAGCGGCCGCCTATCAAATCGTGCTTTGGGACAATGGATCTGCCGACGGTACCGTAGAAGCCGTGCGCGCTTCCTATCCGGACATAATGATCCATCACGCTTCGAGCAATGTGGGTGTGGCCTCCGGCCGCAATGGTGGCGCTGATATTGCGATTTCCGCGTTCGCCCCGGAATATCTGTTGTTCATCGATAACGACATGACGGTTTCGGCCGATATTTTGCCCCTGTTGATGGCGCCGTTCGCCGAAGACAGTCATATCGCGATGACGACAGGCAAAATCGCCTGGCTGACCGACGAATGCAGAGACGCACCACGACACAGAATGATCTATGGCGCCGGCGGATGCCGCATAAAGTTTTGGCTCGGCGACACAAGCCATATAGGCTATGGCGAAGTCGATCGGGGGCAGTATGACAACGCGGGTCCGTGTATCGTAAGCGGTGGCTGCATGTTCGTGCGCACGTCTGTCTTCCAAGCATTGGGCGGCTTCGACAGTGTGTTCGATCCCTATGGGCCGGAAGATTTGGATTTTGGCCTGCGCGCGCGAAAACAAGGATACTATGGCCGATACGTACCGGAGGCTCTGGTCTTTCACGAACCGCGACCCGGGCGAAGCTTCGAAGACGGCCACTACACGGAGACTTACGCGGCGCACAGGATGCGTACGTGGATGCTGTTCATGGCTCGGCACGCAAGTTTAGTCCAAAAGCTTGGGTTCGTCGCCGTCGGCGGACCTTATCGGCTGATACGCTTGATCTTTCGCGAAGGCGGGCGCGGTGGCTTAAAGGCTGTTAAAGGGTTGATCAGCGGTGCCATGAATGGAAGCAAACGGTGAATCGAAGCTTCGTCGCGCGGTTGCCAACCGTTGGCAGTGTCGAGGATATGAAATCATGACCGATGACAAGGACAGGGTCACTCTGCTGGGCGAACTCAATGACCAGTCAGAGTCTGCGCTGACAAAGTATCGTCGCCTGTTCGTCGGCAGTCAGTCCATTCCCGCGCTGCTTAAATACGAGATTCTGACGTTTTTTCTATCCTCATTGTCCGGGGCGCTTGGATTGGTTCTGAGGAAGGTTTTTTACCGTCACCTATTTGCCGTTTTCGGCAACGGAACGGTCATCGGCACCAATGTTACGCTTCGCTGTCCGCGTTTCATCGAACTTGGCGGCAATAACGTTGTTGACGACTTTTCGGTTCTAGACGCAAAAGGTACCGGGTCCAGCATTCGGCTTGGCAACGCTGTATTGATCGGCCGGGACACGGTGCTGTCATGCAGTTCCGCGCGGATCGACATTGGCGACGACGTTTCTATAGGGCCTCAATGTTACATTCGGGCCGGCATGTGTGACGTATCGATCGGCTCAATGGTAACCATTGGCGCGCAGGTTGCCATTGTGTCAGGAACACCGGGCCATGATCGGTCCGACGTTCCGATGAAATCTCAGGTTGGCGTGCTGGCGGGCATCGCTGTTGGCAGCAATGTATGGATCGGGGTAGGCGCCAAATTAATTGACGGGGTCACGATTGGCGACGGCGCAATTATCGGCGCCGGAGCGGTCGTGACTCGGGATGTACCGCCGAATAGCACGGTTGGCGGTATACCGGCAAAGATTCTAACAGATAGAAGCTTGAAATCGGAAAACTAAGAATCAAACTTGCCGGTGATTGTTGGGCCTGTTTGGACCGGAGCCATAGACATTCCCTAAGTAAATTTACCATGAATTCCGCCAATTGGCTTGATTTGTATAGGCCTTTGTCACGACCGTCGTCGGAATCATGCTGAGTTGTGCCAGGGAAAGGCTTATACGTACCGGTAATTGACAATATCTTTGCAAAATGTCACCGATACTGCCGAGCATGAGTAGCCAATCGCATTCGAACCGGCGCGCAAGTAAGGCATTGGTAATTGCACCTCAGCCTTTTTTTACGCCGCGCGGCACACCAATTAGTGTATATTACCGTACGCTATACACAGCCAATGAAGGTGTGGCGATAGATTTGCTCACTTACGGCCGCGGTTTGGACGTTGAGATCCCGAATGTGCGAATTATTCGCATTCCCGGTTTGGCCTGGCTTGGTGACGTGCCGGTTGGACCGTCATTTGCCAAACTGATTATGGATGTGTTTCTTTTCATCTGGACGATTTCACTTTTGCTGTTCAATCGCTATGACTTCGTGCATGCCCACGAAGAAGCGATATTTTTCCTGCCAATCCTGAAGCCAATATTCGGATTTAGGCTTGTTTACGATATGCATTCCAGTTTGCCGCAGCAACTAACCAACTTTAGATTTACCAGGTCAAAAGCTGTTGTCACAGCATTTCGGTGGCTGGAGCTGGTGTCTCTTCGATGTTCAGATGTGGTGATCACCATCTGCCCGGACCTAGCCGAGTACGCGGAAGCAAGGATGCCGGACAAACGCCGGCACCTGCTGATCGAAAACACCGTTTTTGACACGATCAATCTTGCCGAATTGGACAAGCTAACCGATCGCGGTGCGGATTATGTATCGACGGAAAAGATGCTCCCGCCGCATTCGAGTAATCGACGGTTAGTCGTTTATGCCGGAACGCTAGAAGTCTATCAGGGCATCGATATTTTGCTCAATGCTTTTCGAATTGTGCTGCGGGGATGTCCGGATGCATTTTTGATTATCGTTGGCGGGGCGGCCAAGCAAGTCGAGGCATACGAGAGAATTGGGCGTGAGTACGGCCTGTCGGAAGCGTGTCACTTTACGGGAAGCGTGCCGCCGCATCGTTCACGGCAAATTTCTCAACACGCGACCGTTCACGTCTCGCCTCGAACTGTTGGTAGTAATACGCCGTCCAAAGTATATGAACAACTGGCCAGTGGTATTCCCATCGTCGCCACGGACATCAGAGCCCACACGCAGATTTTGGACGACAGCATTGCATTTCTCGCGCGTCCAGATGCGGACAGCATTGCGGACGCGCTTATGACCGCCATTACCGATGACGGACAACGCAAGCGTCGAACGATTGCGGCGCGGTGCCGTTATGAAGAGCGATACTTCCGCCAAAACTATGTTGCCAAAATACGCGAGCTTGTCGACCGGGTTTCATAGCCATGTGCGGTATTGTCGGCATCGCAAATTTCTCCAATGGACCGATTCCGTCGAGCGATCTTTTGCGGGCGATGTGCGACACGCTCGTCCATCGCGGTCCGGACGACATCGGCTTTACGATACGGGATGGTGTCGGAATTGGTGCGCGACGGCTTGCCGTCATCGATGTTGAAGGCGGGCACCAGCCGATTGCAAATGAAAATGACACCGTCGTGACGGTTTGCAACGGTGAAATTTACAATCACAAAGAGCTTCGTCGGGACTTGGAGGCGCGCGGGCACCGTTTCCGTACGAATTGCGACACCGAGGTTCTGGTGCATGCCTACGAGGCTTTCGGCACGGAATTTCTGGAACGACTTAACGGAATGTTCGCGATCGCGCTGCTGGACACGCGCCGGCGAAAATTGCTGCTGGCGCGCGACCAAATCGGCGTGAAGCCGTTCTATTATGCCCATGTTCCGCCTTATTTCGTCTGGGGCTCGGAAATCAAAGCGCTGTTGGCCAGCGGCCTGGTCCCTCGTGACCTGGATGTGGATGCGTTGGCCCAGTTCATGGCCTGGGAATATGTGCCGGGCAAAGCCACATTATTCCGCTCAATACGCAAGCTTGAGCCCGGGCATCTGATCGAGTTAGATCTCGACCACCCTATATGCGCACCGCGAGCCTATTGGGACGTTCCGACGAATGAAGATTCCAGCGACACGCCGTTTGGGACGTGGGTTGAGCAATTGGATGAGACCCTGCAGCGATGTGTTCGACGGCAGATGATCAGCGACGTGCCATTGGGCGCGTTCCTGTCGGGCGGTGTGGATTCGTCGCTGATAGTGTCTGCGATGGGGGCGACGTCGGCATTCAGCATTGGCTTCGACGACCCTTCCTATAATGAGCTTTCTTGGTCCGCCCAAGTTGCCGATCATCTCGGCGTTCAACATTTCAGCCAAATTGTAGAACCTGCCGCCGGCGACGCTTTCTGGCGCCTGATGCGTTACCTGGAAGATCCAATCGGTGATTTTTCCATCTTTCCAACGCACATGGTATCGGCGCTGGCACGCCAGCAAGTGACTGTGGCTTTGAGCGGTGACGGGGCGGACGAGCTGTTTGCCGGATATGACAGCTACCTGGCCGATCGTTGGGCCGGTTCCTATCAACGGTTGCCGCAGATGATGCGGCGCGGCCTAATCGAGCCGGCGGTCGGTGCGCTTCGGCCGCGGCCGACCAAAAAAGGCCTGGTCAACATGTCCAAGCGATTCATCGAAGGCGCCCGTGAAGGCCCCGAACTGTCACATGCCAGGTGGCGGTTGTTTGCCAGCGACTGGAAGTCCCTGTTTACGCCGGAAACTCAAAGCGCGATAGAAACGCCCGTAGAGGCTCATATCGTCCAACTGTTCGATCAAGCAGGTAATCGCCAACCACTGAACCGGAGCCTCTATGTTGATTTGAAGAGCTATCTCTCGGACAACATATTGCTCAAGGTCGATCGCATGTCGATGGCCAATTCGCTAGAAGCGCGGGTGCCGTTCCTTGATCGGGAGATGGTTGAATTTGCGTTTCGCGTGCCGCAGCGATTCAAGCTGCACGGTGGGCGCACTAAGGTTCTGTTGAAGGCGCTCGCCCACTCGCGGTTGCCGCGGGCGTGCGTGGAACGGCCGAAACAGGGTTTTAGCGTGCCAATCAAGAATTGGCTGCTTACCGGCATGCAGCCGCTGGTGAACGAGTTCTTGGATGCTCGCAGCATTCGCCAGGACGGTATATTCGATCCCGCCAACGTCGAGCGCTTGAAGACGGAACATTTCGCAGGCACGGCGAACCACTCTCATGTCTTGTGGGGCATAATTGTGTTTCAGGCGTGGCAACGCATGTGGCTGAACGGTTCTGCCGGCACGGCCTGAATTTGCTCTGGATACCAGGCGACGCGATGGTCAGGCCGGTTTCAAGTTTTCCAGAACCGTCAGGGTCTCTTTCGCGCATCGGTCCCAGCGGAACCGGTCGGCGCGTGCTAAGCCGCGAGCCGCGAGCGTGTCGCTGTAATTCTTGTCGGACAGCACCGACTTCAAGGCCTCAGCCATGTCATCGTCGCTTTGCGGATCAACGAAGCGAGCCGCGTCGCCGGCAATTTCGCGTAAGCCATTGGCGTCGGACGTGACGATTGGCGTCCCGCATGCCATGGCCTCGGTCAGTGGAATCGGGAAGGCTTCCAGGTTGGACGGGTAAAAGAACAGGTCTGCCAGGGAATAGACGGTCGGTAAATCGCTTTGATCGATCCAGCCGGGAAACAAAACGTCACGGCCGTATCCGTCCTCAGGGATGCCGTACTCCTCTCGAAACAAATGACAATCTTTGCCGCCAATGACCAACCTATGTGGCGCCTCGGTGTCGCGATGATACCGCTTGTATGATTCAAGCAATTGACCAAGGTTTTTTCGCTCGCCACCACCCCGCTTTGTCAATGTCAGGATGAATTTTTCGGGCAGCCCGTATTTTGTCCTTATCTGGTGCAATCGGTTTGGATCCGTCACCCGTTCGAAGTGGCCGGCAGGACCGAAATAGACGGTTTTGATTTTTCCGTCTGGAAGCTTGAGCACGTTGTAGAAGTTGTCGGACGTCAATTGCGACACCGAAATAACCGTGGCCGACTTTTTGAAATAGAGCGGCATGGCCAGCTTGGCATAACGAACGTCCCATTTGCCGTAAAACACCGCTTGATCCGGCATGAACCAATCGGCGCCGTGTACGACCATTACCGCCTTACAAGGCGCTAACAACGGCACGGTGAATTTGGGGTGAAGAATCACGTCCAGCCGATCCCGCCAACAACGGTAGGGAATCGCGATCTGATCCCATATTGCCTTGTTGGGGGCGTCCACGACATGTTCCTCAACGTTCGGACAAGTGCGGGACCGTCCGGTATGACGAGCGTTCCGATAATACAATACGTAGGTATTGTGTCCGTCGATTTTCAGCAGTTCCTCGACAAGATTACGTGCATAAACGGCAATGCCGCCGCTTTCGTCGAAGGCACGGAGCATTACGCCGATACGCATCGGTACCATGCCCCATGGCCTAACAAACGACCGTCAACGGTGTTCATTCGGACGCAGCGCCGCAGTGTCGCGAATACGCCTGGTTTGCAGGTGCTGGGCTGAATGTGCCGCTCGCGCCTCGGATTATTTGAAAGCCTATCTAGCACCGGAACTTCTGCACCACACACCTGTTTATAGTCGGAGAGGCTAGACAACCGTGATAGCATTAATCAATTCTTTCAATTGGTCCACAACAATGTTTGGGTAACGATTTCGATGCATCGGCAAGGCGATTTCGCATCTGTTTCAGAAACGGATTGGGCGAGATACGAGATTATCGGTATTTCTCGTCCACTGATTTCTGCTAGATCGAGCGTATCGAGCTGAAGTCTCGGCCTGAAGTCATGGGGAACGTGGTAGATTTGAGATGTGTGGCATTGTAGGCGCTATTGGGCCGGGAAAGGACCAGATCGTCGGACGTATGACCGCGGCGCTGGTTCACCGGGGGCCGGATGACAGCGGATTCTATCGCGACTCCCAAATCTCCTTAGGGCACAGACGCCTTAGCATCATCGATCTGGAGACCGGCGCGCAACCGTTGTCGGATCCGTCAGGTGAACTGACGTTGGTTTGCAATGGCGAAGTTTACAACAGCCCGGAGCTGCGCCGCCAACTGTCGGCACGGGGGCATCAATTCAAAACGTTGACCGACGTGGAAGTGATCCTTCACCTCTATCGGGAGGTCGGTGCTGACTGCGTAAAACATTTGCGCGGTATGTTTGCCTTCGCGCTTTGGGACAGCCGTGTCGGCACATTGTTTTTGGCGCGAGACCATATGGGCCAAAAACCGCTATTCTATCATCAGAGCGGCGATCACTTTCTATTTGCGTCGGAGCCAAAAGCGATTCTGGCGTCGGGGTTGGTCGATCCGGTTCCGAATTTGGATACGCTTTGGCATTACCTGTCACTGCGTTTTGTGCCGAAGGACCTCTGTTTTTTCGAGGGTATTCAAAAGCTACCGGCGGCAACAACGTTGACCCGATCGACCGGTGAAACCACGATCAGGCGCTACTGGACACCCGACTTCGGCAATAAGCTTACCGATAGCGAGCAGGACGTAGAGCAGCAGCTCGACACGCTTTTGCAGGAAACGGTGCAATGCCACCTGTTAAGTGATGTGCCGGTCGGCGCGTTCATAAGCGGCGGCATCGATTCCACGACCATTGCCGGCATGATGGCCAATGCTGTGGAGAACAGGGTGCCGGCCTTTTCGATTGGTGTCGAGGATAAGACGTTTGATGAGCTGCCTTTGGCACGCCGGGTCGCCGCAAAACATAATCTCGACCTCTCCGAACGTGTCGTAACGCCCGATCTGGTGCATCTGATGCCGACGTTGGTGCATCATATGGACGAACCGTCGGATCCGTTTGGAATAGGCGTATATTTGGTTTCCGAACTGGCAAGCCAACAGGTCAAAGTCGTGCTCGGCGGCGACGGCGGCGACGAAATTCTCGGCGGCTACGATCGATATCTCGGGCAACGGCTGGTGGATTACTATTGCCTGTTGCCCCGTTTGCTTCGGGAGCAGGTTTTCGGCCGCATGGCCAGCATGCTGCCTGAAACTTTTGGCTATAAAAGCATGGCGCAAAAAGCATTTTGGCTGCAGTCCATGTCACGTTTCGATGGCGGTGAGCGCTACGCGCACAGCCTTGGAATTTTGCGTTTCCACGGTGAAGCGAAAAACCAGTTGTTTACGTCGGCCGCCAAGCAACGGCTGGGGCCGGAACACTCCGCCGATTGGGTGCTGGAGCATTTCGACGCCGATAACGTGACTGAACTATTGGATCGAATGCTTTACAGCGACCTGATGACTCGCGTGCCCGATCATGGGTTGGTCGTGACCGACCGCATGTCCATGGCTCATTCGTTGGAGGTTCGCTCGCCTTTCATGGACCACCATGTGGTTGAGTTCGCGGCGCGTATACCGACACGAATGAAAATTAAGGGGCTGAAGCTGAAATATTTGTTACGTAAGGTCGCGGCGCGTTATCTGCCGGAAGAATTGGTTTGGCTTCGCAAGAAAGGGTTCGGATTTCCACTCGGTCGCTGGATGCGAACCGATATGTTGAACTTTGTCCGCAATCTATTTAGAGAGTCGCGATTTGCTCAGGCGGGAATTTTTGACGGAGACTATATGAACCTGTTGTTGGAAGAACATGCGTCGGGCAAGGTCGATCACAACTACCGACTATGGTTGCTCTCGAATTTGGAAATTTGGTATCGCCTGTACGTCGAGAATGCTAGCGTCGAATCCCTACGCGACGAAACTCAGCGGTTGGCGGCGGAGTAAGGTGGGAGAGCTTCGCATTGCCCGACGTCAGGAACATCGAAACAAGCGCCAAGCACCGAGAGGACGCGGTTCCGATCGAGCCTTTGGCCGGCCCGTTCCTGGTCGATGCCCACACGCATATCTATGATTGTTTTGATAAAGCCGCGTTTTTCCGCGGTGCTTCGGCGAACTTTCAACACGCCGCACGACATTTAGGGCGCCCGTCCGCGCCGATCGGTTGTTTATTGCTGACCGAACGGCAGGACGGCCACTATTTTCGACAAATTTACGACGGCGTTGACACCGACAATGTGGGCGGTTGGGTGTTTTCGCGCACCGCGGAAGATTGTTCCCTGTTGGCGCAACGACATGACGGGTCGGAGACAGAGCTATTGATCGTCGCCGGCCGGCAAGTGGCAACCCGCGAACGTTTGGAAGTTCTGGCTCTTGGCACGGGGGAAACGTTTTCGGATGGCTTGGCCTTACCGATGGCTTTAGCCGCGGTGGTGGAAAGCGGCGCAGTCGCTGTACTGCCTTGGGGATTTGGAAAATGGTGGTTCGACAGGGGACGACAAATCCGCAATGCTCTGGACGCTGGTGTACCCGGCCAGGTGTTTGTCGGGGACAATGGCGGACGCCCAGGTTTGATACCACGGCCGAAACAGTTCGGCATCGCAGCGCGGCGTGGCATATTTGACTTGCCGGGCAGTGATCCGCTGCCGTTTCGATCGGAGGAAGCCCGTGCCGGAAGCTTTGGCTTCATTCTGGACGGTGCCATTGACCGTCTGCGGCCCGCAGACGGCTTAAAGAAATTGATTAGGCGGCAATCCACGCAACCCACCCTTTACGGCCAGCAGGAGAGTGTTCAGCGCTTCGTCGTGAATCAGCTTCGCATACATGCCCTGAAGCGAACACGCTCCGGACGGTAGCGGCAGACCATGTTGACGCCACGCAATCCCGACGCCCTGGCCCGCGAACACTTCGACGTTATCATTGTTGGTGGCGGAATTTATGGGTCCATGCTGGCGCTTGAAGCGGTGCAACATGGCCTCCGTCCGCTGCTGATCGAACGTCATGACTTTGGCGCCGCGACCAGTTTCAACAGCCTGAGAATCGTGCACGGCGGTCTGCGCTATCTGCAAGATTTCGATTTTAGGCAGTTCCGCGACACGGTCGCCGAGAGACGGTGGTTTCTGCGCACCTTTCCCAACCTCGTACGACCCTTGCCTTGTTTGGCGCCGCTCTACGGCTATGGATTGCATAGTCCACCCGTCTACCGCTTGGCGCTGCACCTGAATGATGCACTTTCCGCGGATCGGAATACCGATTTGCCTGTGTCACACGCCATTCCGGCCGGCCGTGTTGCGGATGCCGCTGAGGTCAGAAAAATTTTCCCGGAAGCGGAGCAAGCAGCGTTACGTGGCGGTGCCGTATGGCATGATGCCTTGATCTCCGACACCCCGCGACTGATCATCGACGTGCTGCGCTGGGCTTGCGCCGGCGGTGCCGCGGTGTTGAATTACACAACAGCCGATAGATTGATATTGACCGGAGACCAGGTCACCGGGATCGAGGCCATCGATCAGGTTAGCGGACAGAAGCTGCGGTTTCACGCTGCTACCGTTATCAACGCGGCTGGACCCTGGAACCGAGAGCTTGCCTCACGCTTTGGCCGGTTGGACGAGACGTTGTACACGCCGTCACTTGCTTGGAACGTTGTCTTCCGGCGACCGGCGTTGTCCGATCATGCGTTGGCCGTTCGTTCGAAACGGCGCGGATCACATATGTATTTTCTAGTTCCCTGGAAGGGCATGCTTTTCGCTGGTACCGGCCATGAAGTATGGAACGGAGGTCCGGACGATGGGCGCCCATCGTCCCGACAACTAGAACACTTCATTGCCGATTTAAACGACGCGGTTCCCAGTCTCCGCCTCGGTCTTGATGACGTCGCGCGGATCATGGCGGGGTTGCTACCGGCAGTACGACAGGGCAGCCGCAAACTTTTGCGGCGTGCCGCGGTCATTGATCACGCGGCGCATGGCGGACCCGTAGGCCTGATCAGTATTTGCGGCGTCAAGTTCACGCTCGCCCGTCGGGTCGCGGAGACGGTGATCGCGCACGCTTTCCCATCCGCGAAAGGCCAAGGAATTGTAGGCAATGGCCCGCCCGCCGCTAAGAGCATTCATCCGAGTTACGCGTTTTCATGGATGCCGTCGACGGCCGACAACGACTGGAAGGCGCCACTGCGTCAAGCCATAGAGACGGAGGCCGTACACCATCTCGACGATCTGTTGCTGCGCCGCTCAGCACTTGGCGATAATCCCGAAAGGGCACGCATGTTGGCCCCACAAGTTTGCGACCTGTTCGAATGGAATGAAGCGCGGTCGGCGCGTGAGATTGAAACTCTAATGCGCGCCATATAGCGGTCGCGTGCGACTCTGCCAATCGGATTTTTGTTGGCCGAGTGTCATCGATTGGGTGGCAACAAAGCGCCAAGGCCGCCCTTCTCGACGATCTCGATTACACTGGGAAAATATTTTGCCGATAAGCCCTCGGCCTCCGCGGTCTCGTAGTACCGTCGTACCAATGCCGCGATATGTGGCTCTAGATCCTGATCGTTTGCCAGCTCGAGTACATATCCGATGTCTTTGAGCACATAGCTTGGCGGAAAGGCTTTGTCCGGAAACACTCTGGGAAGCATCGCCTTCATACCGTGGTTGCGAAGCACGAAACTGTCGCCCGATCCCTTGGATACCGCGTCGAGCAGTTTCGCCGGCTCGACACCCGCCCGTTCGGCTAGAACCATCATCTCGGCAAGAACGGCCGTATGCGTGAAAACAAGCATATTGTTCACGAGTTTGACGACCTGACCGGCGCCAATGTCACCGCAATGGGTAACGTCCGATCCGATCATATCGAGCATCGGGCGTATGCGAGAGAACACCACGTGGTCGGCGCCCACCATGATGCTGAGCTCTCCCCTTTGTGCCGCCTCACGGGTGCGCGCGACAGGCGCGTCGGCAAACTGAAGTTCCGCCGAATGCAGCATTCTCCCCACGTTCCTTGCATCGGCAACCGATGTGGTGCTGAGATCGACAATGGTGGAACCTCGCCGCGCGACGGGTAAGAGTGCCCTACAGACAGCTTCGACTTGAGTTCCCCCAGGGAGGGAAAGAAATATCACGTTCGCGTTTTCGGCGACGTCGGCGATGGTCTGGCCCGGTTCCGCCGATGTGTCTTCGAGTGTAGCGACTGCCGCGGACTCGAGGTCGAACGCGATGACCCGCCCGTCGTACTTGTCCGCCATATTGCGGCACATCGGGCTGCCCATCACCCCCAAACCAATAAAACCAATCGTCGGCGCTTCGTCTTGCATGGATCAATCCTTCCATCGGCAGGCGCCCTTTGTTTGGGCCAGGCCTCGAGTTGGGGGTTCACGCGGTGGACCCGATTGGTCGTCAGGCGGTCGCCTCGCCGGCAAAGGTGATGCGGTGCAGGACGCGCTTGTGGCCATGGTAATCGTTGATCGGATTGTGCAGCGCACACCGATTGTCCCAGAGCGCGATCGAGCCCGGCTCCCAGCGGAAGCGGCAGGTGAACTCCGGCCGGGTCTGATGCTCGAACAAATAGTCGAGCAGCGGCTCGCTCTCCGCCGCGGTCCAACCTTTGAAATGGGTGGTGTGGGCAAAGCTGACAAATAGGCTCTTGCGGCCGGTTTCAGGGTGGGTGCGGATGATCGGATGCTCCGCGACGCGGGCAACGTTGGCGTCCTCCTTCGGCGCATCCGCGACCCGCGCGGCGCGCGTTTCGACGACGCGCCCCTTGTGCGACGAGTTGATACCGATAAGCGGCTGCAGGGTGGCTTTTAGCCCATCGGACAGCGTGTCGTAGGCGAGATAGCAATTCGCAAACAACGTGTCGCCGCCGTAGGGCGGCAGTTCGAGCCCATAGAGCATCGTCGCCATCGGCGGACGCAATTGGTAGGTCGTGTCCGTGTGCCAAAGGCCACCGAAATTGACCGTCTCGTCCGCCAGCTTGACGATTGGAGTGATGACCGGGAACTCCGGCAATCCCTGTACGAAAGGATACTCGACCGGCTCGCCGAAACGGCGAGCGATGGCGAGTTGCTGTGCCGGCGTGATATCCTGATCGCGAAAGAAAACCACCAGATGTTCCAGCCAAGCATGGCGGATTTCGGTCACGACCGCGTCCGACAGCTCCCTCGAAAAATCGACGCCATCGATCTCGGCGCCAAGCGCGCCGGAAACAGGGTGGACTTCAATATGCCTATAGCTCATTGGGATGCTCCTTCCCCGGGCCTTACTGCTGCGGGCAGTATACCGCTAAGCCGCACAGAACTGCACGCAGGTCAGGCCTTGGCTACCGAAACCCCGGAACCCAAGAATTAGTATGGTGGAAACAGTGGCCCCTGCGTCATTTTTGTGGTGCCGCGCCATCAAACGACAGGAAGTCATGAGCATAGTTTTCGGTGTTGCAATCGAGAGGGTCCATTGCTCAAGTTGGGAAAGTGCGGTCAACCGCCCTCATCCAGAATAGACCGCTGGCCGACACGTGTTCCATGGAACAAGGTCTAAGCCTCCGCCCACGGTGAATTAGAATCGCCGGTTGCGTGAAATGTAGGCATACTATTTCATGCACGGACTGGTTGAACCAGCGCTCACCCGGTCGAGATCGCTTTCAATTCCAATGTGGAGAGGACTAGAAATGACAGATATTCGCGAAGGCTACAAAGACGCTTTTCTGGGTAGGGACCACAAGATTGTTCTGCCCGAGCCAGGCTTGGCCCTGCAGTCGGATGTTCTACAACCGCCAGGATTGCCTGATAGCGAAGTTGTCGTTCCTTACATCAACTACTCGCTTCTGATGAGCATCAACACGAAACAAGCGCTCTTTTCCGCCGCCAACGTCGATCTCGATAAAATGCAAAAAGTACCCGGCAGGAAAGGGCGTAACTGGTTCGTCGACCGCCGGGTCGGGCGGGAAAATCAAATACCAAACTATCCCTACCAGGGTTCGCTTTGGGACCGCGGGCATTTGACACGGCGCACTGCCGTTACCTGGGGCAACAACGTCGATTTTGCGACCAAGGCCAGCAACGATAGCTGCGCGTACACAAACGCCTGCATGCAACACAAGAATTTCAACGAGGACGAATGGCGAGCCGTTGAGACACTGGTATCAAAATTCAAGGGCGCCAAGAAACTGACTGTGATGACCGGACCGGTCTTTACAAAATCAGACCGTTACTTCACGCGGGAGTTCGAGGACTATCCCGTCCGAATTCCAGCGGGCTTCTGGAAAATTGTGTCCTACGTCGACGTTAGTGACGCGTTGAAAACGCAAGCCTACGTTTTCTTTCAGGATCTGCCCACCATCAGAAGCTCAAAGGCCCGGTCCCGTCTTCGTCTGAAAGACATGCAGGTGACGACAACGGAGATTTCTCAGTGGACGGGGTTGGAGTTCGATCAAGTTCTGTTCGATTCTAACCCGCTGAAATTCTACAGCGGTCCCGAGGCCATTAGCGTGAAAAAACGCCGGGAACTTCTTACCAAACATCCGGATACTGTGGAGCTCGATGCCAGTATCGCTAGCGAACATTCGGTTGCGAACGCCCGTAGAGAATTTCCACTGGAAGATTTCTACGAACTTATTGCAGAAGTCAGCTGGGTTTGACTGAATAGGCCTGCCGGAATCGTCCGCGATCGGATTTGGTTCCGTATGGTTGAGAACGGCCCTAGCGGTTCGACCACCAAATGGGATAAGGGTGAGAGATGCAGACTGAGACAGCCCTCGGAGCGCTCCGGTGCCGCCATCGCTAGATCGCCGCCTCTCCATTGCGCCGATGATGGATTGGACGGATTGCCACGATCGCTATTTTCTGCGGCTGATTACCCGGCGTGCCCTGCTCTATACGGAGATGATTCCGGCCGGTGCGATCCTGCATGGCGATCGGGCGCGCTTCTTGGCCCATGACGCGGCGGAACACCCGCTGGCGCTACAGGTCGGCGGCAGCGATCCGGCGGACTTGGCGGAATGCGCCCGCATCGCCGCGGAACATGGCTTCGACGAGATCAATCTAAATGTCGGCTGTCCGAGCGATCGCGTCCAGTCGGGGCGTTTCGGCGCCGCCCTGATGGCGGCACCCGGCGACGTCGCGGCGATCATTGCGGCCATGCGCCAGGCCACCGATATACCGGTTACCGTCAAGTGCCGGATCGGCATCGATGATCAGCCGGTCGACCGGCTCTGGGATTTTGTCGGCCGGGTCCGCGATGCCGGCTGCGGAACCTTCATCATTCATGCCCGCAAGGCCTGGCTTAAGGGTCTTAGCCCCAAGGAGAACCGGGAGATCCCGCCGCTCGATTACGCCGTCGTGCATCGCGTGAAGCAGGATTTTCCCGATCTTGAGATCATTTTGAATGGCGGGCTGACGTCGCTTGATCAAGTGGCGGCCGAACGCGCCCATGTCGATGGCGCGATGATTGGCCGGGAAGCTTATCACAACCCCTATTTTCTGGCGCCGGCCGATCGCCGCTTGTTCGGCGTCGAGGCGCCTGTCCCGAGCCGCGCCGCGGTGATCGAAGCGTTCATTCCGTATGTCGAGCGTCAGTTGGCGGCGGGCGTGCGGCTGCACCACATGACCCGGCACATTCTGGGCCTGGCCCACGGCCTCGGCGGCGCCCGTGCCTGGCGCCGTCACTTGAGCGATCATGCAGGCCGCCCGGGTGCCGGGGTCGATGTCATTCGCCAGGCAATGGTTCATTTGGATCAGACAGCATGGCAGGCGGCCGCGTGAACGGCGCGTTCTTGGCAGGATGGGGGGCGACTGTGCTATGTTGAGACCCTCTCGAGTGATTGAGGATGTGATCGATGGAACTCGCTTTTACCGAAGATGAATTGGCCTTTCGCGACGAAGTGCGCGATTTTCTCGATTACGCCATCGACGACGATTTACGCTATCAGATTTCGGTTGGCCGCAATGGCTATCTGCCGAAGGAACATCAGTTGCGCTGGCAGGACCACCTGGCCGAGAAAGGCTGGTTGGCGCCGAACTGGCCGGTCGAATTCGGCGGCACCGGATGGACCCCGACCCAGAAATATATCTACGAAACCGAAATGGCCGCGGCCAACGCGCCTGGTGTCATTCCGTTCGGCCTGCGCATGTGTGCGCCGGTGATTATGAAGTTCGGCACCGACGAACAGCGCAACAAATATCTGCCCGACATGCTGGCCAACAAGACCTGGTGGTGTCAGGGCTATTCGGAGCCGGGATCGGGTTCCGACCTGGCGTCCCTGCAAATGCGGGCCGACGATCAGGGTGATCATTATTTGGTGAACGGTTCCAAGATCTGGACGTCGGCGGCGCAGCATGCGGACATGATCTTCTGTCTGGTACGGACCGCGAAAATGGAAAAGCGCCAGGACGGCATTTCCTTCCTGTTGATCGACATGAACACGCCGGGCATCACGGTCGAGCCGATCATCACCAGCGACGATCCGGAGATCGGCGCACAAGAAGTCAATCAGGTGTTTTTCACCGACGTCAAAGTGCCCAAGGAAAACCGCGTCGGCGAGGAGAACAAGGGCTGGACTTATGCCAAGTATCTATTGGAGTTCGAACGCGGTAACGCCTATTCCCAGCGCCTCCGCCAGGGTCTCGCCAAGATCCGGCATATTGCCAAGGCGGAACGCGTGGACGGCTCCACCGTTTATGACGATCCGGCTTTTCGAGCCAAACTGGCCGACTGCGAAATTGGCGTCGACGCCATGGAGTACACAGAACTCCGGATCTTGAGCAAGCTGTCTGGCGGGCAAAATATGGGCCCGGAATCTTCGTTGTTGAAATGCCGCGGCACTGAATTGCAGCAAGCCGTGACGAGCCTCGCCCTAGAGGCGACCGGGCTCTATGCCATGCCGTTTCAGCCGTTGATCCAAGGCTCCAACCTAGAGCCGATTGGACCGGATTACGCGCCCGGCATCGCGCCGCGGTTTTTCAACTCGGCTAAAGTGTCGATCTACGCTGGGTCCAACGAGGTCCAGCGCAACATTATGGCCAAGCTCATCCTCGGCCTCTGATCGCCGTTTCAAGGAGTTCTCCCATGTCGATCGAAACCGCGGACGCCGTGGTCTGGCGTCCGGATGCGCATGCCGTTGATCGATCGCGCTTGATGGCGTTGATCCGCCATTGCGGCGCCACTGACTATGACGACTTGTTGGCCAAGGCCGACGCGGATGCGGATTGGTTTTGGGCCACCCTGATCGATTTTCTCGATATTCGTTTCGAGCGGCCCTATGACGTCGTCTGCGACCAAAGCGACGGCAAGCCGTGGGCGCGCTGGTGCGTCGGCGGCCGCATGAACCTCGCCGCCAATTGCCTCGACAAACATCGCGGCACCGATATCGAAAACAAAGTCGCGGTGATCGCCGAGGGCGAAGACGGCACGGTCAAGACCTCGACCTATCGCGACATCGATGACGAGAGCGCGCGCCTTGCCAATGGATTGAGGGAATTGGGGCTCGGCGCCGGAGATGCGGTCGGTATTTATCTGCCGATGATGGCGGAAGTCGCCGTGGCTTACATGGCGGTTGTCAGGATTGGCGCCATCGTGGTGCCGCTGTTCTCCGGCTTTGGCGTCGACGCCATTACCACGCGCCTCGAAGACGCCGAAGCCAAGGCGGTGATCACCGTCGACGGCACAACCCGGCGCGGCCGCGTCGTCGACATGAAGTCGGTCATCGACGAGGCCTTGGCAGACCTGCCTAAGGTGCGCCATGTCGTGGTGCTGGATAGCGGCCGCACGGCGGTGACGCTCGAGCCTGGCCGGGACATCGATTGGCGCGACCTGACGGCGCGGCAATCGACTGAATCCGCGACGGAATTCGTCGACGCCGATGCGCCGTTGTTGTTGGTCTATACGTCAGGCACCACCGGCCGGCCGAAAGGCGCCATTCTCAGTCATTGCGGTGCCGCGGTTAAAACGGCATACGATTTCGGCGTGCAGATGGACTTGGGCCGCGACGACCGGCTGATCTGGATGACCGATTTCGGTTGGGTGGTCGGGCCGATGACCATCGCCGCGGCGTTCGTCACTGGCGCCACCATCATCATCGCCGAAGGCGTTCCTGATTACCCGGACGCTGGCCGGCTCTGGCGGCTGGTGCAGGATCAGCAGGCGAGTTTCGTCGGCATTTCGCCAACCGCGGTGCGCGGCCTGATGCGCGGCGGTACCGACGTGGTCGGCGCCTACAACCTGTCGTCAATCAGGGTAACCGCGTCGACCGGTGAGCCCTGGACGCCGGAGGCCTGGCATTGGCTGTTTGAGCATGTCTGCAAGCGCCGGGCGCCGATCATCAATTGGTCCGGTGGCACGGAAATCGGCGGCGGCATTTTATGCGGATCGGTCATTCATCCGATGAAGCCTTGTGCTTTCGCCGGTCCCATGCCGGGCATGGCAGCGGACATCGTGAACGAGACCGGCGATCCCGTCGGCCCGGGTGAAGTCGGTGAGTTGGTGCTACGGGCGCCGTCCATCGGCCTGACCCGCAGCCTCTGGAAGGATCCCGAGCGTTATATCGAGACCTATTGGAGCACCTTCGAAGGCCTGTGGCGGCACGGCGATTGGGCGTCGCGGGACCAGGACGGCATGTGGTATGTGCACGGCCGCTCCGACGACACCCTGAAGATTGCCGGCAAACGCACCGGTCCGGCCGAGATCGAGGGCTTGGTCATGGCCACGGGCCTGGTGTCGGAATGCGCCGCGATCGGCATCCCCGACAAAATCTCCGGGCAGGCGGTAATGTGCGTCTGCGTCGCCGCTCCCGGCGTCGCCGCCGGCACCGACTTCGACAACGCCGTTGCCGAGGCTATCGGCCACGGGCTCGGCAAACCATTTCGGCCGAAGCGCATTCTCGTGGTCGGCGATTTACCGAAAACCCGCAGCCTGAAAATCATGCGCCGCGTGGTCAAGGCGGTCGTGATTGGCGATCCGCCCGGCGACCTCAGCGCCATGGTCAATCCAGACGCCGTCGACGCCTTGCGGGCGGCAGCCGCCGGCTGACCGGAACCAGCATTCAGCAGACTCGAAGCGTCGAGACCGACGCCGCAAAAGGAGTGCGTAAAGCGTGATCGAAACACATATTGGTGCCATCCAGACCTGGGAATGCGACGTGATGGGGCACTTCAATGTGCGATTCTACGTATCCCGCGCCAGCGAAGGGCTGGCGATCCTCAGTCATGAGCTGGGGATCGACGGGGGCCTCCAGTTGCAGCCGCTGGAGCACCACATCCGATTTTTGCGCGAACTGCGCCCCGGCACGCCGATCAGGGTTTTCGCCGGGGTCACGGCGGTCCGGAATACCGGCTTTCAAATCTATCTGGAGATCCGCAATGCGGCGACGGACGTTCCGGCCGCGACCTTTATTGCCGACACGGTTCTGGTCGGTGCCGCCGGCAATCGGGCTGCCGTGCCTGAGGCGATGGCCGAAATGGCGGGCGCGTTAGCCGTCGAAATTCCGGGTCACGGTGCGCCGCGCAGCTTGACCTTGACGCAACCGGGGCCGGCACCGACATTGCAGCAAGCCGAAGAACGAAATCTCCTGCGCTGCTATCAAGGCGTGGTCGAACCCGAACAGTGTGATCCCGCGGGCCGCATGCTGGTGCCGTTCTTCATGGCCCGGGTTGCTGACGCGATGCCCAATCTGGTGGCCAGGACCCGGGGAACCGACCGCGGCGTCGATGACAAAATCGGCGGCGCCGCGCTGGAATACCGGCTGATCTACCGGCACTGGCCCCAAGCCGGTGATTTGCTGACGTTGCGGAGTGCCATCAAGGGCATCGGCGGCAAAACCTTCACCTGGGGCCACTGGCTGTTCGACATGAAGACCGGCGCCGCGGTGATGACCGCGGAGATGGTCGGTGTCGCCTTCGATCTGGTCGAACGCAAAGCCCTGGATTTGACCGATGACTACCGTAAATCTCTGCAAGCGATCATGGTCGAAGACCTTGTAGTTTAATGAATTCGCTGCCGCGGATGGCAGCGCTTCTGTTTTAAGAAAAAATACTTTATACTTAAAGTAATTCAGCGGCCGACGGGGAGGGCCAAGCGGTGAAAATCAACGTAATAGGTGGCGGGCCGGCCGGGCTCTATGCGGCAATCCTGCTTAAGCAGGCCGATCCGAGCCGGGACATTACGGTCTATGAGCGCAACGGGCCCAACGACACGTTTGGCTTTGGCGTTGTCTTCTCCGATGAGACGCTCGGCAATTTTCAAGACGCGGATGCGCCGTCCTACTTCGAAATTCTCGACAATTTTGCCTATTGGGAAGAGATCGATACCTACGCTCACGGCGAACGGATCCGATCGACCGGCCATGGATTCTGCGGCATATCGCGTAAGACGCTGTTGAACGTGTTGCAGCGGCGGACCGAGAGCCTCGGCATGAAAATCCATTATCAGGCCGACATTACCGACATCGCGCCCTACCGCGACGCCGATCTGGTCGTCGCCGCCGACGGCATCAACAGCCTGGTCCGGGAGACCTATAGCCAAGCCTTCCGGCCGCATTTCGATTGGCGGCCCAATCAATTCATCTGGCTCGGCTCCGCCGCGCCGTTGGACGCGTTCACCTTCATCTTCAAAGAAAACGACCATGGCCTATGGAACGTTCACGCCTATTGGTTCGAAGGCGATGTCGCCACTTGGATCATCGAGACGACGGACGACACCTGGCGCCGGGCCGGCATGGACAAGGCGACGGAGGCGGATTCGGTTCGCTACCTGGAGGCGCTGTTCAAGGACGAGCTGCAAGGTCATCCGCTGCTGACCAACAAGTCGCTATGGCGCAACTTCCCGACCATCCATTGTGAATCCTGGTGTCACGAGAACATGGTGCTGTTGGGCGACGCCGCCCACACGGCGCATTTTTCGATCGGTTCCGGGACCAAATTGGCGATGGAGGATTCCATTGCACTTAATCACGCGATGACTGAAGCCGGCGGCGACGTTGCCGCAGCACTTGCTGCCTACGATGTCGACCGCCGCGAAGACGTCGAGAAGACCCAGCACGCCGCCGATGTCAGCTTGACCTGGTTCGAGCATGTCCGGCGGTACTGGCACATGCCGCCGTTGCAACTCGCCTTCAGCATGTTGTCGCGGTCCAAGCAAATCACTTACGACAATCTGCGTCTGCGCGACCCAGCCTTGGTCGATCAGGTCGAGCGCATGCTGGTCGATCAGGTGCGCGAGGCTGGTTTCACCGTCGCCGAGAACAACAGGCCGCCGATGTTTTTGCCGCTACGGCTCCGTGACATGGTGCTCGACAACCGGGTCGTGGTCTCGCCCATGTGTCAGTATTCGGCGGTCGACGGCATGCCCGATGACTGGCACTTGGTCCATCTCGGCAGCCGCGCCATCGGCGGCGCCGGCCTGGTCTATACCGAAATGACGAATATTTCCGAGGACGGCCGCATCTCGCCGGGCTGTACCGGGCTGTATAACGAGGCGCAGCGCGATGCCTGGGGCCGGATTGTCGACTTCGTGCATGCCCAAAGCCGAGCCAAGATTTGCCTGCAGCTTGGCCACGCCGGCCGCAAGGGATCCACGCAATTAGCCTGGGAGGAGATGGACCGTCCCTTGGCCGATGGCAATTGGCCGCTGATCGCCGCGTCGCCGTTGCCATATTTTCCGGACAGCCAGACGCCGCGCGCGGTCACCGAAGCGGATATGGAAACTCTCATCGCTCAATACGTACAGTCCACGAAATGGGCGGATGAGGCCGGTTTCGACATGCTCGAAGTCCACATGGCGCACGGCTATTTGTTGGCGAGCTTTATTTCTCCGATGACCAATAATCGCGACGATGCCTTTGGTGGCGATATCGAGGGACGTATGCGTTTCCCGTTGATGGTGTTTGATGCGGTGCGGGCGGCTTGGCCGGCCGGCAAACCGTTGGCGGTTCGGATCTCGGCGACAGATTGGATGGAAGACGGGCTCACCGGTGCCGATTCGGTGACGGCCGCGCGGCTGCTGAAAGATCATGGTTGTGACTTGATCGACGTGTCGGCCGGGCAAACCGTACCCGATCAAGAGCCGCTCTACGGCCGCATGTTTCAGACACCGTTTTCCGATCGCATTCGCAATGAAGTCGACATCGCAACCATCGCTGTCGGCAACATCACGACGGCGGACCAAGTCAATACCATCGTTGCGGCTGGCCGGGCGGATCTGGTGGCGTTAGCGCGGCCGCATCTGGCGGATCCGTATTTCACCGTGCGCGCTGCTGCCCATTATGGTTACGCGCCGCAATTCTGGCCTAATCCTTATCTCAGCGGCCAGGATCAAGCGATGCTGTTGGCCGAGCGCGAAGGGGCCGACATGGCGGAACTGCGCCAGCTTGCCCGTCCGGCCAAACCGCAGCACCAAAGCCTTGCCGCCGACTAGATGTGAGCTCTCAATAGGTTGTTCACTCGATCCCGCTCTGAGAAGCTGAAGTTTGCAAAGACAAAAGCTTCTGGAGCAGGACCGAATGAACATGCATAAGAATGCCCGCCTAACCCCGAA
>Ga0315336_1001441_pt1 | contig 46279 bp, 40 predicted proteins | sample ASW5metaG_FD_204512 | JGI IMG/M metagenome (GOLD analysis project Ga0315336, IMG submission 204512) | Ammonia-oxidizing marine archaeal communities from Monterey Bay, California, United States - ASW #5 | ecosystem: Environmental > Aquatic > Marine > Intertidal zone | place: USA: California... | reverse complement strand
CCGGCTCGAAGCGCCTTCGCCATGTTCTCGTTGTTCTCGTTGACGAACTCCGCAGTGGGCCCGTAGTAGGCGACCGCGTCCGCGTCGAGCGCAAGCGCGGCGTCAACGTCACGCGTTGCACGGATTCCGCAGGGACCGCAGCCGGCCAGTTCGCCAACGTCCACACCGTCTTTGGCAGGATCGTTCACGATCACAGCAACGAGTTCGAACGCAGGGTGGTCGATCAGCTCACGGATGACCATCTTACCGACAAAGCCCGTCCCCCAAACGATTACCTTTCTCTTCTTCATGGCTTTTTGCTCTCTCTCGGATTGCTAGCGCATCCACTCGCCGCCGTTCACTGCCAGCGACTGTCCGGTAATCATGCGCGCGCGGTCGGACAACATGAACACCACCGCCTGCGCGACTTCTTCGTCGGGAACGATCTCGCCCATCGGTATGCCGGCGATGATCTCTTCTTTGACTTCCTCGGCCGGAATTCCGCGCTCACTCGCCTGCATCTGCGTATACAGCTCGACCTGTGGGCCCCACATCCAGCTGGGCAGGATCGTGTTCAACCGAATTTTGTGTGGCGCCAGTTCCTTGGCGAAGTAGTACATCGCCGAGAGCATTGCGCCTTTCGAAGCGGCATAGCCTGCTTGCGGCATGAGCGGTAGGTAGAGAGACTGGGAGCCGATCCACACGGCCGACCCGCCGCCGCTTTTCTTCATCGACGCCGCCGCTGCTTTGAGCATCTGTGCACTGCCGATCAGATTGACGTCGATGGCCTCGCGCCACCATTTAAACTCGGAGTCGGCAAGTTCACCGACGGCCAGTTCGAACGCAGCAACCTGCACCATGCCGTCGACGCGACCGAACCGCTTTTCGGCGGCGGCGATGATCGCCTCACAATCTGCGTCTTCTTTGATATCGGTCGGCAGCAGCTCGACGTGCTCGCCGCTGGCATCGACCTGGGTCGCGACCCCTTCGAGCCGTTTCTGATTACGCGCACCGATGACGACGTTGCCACCGTCGCGCACACAGGCGGTCGCGATCTCGCGGCCCAGACCGCTGCCGACGCCCGTAATGACGATGTTCTTCCCTTCTAAGATCATTGGATCTTCTCCTAGCTTCGTCGCTTCTTGCAGCGCTATGCGCCGAAGGTTCGTGCGAGCAGCGCAATCATCTGCTCGGTCTGTTCCTGTTTGGGCTGCGTGGCGCCGGTTTCGAGCCAGCGCGCCAATTGAGTTTGCTGCATCGCCAAGGTGAGCTGGGCCATGAGAACTGCATCATCACCGGCCACACTTCCCTCTTCGATGCAGCGCTCGTAGAGAGTTTTCATTCCATCGAACGCGCGCACCCACGCAGAGGTCTTGGCGGATTCTTCGAAAGCCCAGCTCCCGGTCTCCCAGAGCTGTACTTTCAAGAAGTCGGGGTGGTCGATCAGGTACTCGTGGCTGCCGCGGATGCTCTCGAGAACGGCATCCCAGGGCGATGCGGCTTCGCGCGCACGCTCGGCCGACGCGTGGAGAATTCCCCACACGCCCTGCTCCAGGATCGCCTCGTAGATCGATTTCTTGCTACGGAAGACCGTGTACAGCGTCGCTGGAGCGAAGCCGGCGGTCTTGGCCACCTCTTCCATCCGAGTGCCGTCGTAGCCGTTCTCTGCGAACAGGCCGAGCGCTGCCTCGAGGACCAACTCACGGTAGGCGGCCTGTTTGGCTTCTTTCGCACGCGTGGCGCGACGAGCGCTGCCGGCGGTGACGGGCATGGGGGGACACTAGGGGGATGAATTCCCTATTTCAAATTATTGAAACAAGTAATTCACAAAAAACCTGTCGGCCTGAAACGCTACAAATCCCCAAATGGGGCGACACTTACGCCTCTTCGCGCAAGTAGATCGAGTTGCGCGGCTGCGCAAACACGTTGGCCACCATCGCGCTGAAATGTTCAATCGGTTGGGTGTCGTACTCCGGATCGAAGCAATTCTCGTCGTACTTTGCGCAGAACTCGGCGCAATCGCGGAAATACTCGTTGCCTTTGTATTGATCGCGCATATTGCGATCCAAACCCAAGTGATGAAAGAAATAGTAGCCCTGAAAAACACCGTGGTGTTTGACGATCCAGTGGTTCTTTTCCGATACGAACGGCTGCAGGATGGTTGCCGCCAAGTCCGAGTGGTTGAAGGTGCTAAGCGTGTCACCGATATCGTGGATGAGCGCACAGACAACGTACTCTTCGTCGCGCCCATCGCGCTCAGCGCGAGTAGCGCTCTGGAGAGAATGGGTCAGTCGGTCAATCGCGTAACCGCCGGTGTCGCCTCTCAGCAGCTCTAGGTGATTGAGGACGCGGTCTGCCAACCCCGACATCAGCTCCATCGCATGTTCGCCGACTATCTGAAAGTCTTCGCGCGTTCCGTCTTGCATGCGCGTGAAGGTGGTATTTTTCTCTAGGTTCGCACTCATTACCGGCTCCTTCGGCCCTATCGACCAGACGCCGCATCATGGTCCTATCCATCGCCTATTTCCAATCGCCGTGTCCCGATTCCACACGGGACCGTTTGCTCCACGTTGCTGCATCACTTCGCTACAAATAGAAAGACATCACACCTTTTCTGGAGGATCACGTTGTGACGGCTGACGACACACACGGTTGGAATACACTTATAGAGGCACTGGAAGAGCGGACCTCAAAGGCCCAGGCCATGGGCGGCGATGAGCGCTTGGCCAAGCAAGCCGCGAAGGGACGGCTCGATGCGCGCGAACGCATCGGACGGCTGTGCGACTCGGGAAGTTTCGTCGAGTACGGGGCGCTCGCGGGCGGCGCGCATCCGGCCGGCAACGCGGCCGTTCCGGCCGACGCGTTGGTGGGTGGAATCGGTCGCATCGGCGGCCGCCCTTCGGTGGTCGTCGCCGAGGACTTCACGGTTCAGGGCGGCTCGATCGGCCACGCCAACTCGGCCAAACGACTGCGCATGGCCAATCTCGCACTCACAGAAGACACTCCGTTCGTAATCTTGCTCGACGGCGCCGGCGAACGCGCGACCAACGCGCTCGAGCGCTATCCGTATGCGCCCACCGATCTGCAGACGTTGGCGGACTTGCGCGGCAGGGTGCCCATCATATCGATGGTCCTCGGCACGTCTGCCGGTCACGGCGCACTCAGCGGCTTGTTTGCCGACCTCATCATCGCAACCGAAGGAGCATCGATGTTCGCGGCCGGCCCACCTCTCGTGAAAGCCGCACTCGGCCTCGACGTCAGTCCCGATGAACTCGGCGGCGCACGGATGCACGCAACCGAAAGCGGCGTGGTCCACAACTTGGCGGCGACCGAGGACGAAGCGTTCTTGCTCGCGCGTCGCTACCTTTCGTTTTTCGCCGGCCCAACGAGAGCCAACGACGATCGGCAACGACGTCTCGACGACGTGCTCAAGATCGTCCCTGCCGACACTCGGCGTGCTTACGATATAAGAGAGCTAATTGCGGAAGTCGTCGACCGCGACAGCGTGTGTGAATTACAACCGTTGTTCGGCGAGTCGATCGTCACTGCCCTCGCGTTGCTCGACGGCCGTCCCGTCATGATCGTCGCCAACCAACCTCTACACGCAGCCGGCGCGATTACGCGCGAAGCCGCGGAGAAAGCGGCGCATTTTCTGGAAGTCGCCGGCAATTTCGACCTACCGGTGGTCTTTCTTGCTGACAACCCAGGTGTGATGCCCGGTCCTGATGCAGAACGCGCGGGCACGCTGCGCGCCGCCGCACAGATGTACACCGCGCAACGGCGTCTACAGGGGCCTAAGCTCCATGTCACCGTGCGCAAGGCGTTCGGATTCGGCAGCTCGCTCATGGCGATGAATCCACTGGATCACCAGGCGGTGACCATCGCGTTTCCAGGCATCTCGCTGGGCGGCGTGCCGGCAGCAGGCGGGGCCGATGCGTCGAATGCCGACGAAGCCGAGCGGGCACGCATGCTGGCGCTGCAGTCGGGAGCCTGGTCGGCAGCCGACAACGGCAGCTACGATCGCGTGATCGACCCCCGCGACCTGCGCATCGAACTGATCAACGCCCTCGCCTTGCGCGCCTCTCAGCCCTAAAGGCGCGGCCGCTATGCCGTGAGCGGTCTCAGTTGCGCGATTCTGGTCGGAACGCTCGCGTAAAATAGAAACTGCTAGGTCGACTCAGAACGATCCCATCTGGAAACTGATGGGGCTATCGTATCAGTCCCACCCCTGGCACGGCGTGCCGAATCGAAGAGTTGTTGACCGCCGTTCTACGAAACTAGGCCACGAGGAGCGGCGCGAGCAACTCGACCAACAGGTCAGGCCGACTGATGAACGGCGAGTGACCTGTCGGCCACTCAATTCTGGTCCCGGCAAGCCGAGACATGCGGCGCTGCAGCTCCATAGGAACCGCATTGTCGGTGGCGCACTGGACATAGGTACTGTCGATGCTTCGCCACGGTTCCCCTAGAACGCTACCAAGCGAAGCTATCGGGAAGGGGCGCAGCTGTGCGAGCGCCCACTCGGTGTCAGCGAGAGGGCAATCGGCGTAGAATAATCGGCGTGCCACTTCGAGTTTTAATGTCGCGAGACCGGTAGCATCGTCGACATCGATCGCGCCGAAAGTCTTCGCCGCCTCAGCGTCTTCGAGAATCATCTCGTTGACGTTCTCGCCCTTCTCAAGCATCAAGGCGCAGAGGTAGACGAGATGATCTACATCGGTGCGGCCGTCGACGGCGTCGGAGATCACCATCCCACCGTAGCTGTGTCCGACGACGACCTTCGGGCCGTCGATGTCGTCAAGCAGCGCGGAGAGAGTCCGCGCGTCGGTCTCCAGGCCATCGAAAGGAAGCTCGATGGTGTGGGCCGCAATGCCCGATTGCGACAGCGCCCGCAGCGTAGGTTCCCAACACCAGGCGCCATGCCAGGCGCCGTGAACCAGTACGAGATGCTTCATCGGCTAGTCGAGAGTCTTGAGCTTGTCGCGCTCAACAAGTTCCGCGGAAACCGGAATCGGATAGTCGAGTAGCATCTGAGCATAGGCCTTGCCTTGCGGGTCGTTGCGCAAGCTCGCGATGCCACCACCGCCGAGAACGTCGTGTAGAAGAAAATTGAGTCCCGACAATCCGGGAAGATCGAAGCGATCAACATCGCCTTCGAGGATGTGCGCGTAATACTCGGTAACCGCATCTTCGGTGAGCGCTGAACGAATATAGGGTAAGTACTCCGGCTTGCGCGCCAGAATGCCGACGTTCGCCTTGTTGCCTTTGTCGCCACTGCGCCCCCACGCCAACGCCACCAGAGGCACCGTCACTGCATCGGAACCAAGCTCGGGCGCCGGCGGTGCGGCCGGACGTTCAATCGTTGACGGATCGAGCTTCGCACCCGCCGCGGCGGGCACGTCCCAGGTCTCCGTGCCCATTTTCACCTGCGCTCGGACCTCTTTCTTATCGAGAAGGAACGAGAACAAGCGCACGACCGGGGACGGTTTCGCCCGATTGCCCCCCATGCCGGTCGTCCCCGGCGACATTGACGTTGCCGACGAGGTTGCTTCGCGCAACAAGGACCCAAGCACCATGGGCTCGGTGTGTTTCGCGGCCAGCTTCATAATGACCTCTCGCGGCGCACGAATGCGGGAGTGCGGCCCATAGCTCGATTCGGCACCCACAATCTCGACGCTGGTCTCGGTAAAGTCGGGCAAGCCCTTTTCCGACAACATCCGACTGCATCGTGCGAAGATCGCATCAGCGGTTTTCTGCGCCTTCTTGTCGGCATCGATACCGCCGATGGTCAGATACAGGCCTACACGGAAGCCGTCGCGATAGGTCGCGCAGACTTTATACGTATCGGTCGGCTGCCGGCCCTTCGTGTTCGACACACGTACTCGGTCGGTTCCGATCGATTCGATATTCACTTCGGAGAAATCACAGACCACGTCGGGCAGGATATAGGCTTGCGGATCACCGATCTCGTAGACCAGTTGCTCGGAGACGGTTCCGCGCACGACGAGACCGCCGGTATCGTCCGGCTTGCCTACGACGAAGCTACCGTCTGCCGAAACGTCGACGAATGGATAGCCGATGTTGTCCCAACCCGTCGTTTCGGCCCAGTCCGTGAACAGCCCCCCCGTGGCTTGCGCGCCGCATTCGATGATGTGGCCGGCGAGGCTTCCACCCGCCAGATCGTCGTAGTCCTCGGCACCCCAACCGAATGCGTGGATGCATGCACCGAGTGTTACGGCGCTATCGACACCGCGGCCCGTGACGACGATATCGGCGCCTTCGTCGAGCGCTCGCGCAACAGGGAACGCGCCGAGATACGCGTTCATGCTCATCAACTCGTCGGGCATGTCGTCGCCCGAGAACATTTCTTTGATCCCACGGCCGCGTAGCTCTTCGACGCGACCGACGAGATCGTCGCCGACCACGACCGCGACTTTCAAGTTCAAGCCCAGCTCTTCAATCAACGCTTCCAGCGCCTTGCCGCAAGCTTCCGGGTTTACGCCGCCCGCATTCGAAATAACCTTCATGCCCTGTTTGGCCACAGCCGGCAGACAGGTGCGCATCGTGGGCGACACGAAATCGACGGCGTAGCCGAGGTCCGGTGACTTGGCGCGCGAGCGCGCCATGATCGACATGGTGATTTCGGCCAAATAATCGAAAACCAGATAGTCCAACTCGCCGTGCTCGACGAGCTGAGGCGCCGCCGTCATGCTATCGCCCCAGAAGCCCGAGGCGCCGCCGATCCGAATGGTCTTGCTCATACTCGGGTTCCTGCCCTAACGCGCCTATCCAGTCAATGAGGCGACCCGATCGCACGCGGCGACGGACACGATAGCGGAGCATTTGCAGCACCGGAACTCAGCGGTTAATCGACGAGCATGTCAGATGAACTCTTCACGACGCCCGAGCACCAGATCTACCGCGATACCGTTCGCCGTTTCGTCGAAACCGAACTCGCGCCGCGTGCGCGCGAATTCGACGAGATGGGCCAAATAGACAAGAGCCTGTTTCTCAAGATGGGCGAGCTGGGGATGCTCGGCCTTCGCTACGACCCCAAGTGGGGCGGTGCAGGTTTGGATTGGTCGTTCTCGACCATCCTCTACGAAGAACTCGCACGCGCCGACAACGCCGGCGTCTCGATGGGAATCTCGGTGCACACCGACATGGCCACTCCTTCGCTGCACATGTTCGGGAGCGATGAGCTGAAAGAGCGTTACCTCGTTCCGGCGATCAAAGGCGAGACGGTCTCCGCCATCGGAGTCACGGAACCTGACGCAGGATCCGACGTCGCGGGCATCAAGACCCGGGCGGTGCGCGACGGCGACGATTGGGTGATCAACGGCTCGAAAACCTACATCACCAACGCAGCGACGGCCGATTGGATCTGTCTGCTCGTGGTCACCGACCCGGAGGCCGGCTACGGCGGCTTCACCCAAATCCTCGTTCCCACAGACTTGCCCGGCTTCTCCTACGAACTCCTCGACAAGATAGGCAACCGCGGATCCGATACCGGCCTGTTGTTCTTCGAAGACGTTCGCGTGCCGATTGCAAACACGATCGGCGACCCGGGGCGCGGCTTCCAGCAGCAGATGATGCAGTTCCAAGACGAACGTCTGCTGGCCTGCATTTCATCATATGCCACCGCCCAGATACTCTGGGAGAAGACGCGTGAATACGCCGAAACCCGCGTGTTGTTTGGTAAGCCGCTGTCGAAGATGCAGGTCACCCAGTTCAAGTTCGTAGAGATGCTTACCGAAATCACCGCGGCGCGTGAACTTACCCGTTATTGCGTTCGCAGAATGATGGCGGGCGCAGATGCGACCAAGGAGATTTCGATGGCGAAGCTTAAATGCGGCCGCATGGGCCGCTACGTAGCCGATGAGTGCATGCAGTTGCACGGCGGATTCGGATATATGCGCGAAAGCGCCGCCGGGCGCGCGTTCGTTGACACGCGTCTAATCAGTATCGGCGGCGGATCCGACGAGACCATGATCCAGTACATTGCCAATATGATAGGGCTGTAGCGGCGCGAAAGGAGCCACATCGATGTCCGACAACGAAGCAGTCCTCTACGAAAGACGCGGCCCGGCCGCATGGATCACGCTGAACATTCCAGAGAAGCGCAACGCGTTGACGACCGAACTCGTAGCCGGTCTCAGAGCGCAGATCGACAAGGCCAACGCCGACAATGCGATACGCGCGATCGTACTGACGGGTAACGGTCCAGCTTTCTGCGCCGGGGCCGACCTCAAGAACAAAGGCGACATGGGTGATTCGGGCGAGAAAGTCCGCAACCCGTTCATCGATCTACTTGAGTCGCTGCGCGACGGAGCGAAGCCGGTTGTCGGTGCCATCAACGGCGCCGCGTTCGGCGGCGGCCTCGGACTGGTTGCTGCCTGCGATATCGCAATCGCGGTGGCGGGCGCCAAGTTCAGTTTCAGCGAGGTGCGCATCGGCGTGATCCCCGCGATGATATCGGTCGTCGTACTGCCCAAGCTCGGCGAGCACCACACGATGCGCTTGTTCCTCACCGGGGAACGCTTCACGTCCGAACGCGCCTTAGAGTACGGGCTGCTACACGACGTGGTAGCCGAGAAAGATCTCGAACGAGCGGTAACCGACGAAGTCGATGCCATCGCCAAAGGCGGGCCCATCGCGATCGGTGAGGCGAAGAAGCTCGTACGCACGGTCGCGCGGCTGGGCGAAGACGAAGCCTTCGCCTACGCCGAGGAAGTCATCGGTCGGCTGTTCACTTCCGACGAAGCGGCGGAAGGCATGGCCGCTTTTGCCGCCAAGCGCTCGCCGGCTTGGGTGAAAGAATAGCGTCTTGCGCCAAGTACGGCGCCAGGGTGGTTGTCGCAGAGCGCGATCATGGTCGCTTTGACGAAACAGTTACCGCAATCGCCGGTCGCGGCGGGCTGCGCCGTGTTTCTGGCTCCAGAATTGTCGTCGGTAACCGGCACCACCGTGAACATGGACGGCGGTGCTCTCGCAGCCGGCGGCTTCTATCGCGTACACAACGCCGACGGTACGTGGACGCACATGCCCATGGTCACCGCACCGATCGCCACTGAGGGTCAAGTCGCCGGGAAGATCTGCTTGCCGTCGAGAACGACGCGCTGGCGCACGAGTTTGGTCTCGGCAATTCGCCAGGTATTCGTGTCATCCGCCTCATAGCGTTCCTCGTACCAGCCCATGCCCCAGTAGTGATCGCCGCCGCCCGGCGCTGGCGACAAGTGATCTTCCATCGACCAGATAGCCGATGCTTTATCGAGGCCGTCGAGTGTAATCTCAGACATGTGCCCGTGGTGGACCGTGATGATGCCTTCGAGCGCTTTGCTGGTAGCGGCTACGAAGTCGGCGCGGCTATCGAGCGCCATCGTCGCGCCGGGCTCGTCAATCTCTACGTGTAGGTCTTCGACGAACAGATCCGTCCATTCGTCCCACTGCTTGCGATCTAGAAATCGGAAATAGCGCGCTTTGAGTCGGCGGATCTCTTCGATCGCAGTCAGTTCGTCTAAGGTCATCAATTTCCCCAACGCCTGCTCATGCCCCGTCCTGACTAGTGCGAATGGCCGGGCATGCGGCCCAAAGTGATCCCCGCCAATGCGCGGATTTTCGGATTCTTATGTTCTTTGTACAGGCGCGACAGCGCGTTGCCACCCGCACCACCCATCATCGTAAACGCAAGTACGACGCCCTGCGCCTGACGCTCGCTACCCGTATCAGCGATTCCTACCAGCTGTTCTACGACCTCGTCACCAAGTCCGGCAACGTCACGAGCAACGACCGTTCGCACAGTTGCGTCTTCATCGCCGAGAGCCGGCGCAAGATCATCGAGAGCATCTTTGCCTTGTTCCACGAACAAACGATGTGCAGCAGCAACTCGCACTGCCGGTGACCGATCGGTCAGCGCCAGCCGCACCAGAGTCTCGCTTGCATCGACTGTGCGTAGATAGAGCACAGCAACAGCCCGAACGTTACCGTCTTCGTCGAGGATTAGTTCCGCTACCACCTCGGCAGATAGACCGTCGTCGAGTATTCCAACGGTGTGCAGCGCCGCTGCGCGCAGATCGGCGCCCGGCCGAGTCAGCGGTTGTATGTCGGCGCGCGCCGTTCGGATCTTGGCCCGGCCAATGAGCGCAAGCACGCTGCGGCGCACGTCGATCGAACGGCTGTCATCGCCGGCTACCCCTGCCAGTACCGCTCCGGCACCGTCGGGGAGCATGGTCGCAACGTTATCACGCGCATTGATACTATCGAGTACGTTCAGCGCTACAATTTCCGGTGCAGCGGCAACCATATCGACGAGATAGCCCAGGGCAGCGGGGTCGTTGCGCGCACCTTTGCCCAGAGCCAGGTAGTGGCCGAGAAGGTGCAGGGTCTTGGAATCTGGATCGCGTAAGAACGCTTCCCCCTCTCGCGAAACAGCCAAAACGTCAGCGAGATTATCGGGGAAGCGTTTTTGCCACAGCGTATAGTTCGGCGCCGAGTCTAAGCAGACGAGCACGCGCTGTCCCTCGCTGAACCGTACCGGACGCGACGGCGCCAACTCCTCCCACGCAATCTTCAACACGGCACCGGGCTTGGCCGCTCCGCGCAGTGCCTGATCGACCCTGAGATCGGCCGCGTAGCCGTGCAGGTCTATCTTCTTGATGGCCGAAACGCGACCGACCGCAGTCAGCTTGGATGACTCCGCAGCGACGATGAAGTCACGACCGCCCCGAGCCGCGAGCACGCGAAGAGGTTTCGTCGGCTTACGTGAAACGGAATCGTCGTCACCTGCCGTGGCCTGCTCGGCCGCATGGACGGCCGTAGGCACGACAGCCACCAGAGAAACAGCGAGCGCGGCCGCAAACGACCGCGCTCGCCAAGAAGAGATGATCACGGCTCGAGCGGCCCCTGGAAGCCCGGCGTCCCATCGGCATCGACGTAGAGCGCGTTGGTAAAGCCGAGAGCCATCGTGCCGCTCTCACCGAGGTTGCCATCGAGAAGATCACTCAATGACGAGTTTGAACCCGTGTCGAGATCTTCCGCGTAGACCGGGAACATCGGCTCGGACACACCGTCGGAGCCCTTCACGAGAACCACGAACCAGGTGTCGCTGGACAAGCCGGCAAACGGTACCGACACAAAGGTATCGAACCGCATGGCACCCGGAACCGCCGGCACTACATTGGTTGTCGTGATGGCGAAGTCGACGCCGGCCGTCAGCACTGCCGTCGGCGTCGCGCTAAACAGTTCGGGGACCAACGGGCTTGAGGGAGACGCAATCGTCGAGGCATTCGCGTAGATCTCGATGGAGTCGTACTCGGCCCAGATCGGAGCCTGCACGTCGATCTCCAGGTGCACACCCGCCATCGCATCGGCGATGCTAATCAGGGTCGTGCCCGCCAGTTCGTGGTCTGCGAAATTTAACGCATCTTCGTCGGCGACGAGGCGTGTCTTCACGAACACGCCCTGCCCCCCAATCGCTCGGCCGACGAGTATCGAATTCGCCATCTCGGTATCCGAGACGAACTCCGGTTCGTCGGAGGACGATGGTGTCCACGTACGTGCTCCCGCAGCTCGCAGGTCCTGGAAGCGATGCGTGTCGGTATCGGCGATGGCAGTGGTGAGCAAGCCTTGGTTGAGCAAGTTCATCCAGATGCCGATGCGGTCCTCGAGGAACTCCGCCTGATGGCCGCGATCGTCACCGTTCCACAATTCGAGTGCCGTGAAAGGATGGAAGAGATCGCCCGAGGTCGGATCCATACGGAACTCTCTCCTTTCAGGGCCCGTTATGCCGGTCGTCGGCGGCACGGCCGAGGTATCTATCTGCAACGGAACGAAATGCGAGGAGATGTGATTGATCTGGATGACGGTGTCCGGCGTCGCCGTCGGATTGTTCAAGATGATCGTCTCCACTTCGGCCGGGTCAGCGATGTAGGCGCCGTAAGCCACAAAGTCCATGCCGGCAGGCGCGGCCCTGCCCCAGTCCGAGGAACCGCCCGACGGTATCGTCGGATCAACTGTAAACGGATAGGCATTGTAGTGACCGGCATCCCACGTGGTGACCTCTTCACCGATCGTAGAGTGGACGAACGAAGTGAAGCCAAGCGACGCGATGATCGGCGTCAGGTCGGTGTGCGCATGGTGATCGGTCATGATGATGTTGTCGACACCCTCACCCGCGAACTGCCGCACACGGTCGCTGTCGCTTACCCGCGAGTCGGCGCTCGCCACACCATGTACGTGGTAATCGGACGAGATGAAGCCGGTGGTATCGAGCACTTGCGCGATCTGCCCAGCAACCATCGAGGTGGCCCCGGCGGTGATCGTTACCGGGGTTTCGTAAATCGACCACTCCGTCCCTCTCGACACCACGACCTGGTAGCTGCCGGGCTCAACATCGAGCGTGACGACACCCGCCGAGTCGGTATAGAGCGCCTGCGTCAGGCCAAAGGGAATGATATCGTTCTGATCGCGAAACACGCCTGTCGTTTCGGGGCCGAGCAGGCCGCTGCTCAAAGTGAGTTCCGGGCTCGGATCCAGGCCGACCACGGTCACGCGCGCGGGAACCGGGGAACTCCCGTCATCTATCACGGTCACGCTCAGCGTGCCTGTCGACGGCAAGGCCATGTCCTGAACAACCGGAACACCATCGGCGATTACCACGGAATGGATGGTCGGCACCGTACCGCCACCTTCGTAAGGTGTACCGTCACGCCAAGCCGCAACTCCGTAGCTGCCTTCTGCGACGGTGCCAACGTAGCAACCACTCGCATCGGTGGTCCAGTTAGAAGCCACGGTCGTAAACAGACCGCCGGCTGTCGGGCCGATCGATACGCGTGCGCCCGGTGCGGGTGCTCCGCCGACGGTCACACAACCGCTGATCTCGCCGCTTGCGGTGCTGCGAACACGGTTTTGAAGATCGATGGCGTTGGCGCCGCTACCGTCGCCCACGCCCATGTAACGCTCGAAAGAACGCGATTCACCTCCGATAACCTCGAACTGCGAAGAAGCGCCGAGCAGCAGACCGGCCAACGATTGGCTGTGTAAGACGAAGGCCACACCGGCGGTAGAGAAGAAACTGGATTCAAAGCCGAAACTCTCTTCGAGGATGGTGACGTGCGCGTAGTCGACACCGCCACCTTCGCCGTAACCAATGAAGCTGAGCACACCGAGGTTCGCAATCAGCTGCTCTCCGATACCGGCAACACCGCTTCCCCACAGTTCCACTTCGCCGGCGGCGTTGATGAAATCACCGACAATGAGCCTCTCGGTGGGTAGTCCGATGTTATAGATGGTCGTGACCATCTGCAGCGCCGTCGACTCGGGCTCGAGGATGTAGCTGGTACAGCCCTCGACTTGCGAATCACGATCGTTGGCTTGACCCGGAAACGGTACGCCCGCGCTCTCGACCACGGTCGAGGGGTTGACGAAATCGAGGATGTCGTCAGGTCCACAGGTACGTATGATCGCCGGTGCACCGTTGGTACCATCGTTGACGATCTCGACCGTCTGCGCGTTGATGACCGTCTCGGAATTCACCGCCGGCTGAATCTCCAAAAAATTGTCGAGACCGGGCGAGGCAATCAGTTCCATGTCGATCAGGTTGCCGCCAAAGGCGCCAACGCTGTACATGTCGCGTTTTTGGACGTCTTGAATGATGAACCGAGCCAGGTCGTTCACCAGCAAATAGTCGCCGAGTTGGCCGTGGGCCAGGGGCCCATCGATCAGGTCACCCGGCACCGTGATCAGCCGGGCAGCTGCGAATGAACCCGAGCAACTCGCGTTGGCGCTGCCGTCATCAAACTGGTCACAGCCATTGGCGAAGCCGCCTGTGGCCGTGAACGCCTGGCAAAAGCGGCATCGGATAGCTGTATCGACACAAGCCGCCAACCCTGCCGGCGTCGCTTCGCCGGCACAGACGCCGGGGAACAGGCTAGGCATGGTAGCAGCCGTCGGCGTGCAGGCATCGACAACCTTGTCCGAGAATTTGCTCGCCGCCTTCGCGACCTTGCCCTTGGTATCGGCAACGATATCTCCGAGTCCTGCCGTCTGTACTTCTGCGGCCGTAGAAGCAGCCGTAACTTTACCGCCCTTAAGGACGCCTTTGACGCTTTTGTTGGCGGTCTTCAAGAGCGTATCGAAGAACTTGTTGCCATTCTTCATCATCGCTTGCTGGCAAGACTTGGCGTCATCATCGGGATAGGCAAAGGCCGTCGTGACCGAATCGAGGTCGGCGCCGAAGACATCTGCAACCACGCCGATCGCCTCGGCCTGCGACGCTGAACTCGTTGTCGCGGAATCGGTATAGGCGAAATCGGGAAGCTGCTCGGGGGCGGTCAGGCAACGGCTCGTTTCGCTGGAAGAGAGCTTGAGATCGGCCTTGGCGACCTTGCCTTTCACATCGTTGGTCAGACAGGCCTGTGCGGTTTGAAACTGGCCCATGTTGCCCAGCGAAGAAGTCTTGCCGGCGATCGCGTTCTTCAAGCACGCAGCGTTGTCTTTGTTCTGGGTCTTGGCCACACCAGCACCGCGTTTGTCGACGTCGTTGACACACTTTTGCTGGTCCTTGCTCTGCGGCTTGGCACCAGCGTCGACCGCAACGCTGAGAACGAGCCCGAACGCCACCGTGAAAGCGACTGCGATATTAAACGATACTGATTTCTTCATTGTAATCCCCCGGCGATTAGCTGCTGGATAGGCCGCACGTCGTATAACGAGTCCGCGACGAACGCCGTATAGTCTACGATTAGAACAGGATGTCCCGCAGTGGGTCAAGGAAAAAACCCGCCAGCGAGCCGAACGCCGCCGAAGGCAACCGCAAGGGTCCGTCAGGACGTATATCGTCGATTGCGTCCTGTGTGCGAGGCGACGGGCATTTGGGGCAATTTCGCCTCTGAGGCAACTGCTGCCCCACTCGGTTGGGGGCTAACTTCGATAGCGACGGCGGTGCGCAAACCGCGGCCGATGCATTGGCAGTGCTCCGCATGGCCGTCGGCCCGAGCGAGGATCTCGACTGCCCGGTCTGTTCAAAAAAACGCCGAAGCCTCTCGACTCCGGCGCTTTTCATTCAAGCACAGATGTCCGCGTAGCGGGCTCCCCTATTTGGGAGGCATGCGAATACCGCCGTCCACTCGAATCGTCTCCGCATTCATGTAGCTGTTGGTGATCAGTTCGAGCGCCATTGTCGCAAATTCTTCCGGCACACCGAGGCGCGGTGGAAACAGAACGTTGCGCCCCAAGTTGGCCTTGAATGCCTCCGAGGCTTCCCCCTCACCGTAGATCGGTGTGTCGACCAAGCCCGGTGCAATCGTATTCACGCGAATCCCCAGCGCGGAGAGATCGCGCGCGATCGGAAGCGTCATCCCCACCACGCCGCCTTTCGATGCCGAATAGGCGGCCTGGCCGATCTGACCGTCAAACGCGGCCACCGAAGCCGTGTTGACGATCGCACCACGCTGACCGTCTTCCTGCGGCTCGCTCTTGGCCATCGCTGCAGCCGCCAAGCGCAAGCAGTTGAAGGTGCCGATCAGATTGACCTTGATCACGAATTCGAAGGCCTTGAGATCGAACGGTGTGCCGCTGCGATCCACCGTACGAGCCGCGTTCCCGAGGCCCGCGCAGTTGACCAGCGCGCGCAGCGGAGCCAGCTCCACCGCTTTGTCCACCGCCGCCTGAGCTTGCGCTTCATCGGAAACGTCGGTCTTCGCGAAGGCGCCGCCAACTTCCGATGCAATCGAGTTGCCCAGATCTTCGTTCAGATCCGCCACAACGACTTTCATTCCCTGCTCTGCGAGCAGACGCGTGATTGCCGCACCCAAACCGGACGCGCCGCCGGTAACCACAGCGGATGCCCCTTTAATATCTAACATCAGTCGAGCCTCTCTATAATTGTGGCGTTGGCCATGCCGCCGCCTTCACACATTGTCTGGAGACCGTAGCGGCCTCCGGTACGTTCAAGTTCATTGAGTAAAGTAGACATCAGCTTGGTTCCCGAGCAGCCGAGCGGATGTCCAAGCGCAATGGCACCGCCGTTCACGTTGACGCGGTCCCAATCGGCTCCCGTCTCTTTCTGCCAAGCCAGAACGACGCTCGCGAACGCTTCGTTGACTTCGAACAGGTCGATGTCATCGATCTTCATGCCCGTACGTTCGAGAATCTTCTTGGTAACCGGGATCGGTCCGGTCAGCATGGTGACCGGATCGGCGCCGGCTAGCGCAAACGCATGGAAGCGCGCCCGCGGCTTGAGACCGAGTTCCTTCGCCTTCTCGGCACTCATGACGAGCGCGGCCGACGCGCCATCGGCGATCTGCGAAGAGTTCCCGGCCGTGATCTTACCATCCTCGCTAAACGCCGGCTTGAGTTTGCCGAGGGTGTCGGCGGTCGTGCCCGGACGAATGCCCTCGTCGCTGTCCATCAGTTCTTCACCGATCGGGACAGGAATGATTTCGTTCTTGAACCGGCCTTCTTCGGTGGCCTTGAGCGCGAGTTGTTGCGAGCGCGCGCCGAACTCGTCGAGGTCGCGACGCGTGAAGCCCCATTTGTCGGCGATCATGTCTGCGCCGATCCCCTGCGGCGGCAGCCCGGTGTCGGCATACCGATCGAGCATGGTCTGTGAAAAAGGAAATCCCATGTTCTCGACAATCGAGGCGCCCATGGGAACGCGCGTCATGACCTCGACACCGGCGGCGACGACCACGTCATACGCGCCGGCGATGACCCCCTGAGCGGCGAAGTGGAGTGCCTGCTGCGAGCTTCCGCACTGACGGTCAACCGTCGTCGCCGGAACCGACTCCGGCCAGCCGGCTGCGAGTACAGCGTTGCGGCCGATATTGATCGACTGCTCGCCGACCTGCATGACGCAACCCATGATGACGTCGTCGACGATCTCGGGGTCGAGGTTGTTACGTGTTTCGAGCGCCTTGAGAACATGCGCCGCAAGGTCGGTGGGATGCCAATCCTTGAGCTTTCCTTTTCGTCGGCCTCCGGGCGTGCGCACGGCATCGACGATCACTGCATCTTGCATTCTGTGGATCTCCTTAGAGCTGAAAGGTGTATGCAAGCGGCTGTCACCCGCTTCGCATGTGGCGAATTCAGTCCCATCGCGGCCGATTTCGCAAACCCCGGCTCAGATGGGTCCGAGTAGGGCGTCGTGCCGCTCGAACTCAGGTCCAGATCACGTCGAAGCTGCCATCAAAGATCAGCCGCAGGCAGACGTAGAGCCCGATCGCCGGGAAGACCAGCCAGATTCCATTGCTCCCGCCCACCACGGCGAGTACTGCGCGAAGCGGGTGGAGTTCATAGCGCCGGTTGAAGATGTACGTAAAGAAGTAGAGGCAAGTGCAGTAAAATTTTTGATAAAAGATCAGCAGGCCGATGATCCCAACCACTAGCGGGGAGAACATCGGTACCGTCATCGCAACAAAAAACAGAAGACTCGGCAAGATGGTGCTGAAGCCGTTTCCGACATCGATGGCGAAACCGAAAGACTTGCGATCAGCGTAGCCCGGATCGTACCTGGCGTACTCGGACCAGACCCGCGCCCACAACCGCGTCGTCGCCAGCTCGCCGGCGCTGACCCGGCTCGTATAAAGGCCGCCCCGCGGGCGCCCGCTCGTTTCGCGCGGGCCGTGCGCCCAGCGCTCGATGTCGCCGATTCTAAAATAGAGCGACATCTCCCAAATACAGATCAGAATGTTGATGGCCAGGAACACGGCCAGCGCGATGTGCCATCCGTTGACAACACCATGAAACGCGTAGTGCAACGCGACAGAGCCGCCAACCCACGCCCACATCCACGCCACCAACCATGCCCACACAGGCAACCTGAGCGCGGCGGCCGCACTCTGCTCCCCGCGCCCCCCGGGCTGTGCCCCAATCGTCGAACTCGTTTCAATCCGCTCGTTCATTTTTTTCCTCGGAGCGTAGCGAAAAGATGCGCCTTCGCGTATCGCCATGCATCAGCGGGATAACGATCATCGCTATGAGCAGTCCAGTCGCAAGATAGAACTGCCTCGACCCGACTTCGGCGATCGACGTACCGAAGTACGAGAAGCCGAAGGCCCGAATCGGCGCAGACAGTACCAGCGCAAACAGATAGGTCGGTACCGACATCGTAGAGAGACCGGCGCCGACCTGGGCGGCTGTCATCGGACCCAATGGGTGCCCGGTGACCACCGCCACGCCGAGTGCACCCGCGCCCCGCGCAGCGTCACTCTCGCCGCGCGCGTCGCGGACGCGCCCTCGGACGAAACCGCGCGCAATCGTAAAGTTCAGCATGCCGGAGAGGACCACACCTAGTGATCCCAGCAGCGTTCCGAACCACACTCCGAAAATAAGTCCGCCGCCGGAGAGAATCACGGCTGAGGGCAGCACAACGAATGCTCGCAACGCCAACAGTACGATGAAGATTATCGGGCCGTACCAGCCAAGATCGGCAACCCAGGATCGAACCGACTCAGCAGACAACTCAATGCCCAGTTGGCTCCGCAAGTACGAACCGGCAAAGAGAAGCACGACAACAATCGCCAGGATCAAGAAACGGCGCCGGGTCTTCGTCATGCAAGCGCTTCCCGCGCGCGCTTGACCATCGCCACAAGCGCAGCGCGCGCCTCATCGGGCGTCGCAATAGGCTCGTCGAAGGCCAGGCGAACCGGGCGCGGGCCGGCGGCGGTCTGTGCCGACATTTCGAATCCATAGCGGTCCACCGAGGTCATGGTCGCCGTGCTCGTGTCGGAGGCCTTGGAGAACGCGCGACAATACGAGACCAAGGCATCGGCGTGATCGGCATTCATATGGTCGAGGATTCCCTTAGCATGCGGTGCGATCGGATCGGGCTGCCCTCCCCTCCAGTCGTCGATCTCGAGCCATGACATACGCCCGTAACCGCCAATGTATCGCGCCGAGTCCACGTCGACCCGCCAAAACCCAAAGTCGGAGTAGTCGATGTAGTACCCGGCGTTCGGATGCACATCGAGGTAGGCCTGCTTCGCTGCGTCGCGCTCGCCGGCGTCTTCGAGAAGCCGCGCGTGCCCGATCAGAGTGACGCGGGCGTTCGCGAGCGGATCGTCTTCGCCCCCTTCCGCGATTAGCAACGACGCGCGCGAATCGCCTCGCAGGTTTTTCGTATGCTCGGCCAATTCGCTGATGAAGAAGATCGGGTTGGAGCCGTCCATCGCGTAGGTAACAAATGAACCGTACGGAAAGCCGGCGGGCTCTTTCGCCACGGTGCATAGAGTTCCCGTCTTAATCGACGCCGTCAGCGTTCGCGCGCGCTCCCCATGTGAGGGGGTCGGCACATCCGGATCGTACAAAAGTTCTTCTGCCGCGCCGCTCGGGCGCGAATGCGCATCGTTAGACACTACTCTTTTTCCTCCAACGGCAATTTACAAAAGTCAATAGACAAGCACGTGTACTCGCATAGGTAACGCGAGTTTATGCCCGCATCGGTTTGACGCCTCCCGTTATAGCAGGTCACACTAATCGTCTAGCCGGGGCAACTGCGCGGCCCAAGGCGCAAGGGCGTAAGGGCGTAAGGGGACAACATGATTCAGGGGACCATCGATCCGAACTTCTGGTACGTCGCACGTTCGCTACAGCGACAGATCTTTGGCGGCAACAGCGGCGGCGCGGCCGTTTGCGTCTACCACGAAGGCAGAAAGGTCGTCGACATCTGGTCGGGCGACCGCGACGATCGAGGCAACCCCTGGCGAGAAGACACGATGGCGCTGTCGTTTTCGACTTCGAAAGGCATCGTCTCGACGCTCGCACACATTCTCGCCGACCGCGGCCTGATCGACTATGACGAGCCGATCGCCACCTATTGGCCGGCCTTCGCCCAGAGCGGCAAAGACGCGATCACCGTCCGCGACGTAATGACCCACCGGGCGGGCCTGCAGCGCATCCGCAGTCTCATCAAGTCGGGGCGTGAGATGCTCGACTGGGACGGCATGATGCGGGTGCTGGAGACCGCGTCTCCCGACCCGTACCTGATCGGCCAGCCTGGCTACCACGGCCTCACCTACGGTTTCTTGATCGGCGGCCTGCTCCAGCAGGTAACCGGTACGCCGCTACCGGAGCTCATCCGCACGGAGCTGGCCGAACCGCTGGGGCTCGACGGCCTCTACATCGGAATCCAAGGTAATGACGAGGCACGTGTACGCGCGGCCACGCTGGCACGCCCCATCGAACGCGTCGCAGGGATCAAAACACTACTCGACGCAGGCGGAATGATTGAACGCCTCGGCAAGTTCGGCGCTGCGCTGCGAAACTTACCTGTCAACCTCGTGCTCATCCGCGACGTGCTCGTTCCCGAAGAAGATGCTGACGTCTTCTGGCACAACGACGCAATGGATTCGCCGATGCCATCGGCCAACGGCCTCTGTACGGCGCGGTCTCTGGCACGTTTGTACGCGATGATTGCCGAAGGCGGTGCGATCGAAGGCAAGCGGATTTTGTCGAGCACGGCCGTGCATCGTCTCTCAGAAGTCCAGACACAAGAACGCGACCGTGTGCTCGTGTTCCCGATGCACTGGCGCCTAGGCTACCACAGCGCCTTCACCACGCGCGGACGCGTCAACAGCGGTTTCGGTCATTTCGGCTACGGCGGCTCGGGCGCTTGGGCGGATCCGGAACGCCGCATCTCGGTCGCAATGGTCAACAACCAAATGGGCGGCGGACCGTTCGGGGATTATCGCATCGCCGAGGTCGGCAACGCAGCACTGCGTAGTGCGCGCATTGCGAAAGGTCTGGGCGAAACGATACGCGAGCGGGTATGGCAGAGTGCGCTAAACGCGAACCCCTTGCTCAAGGTCGCCACTTCGACCCTGCAGCGCTGACGATTCGAGCACCGTCGCTCTAACCGCCGCCGCGTGCAGCTCATCGAATGAGTCCTGCAAGCATTCCGCGTAGAAGCCGGGGTCCCGCATTTGCGCGCGACACGCAGTAAACGCAATCGAGATCTTTCCGTCGCAGCTGAACACCGGATGGATCAGTCCCATGCCGTCCATGACCGGCCCCAGGCCGTGAAGCGCAATCATCCGAGCGCCGGTGAAATACAGCGGGATCTGCGGCCCCGGTATATTCGTCACGACGCAGTTAAAGACGGGGCTCACTCTGTTCGCCAGACCGAGCCGCGTGTATAGGCGCGCCGCGAGCCCGGCCAGCATTCCCGGCATGAATTGCGTGACGTCTGTCATTGTACGCGCGCCAACGGCTTCGGCCGTGGCCTTCGAGTTTTTGGTACCTCTGCGCACCTTACCCAAGCGCTCGAGCGGATCTTCAGTATCGGTGAAAAGCGTAACGCTCATACCCGAAATCTGATTCCCGGCCGAGCCCATCTCTTCTTCGCTGCGCACCGAGATGGGTGCGAACGCAACTAGAGATTCACTCGGTAGCTCTTGATGATGGGCGAGGTATTTACGCAACGCCCCTCCGCAGACCGTCAGTATCACATCGTTGACCGTTGCACCGGCATACGCACCACGGATGGTGCGTATATCGTCGAGCGAGAAGGTCTTTCCCTCGACAACGCGGTGGCTCGAAACCGGCCCGTTAAAACGAGTACGCGGTACGTTCTCGCTCGTCTCGACATCGGCCGATGGAGTCCTGCGCATCACGCGCGCTACCGAAGGTGCAGTTCGCCCCAACACGCGCAGCATGCGGAAGGGTTGCTTGACGTTGTTGATCGTCGTGCGGATGCCGAGTTCCAACATCGAGGGGTTCGACTCCCCGCGCCATATCTCTTCGGGCGGCGCGGCCTCGGCGGTCGGACTGAGATCGTGAATGGCTGTGGCGAGTTCGGCACCCGATACACCGTCGATCGCCGCGTGATGGATTTTCGTCAAGAGCGCAAAACCACCTTTCGGAACCCCGTCGACATTATCGAGGCCTTCGATGATGTACATCTCCCAAAGCGGTTTCGTCAGATCGAGCGGGCGCGCGTGGATGCGCGCGACCTGGATACAGAGCTGACGCCAATCGCCAGGGTGAGGCAGTGCGATGTGGCGCACGTGGAACTCGATGTCGAACTCAGAATCTTCGATCCAATACGGGTGATCGAGATCCAACGGAACGAACGCCAGCTTCTGTCGGAAACAGCGCGCAAGATGCAATCGACTCTTTACGTTCGCGAGAATACCGGTGAACGTGACCGCTCCACCAGGCGCGGTCGATTGGTCGTAGACCGCGAATGAACCAATGTGCGTAGGTGCGTTCTTTGTCTCGAAATAGAGAAACGATGCATCCAGTCCGCTGAGCTGCTCCATGACACCCTCCGGCCCGGCCAACACCCGGGCACCGAACACCCATTCGTAGCACCGCGCACCAGGTGTCGGAACCCCGTGTCGAGCGCGTGCTCGCAACGAAGCTAGAGCTGCTCGGAAAGTCCCGTGCGTCGGCGAATTTCGCGCTCTAGAAGCCAAATGCGATCCTGGCCCCAAGTGCAAAAATCCGATCGGGCCGCGTCCCCGACGATGCGGAAACTGGGGACGCCCCACAGACCGGTGTCCAACATCGCCTCACGATTCGTCTCCAGTTCACCGCGCCAAGCGTCGTCGCCGAGATTTTTCTTGGCCTCGCGCCATGAGAGACCGGCACGTTCGACCACCATGCGCAGCCCGCTGTCCTTGGCGGTGTTCACACCGTCGGCAAACGCGGCACGCGAAAAAGAGAGAAGAAAGGCACCTGCTTTCCCTTGCGCACACGCGTACGGATACAGAGAAAACGCGCGCTCAACCGGCTCGCCGACAGGATCGCAGATCTTTCCAAACGCGACGCCCACATCGTCGGCCTCACGCTTGGTGTCACGCGTGATGTACATGCGTTTATTTCTCGGTACTTTCATACCGCGCATGACCATGGGCAATACCGGTCGAAATGTGATGTCGATGGGCAAGCGCTCGGCGAGTGCCAGCACGCGCTCGATCGAAATGTAGGAATAGGGGCTGCGAAGAGACAGGTAGAACTCCAGCTGCACGCGCTCGTGACCGGTAGCGAGCGCCACGGACGCAGACGCGGAAGGCCTTTGCACGATCGGCCTCGACGCGGCCTCGGGTGCGCGGGCGCGCACCGCGCCCAAGTCGGTCAATCGCTGCTCGAGGTGCGACAGCCGATCGACCCCCCAGTACCACTCGCCGGCGTAGTAAAACATCCCGCCCAGGTAGTGGCCGAGCCTCGCGCGCAAGTGGGTACCTTCTTTGAGCAATGTCCATGCGGGCTCGATATCGTAGGACGCCAGACCACCGGCGGCACGGTCCACTTCCACCGTATCGCCCATCCACATTGCGCGACTCAACGCGGTGGCTTTGCCGACGAACACGTCGTTGCGAATCGCGCCGGCGAAAAGACGAAGGAGTAGTTCTTCGAACTCGGGGTCCGGTTGGCGCCAGTCGCTGCCGAACTCCAAGCCGTAGGCCGAAGCAATATCGGCTGCATCTTTGCGCGAGTACTCAATCAATCGCGGACGGTCGGGAGCAGCGTCATCGGGCGGCGGCGCAACTAGGTGCGGCTCCAGATCGATGTCGTATTGCGCGACCAGCCTCGGAAGCACCTGTACCGCCAGATGGCTGTACGGGTCGTCGATCTGATGAAAGTACGCAACCTTGTGGCGCTCTCCGCGTCGACGCCGACGCCGCTCGGCCAGACCTCGGCGCAGATCGCGCGTACGATGGCTCGTAATCGCGCTCGAGACGAAGGGTGACAGGAGTCGAGCGAGTTTGCTCACAACCTCGGTTCCGGGTTCAGCCGGAGAGCCAGCCGAGACAGCCGGCTCGGTTCAAGATGGGATCGAGCGAAGACTTGTCTCCCACCGCTGCGTATCGTTCGCGTAACGCCTTGAGCGATCGCGCGTGGTACTTCTGCGGTTTCTGCGTCCACTGGCCAGAACGTATCGTGACGGAGTATTCCTCGCTTTCACCTGCCAACGCTTTCGCGTTCGCATCGGACCAAGGCAGAAACAAACCGCCTACGTGATCGGTGATGATGGGCATCAAGGTGGATTCGAGCGACGACCACGATTCGAAATCGCCTTCCGAGGTCGGTTCGAGCATCCGCTGGAGCCATGGGACCACGTTCGTGGTGGAGCCCTCGATGATCTCCTTACAGGTGGGATCCGTCCACGCATTATAAACTTGTCCCCATACGCCGAAGTCGGCGAACGACGGACGCGCACCGAACAGATAAGGCCTAGAGGTGAGATGCGTGTCGAGTTGCATGAGGAACTCGGCGAACGTCGCTTCGATCTGCGGCGCGGTGTCGGCGTTCGAACCCACGAACCACACGCGATCGACCATACGCGATTTGATCTGAGCGGCCATCTCGTCGTATTGAGCGTCTTCTTGTCCCGGCATCATCGTGCGCGCCAGTCGCCCGGCGGCCGAATCCTGATCAGCGGGCCGTGCCCATCTATAGTGGAACATCCATTTGTTCCCCCACTCATCGCCGAACTCCTCGAGCAGCGCAGAAAGGAACGCGAGCGTGGGATCGTCGGGGTGAATCGAGGGGTCGGGAAAACGCGTCTCCATCTTCTCGATGATCGGCGTCGAATCTTGCAACCCATCGCCCTCCGGCGTGGCAACAGCAGGAATGAGCGGGAGCTTCGCGTACTTGCTGAACTCCTCCATCTTGTCGGCGCTGCGAACGATCCACTCGTGCGGTATCTTTTTGTAGCGGAAATAGGAGCGCACCTTCACCGAGAACGGCGACAGTTCGGCACCGTAGATTCGAAACACATCAGACATCAATAAACCTCTCAGATTATTCGCTGTAAGCTACTAATATCCATGGAAACGCGACTCGAGACCAGCATCGCGATCGCAAAGATCCTCCGCCCTGGCACCGTTCAGTCAACGAACAGCGCCGCGCAACCCGTATCGGCAAGCAACTCGTCCACCACGGCCCGAGCACGCGCATCCAGGCCGTTATACGCCTCACGCAGCCAACCTAGACAGCGCGCCTGGTACGGGAACGGACGCTGCTCCCACCGCCGACCGTCAATCTCGCACTCCACGCGCTCCGCCCCCGACTGCAGGGCGGCCGCATTGGCCAGAAGGAACGGTGCATAGACGCGCCCTACCTCGGCCAACAGCGCGCGCACGGCATCGGGAAGCACCTCGTCGCTCGGCCAACCGTCGTCGGGCTCGAGACCCGAAAGATCTTCCATGACATCAACCCAGGCCACGACGCGCGGCGCAACTTCCAACGCCACCGCGGCCGATGTGGGATCGAAGCCCACCAGCTGCGTAAGCTGACCCATCAGCGCGAAGTCCGCACAAGTCGGACGCGCACCGAACACGAATCGCGACTCCGTCAGGCGCGCATCCAATAGCGTGAGCAGGCGACGGTAACTCGCTTCGATCACGGGCCCCGTCACGTCGTTCGATCCCACCACCCAGAGTCTCTCGATCTGGCGCGCACCAAACATATTACCCGCAGCGACCAGTTGCTCCTCGGGTTGATTGGTCGAGAACCACCGCGGCAGGATCGCCTGCGCTTTGGCGATGTCGGGCGCATACGCCCAGCGGTAGTGAAACATCGCTTTGGTGAGCCATTCATCGGCGTAGTCTTCGAGCAGCGCATCGAGAAACGCGATCGCAGGCGACGCCGGCACGACGGAACGCCCACGATATGTCGCTTCGAATTCGCGAATGAGCGGCGTTGTGTCGATCTTCGCCTCTTCGCTACCGTCGGCTCCTTTCGTGATCACGGTGGGCATCAGAGCGACCTTGGGAGAGGGCAATCCTCGCGACTCCGGGTGGCCTTGGTTCACCCATACATGGGGAATTCGACGATACCGCAGAACGGCACGCAACTTACGGCTGTAGGGCGAACCCACCGCGCCGATGATTTTCAGATCAGTTACCTGCATTGTTCCCCCTGTACAGCCGACGATCAGCCGGCCGCCATGTACCTGTGCCCACGCACGAAAAGGCCCAGCGTCACGGCATGTAAGAGATCACCGTAGCCCTTGTCCGCCTTGCCGGCGCATGCGCGCGCGTGCGTACCTTCGAGAATGATTCCAAACTTGTAACACGCGAGAACGGCATACCAGTTGATCGCGCTAAGATCGCGCGTGGTGCCTGCGCGGTATCTTTCGATGACTTCTTCGATCAATGGAAAGCCGTCCCAGGGCGTAATGGTCACACCGGTGTCGGTGCTGCCGTCGTCGTTCGGCCACATGGCCATCATCCAACCCAAATCGATCAGGGGATCGCCGACGGTCGAGAGTTCCCAATCGACCATGGCCGCCAACCTCGGCCCGTCGTGCGCGAACATGACGTTGGCAAAATGATAGTCACCGTGGATGATTCCCGGCGTAAACGTCGACGGCCGGTTCGCCTCCAGCCAGCGCGCGACGTCGTCGACCCCGGGTATTTCGGGGCCCGGATAGCCGTCGAGTTCGCAGTAACTCTCCAGCTGAGCGCGCCAGCGGCCTACCTGCCGCTCGAGAAAACCATCGACACGACCGAAGTCGCCGAGGCCTACCGCCTCGTAGTCGACACGCCCGAGCGCAAGCGATGCATCGACGAACTCTTCGCCCATGCGCCGCCGTATCGAAGCATCCGACGCATGCAGCTCAGGCAATCCTACGGTGGGATTAAATCCGTCGATGGGCTCCATCAAGTAAAACGCGCCACCGAGAACCTCTTCTTCTGCACAGGCCGCGATCAAGTGCGGATGGGGCACGTCGGTACCGGCCAGCGCCCCGAGAACACGCGCTTCGCGCCGCATGGTTTCGTCGCTGTTCTTTCGTTTGTGAACCGGCGGCCGACGCAACACGTATCGCTCGCCGCCCCGCTCGAAGCGCACGAGGATGTTCTGCGTGCCACCCCCCAGAAGCTCGACGCTTTCGAAGGCCCCGGTGGGAAGATTCTGCGAATCCATCCACGCGCCGAGCGGCGCCAATCCAACGCCCTCAATAGTTGCGGCTGCAGGGGTATCGGTCATTTCGTTTCCGTGGCGTAGCCCAACCTGATTCGATTCAGTCTTTGAAGTCCGGCTTGCGCCCTTCGGCCCGCGCCTTCGTCGCCTCTTCGAAGTTCTTCGTGGTCAGGCGCACGTATAACTGCGTGTGGCTCTCCAACTCGATCGCAGCCGCAAGGCTGCCCGTCTCCAAGCCGCTCCACATCATGCGCTTCGTCAGCGCCACGCCCTGCGCACTCCATCCGTTGATTTGATCGGCAAGATCGAGTGATTCATCGAGGAGGCGATCGTCGTCAACAACGCGCGACACCAATCCGATCGATGCGGCCTCTTCGGCGTGCACGTCGCGTCCCGACAACATGATCTCGAACGCGCGCGACGAACCGATCGCTTTCGGTAACAGAAAACTCAGTCCGAGTTCGGTGGCCGTGAGCCCATTGTTGATTCCCGCCGCCCGGAAGTACGCCGAGCGAGCAGCCAGTCGAATGTCACCGCCCAGACTCAGACACATACCGCCCCCGATCGCAGCGCCGTTTACTGCGCAGATCACCGGCTGCGGCATGCGTCGCATAGCCGGAACGAGATCGGCCAGGATCGTCATCGCGCGGGTGGCGATACGCGACAAGCTGAGCCCGTCGATGTTCGGCGGCGGATCGAGATCCCTCGTATCGGCCCCCGAACAGAAACCTTCGCCTCGACCGGTGAGCACCACACAGGTCGTCGCGTTATCGGCGGCAACCTTCTCGAATGCCTCGTGCAGCGGCACTGCGAGCGGAAAAGCCATTGAATTCATACGATCCGGCCGGTTCATGGTGATGACGCTGGTGCCGGGTCGCGGCTTGTCTATTTCGATATACGCCATTGGGCTCTTCCCCTTTGTGTAAGGCGGGCACGATGCCCCGGTCTGGCCCCAAGAACCATTGCCGGGCACGCCGGCGCACAGCGGCAAAACCCTTGAAAACAGAGCCCCCCTAATGGGCGTTAGACCTAGGTCGTAGTTTTCTGCACAATTCGGTAGACATAAGACCCACATCGGCGGTAAGCAAGAGCCTGCCTGAGACCTCTGCGCAAGAGGATAACGATGACAAAACACAAAGGTAGAGCCGTAGCAGAGCCGTTCTCACGCCCTCCGATAAAAATGGAGATTCTCGTGGGATGGCTGTTCCTTGCCAGCCTGTGGATGATTATTCTGATCAGCTGGTTTCTGTTCGGCATGAGGGGTGACGAGGATTTCCTCGCAGCAATCGCCCGCGCAGTCATCACCGCCTAAGCAACGTCCAAAGTCATCGCGACTCCGCGCGCTCGAAACGCGCAAGCGTCTCGACGTGCTCGGTAAACGGAAAGAACCCGAACGCGACGAGTTCGGCCAGTCGCCATCGGCCGGATGCCAGTAGGGCATTCGTATCGGCTAGAAAACTCGAGACACCGCAGCTCACGTAGACGAGGCATTGCCCCTGCCAGTCGTTGGCGAGGCTCTCGCGCAGTGCGACATCCAGCCCGCGGCGTGGGGGATCGACGATCGTCGTGTCGCATCCGTCGAGCAGCCGCGTGCAGCCGCCGGCTTCACCCGGCACCACTTCTGTTTTGTCACGCAGAACTGCCTCGAGAACAGCGATCCCGCGACGCAATCCGTCGAGCGAATGCGCACCGATTTCGTTAAACGCGATGCCGCGCGCGCGCTCGACCAAGCCGAGACCGATCGCGCCTACCCCGGCGTAGAATTCCGCGACGTTGGCCCCTTCGCGGATCCATCCGTAAAGGCGCTCGACGAGAGCCCCGGTCAGCCGGGCATTGGCCTGGCCGAACGCACCCGGTGGATAGAAAACACGCGTGCCCCCCGAATCGTCCTCCAACATTTCCGGACCGAATCGCCGCTCCCACAGCGGCCCGATGATAGCGTTGCTGCGTTCGGGTTGACCGTTCCAAAACAGACTATGCAAGCGCGGCCCAAGTTCGCGCTCGAGCGCGTCGAGCACGGGCTGGGTCGCATGCGAAGATTCATCGTTGGCAACCACCACGACCTGAGCCCGCTCAATACCCGGCTCCGCGACTCCCTCTACGACAATCTGTATGGCGCGGATCAGACCTTCGTGCGTCTGTTCGTTGTACGGCCGTGCTCCGGCGCCGTGAATCGCGCTCTTGGCCGCACGCGCCACCTCGTTGATCAGGGGGTGGTGTATGGCGCAGTTTGGGATGTCGACAATCCGATGCGTGCCCAACTCAAACAGGCCGATCTTCGGCGAGCGCACGCGCCCGCGCACCATCAAGCGTGAGCGCATGCGAGAGGCGAATCCAGGTGCCACGACACGCTCTGGGCGCTCGATCCCCGTGCGCTCGGCCAAGCGATCGAGCTCGGCCAATGCGTCGGGCGCAATCGCATCATCGCCGAATCGGGGGCACCCGGGACACGGCGGCCGATGACTGCACTCGGTAGCCGCAGTCTCACCGCTCATGGTGCCGGCCGACCTCGGATCCCACATCGCTCGTTGCAATCAGCGTTCGATCCCCATCGCCTTCTCGAGACTCGCATGGAAGTGACTCAGTGCCGGCTCGTTGCGGCCATAGGTCACGAACTGCTGAGCGCCGCTGTGGTAGCCGCGCTGCATCCCTTCACCCAACGGTACGTCTTCGGCCTCAACGGTATCGAGTGCCAAACGCAGGTTGTTATCCCAATGCCGCTGCGCACTCTCGGTCGTAACCGGTTCAGGGCAGTACATAGACAAAACCATTTTGCAGCGATCAGGACTCTCGCGGTCTGGAAACAACCGCCACACCTCTAGGTGGTCGACCTGATAGACGAACATGGTGTGGGGAAACAGCGTGTACAGTTCGATCGTATGCGTGAGGAAGTCTCTTTCGAGCTGCGCGTCATCGCCGACGTCGTTAAACGATTTTCGAACCGCGACCATTCGATGGTTCAGGCCGAACCGATCCGAAGCAGTTATGTTCGTGTAGTACAGAGGACCGACGGTCGTCGGATGCAGAACGGCCAAGTGGTAGGATTCGAGAAAGCCGTCGATGCCAATCTTCCAATTCACGTTCGGCTCGAGTACACGGGTCGCAAAGTGATGGTAGTTCTCGAATCCGAGACTCTCATATTCGAATGCGAGGCCACCGAGACCAGCGTCGATGTCGATCGGCCGGCCCGCCAACGCCGGATTCGGAACGGCCCAAACCATACCGTATTTCTCGACAACCGCGATCGGAACGAGCCCGTACTGCTCACGATCGATCCCAGCGAACCCTTGCTCGCCGGGGATGCGCCCCAGACGTCCGTCGAGACCGTAGCTCCACGCATGATACGGGCAGCTGAACATCGCACGCCCACAGCCCGACGAGCAGCGGGTGCTCTCGAAACAAGGTTCGCTTCTCCAGCGCGTGGCGTTCGGGGGATGTGTAGGCGACTACAGGGTTGAGGAACACTTGCTCGGTCAGCGCCGTCGTATCTCCATCAATATAGCCGTGAATACGCGCGATCAGCTCTTTTCGGGTTTCACTACGCATACATGGCGGCTCCTTGCGTCATCTCGTCACGCAGGCGATGACTTTGCGGACCATACGTGCCCGAAGGGATCCACGCCAGAGTCCCCGAAAACGGCCAATGCGAGAGGTAGCAACGATGGAAGTCCTCAGAGCCCCCGACAAACGCTTCGCCAATCTGGAAGACTACGACTTCGAGCCGAACTACGCCGAAGTGCGCGCCGGCGACGGAACGCAGCTTCGGCTGCACTATCTCGATGAAGGCCCACCCGACGCAGCGCCCGTCCTACTGATGCACGGCAATCCGTCGTGGTCCTATCTCTATCGCAATATGATCGGCCCCCTCGCCGCCGCCGGCCACCGCGTCATCGCCCCGGATCTGATTGGCTTCGGCCGCTCGGACAAGCCCGCGTCAGCCGACGACTACACCATCGACAGCCACATGGACTGGCTCACACAATGGCTCGTCGGTCTGGATCTCAACGACATCACGCTGTTCGCACAAGACTGGGGCGGTATGTTGGGCACGCTTCTCGTCGCCCACCATCCAGAGCGATTTGCGCGCGCGTGCATGTCGAACACCGGCCTTCCGGCGGGCGAAGGAACCTCCAAGGCACTCGACCAGTGGCTGGAGTTCAGCCAGACCACGCCCGTGCTGCCGGTCTCGGACCTACTCAACGGCGCGAGTGTTACCGGCGTCAGCGACGGTGCCAAGGCAGCCTACGAGGCACCTTTTCCTGAAGAGCGGTTCAAGGTCTCGGCACGGGTGTTCCCGCTACTGATCCCGGCCCAACCCGACAACCCGGGCGTCGCAACGGCGAAAGAGGGATGGGAGAAACTCTCGACCTTCGAAAAACCGTTCCTCACGGCCTACGGAGACTCGGACCCGATTTCGCGAGGCGGTGAGAAGAGCTACCAAGACGCGGTGCCCGGCGCGCGAGGACTCAATCACCTGATCTTGGAAGGCGCGGGCCATTTCATCCAAGAAGACAAGCCGGCGGAGCTAGTCGAGATCATCACCGAATTCATTGCGGCCGGCTAGGAGCCGAGAGCCAAGTGAAACTCCAGCGGAGCCGGCTCTTCATCGGCTACGTGACCGAGTTCACTCGCAACCTCGGCGGCGGACTTGTTCGTTACCGCGGCGATGCGCTCCATCGCATCGTCATCGCGCAAGTCGTCGCGACGAATTCGGATCATGTAACGGCGTGCGATTCCGTAGCGCGTTGACTCGGTATCTACCAAGCGCACCTTCGTGCGGCCGCTCTCGGGATCGATCATGGTATCGAAGGGAACGGGCACGAAGCGACCGCTCTCGATCGAGACCATCGCCGAGTTGCCGCCTTCGAGAACGTATTTCGCCGCGCAATAGCCGAGGTCGCGTGTGTACTCGGCGTCCGCCGGTGTAGGATCGACCGATCTCAACTCATAGCCGATGTCTTTTGAGACAATCGTCGCCTGCACGTCAAACTCCGCCAGTCGTTCACGTACGGCCTTCTTCAGCATGTCGCCCAGGTCGATCTCGGCGATGCGTACGTGACCGTGGTCGTCGCGCTCTACGCCGGCGATCCCACCCAAATCGGATTCATCGAGCGCGAGTGCAACACCTTCCGCAATGACCGCGACGCCGTGACGTTGGCCGTCGGCCACACGTTTGATGACGGCACCGACAAGCGTGTCGACCACGCTGGCGAGCCGCACCGGTCGGGCGGCAAACTCCTCGGGGATCAGCGTAAGCGTCGCCCCCGCCGCCTTACCGATGCCGAGCGCGAGATGCCCGGCCTTGCGCCCCATCGTGACTACAAAATACCAACGCGACGTCGTGAACGCATCCGTCATCAGATTCTTGACGATCTCTGCGCCAACGTGCCGTGCGGTCGCATAGCCGAACGTGTCTACGTCGGCCGGAAGATCTAGATCGTTGTCGATCGTCTTTGGTACATGGACCACTCGAAGCGCATCGCCCGCAGTCTCCGCTAACTTCATCGCCGAGAAGGCCGTATCGTCACCGCCGATGGTGATGACGCAATCCACACCGGCATCACGCAGAGTTTCGAACGTCCGCGAAAGGTGCGCAGGATCACGCGTAGGATTTGCGCGCGAAGTTCCCAGTATCGAGCCGCCGCGAAAGTGGATGCGGCTGACGTCGGTTATCGTGAGCGGGCGCAGGCAATCGGCGTCCCCTTCCATCAACCCCTCAAAGCCATCATGGACACCGACGACATCGACACCTTCTATCGCGCTGCGAATGGTCGCCGCAGCAATTACGCTGTTGATTCCAGGCGCCGGACCGCCGCCGACGATGATCGCGACTTTTCCTACCTGGCCGACTTTGCCCTTGCTTGCCATCACCGCCCCCTCATCGCTGCACACTAGCAGACGTCACCGCGATTGTATCGGCGCTGAAGCGCGCGGGCGAGGCCCGCCTGCGATCGGTTTGAACAACCGTCCAAGCCTGTTAAGAAACGTCGATTCAGCGTCATGCCATCCTCCGTCAAGCTTAAGAACCAAGCCCAAGACGAACCATGTCTTCGTGATCGGGTTACGCAAGTGCGCCGCCAGACGGCTCAGCTCGTGGCCGATCTGAGCGAGGAAGACTGCCTCGTTCAGTCCATGCCCGATGCGAGCCCGACGAAGTGGCACCTTGCGCATACGACGTGGTTCTTCGAGACGTTCGTGTTGCCGCAAGCAGATGCGCACTACACCACGTACGACGCCGACTTCGGCTACCTGTTCAACTCGTACTACGAGACCGTCGGCCGCATGCACCCCCGTCCTCAACGCGGGCTTCTCACGCGGCCGTCGTTGACGACGATCATGGCATACAGAGACCATGTAGACGAAAAGCTCGGGGCCTTGCTGGCCGACAACGACGGGCATGACCTGGGAGCACTGCGCGACGTCTTGGAACTGGGCCTGCACCACGAGCAGCAGCATCAAGAACTCATCCTCACCGACATCAAGCACGCGTTCTCGTGCAACCCGACGCTCCCCGCCTATGACTCTTCGCCGCGAACAACCAACAAGGTCGGCGCAGCACCCGCGCGCTGGATCAGCCGGCCGGCTTCGGTCTCGGAAATCGGGCATATCGAAAACGGCTTTGCGTTCGATAACGAAGCTCCACGACACCGACAGGTCGTAGAAGCGCACGAGATCCAAACTCGACCGGTGACGCTCGGCGAGTATCGCGCGTTCATCGACGACGGCGGCTACACGCGTCCCGAACTCTGGTTGAGCAACGGTTGGGCCCTTGTAAACGAACGCGGCTGGCGCGCCCCTTTGTACTGGATTGAGCGCGACGGCCAGTGGGGGCAGTTCTCGCTCGCAGGGTTGCGGGTTCCGGCCGAAGCCGAGCCGATTACCCACCTGAGCTACTACGAGGCCGACGCCTACGCACGCTGGGCGGGTGCACGACTGCCTACCGAAGCTGAATGGGAATTGGTCGCGCGCGACTGCGCCCTGGAAGGGAACTTCGCCGAGTCACGGCGATATCACCCGACGCGGACGGAAATCCACGGGTCGGGGCCTGCCGCCCTCTTCGGCGATGTCTGGGAGTGGACGTCGAGCCCCTACATGCCCTATCCGGGCTACGCGGCGCCGACCGGCGCTCTTGGCGAATACAACGGCAAGTTCATGTCCGGTCAGATGGTGCTGCGCGGCGGCTCTTGCGCGACGCCGCAATCCCACATCCGTACGAGCTATCGCAACTTCTTCCCGCCGGACGCGCGCTGGCAGTTCTCGGGGTTGCGCCTGGCTCGCAACACGACCGCATAAACCGTGCGACGGCCTCTCTATCAGGTCGATGCATTCACGTCGCAGCTGTTCGCCGGAAATCCGGCCGCCGTCTGCCCGCTCGACGAATGGATCCCCGAGTCGCTGATGCAATCGATCGCGGCCGAGAACAACCTATCGGAGACGGCCTTCATCGTCGCGGGCAGTGATGCGTATGCGATTCGCTGGTTCACGCCGACTTCGGAAATTGAGTTGTGTGGACATGCCACGCTGGCGAGCGGCTACGTCTTGCTCGACCATCTGAAATGCGTCGAAGGCGACCGAGTGGCTTTCGATTCGCGCGAGCGCGGTAGGCTCGAGGTGTTCCGACACGGCGGGCGCCTTGCTCTGGACTTTCCGTCTCTTCCAGCCTCGCCCTGCGATCTCAGCGATACCCTCGAATCACTACTCGGGCACCGTCCCGTCGAAACACTCGAATCGACGAACTACCTGGCCGTCTATGAAAACGAGGCTGTGGTAAAGGCGATTCGACCGGACTTCGAGGCGATGAAGCAATTCGCAACACACGGTGTCATCATCACGGCCCCGGGCGATGACGTCGATTTCGTATCGCGTTTCTTCGTACCGAGTTTCGGCATAAACGAGGATCCCGCTACCGGCGCCGCCCACTGTACGCTAACCCCGTACTGGGCTAAGCGGCTGGGTCGGCGCGTGCTGCGTGGTCACCAGACCAGCCAACGCGGCGGCGACTTCTACTGTGAGGATCGCGGCGATCGCGTTACGATCGCCGGCGACTGCCGTCTCTACATGGAAGCGGAGATCGAAGTGGAATAAACACGTGGGGTCAGCTGTGGCCGCGCTTGCGCTCGACTGCCGCCTCTTCATCTACAAAATCCGGAACGGTTCGAAACAGATTCATCAGCGCCTCGTACACGGCGTCGTACTGACTGCCCGGAAGCGTGAGCAGAGACATAAACCCGAAGAAGTTGGTATCGCCGCTGCTCTTGTCGCGCCAAAGCACACGCTCCTCGGATCGATCGACGAGCAGCCCTGACAGCCGCACGTGGTACTCCTCGCCTAGCGCGTCGTAAGCGTGCGTAACATCTCGCACCACGATGAACAGCAACAGCTCGCTGCCGTCGGGGCCGAGATTCGCCAACTCTCGGGCACTCATCCCATCGATCCCCTCGAACGGAGGTCGTTCCGAACCGTCTAGATGCCGACTCGAGAGTACGGTGTATCCCTTCTTGGTCAGGACCTTGTCGGTCGCCGTACGCACGTAGCGGCCGACTTCGAATTTATCGAGACGATTCTCGCGCTGATCCACGATCGGCATTAGAATCAACTCGTCGGTCGTCACATCCACAAGAGCAGCATCGGCAAAATTCGCCTCGCGGCGCGCACCACAGGCCGAAACGAGGACCGCTAGACCCATCACGGCCAACGACGCTCGCACACTCGATGGGCGGATACTCTTCATCACTTGTACTTACGCAGCTCCATCCGACCGACCTGATCGGTATGCACTTCGTCGGGACCGTCGGCGAGCCTGAGCGTGCGCACGTTCGCCCAGGCTTCGGCCAGTGCAAAATCACCGGAGACACCGGCTCCACCATGGATCTGGATCGCTCGGTCGATCACGTTGAGCGCCATGTTGGGCGCGACCACCTTAATCTGTGCGATCTCGGAACGGGCATCTTTGTTGCCCACCGTATCCATCATGTAGGCGGCCTTTAAGGTCAGAAGGCGTGCCTGCTCGATCTCCATACGCGAATGCGCGATGTGATGCTTCGTCACGCCCATTTCCGCGAGCGGTCTGCCGAAGGCCTCGCGCGACAGAGCACGCCGGCACAGCGCTTCAAGCGCCCGCTCGGCGGCGCCGATACACCGCATGCAGTGATGAATACGGCCCGGCCCCAGACGCCCCTGAGCAATTTCGAAGCCGCGCCCTTCGCCCAGAAGGATGTTCTCTTTCGGTACGCGCACATCTTTGAATTCCACTTCTGCATGACCGTGAGGCGCGTCGTCGTACCCAAACACGCTCAGCATGCGCTTGATGTTGACACCAGGCGTATCCATGGGAACCAGCACCATCGACTGCTGGAGATACTTGTGCGCCGACGGATCGGTCTTACCCATCAGGATCAAGATCTTGCAGCGGGGGTCTCCGGCGCCCGACGTCCACCATTTGGTGCCGTTGATGAGGTAGTCGTCGCCCTCGGACTCGATTCGGCACTCTATGTTGGTGGCGTCCGACGACGCAACGGCGGGTTCCGTCATTGCGAACGCGGATCGAATCTCGCCCGAGAGCAGCGATTCGAGCCATTGCTTGCGTTGATCCTCGCTGCCGTAACGAACGAGCACCTCCATGTTTCCCGTGTCCGGCGCAGAGCAATTGAACGCTTCAGATGCGAAGCGCGACCGCCCCATCAGTTCGGCAAGCGGAGCGTATTCGAGATTGGTGAGGCCGGCGCCCTGTAGGCTTTCGGGCAGGAACAAATTCCAGAGCCCCTCACTCTTGGCGCGTTCCTTCAACTCCTCGAGAAGAGGCAAAACCTTCCAACGGTCGCCTTCACCAAGTTGGGCCGCCAATTCGGGCTCGGCTGGATGAATGTGCGTATCGAGAAACGCGCTGATGCGCTGGCGAAACTCTTCCGTTTTCTGCGAGTATCCGAAATCCATGACTGCTCCCTATATGTGGACTTGCCGCCGTCGATACCGCCAGCGCTCGAGCCCGTCGTCAAGAAGCGCGAACCATAGCGGCGCCCGTCATTCGTGACAAAGTAGCGGCGAATCGTGACCGTTACACCGGTACCGGCCGTGCACATTCGGCGCGCTAGGTCCCGCATACAGTATTCGGGGTAAGTACTTGCCCCAACGAAAAACACCGCAATGTCTCATCTGCGCGGGCGTATGCTGCACGATGCGCGCGGTAGTCTGTGGCATCTCGCTTGCAAGCGTACAACTCGATTCTTCCCAGTTAGATCGTGAAACGCTTACGCACCATATGCGCAGTGGCTCTGGCCACCTGGGTCGTCTCGTCATCGGCATACGCCGCGGACGAGACGCTGTACTTCTATAGCCCGGAGTTCGGCCCGAGCAATCTGAGCGTACTCACCCAGGCGGTCGACACGTTCTTCGATGACGCGGGCCTAGACGTTCAGTTTCAGCCGTTCGCGCGGCTTGAAGACTTTCGCCGCAAGATCGATACGCATCCTCCTACGTTTCTCATCGCCCCCGAATGGGCAGCCAGGAGCGAGTGCTTCGACGAGCAGCTAACCGCCATCGTTCAACCTACCCGTAGCGGACTAACCTCGGGCCGACGCGCGCTCATGGCCGGGCCATCGGTACAGTCCGCACAACAGATCGCAAACGGCTCGGTTGCTGCCGCCGTGGCGAAGGCCGGTAGCGATCTCGAAGACATTTCGATGGGACACTTCCGCGCCGACTATCCAACCGTGAACATCATTCCGGTACCGAAAGATATCGACGCACTACTGGCCGTCGGTTTCGGACAGGTAGACGCGGCATTCGTTTCACTCGCGCAGTTCAAGATGCTCGAACGCGTAAACCCGAACCTCACAGCCAACCTTCATGAGATCGGATACTCGCAGAAAAGTCCCTTCCCTCGCCTGTACGCGACCGCCCGCGCGACCAACGAAGCCAGCGATATGATTGCAGCGGCCTTCGGAAAGATCCGCGACGCTTCGGGACGGCATATGTTTTCCATACTCGGTTTCGACGACGCGAAAATCCTCACGGGCGCCGATAAAACAGTGATCAAAGCCCGATCGGGCTGCAGCTTCGGTGGAGGTGGAAAGTGATGGCCTTTTGTTATCGGCGCAGCACCCTACTCGCCATTGCCGCCACCGCTATGGCGTTAGGATTCGCGGTACCCACAGAGGCCGAGATTCTCGTCGTGAAGAGTGATTCGCTTCCCCAGTACGAAGCACCGATCGAAGCGTTTCGCGCTGCGGTCGACGATGAGATCATGGTGATCAATATTGAAGGATCACGCGAGAAAGGTGAGCACCGACTGCGCTCGGCGATGTCCGACGGTACGGTAAACGGCATCTTCGCTCTAGGTACGCAAGCAGCGTACCTGAGCAAGGCCATTCTCCCGAGCGTGCCCATGAGCTTTGCAATGGTGCTGAACTGGGAGCGCTACGAGTTCGCAAGCCCGGCGACCGGCGTGTCGGTCGAGATTCCCGTTGAAATTCTGTTTACACGCTTCAGGCTGTTGCTTCCCGAAACGAAGCGCATCGGATTGATCTACTCAGACAAAATTTCCGAACAGACGCTTGCCACGGCGCGAAAGGCCGCTCGAGCTCTCGGCGTTAGTTTGGTAGAAGAAAAGGTTCGCTATAGCGACGATGTTGTCGGCGCGTATCGGCGAATCCGCACAGCGGTCGACGCGCTTTGGATGCCCACAGATCCGGTCGTGGTAACCAGAGACAACTTCAAGTATCTGAGCGGCCGCTGCAGGCACGATGACATCGCGTTCCTCGCCTTCTCCGAGAACTTCGTGCGGGCAGGCGCGCTGCTGTCGATCTCGCCCGACTACCGGACCATGGGGTCGCAAGCGGCGGTGCTGCTCGAGCATGCCATGGCCAAGCCCTCCGCACCTCCAGCCGTGCAAGCCCCACTGGGGAGCACGCTGGTCATCAATTCCGAGGTCGCCCGTGCGATCGGAATCGATCTGACCGCCGGAGTCCTAGGCATGGCCGACGTCGTCATCGGAAACGACTGAGAGCCCGCAACCGCCTACCAAAGCCGCCGCCCACGGCGGCCAGGCGCACCGAGCCGAACGTTCGTGTACACCGACGTCGTTTTCCTCACAGGGACGCGGACATAACCATGGGAAATCCCTAGGGATTTCCCCTAAGACCTATTGGTGTGTTTCTTGCTTCTACATAGCAGGAGCCGTGTATCTATTGCTGTATATCCTCAAAAACCACTTGATATGCACGCTACGCGCGGCCGTCGTAATCGGTCTCGCGTGCGTCCCCGCGTCGGCCGAGCACTCTCGACACCGGCCGCTCGTACTCATCGTGCAGAGCGATGATATTCCCCAATACGCAGCAGCGACCTCGGCCTTCGCGACGACCGCCAACGCCGCGACCGTCGTGGTTCGAATCGCGGATTCCGCAAGCAAGACGCGCAAGACCATCGCCCGCGCGACACGCCTCGCTGCGCCCGATGCGGTCTTCGCACTCGGAGCCCAAGCCGCAGTCCTCGCAAAGAGCGAATTTCCCGACACCCCAATGATTTTCGCCATGGTAATGGACTGGCAGCGGCGCGGACTCGAAGGAACCAACACCGCCGGTGTCGCGCTGGAGATGCCGGCCGACGATCTGTTGACCCGTTACAAACTGGTACTGCCTCATTTGCGTCGCGTGGGACTTATTTACAGCAATGCGATGAGCGAGAGCTACATCAACGATGCACGCGGCGCAGCGAAGCGGCTCGGAATTCACCTGATCGAAGAGCCAGTGACCTCAGCGGATCAAGTTGCAGGCGCTTATCGCCGAATGCGCCGTGATATCGATGCCGTGTGGATGGTGCCCGATCCCGAAGTCGTCACGCGTGACAACTTCGCGTATCTAGCGCACCGCACACGCAACGACGGCATCGCATTCCTCGCCTTCTCGGAAAACTTCGTACATGCCGGTGCCCTCATGAGCATCACCCCGAACTACGCGACCATGGGTTCGCAAGCCGCAGCCCTCCTCGATCGAATGTTACACAGCCCCGAGAAGCCCAATGTCGTCCAGAACCCGCTTGGATCGCGTCTCGTCGTGAACGCCGCAACCGCGCGTTATGTAGGCGTTGACCTCGACGCAACCGTCTTGGCTATGACCGACGCCGTCATCGATTCTTCGCATCCGGCTGGGGGTAGGTGGAGATGAAAACGAGGATACTTGTATCCGTCTCGCTGCTCATATTCTCGATTGCAGTAGTCGACACCGAATCGGCATGGGCAGACGATCCGTTCGCTGCGCAGGAAAACATCGACGATTTCGCCGCAGAACTCGAGTTTTTCAAGGTTGAATCAGACGTCGTGACATCCGTTTCGCGCAAGCCGGAGTCTCTCTGGGGTGCGGCGGCGGCGGTGTACGTCGTAACTTCCGAAGACATTCGCAAATCCGGCGCTCGGAGCATTCCCGAAGCGCTGCGCATGGTTCCGGGCCTGGATGTCGCGGCGATCGATCACAACGAGTACGCGATCTCGGCACGCGGCTTCAACAACGCTTTTGCAGACAAGATGCTCGTACTACTCGACGGGCGCCCCATCTACACACCGGAGTTCGGAGGAACGATCTGGAATCAATGGAATACGTTCCTCCCCGACATCGACCGAATCGAGATTATCCGCGGACCGGGCGGTACCCTATGGGGTTCGAACGCCGTCAACGGTGTCATCAACATCATCACGAAGAGTTCCGAAGACACACACGGAGCAATGCTGCGCACGTCGGTCGGTGACAATTCACAGTATTCGGTCGCAGCACGCTGGGGCGGAGAGATCGGCCATTTCAACTACCGTGGCTATGCGCTGCAGTCGAGCACCGACGGGTACGGAGAAGAAGGCGGTGACGCCGTTTTCGACGAGAACGACGAAACCCGCGCCGGCTACCACTTCGACTGGGATCTCGGAGAGGGTCTGACCTTCTCGGGCTCAGGCGAGGTGTACAACGGCCGCCACGGCAGCATGAACTATCTGCCGCTGAGTCTCGACCCGGTAATCGGTGTGCCTGTCGACGGCCCGGCGAAGTTCAAGACGGACCTCTACACCGGCATCGTCAAGATCGCCAAGGATTTTGCATCGGGATCGCACGTGTACTTCCAAGTCGCTGCCACCTATGCCGATCGCGCGATTCCGTTTCTCAGTTTCGGACCGGACACGTTGTCGACGAGACGCACAAGCTCGGATATCGAGTTCGGACACAACTTCCGCGTTTCGGATCGTCACCTCGTAACGTGGGGAATGAACTACCACCGCACCAAAATGGAGATAAACGGCAGTGCAATCCTCAGCTTCACGTTTCCTGAGAACGACGACAAGATCCTCGATCTGGCCAGCCTGTTCGTTCAAGACCAAATCGAGCTCTGGCAAGGCGGCGAATTGACGTTCGGCGCGAAAGCGGAATGGAACACGTTTACCCAATGGAACGTACAACCGTCCATCCGCCTCGCCCATCGTTTCAACGACGATACGACGGTCTGGGGATCGATCTCACGGGCCGTGAACATCCCCTCTTTCGGCGACAATTTCGTCACGATAACGTCTTCGCCGGATACCACGTCGATGCCTGGCTTGACGATCATTCCTACGTTCGAGGGCGACGAATCGATCGATGATACCGAGCTGCTTGCCTACGAAGTCGGCGTGCGCCATCGCATCAATCACACGGCAAACCTCGACGTGTCGGCGTTTTACAACGATTACGACAACTTCGCTTCGTTCAGCGGATCTACTTTCGCCACCGTTCCCGACCCACTCGACCCGACGCGCATTACGGCGATCACGACCATGGACAACGTACACGGCGCGTACGGCTACGGGGCAGAGGCCATCCTCGAGGTCACGGTCAACGACCGCGTTCGCGCAGAACTCAACGGGTCGTGGCAAACGATCGAGCAGCTCGGGAACCGCAATCCGCAAGTACCGGAGTTCAAACTCAATTTTCGCCCCGAGTTCGACCTGACCGACACGTTGCAGTTCATACCGACCGTGCATTGGGTTGACGACGTAATAACACCCCTGCCTCTCGCTCCGACGACCGGTTCGACGATGGTGGATTCCTACGTTCGCCTGGACATGGCACTGCACTGGGCACCGCGTGAAGATCTGCCCACCTTCAGTTTCGTGTGGCAGAACGCAACCGAAGAAGACCACTTGGAAGCGCACGATGTGCTCGTGCGACCGACCCCCGTCGCCGTGACCCGCAGCTGGTACATACGAGCGACCTACGAGTTCTAGACGCACTACAAGTTTCGATACGAAGATGAGACGGATCCTACAAGAGCACAACCCGACGCACGCCAATCATTTCGGCCTGCACCTGAAGCTGGTGCTGGCGGGAACGATCACGACGTTCGTCGGCATCGCCCTGGTCTCGGGTTTTCTCACCTATCGTCAGGCAACCGTTCTACATTCGGAGATTCAGCGGGCCTCGCAGCAGCTTCGCGCAGCGACCGTGGAACGCGGCCGTCAATTGGCTGAGAGCATGAGCGCGAGCATGGAGAACGCGATCGCCGGCTACAATTTCAACTTCGTCTCCGAGTCCATTCAATCGGTTCAAGAGCGTACCGACAGCCTGGCATACGGTTTCGTCACCAATGCAGCGGGCAGCATCATCGTCCATACCAATTCGGAGCGCGTGGGCAAGGTCAGAAGCGAGCTACGCGGCAGTCTCCCTGAAGGCGTGATTCAAACCGAGCGCGGCTCTCGGATCGTCGAAGTGCTGCACCCGATAGAGGTCGGTGGTTCTCCGTGGGGAACGCTCGTTCTTGCGTATGACCTTACGTCGCTCGACGAACAGGCCACAGCGGCGATGTTGCGTGGACGTGCAGTGATGCTGCGATCGACATCCGTGGCCGTCACGTTCGCAACCATAGTCAGTCTATTCGGCATAACTATCTCGGTACTGCTCAGCCGCAGACTGCTCAGACCGGTGATCGGCCTGGCACACGATGCGTCCGCAATCGCCTCGGGGAATCTGGACCAAGAGGTTCGCGCTGTCGACTCACAAGACGAGATCGGTTTCCTTGCTCGGCAGTTCGAACACATGCGTCAGGCGATCAAAAATAACATTAGCGACCTGATCGTCGCAAAGGAACGCGCCGAGAGCGCCACCCACGAAGAGAAGCGATTACGCGCGCAAATCGAAGAGCACTCAAAGCTGCTCGGGATCAAGGTCCAAGAGCGCACCGCAGAACTCCAAGCCATCAATGCGCGTCTCACCGAGAACGACCGACTCAAAACCGAATTCTTGAGCAACGTCTCACATGAATTGCGCAGCCCGTTGGCGGCTATATCGTCGGCTGCAAAAATCATCGGCAAGTACGGTGATGAGAACAAACGTACCGGCCAACGCTTCAGCGATGTGATTCAGATTGAATCCCGCCGACTCGGTCGACTCATTAACGACCTGCTCGATCTCGCGAAGATCGAAGCCGGTCGTGTCGAGTGGAACATCGAACGCATCGACGACCCCTTCGATCAGCTCCTGGCCCATGTCGCGACGACCTTCCGCGCGCTGGTCGAAGAGAAGGGTATCACTATGGAGTTGTCGGCCCCCAAAGACCTGCCGGCACTCGACTGCGACCGAGACCGAATGATTCAAGTGCTCACCAACCTGTGCAGCAACGCCATGAAGTTCACGCCCGAAGGCGGACGCATCACGATTTCAGGTGAAGCCAAGATGCACGGCAGCTACCGAATACTTCAGATCGCGATCCAAGACACGGGCCACGGCATCCCTGAAGAGGAACTCGAGAAGATTTTTGACCGATTCCACCAGGTCAAGGCGAAAGGGGACCGCAACCGAGACGTCAACAAGCCGAAAGGAACCGGACTCGGCCTAGCGATTTGCCGCGAAGTAGTGAACCACCACGGCGGCGAAATCTGGGCGGAGGCACCGGAGGAAGGCGGCGCACGCATGGTATTCTTCATACCGCTGGCCCAAGGATTGCCCACTTCGCGGGCTCCGGAGCCTGAATCTACTCCCGATTCCGGCGGCGAGTCCGCCGCTTCCGCTTAGCCGCTCCCCTAGAATCATCGGCGCCACCTGCGTGGGCTCTTTGACTGCCTATCGGCAGGGTGCCAGGCTAGCGCCATGGCTGATGGTTTTGGAAACGGCAGTACCCCCCCGACCCCCGAGCGAATGCTCCAAGAAGCGATCGATCAGATACGCAGCCGCGTGCCCAGCGGTATGGCCGGGCTCGCCGCGCTGCTGTTCGCACTAGCGGCCTGGCTCGCGACCGGCTTTTATCAGGTAAATCCGAGTGAAATCGGCGTCGTGATGCGTTTCGGACGTGTCGTGACGACGACCACCCCCGGACTGCACTGGCACCTGCCCTGGCCGATCGAAACCGTGCTCAAGCCGCCGGTCACGAGGGTGCTGAAGGCCGAAGTGGGCTTCCGGACCCTCGATCCGGGGCCCCCTGCCCGCTATCGACCGGTAACCGAGGAATCGCGCATGCTGACGCGCGACGGTAATATCGTCGAATTGGACTTTGTCGTTCAGTACCGAATCGACGATCCGGTCGACTATCTGTTCAACGTACTCGATCCGATCGAGACACTGCGCCACTCCGCGGAATCCGCCATGCGCGAAGTCATCGGCCACTCGACCATCGACGCCGCACTGACCGAAGGGCGCATGGAAATTCAAACAGCCGCGCACGAGCTGCTGCAGCAAACGCTCGACACCTATGGGTCGGGCCTGAAGATCACTACTGTGAAGCTACAAGATGTGGTCCCACCGGGCCCTGTCCAAGATGCATTCAAGGATGTCATCAACGCCGAACAGGACCGTCAGCGCATGATCAATCAAGCGGAGGGCTTCGCAAACGACATCCTCCCAAAGGCCCGTGGTTCGGCGGCTCAGCTGGTAAACGAGGCGCAGGGCTACGCGCAAGCACTGATCAAAGAAGCCGAGGGCGTTACGCAGAGATTCACGCTGCTGCGCGACGCATACGCGAATGCCCCCGAAGTAACACGCAAGCGTCTGTACTTAGAAACGATGGAGGCCATTCTACCGGGTGTTGAGAAATACATTCTCGACAACAGTAGCGGCGGCACGAATGCGCTTCCTCTCTTACAACTGCGGCAACCGCCACAGCGCAGCGCGGTGGAGGTGACACCATGAATCGCTTGGTTTCGTTGGCTACCGCGCTGGTCGTGACCGTAGTCGCTACGTACGTTCTTGCATGCTTTCAAATGGGCGAATGGCAGCAGGGCATTGTTCTGCAGTTCGGGCGGCCCGTACGCTCCATCTTAGAACCCGGGTTGAATTTCAAGATTCCGTTCGTACAGAACATCATCTACTTCGAGAAACGGCTACTCGAGTACGATGCTTCGGCCCGCGAGCTTATCACCATCGACAAGCAGCAGCTGGTCGTCGATAACTACTCGCGATGGAGAATTGTCGATCCGCTGAAGTTCTACCAAACGGTTCTCACGATCGAAGGCGCCCAATCACGCCTCGACGACATCATCTATTCGAATCTTCGCGAAGCGATCGGACGCGTAACGATGCGCGATGTCGTATCGGGCGATCGTCGAACGCTGATGTCGGCCGTCACGGACAAATCCAACGTTCGTGCTGCAGCCTACGGTGTCGAAGTCGTCGACGTGCGTATCAAGCGCACCGACCTTCCTGAGAAAAACGAGCAAAACGTCTTCTCGCGCATGCAAACAGAGCGCGAACGACAGGCCAAGAAATTCCGTGCAGAAGGCGAAGAAGAAGCGCGGAAAATTCGATCGACGTCTGAGAAGCAACGCCGAATCTTGCTGGCCGAAGCGAAACGAACGGCCGAGATCGAACGCGGCAAAGCAGACGCCGAGGCCACAGCGATTTACGCCAAAGCCTACGAGCGCGACCCCGAGTTCTACGCGTTCGTGAGAACATTGGAAGCGTACAGGACCACTCTTGGCGAACGGACGACAATCGTTCTAGATCCGTCGTCTGAGTTCTTCGAACTGCTCAAATCGAGTCGCTAAAAGAAAAGGCCGGTATCAAAAGATACCGGCCTTTTCCATTCAGTCGACGTTCCCCGAGCTGTCGATTAAGGACAGCCGCCTACGCCCGGCGTGTACTCGACGCTGTTGTCGGAAGCGCAGAACGTGCGCGTGGCCGCCTGTGTCAGAATGCGTCCCGGGCCGGGCAGCCCTGCAACCGTGTTGATACCAGGATTACTGGTTTTGCCGATGCAAAATGTAGCGGCACCCAGCGGCGAGTTTGAACTCGCCTCGCCGGTGGCGGTAATCGTATCGGTGAAACACGACCGCGACTCAGTTAGCGTGCAAGACCCGCCATCCAGTCCGATGTTACCGGGGGCACAATCCGCATCCGTAACACACCCGACAAAGCCCTTGCCGTTTGCTCGCAGAATGCCATCGCAGAACGAATTCTCTGGCCCGGTTGCACACTCTCCAACCGACTCGCCTTCA
>Ga0315336_1001440_pt1 | contig 46285 bp, 32 predicted proteins | sample ASW5metaG_FD_204512 | JGI IMG/M metagenome (GOLD analysis project Ga0315336, IMG submission 204512) | Ammonia-oxidizing marine archaeal communities from Monterey Bay, California, United States - ASW #5 | ecosystem: Environmental > Aquatic > Marine > Intertidal zone | place: USA: California... | reverse complement strand
CCGTTTCACGATGCTCACGACGGGTACCTACTCAATTATTTGAAATCGGGCGAAAAGAAAATCATCGGTATAGGGCGCGAAGTGTTGGGTATGCGCAAAGACCACTCGACGTTTCCAATGCATTTATCGGTCAGTGAAGCTCGGGTTTCCGGACGGCGCCGATTCACTGGTTTGATCCACGACGTCACCAATCAAAAGAACTCCCAGGCCGAGAAGGATCAACTACTGCAAAAACTGAACTGGCGCAACAAGGAATTGAATTGCCTGTATCGAATCGGAGAGCTGGTCCGGGGTAGTGAATTGAATCAAGATATCCAACGTGAAATCGTTCAGATTCTCGACAGTGCTCTTAGCGATTCAGGAGTGACTGGGATGCGGCTGACGTTGGAAGATTCCGTGACGACAAGTCAGCTATTCGAGACGACACCTTGGGAGTTAAGTGTCGATATCTTCATCGGTAATCAGCGAAGAGGTAGGTTGGAGATTTTCTCGGTACATGATCAGGAAAACTCAGGAACGTCTACACCCGATGACAAGCGGTCACTTTTGGATGGAATCGCTAGGCTATTGGGAGAATCTCTGGGGCACAGGGAAGCCGATGCAAAAGTTATTCAGGCATCCAAATTAGCGTCAATCGGTGAACTCGCTGCCGGTGTAGGACACGAAATCAACAATCCGATCAACAGCATCATGAATTGTGCCGACATCCTGAAAAAGCAAGCCGGCCCAGATACAAAGATCATGGAGTTCTCTGAGCACATCCGTTCGGAAGCAGAGCGAATCGCGAAAATCGTCCGGGATCTGTTGGCATTTTCACGCCAGGACACCGAGTTGTTCAGCTCAGCAAGAATGGGTGATATTGTAGAAAGCGTGGTGACGTTGTGCGGGAAAAAGATTGAAAATTCCAACATTCACTTGGCGTTAAACATACCCGGTGATCTCCCGAAAGTGGAATGTCGAAGCGAACAAATCCAGCAAGTATTGATGAACCTGATTATCAACGCGATTCATGCGTTAAACGAAAAATATTCGGATGCCGACGAGAACAAGAAACTGACAATCGAAGCCCATCATATTTCCAGCCAAACGGTACCATGCCTTCGAATATCCGTGAAGGATTTCGGGACTGGAATCTCGCTCACCCATCTCGATCGTATTTACGATCCATTTTTCACGACGAAAGGAAGAGACCGAGGCACTGGATTGGGGTTATCTGTATCAGACGGCATCATAAAAAGTCACAATGGAACATTGTCTGTCGACTCACAACTAGGCGAATACACTGAATTCAGAATCGAATTGCCGTTACGGCTGGAAAAGGACCATGAGAATGAGAAATGACGTGAACCAAGATGATTCAGCGTCAAGAACGGTACTCGTTGTTGAAGACGAAAACATTCTTCGTTTGACCTTCGAGCAGTTTCTGGTCGACGAAGGCTATACCGCTTTTACCGCGTCCAACTATGACGAAGCGATCGAATCTCTGAATACCGAAACCATCGACATCGTTGTGTCAGACATTATCCTGGGTGGAAAAACCGGGATTACATTGTTGAAACATATCGCCAACATGCAAGAGCAACCTCTCGTCATTATGATCACGGGCGATCCGAATGTCGAAACTGCCTCGGAAGCAGTCCGTCTTGGCGCATTCGACTATCTACCCAAACCTGTTTCCGGGGATGATTTGTTGAAGGTTGTACGTTTGGCAGTGCGGCAAAAAGAAGTAGCCCAGGAACGCGATCAATTTGCCGCATCCCTCGAAATATACCGTCGTGATTTAGAAGCGATTTTCGATGGTGTGAGCGCAGGTATCGTTATGGTTGACGACGAATTAAACGTGCGTCAGATGAATGGTTTTGCCAAGACCATTTTGAACATAAAAAAATTGGATATGAACGAGTCGCTCCCGGCGCAATTTCCGGATGGGTTTGCTGGGGTGACGCAGGCCATTCAGACTGCGGTGACGAATCGCACGGAAAAGAATGGAGTGCGAGTCGAGTTCGGTAAAAACTTTGGCGACGCCAAGGTTCTCGACATTTCTGTTACTCCGTTGGATGGGCCGACGCCCGGAAGAAGCGACGCAGTGATCGTTATTCGTGACGTCACGCGGCTGACCCGTCTGGAAGAACAGGTGCTGGAAAGCGAAGGGTACTTTGATGTCATTGGAAAAAGCAGCCAAATGAAATCAATCTATCGGTTGATCACGGATCTTTCGGAAACGGTGTCGACCGTATTGCTCAATGGAGAAAGCGGTACTGGTAAGGAAGTCGTTGCCGGTGCGATTCATGCATCAAGTAGTCGATCCGAAAAGCCGTTTGTCAAAGTCAATTGCGCAGCATTGTCCGAAGATATTCTTGAGAGCGAACTGTTTGGTCACGTGAAAGGAGCGTTCACCGGAGCTGTCCAGGACCGAGTCGGCAGATTCGAGGCAGCCGATGGTGGCAGCATCCTACTCGACGAAATTGGAGACATTTCACCACGTCTGCAGCTGCGGTTACTCCGCGTGCTGCAATCGGGAGAATTCGAACGAGTTGGGGACTCCCAAACACGGAAAGTCGACGCTCGCATCATTGCGGCCACGAATCAGGATCTGCAATCCAAGATTCAACTTGGCGAATTTCGACAGGATTTGTATTATCGGTTGAACGTCATTCGTATTGAAATTCCTCCTTTGCGCGAACGAAAAGAAGACATTCCTCTACTGGTGGAAAATTTTTGCAAGAAATTTAATACAAAAATGAAGAAGGGAATCGAAGGTTTGACACCGGATGCGACCGGAAAACTCATGCGGTATTATTGGCCCGGCAATGTACGTGAATTGGAGAACTGCATGGAACGGGCCTTTATTGTATGCCATGGTTCACAAATCGAAGCGTCGCATTTACCGGACGAAATTACTACCGACAACCCAACAATCGTTTCCGATCGTCAAATCCCGACGCATTACAAAGAAATCATCGTCGACAAAAACGCGGTGCTCGAAGTGCTCCGTCAGACAGATTGGAACATTGCGAAATCTGCACGAGCATTGGGAATGGCCCGAAACACGCTCTATCAAAAAATGAAAACAATGGAGATTTCTCGACCAGCGTTACGGTAGCAAAAAAACTTGAACAAAACGGCTCAGGTTGGTGTATACAATAATGGAAATAGAAAAGGAGATTAGTCATGACACAAAAAGCGAAGCTATTATGCCCCCTCGATTTTTCTCATGGATCGGAATTTGCCCTTTTTTACGCCAATAAGTTGGCAGAAACCATCGACGCGGAAGTGCATTGCGTACACGTGATTGATCCAACCCCGTATGGGACCTTGATGGAAGGTGCCTACGTATCCTCGGGATCAGTGCAAGCCTCGATCGACCGAATTGAAGAACACGTCAAAGAAGAGTTCAACAAGACCCTCGACAAATACGAACTGTTGCATCTCGAAGCTCAAGGTCATTTCCTCCACGGAGACCCTGCCCAGGAAGTGATCAAGTTGGCCGACGAACTCGAAGTGGAATATATTGTTATGGCCACCCACGGGCGTACCGGATTCGACAATTGGGTCTTCGGCAGTACGTGCGAAAAAATTGTCCGACTGTCACACGTTCCCATCATCACCCTGAAACATCCTACGGATGAATGTAGCGTAAAAGACGTTCACGTGGCGTTTGATCGAATTCTGTGCCCCTTGGATTTCTCTGATTTTTCCAAAAAAGCCTTGGGGCCGGCCACGGATTTGTGTCGACGATTCGGAGCAACGTTGGTTCTGGCTCACGCGGTCGATAATCGTCTGGAATATCCACTCCTTGAACCCGGTCTCGGGATGCAATCGATGGATCATTTCGAAACTGATGCCAATAAATATCTGGACGAGATCGCCTCCGGCATCGAAGGCATCACCGTGGAAACGCTTGTCGAATCGGGAAACCCCTACAAGGTCCTCGTGGATATCATGGACAATGATGCCATCGACTTCGTGGTCATGACGACTCATGGTTACCGCGGCCTAACCCATCTTTTGTTGGGAAGCAACGCGGAACGTTTGGTAAAGCTTGCACCATGTCCGGTCCTGACGATTCATCCCGACAAGGATGTTAAGAAAGTCGGTTAGTCCTTAAGATATCGCTTTGAAATCCTCGATACATCTGTATTGGGGATTTTTTTTGAGCACAAGTGTACTGCGCAGTCGTACACCTTTGAGACACTTCATTACGTTCCCTAAGACTGTGAAGATCTCCTAAGTAACGGTTTCACGAGACTTACAACGATTCTGTTTTCCTACGTCCATTTGGCACGCGCCATGCTCTTCATTCAATAGAACGAACTTCTATTGGTCATAAAAGGATTTGGGAGATAAACAATGAAAAAGAGCATCTTGATAGCCGCATTTATTATTGGGGTAGGTTCACTCGCCGGCTTGGCCAACGTCCAGGCAGATTCGAGTGGCCAAAAAGGATTTATCGTGGGTCACGTCATTGAAATATCCACTTACGGTATGAAGGGCGGAATCGAAGGCCTCGAAAAGGCAATGGAGAATCGGGCTGAGCAGGGATTTCCGGTGGGAATTATCGAAGAAGACACCGGCAAATTGTGGGTATGCGTGTACCGGAATAGTGCCCCCGCATCGGGTTTGGAGACCGCGAATGCTGCATTGAAAGATTACATCGCACAAAAAGTTATTGCCCAGGGTTTGAAATTCGAACACAACGGCGTAAACGTAATTCGGTTCAGCAATATCAGCGAATACTAAAATAATCTTTACGGGACGAAAAGGAGTACGAAATGAAAATGCATGCATCGAAAAAAATAGCGGCGTATACGATTGCCGCACTGTTAACGTCGCTTTCAGCCACGGCTGAGGTTCCCACCAAACCAACTTTCACAAAAGATATTTTGCCCATTCTGCAAGAAAATTGCCAGACGTGTCATCGACCGCTCGGTGCTAATCTTTCAGGTATGGTCGCTCCGATGTCTCTCATGAGCTACAAAGAAGTGCGTCCTTGGGCTAAGGCCATTTCAAAAGCAGTCGCCGATAAATCCATGCCACCCTGGCATGCATCGGAAAAAACACATGGCGTGTTCAAGAATGAGCGCACGTTGACGAATGATGAAATCGATACTCTCGTAAAATGGACTAAAATGAATGCGCCCAGAGGGAACCCAAAAGACGCGCCTGCACCGATCAAATTTCCCGAAACCGGATGGAATTTCGGGGATCCTGACTTGGTCGTCAGTTTCGAGAAGCCCTATTTCGTAGCCGACGAAGTAGCCGATTTGTATCATAACGTGACCGTCCAGTTGACCAAAGAACAACTGCCGGACCAAAAATGGATCAAGCAAATTGAATTTCGTCCCGGTAGCGAAGTCGTCCATCACATCATCGGTTATGCCAATGCCCCCGGCGATGACCACGAAATATCAGCTCGTGAAGGAGAACAGACCCGCGGCATGTTGGGCGGCATGGCGCCAGGTACGGAAGAAGCCAATTGGCCAGAAGGGTTTGGTGTGGTGTTGGAACCAGAGTCGATGATTACTTTCGCGATGCATTATCACAAAGAAGCCGGTGCCGGAACCGGCCGGATGGACAGCTCCGACATCGGATTCAAATTTCACGAAAAGCCCGTAGAACATCCTATCGAGATATCGACCATAGCACACGGTGCATTTGAAATCCCGCCCGGAGTTAGCGACTGGCGTGTTGGTGCCTCGCGTACTTTCCACGAAGATACGATCCTCCTCTCGATGATGCCGCACATGCACTTGCGTGGCAAAGCGGCCACCTATACTGCCTACTACCCGGACGGTACTACGGAAGAATTGCTCGAAGTGCCAGAATACGACTTCAATTGGCAAACGCAATACGATTTGGAAATCAACAAACTGCTACCCGCGGGAACCCGAATCGAAATGATTCTGAAATTCGACAATTCCGAGGAAAAAGCAGAAGCCATCGGTTTTAATCCAGACCGTCCAGTTCGTTTTGGTGGACCCACAACGGATGAAATGGACTTGGCTTGGATTACCATAGCTCCGGCGAAAGCAATATCCCAAGTCGCTGGAGACTAGGTCGATAACCGGGAAGCGGGGAAGGTGCCCCTTCAATAAACCCGCTTTCCGGTTATTTACGTCACCTTCTCATATGTAGGCCCGATGTCAACGTCCTCCCACGAAGGCGTCGGGCCTGCATTATTTTACTTCCCGATGCGGTCGCGCCGTTCCTTCATCTCTTTCCACGTCGTGAGGATGATACCTTCGTCTTCGATGAACTGACGAATCTCCGGGTCCATGAGCGCGAGCATATCGCTTTTGCGACGGTCACCGGATGACGATACGTTGCGGAAGGTGGGAGAGGGGTCAGTGCAATGCACGATGTACATGGTGACTCCAGGCTTTTGGTTTTTGAGGAGATCTTTGATCTTGTCTTTCTTCTCCTCCACATCTTTGATATCGGTCAGTGCCGTATAGAGGTCATCCAAGATCGGTAAACCGCCGTCCCATGCTTTTTTTGCGTATTTCAACGCGAGTTCTTTCCGTTGTCCGGTTCGGTAGCGTTTCGTGGTTTCGGTCATGTGCCCGCCCATGATCATGATGGGGATTTGTTCCTGGATTCCGACTTTCGTGTACACCTTCAGGAAGTCTTCGCTCCCGAAAAGCGTACCCATATGACTATCCATATGGGTTACCGGAATTCCCATATCACGCGCTTTTTGAATCTGCGCCCGAATTTCTCCTTCAACTTCTTTCGGCTTCGCAGCACCCACAACCTGAGCGACCGCCGGCCACATGTATCCATTACCGTCGACTAACCCCGGATTCTGTTTTCCTCCGGATAACGGCACCCATCGAAAATATTTCCATTCAGACGTTAACGTCAGGTGAAGCCCATTGTCGAAATCGGGATTCTCCTTCAGCCATGCGGCCCAATGAGTGACCCATCCGCAGGGCATCATCGTACTCGCTGATGTCACCACGCCATTTTCAACGGCTTTGATCGTACCGTTATTGCCGTCAATGTGCATGCCCAAATCATCGCTGTGGAACATTGCCACGCGAGCGCCCTTTGGATAGCCTAATTTTTCGGCATAGGTCTCTTCGGTATGTGCATTGGTTGAAATAAGGATTAGTCCGATCAATAAAGTTTGAATCGTAAAAATTTTCATTGTGTTCTCCTCTGTCAAGATGGACATAGTAAACGCAACGCACAACCATTATCCATAAAAAAGGCGGGCACGAGGCCCGCCTTTCAGTCTTGGTATCTAAAGGGATCAGGTAGCACCCGACGCCAATTCCGCAAACGACACTCGCTTGTCCACTCGAATTTCGGGCGGAAGCCCAAGGACGCGTTCCGAAATGATGTTGCGCAGAATTTCGTCCGTACCCCCGGCAATTCGGAATCCCGGTGACGACATGTATCCGTTGTAAAACAATGCATCGTCCGGCGTATCCGTTAAGATGCCTGCCATGTCATTCAAGTCCATGCCGAAGGAACCAATGTCTTGCTGTTTGCTCGCGCTCACCAGTTTCTCAATCGACGCTTCCGGTCCCGGGGTTTGACCTTTCGAAAGAGCCGTCATCGTACGAGCCTTCGTAAATTTTAAGCCCGTCATCTGAACATACCAATCCGCAATCTTCGCCCGCACTTCGCCGTTTGAAAGGACACCCTGCTCTTTCGCCATTTTCAACAAGTCATCGGCATCCGGCGGTGCAGCAGAACCTACAGCAAGCCGTTCATTCATGAGAGTCGTAAGCGATACGCTCCAGCCGTCGCCAATGTTGCCCAACCGTTGACTGTCCGGAATGCGTACGTCCGTGAAATACACTTCGCAGAAATTTGAGCCCCCGGAAATCTGTTTAATACGACGGATTTCAATGCCCGGCGATTTCATATCCACGAAAAAATAGGTCAAGCCCTGATGCTTCGGAAGCGTCGTATCATGGCGAGTAACCACGATGCCCCAATCAGAATAGTGAGCGCCCGATGTCCATACTTTTTGACCGTTAATAATCCAATCGTCGCCTTCCTGTTCCGCACGCGTCCGGAGACCCGCCAAATCAGATCCCGCCGCGGGCTCCGAAAACAGCTGGCACCATACCGTATCACCGCGCAACATGGGCGGCATATGTTCCTTGTTTTGCTCCGGTGTCGCGTATTTCATCATCGTGGGTCCGGCCATGCCCTGACCAATTTCAAAAAAGCCTCGCGGCACAGCGTATTTGGCTTCTTCTTCACGATAAATGACCGCTTCCATCGTCGAAGCGCCGCGACCGCCGTACTCTTCCGGCCACGTCATACAGGAATAACCGGCGTCAGCCTTGAGCGCCTGCCATTCTTTCGCGCGTTTCAACGCTTCGTCTACGTCCTCCGACAAATATGTTTTCCGGACGTTGGCCGCGCCGTAATCAGCAGCGTTTTCTTCCAGCCAAGCACACACTTCCGCGCGAAAGGCGGCTTCTTGTGGGGTATCTTTTAAATCCATGATAAACGTTCCTTTCCCGCTAAGCGGTCACTTCGGTTTCGAGGGCGCAGACCAATTTTTCTTTCCACGTTAACGGTCCGCCAATGGCGAGAGCCAATAATTTCGAACGGCGATAGTAGAATTGCGCATCGAATTCCCAAGTGAATCCGATCCCGCCGTGTATTTGAATATTCTCTTTCGATGCGAAGTGGTAGGCATCCGTCGCGCTCACCCGCGCCGCCGCCGCCGCCACTGGAAGTTCCGGAGCGTTCTCCGTCAATACCATTGCACCGAAATAAGCGTTGGAGCGAGCCAGTTCATTTTTCACATAGATATCAGCCATCTTATGTTTGAGCGCCTGGAACGAACCAATCGCACGTCCAAAGGCATACCGTTCTACCGAATAACTCTTGGACATGGCCAAACAAGCGTCCGCACCACCTACTTGCTCAAACGCAAACAAAATCGCAGCGCGGCTCAACAACGTGTCCAAAATGTCGTCGCCTAAACCTTCAGCCGCCGCATTTGAAAACGTGATCGATGCATGGGAACGAGTGGGGTCAACCGTTTCGACCGCTTCGCGTTGTACTCCGTCGCCGTTCAAATCCACGATGGCCAGCCCGCTGTTTGTGACCACGATTGCGATATCAGCGATGTCTCCATCGACCACAGGATTTTTTGTACCGTTAATGACGCTTCCGTCAAAAGACGTCGATAAATCATTGGTGTCTGTCCCGAATCCTTCGGCCAGCGCAAGGGTACCGATGATTTCACCGGACGCTAACTTCGGAAGATAGTTTTGCTTCTGCTCTTCGGTACCGGCAAGCAAAATCGCTTCGGCTGCCAAATACACGGAGGAAGAAAAGGGCACCGGAACTACCGCGCGGCCCATTTCCTGAGCAATCAAACAAAGCTCCAAATAGCCGAAACCAACGCCACCATATTCTTCCGGAATGGCTGTGCCAAGAAATCCCATTTCTGCAATCCCTTCCCACAATTCCCGGGCATAGGGTGCATCAGACTCCAAAATCGTGCGCGGCACCGTGGCTGGACATTTATCCGTCAGGAATCGGTTGGCCTGCGCCTGCAACTCCTTTTGTTCGTCGGAAAAATCGAAATTCATCAATAAACTCCTCAATAAATAGAAAGAAAAAGAAGCTAACAGAATACTCCCCAAACAAGGGGTAAGCAAATCGAATACCGCTTCAAAAAACATCAAATGATAATTATAATAATTTGTAAATAATTAATTGAAACCACTTTATCGTTCTGTTATTCTCAATGCAGTCAGTTTGAAGCTTTTGAGATCGTGTTAGGATTTGATGTCCCCTTCGTCGAACCAGTTTTCTGTTTTACTCCGCTTTCGTTGGCCCATAATTCTGGGAAGTGTTGTGCTCTTTCTCGCTCTTTCGTTCGGGGCACAGTTCATCGTTCTGGACGACAATTACAGAATCTTTTTCCATCCGGACAATCCTCACCTTCAGGCCCTCGACGCTCTCGAAGAAACCTATGCGAAGGAAGAAGTCATTCTTTTCGTCATGACGCCCGATGATGGAAACGTCTTTTCCAAAGAGTTCTTGACCATAGTAGATGAACTGTCAGAAAAGGCTTGGCAAATTCCGTTTAGCACGCGCGTCGATTCCATCACCAATTTTCAATACACCTACGCAGAGGACGACGACATCGTGGTCGAGGCCTTAGTGCCCGACGTTTCACTCCTGAATCAAGACGAATTGGAACGGGTCAAGCAGATCGCTTTGACAGACCCGTTAATCGCAAGAAAATTGGTTTCAAAAGAGGGGCACGTAACCGCTGTCGCCGCAACCATTGTGCTACCGGGACAAGAAGGTGGAGGGGAGCGAGCCGCCCCTGTACAACATGCCCGCATGCTCAAAGAGGAATTGGAAACGAACTACCCGGGCCTCCGAATCCGCTTGACCGGTGGTGGCATATTGTCCATGATGTTTACAGAACATACGGAAGCTGACATCGCCACATTGACGCCCATCATGTACGTAATCATCTTTCTGGCTATGGGGTTAACTCTACGCTCCGTCAGTGGAACGATTGCCGGCGCTATCGTCGTCCTCATGTCTGTGGGTACGGCCATGGGTTTGGCCGGCTGGCTTAACTTGCATTTGACCGCTACATCTTCTGGCATGCCGACGATAGTGATGACGTTAGCGGTCGCCGATTCTATTCACATACTCGTGATGTTTTTGAACGAAATGCGAGCTGGACGAAGTAAAGAGGACGCACTCTTGGAAAGCCTTCGCGTCAACAAGATGCCTGTCTTTATTACGTCAATCACCACGGCCGGCGGTTTTCTCATTTTGAATTTCAGTTCGGTGCCGCCGTTGGTCACCTTCGGAAATATGTGCGCGATGGGCATCGTGGCAGCCTATTTGTATTCCGTCGTATTTCTGCCTGCCTTGATCTCTGTATTACCGTTCCGAGTGAAGACAGGTGCCGATTTGGAAACGCGCGGCATGAATCTGTTGGCGGAATGGGTAATTGAACGGAGAACCCAACTTTTGGGCGCCACCATGGTGATCGCTTTAGGCCTTTCGTTGGCCCTACCCAGACTCGATTTTCGAAACAACTGGGTCAACTGGTTTGACAACCGAACGGAATTCAGGCAGGACCTAATTTACGTCGAAGAAAATTTGACTGGAAGCAACGCCATCGAATTTTCCTTACCGGCTTCCGGCCCGGGCGGCATAACCGATCCTGAGTATTTGAATACCTTGGCAGAATTTTCCGATTGGGTTCGAAGTCAACCGGAAGTCCATCAAGTGAATACATTGGCCGATATTGTGAAACGCCTCAATCGAAACATGAACGGTGATGAGGATGCCCACTATCGCATTCCGGAAGAAAGAGAACTCGCGGCTCAATATCTCTTGCTTTACGAAATGTCACTACCCTACGGCCAGGATCTCAACAATCAAATTAACATAGATAAATCGGCGACGCGCGTACAGATTATTACGGCCGATTTGGATTCCAAAGAAACCAATGATCTGAAGTTGGAATGCGAAGCATGGCTGCAAGACAACGCCCCCAACTATATGGGGGTCGCCAAGGGGACTGGGAACGCCGTCATGTTTGCCAGTATCGCCGAAGACACAATCCGTACAATCACGATTAGCACACCCATTGCTCTCTTGGCGGTTTCCGGACTCCTGATTTTTATGTTTCGAAGTCTGAGGTATGGAGTCATCAGCGTTGTTCCCAATATTGTTCCGGTTGCCATGGCATTCGGGACGTGGTCACTCGTGGTAGGTCGCGTGAATTTCGGTTTGGCCTGCGTCGCCGGAATGAGTATCGGAATCGTTGTCGACGACACCGTTCACTTCATGAGCAAATACCTGCGGGCAAGAAGGGAACACGGATACAACGCCGAAGACTCCGTTCGATATGCGTTTCGATCCATCGGAAAAGCAATGATCAGTACGTCCGTTGTGCTGATATTGGGTTTCGTGGTGATGGCTCAATCCGTTTTCAAATTCAACGCCAACATGGGCGTCTTGACGACCCTCTGCATTATGTTCGCGTTGTTTACTGACCTGTTCCTTTTACCAGCCCTGCTTCTCGTGTTGGACGGTAAAAAAGATGGTGCGCCAAAACGTTCTTCCGAAACCGCCTAATAAAGATCTTTCAAAAGCGGGTCGTCGATCTTTTCCATCCAGTCTCGCATCTGTGCCTTCATAATGAGCAGTACCTGCTCGTTTCGTTCTCGACCTTTTTGAGATCTAAGGAGGTTTGTTTTTTCTTCCGGGTCGGCTTTCATATCGTACATTTCATCTTGCATTCGAGAATGAAAATGCCGCACGTACTTGTACTCGTCCGTTCGAACCATTCGTAAATAGGCCAATCCATTGTTGTGCAAATCGTACTGGCCAAACGTCATTTTCCGTGGAGGAATCCGTTTACCGCGTAGCACCGGTGACAAATCCCGACCGTAGATTTTCAAATTTTCGGGCATTGCAATATTCAGAATACCGAGGACCATCTTGAACGTGTCCAGATTCGTCGTCGGGAAATCGATTTCAGTGTTTGCCTTGATTGTGCCCGGCCAGCGAATGGCCAACGGAATAGTCACCGATGTATCCCACATGTTCGGTCGCTTCGGGCCACGAACCCCGCCGGCAATCCAATGGCCGTTACCCTTCGTATTGACGCTGTGTCGCCCTTCGTTGTACCCATGGTCCGAGGTGAAGATAACAATTGTGTTTTTGGCGAGACTGTTTTTGTCAAGATAATCGAGTAGTCGTCCAATGTTCCGATCGATGGAAGAAATGGAGGCGTAATAACCCTTTGTACTCTTTTTAAGTTTTGCGATATCGGCGCCGGGGAACGAGGGGACCGTCGGATCGAGTGTTGTGTAATGCGCCGTGTCGGATTCCGGTACGGGCCCGTAGGGAAGGTGCGGCGCTCGAAAATGAAGGGACACTGCAAATGGTTTAGATTTGTTCCGGTCCAACCATGCGGTCGTCGCGGTTACCAAATAATCCGGTAGCGGACCATCGATTTTTTTCGTTTCACCGTTCACTTCCAAAACGGAATCCATCGGTTTGGTACCGCCCGCAAGAAATCCTTCAAAATGATCGTAACCTAACTGTGTCGGGTGAAATTCTTCCTTCGTCCCCAAATGCCATTTACCGAAAAGTGCTGTTTGATATCCGTTTTGTTGCAACACTTGAGGCCAAGTAGTTCCCGTGAGCCCCAGCCCCTCCTCAGCTTCAGCCGGCGAGATCCAATCCGTAATGCCGAGTTGCGTTGGATAAAGGCCCGTTAAGAAAGAGGCGCGCGACGGAGAACACACCGGTGATACGGTGATGGCGTTGGAAAAAATGGCGCCTTCGTCCGCAATACGATCCATGTTCGGTGTATGGATTTCCTCGTTCCCATAAGCCCCCATTGCCCAACGACCCTGGTCGTCGGTGACAATAGTGATGAGATTGTAAGGTTGTTGACTCCAAACAGTCGTACAGAAAAAAAATAAACCGAGAAAATAAATCCGATACATGCAATGGTGCTCCAAATAATGTCTGAAACTGTACTTCAGTTTGGTTTACCGGGTCAAATTGAGCGTGCTCTTGCGTAACGTCATGGCCTCAATACGTTCCGTATCTATTTCTACACCGGTGCCGGCGTTTTCCAATGGGACCGCTACCTGACCCGAAGAATCCATTTCCCATTCAGGCCACACCAGGTCCTTCGCCCAATACCGTTTGCTTGGGGAAAGGTCTCCCGGAATTGTAAACCCGGGCAGCGAAGCAAGGGCCACATTAAACGCCCGCCCAATCCCGCTCTCCAACATCCCTCCGCACCAAAGAGGAATCGAATGTTGTCCGCAATAGTCGTGTATGGCCAATGAATTTGTAAGGCCCCCGACCCGACCCGGTTTCAAATTGACGATTGAACCCGTATGTAGCTTGCGCATCGACTCTACGGATCCTAACGAAGTGATCGACTCATCCAAACAAATCGACGTATTCAGAACCTCATTAACTCTGGTCAGTGATTCGACGTCTTTCGGCCGAAATGGTTGCTCAATCATGATCAGATTTAACGAATCCATTTCTACCAGTGCGTCCCAGCTATGTCCCGAATAACTCCCATTTGCATCCACCATGAGCGGCGTGTCCATCCCGATCCGTTCCACCAAAGGTTTCAACATTTCAACGTCTCGGCCTGGCTGAACCTTTAATTTAATACGTTGGTAACCCTCGTCCAACGCCCCCTGAACTTTCTCTGCCAGTACCTCGTCAGAATTCTGCAACCCAATGGCAATCCCTGTCTCCACCGTCTCCCGCGTACCTCCAAGCAATGTCGCGAGCGGTACCCCCTGAATCTGCGCGCTCAAATCCCAACAAGCCATCTCCAACGCAGCCTTCGCCATCTCACATCCGTCGATGTGTTGGTCAAGAGTTTTCGAGACTGCGGCCGGATCGTAAAACGATTGCCCGAGTACCAGCGGAGCAATCCATTTTTGCAATGCCATTTCAGCCATATTGATGGTTTCGGACATATAGTCCGGCGTCTCAAAGGCCACGCATTCTCCCCAAGCATGGCGACCATCGATGTCCGCAATTTCAACGAGTAGAATCGCGCGAATGCTTGTCTCGCTAGAAGCGGTATCAAATGACTCGACCAACTCCATAGGAATGAGTCGTAGCGTAATTTCAACGATATGTATGGGGGCGAATGAATCGGTCATGGTCGTGCCTTGGAGTCCATTAGAATTGTAGCGATTCCGCCCAAAGCTTCGCCAATACCGCCTGACATTCCCGGGGGTTGTCCTGCATCAAAAAATGTCCGCTATTCGGAATCATGCGTTTATCATTTTCACCCAGACGACCCAAAATCTCCATGTCTGAATTCTCCTCACCATACAAATACGCTTTTGGGCGAGTAAGCGATTGAAAAATCTCCAACAGCCGTCCGCCATCCGACCAAATCACCAGAGACCGAGCCTGAACATGTAAATCTCGTGGATTAATGGTTCGCAACTGGTTCGCCCAAAAACGCAGCCCCGGCTCTGAACTCTTATTTACATTCTGTATCATACGTGGCAAACGTTTCTCTTTCAGTTCCTCAAACGTCGCATTGGCTAGTTTCCTGGATAACATCCCGCAATCAGCGTCAATCAAATTACCTTCAAGGCTCGCGTAACTCATTAGTCGATCGCCCAGTTTCTCTGCTACCAATAACCCGACCGCGCCACCCATGCTATGCCCCACAACATGCACGCCCTCTGAATCACGAACCAACTCCAGACACGCCTCGGCCATCGCCTCCAACTCAGCAACGTCTCCCCCCGAAAACGTCGGCGCCAGAAACTCACATCCATCCGGAAGCGCAAAATCCCGAAACGTTGAAAACGAAGTCGCTGTACATCCCAACCCATGGAGAAAGAGAACGGTTTTTGACACGCTTTTTCCGGAATGAGATCGGTGTATCCTAGCTTTTCCCGGAGAGGATTCCCTCTCGATCGAAAAACGGACAGCGCGTTCCCACTGGTCGAATTTCTCTTCCCGTCGTATCGAAGCATTTGCCGGGCTCGTCGATGGCAGTGAATACAAGTCGAGCCGATCGAGAATCCCGGGTTGAAGAATTGGCAAAACCGATCTCAGAAACTCTTCCTCGGCCTTCTGGCCGTTAAACAAGATCGAATGTACGCTAGGACACTCTTGCAAGAAACTCGCAAAGTCGTTCGGCTCAGTCGAATCTCTCTCAATATCCGAATCCAAACTACCCTTCCTCTTGCAATGCTTCAATACGTCCCAAAGCGCGATGTGGTTGTCGACGAGAATCCGTTTTCGCGATTCGTAACTCTCTACAGGTTCAACGCCCAATATCTCGGATACGAACGGCCAAAAAAGATTTTGGGGGTGGGCATAATACTGGTCCATATCAAGCGATTTCACACCCGGCATTGAACCAAGAATCAGAATCCTGGAGTCGCGATCGGCGATTGGAGGAAAGCTATTTAGTATGGTACTCATTGAGCGAAGACTCGGCGTGGGGACAATTTCATGAGAGTATATCGCACCAGTCCTCGGCGAACGAAACTTGACTGATCCCACGTAAAATAAGTACTATATGCGACTAATTTGGGCGGAGAGGCCTAAATTAATTTTCTGAAAAGGCTTCGGTTCCGAAGCCTTTTCTTTAACGAAATCCGGAGAACTCTTTTACATGCACCCGTATCGCTCCCACACTTGCGGAGAATTACGCGACGACCACGCCGAGCAAACGGTCAAACTATCCGGCTGGGTACATCGGAAACGTGTACACAGCGGCGTGGTATTCATCGACCTGCGCGACTTCTATGGCATCACCCAAGTTGTGGTGAACCCTGATAGAGAATTCTACGAAGCTGCCGAACGCGCCAAAAACGAATCCGTCATCACAGTAACCGGAACTGTCGTTCTACGCGACGCGGAAACCATCAATCCCGAAATTCCCACCGGAAAAATCGAACTGCACGCCGATGAATTCATCATCGAAAACGCTTCCGAAACACTTCCGTTTACCGTAAATAAAGAACTCGACGATCCCGAAGAAACCCGCTTGGAATATCGATTCCTCGATCTTCGTCGCGAACGTCTCCAGAAAAACATCTTACTACGCAGCAAGACCGCTTCGTTGATGCGACAGCATTTGACCGATCGCGGCTTCAACGAATTTCATACGCCAATCTTGACCAGTTCCTCTCCCGAAGGCGCTCGCGATTACTTAGTTGCAAGCCGCCTGTATCCAGGACAGTTCTACGCGCTCCCGCAGGCCCCTCAACAGTTCAAACAATTGCTTATGACGTCCGGATTCGACAAGTATTTCCAAATTGCGCCGTGCTTCCGTGATGAAGATTCCCGCGCCGACCGTAGTCCCGGCGAGTTCTACCAGCTCGACCTCGAAATGTCTTACGTCACGCAAGACGACGTATTTGCTGAAATCGAACCACTCATGATTCGTCTCTTCAAAGAGTTGTCCGACAAGAAAATTCAGAACGAAACCTTTCCGCGTATTCCCTACTTGGAAGCCATGGAAAAATTCGGGTCCGACAAACCCGACTTGCGTTACGAAATGCACCTCCTCGAATTGACCGACCTGTTCAAAGATTGCGAACTGAAAGTATTCAGTGCCGCATCTGGTGACGGCGGTACCCTTAAAGTTCTCGTCGCCAAAGGAGCCGGCTCGAAATCACGTAAATTCTTCGACGATGCCGAGAAATTCGCCAAAGGCGAAGGCGCCAAAGGCTTGGCGTGGATTAAATACAATGATGGCGAAATGGCCGGCCCCATCGTAAAATTCCTGAGCGATGCCGAAAAACAAGGACTCGTTGAGCAAGGCGGTCTCGAAGACGGCGATGCCGTATTTTTCGGAGTTGGCGACCGAGCCACCACCAACACACTCATGGGTAAAGTACGCGGTTTCCTCGCGGAAAAGCTCGAACTCATCGACAACAACGTGGCGGCGTTCTGCTGGATCGTCGATTTCCCCATGTTTGAATGGGATGAAGATAACGAGAAAGTCGAATTCTCGCACAACCCGTTCTCCATGCCCCAAGGTGGGTTAGAAGCACTGGAAAACGAAGACCCGCTGACAATTCTCGCGTACCAATACGACATTGTCTGCAACGGGATCGAGTTATCCTCCGGCGCCATTCGTAATCACCGCCCGGACATCATGCTCAAAGCATTCGAAATCGCCGGCTACGACAAAGAAGTCGTCGAAACCAAGTTCCCCGCACTGTGGCGGGCATTCCGATTCGGCGCCCCTCCTCACGGTGGAATCGCCCCAGGTCTCGACCGCATCGTCATGTTGCTCGCCGACGAACCGAACATTCGTGAAGTGATTGCATTCCCATTGAATCAGAAAGCGCAGGATCTGCTGATGAATGCCCCGAACGATCCGTTGCCAGGACACCTCGACGAACTGCACTTGAGAGTTGAACTGCCGCCTGAACTGGAAGAGTAGCCTAGGCGATTAGCTCAGGGACCACCCGTCCGTGCACATCGGTCAGCCGATAGTCGCGTCCTTGGAACCGATATGTCATCCGCTCATGGTCAATACCCATCAAATGCAGCATCGTGGCTTGAAGGTCATGTACATGAACGGGAGTCTCCGTAATCGCATACCCCAGCTCATCCGTTTCGCCTACCGTGACCCCGGGTTGCACGCCGCCGCCGGCCATCCAGATCGTATAACAGCCCGGATGATGGTCCCGACCAAATAATTTCGAACCGTCCCGTTCTTCGTTCATTGCCGTACGCCCGAACTCACCGGTCCAAACGATCAACGTCTCGTCCAGCAATCCGCGCTGCTTCAAATCCTTGATCAAAGCCACCGAAGGACGATCCATCTCTTTACACTTCTTCGGTAACTGATTGATGATGTCCGAATCCAGACTATTGCCATGAACATCCCAGCCCCAATCGAATAGCTGCACAAATCGAACGCCAGACTCGACCATCCGTCTCGCCAAAAGGCAATTATTCGCGAAAGAGGAATCGCCCGGATTTGCTCCATACAAATCGAGCATGTCTTGCGGCTCTTTCGAAATGTCCATCACTTCCGGTACCGATACCTGCATCCGAAAGGCCAACTCATATTGCGAGATACGTGTTTGAGTCTCCGCATCTCCGTCTTGCGCCGCGTGAAGCTCATTCAGATCGTTCAACGCATCCAGACTGCGCCGTCTTACCTTCCGATCCATTCCTTTGGGATCGCTCAAATACAACACGGGGTCGCCTTTCGTACGGCATTGAACGCCCTGGTGAACGGAAGGCAAGAATCCACTGCCCCATACGCTCTTTCCAGCAGACGGCGTCTTGTCACCTGAAACGAAAACTACGTAGCCCGGTAAATCTTTATTTTCCGAACCCAATCCGTACGTGGCCCAAGAACCCATCGAAGGCCGACCCAATTGCGGCGAGCCCGTATACAGAAGAAGCTGCGCTGGAGCGTGATTGAACTGCTCTGTGTACATCGATTTCACCACGGTAACATCATCGGCGACCGTCTGAAGGTGGGGGAGCAATTCCGACATCCACGTGCCGTTCTTGCCGTATTGTGCAAACTTGTAGGGAGTCCCTAAAATCTTCGGATGTCCCTTGATAAACGGAAATCGTTCTTTTTGATAAAGTTCATCCGGACAGGGCTGCCCGTTCAGTTCAATCAATTTCGGCTTGTAATCAAAAAGTTCCTGCTGTGACGGCGAACCGGCCATGTGCATGAAAATAACGTTCTTCGCTTTCGGTGCATGACGCAAAAAATATTCCGGACTCGGATGAGGAGAAGCAGCAGAAGCATCGTTCGACATCATCGTCGATAAAGCGACTGCACCGATTCCTGCACCCGACTGCTTCAAAAACTCCCGTCTGGTGATATTGTTCATGTATTCGTAATCAGGCGTCATCATTCTTTCCAGTTTATCGTTTCGTCAGGAACTCGTCCAGATTCAAAATCACATTGCATACCACCGTCCAGGCAGCCGCTTCGGAAACAGTGCCGCCATCTAACGGACCGATAGGGTCGGTAGCCATCGCCATCGCTTCTTCCGGATGTTTCAAAAAGTGCCCCAGCTCGGATTCGTACAATGCCGCCAGCCGAATCTGTTCATTCTCTGAAGCCGGCCTCGCGAGAGCCACTTCGAAAGCTTGCCCGATTTTTTTCTTCGGCTTGCCCTTCATTTCATTCATGATTCGACGAGCCAGCGCCTGCGCTGTTTCCACATACACCGGATCGTTCAATGTCACCAATGCTTGAAGAGGTGTATTCGTCCTGATTCGCCGAGTGGTACACACCTCGCGCGAGGTCGCATCGAATGTCATCATCGAGGGATATGGTGCCGTCCGACGCCAATACGTATACAGACCCCGCCGATGCCGGTCGTTGTCGGCCGAAGTTTTCCACTGTTGACCGCTATAGACCACTTGCCAGACTCCATCCGGCTGATACGGCATCACCGAAGGCCCATACATTTTGTCACTCAATAATCCGCCCACTTTCAGCGCCTGGTCGCGAAGCATTTCGGCTTCCATCCGGTACCGTGGGCCTCGTGCCAACAATTCGTTGAAGGGATCAATTGCATTTAACGTTGGGTTCGTCTTGGACGATTGACGGTACGTGGAGGACATTACAATCGTACGACATAATTCCTTCATGCTCCACCCGTTTTCCATGAACTCCATGGCCAGCCAATCCAAAAGCTCCGGATGCGTCGGCCATTCGCCTTGGGAACCGAATTCCTCCAGCGTCCGTACAATGCCTTGTCCGAAAAACTGCTCCCAAAAACGATTAACCGTAACGCGTGCCGTCAAGGGATTGTTCTCGTCCACCAACCATTGCGCCAGACCCAGACGATTGGATGGTAAATCATCCGAAAACTCGTGAAACGCCGCAGGCGTTCCATTGGTAACTTCTTTTCCTTTATTCAGGAAATTGCCCCGCCGATTGATAAAGGTCTTGCGTCGCTGATCGGCGCTCAATTCTTCCATGATAGGGGTGCGTACCAACCCCTTTTCCAGTTCCGGCTGTTCTTTCTTCGCCTTGCGGAGTGCCCGGTCGGCATCCTTGTGTAGTTTTTCCAAATCGACTTTTTCGTCTTCGTCGAGACCTTCCGCTTCAAGTTTCTTCTTCAACGAATCAATTTCGTTCGGAAGACTATTCAACAAGAGTTTATTCTCATCCGCCGCTTCAATCTGACCTTTCGGCCCAGATAGATACACCGGATATTCGTTCGGTTGGTCCCGATCGGCCGTCTGATTGAAAAACGAATACAGCTCGTAAAACTCCGTCTGCGTAATGGGGTCGTATTTATGTGTGTGACATTCTGCACATCGAGCGGTAGTCCCCATCCACACTTCCATGGTCGTGTTTACACGATCCACCACCGCCGCGTTCCGGTATTCTTCATCGTCTGTACCGCCTTCATCGTTGTTCATCGTGTTACGGTGAAAAGCCGTCGCGAGTATCTGCTTCTCGGTGGGTTCAGGCAAAAGATCTCCGGCAATCTGCTCAATCGTAAACTGTGTGAACGGCATGTCCTCATTGAGTGCATCAATCACCCAATCCCGAAACTTCCAAATCGTCCTCACATCGTCTTTTTCGTAGCCTTTGGAATCAGCATACCGCGCCAGATCCAGCCAGACCCGCGCCCAACGCTCTCCGTACTCAGGACGTTGCAACAACTCGTCCACCATCTTTCCGTACGCGTCCGCCTTCCGGTTTTTAAGGAATGCCTTCACCTCTTTCGGAGTTGGAGGGAGGCCAATCAAATCTAGGTAAACACGACGAATGAGAGTCCGTTTGTCAGCCGCTTCCGATACTGTCAATCCCTCGGCGTCCAGACGGCTCAAAATGAAAGAATCGATTCCGTTTGTTGCCCATTCGGGGTCAGAAACCGTCGGAAGTTCCGGACGGTCAGGCTTCGAATACGACCAATGAGGAAGATATTCAGCGCCTTGTTCGATCCACGTCTTAATGGTCTCGATTTCTTCTTTCGACAACCCACGGCCGGAGTCCTCCGGAGGCATTCGGTAGGCCGGGTCGTCCGACGTAATTCGTTTAACGACCTCGCTTTTTTCCAGGTCGCCAGGAACGATAGGATAGTGATTCCATCGATTCAGAGCGGTCGCTCCTTCAAAGGTGTCCAAACGCGGCCGGCTCTTACGTGCGCGTGGATCAGGACCATGACACTTGAAACAATTGCTCGACAAAATCTGCCGAACATCCCGGTCGTACCGCACATCATCATTGGAGTTAGCGACACCGGTGACGCAAAAAAACAACAGGACTATGGACGTTATGAATCTCATGATCGTATAGTATCAGACCGCGTTCGTTATCGCTATTTGCCCTGAAAATTCGGCTTTCGTTTTTCCAAAAGCGCGGCCACGCCTTCCTTGTTGTCTTCCGTCTCGATCGAACGACTTTGCAGGTCTGCTTCCATTTTGGCCGCAGGAACAGGGTTCCAATCGACGTTTTCATACAAAGACCGTTTCGTCCAGCGATTGGCGATGGGCGCACAACTGGCAACCTCTGTAGCCAACTCCTGCGCCTTGGCGAGTACTTGGTCCGGCTCCTCGGCATAATTCATCAAGCCCAAATCACATGCCTCTTCACCATTGACGAGACGACCCGTAAAAAGGAGCTCAGCTGCTTTCGGTATGCCCACGAATCGCGGAAGGAAATAGGTTGTCGCCATTCCGGGATGTAGACCCAATTTCGTAAAATTCGAGCCGTATTTCGATTTCTTGTTCGCCACGCGCATATCACATACCAATGCCAGACCCATGCCGCCGCCGATGGCGTGTCCATTCAACGCGCCAATCACGGGCACTTCCAATTCCAAAACCGTCAGGAACGGTTGATACATTGAAAAAGAACGCTCGTTCGGTTGTAGCGGACGAGCACCCGCATTCCGCTGAGCACCGGATTTAAAGTCAGCCCCCGCGCAAAACGAAGAACCCTTCCCGGTGATAATCACGCAACGCACATCTGGATCAGCCTTCACCTCAAGAATCCGTTGTTGAATACCCGACAGAATATCTTCCGTCATGCTATTCCGGTTTTCAGCGCGGTTCAGCGTTATCGTGGCAATATAATTTTCCGTGTTCAAAAGAACGGCATCATCAGACATGAGACTCTCCAAGGGTTAAAAGAAATAGTGTGCATTGTAATGGTCACCGAAAGACGGTGCAACTTGAATTGAACGTGGCACTCAATCTAGCGAACTGAGAAATCCCAACAACGTTTCGTTAAAGATCTCGGCCTGTTCCACGTTGGACAAGTGCCTCGCCTTTGGAAGGACAACCAACGATGATTGGTCAATGCGTTCATGCATTACTTTGGATTCTGAAACCGGCGTGCTCGGATCATCTTCACCCACAATGATAAGCGTAGGACAATCAATCTCGTGCAAACGCGGCGTATGGTTTTGGCTATTCAGCGCGTACGTGCATCCAACGAGACCCGGCACTGAAGTTCCCCGAACCATCGAGCGCACTTCGTCCATCAATTCGGAATTGTCCGCATTAAAACCGTCGGAAAACCAACCCTTGATACAGCCTTCCACCATCGGTTCAATGCCGTCCGTCTCGGCCGTTTGAATGCGCTTGATGCGCCCCGGTTTTCGATCCACGGATGTGTGGCTTCGCGTATCGCACAACGTCAGACTCGCGACCATTTCCGGGTAATTCAGTGTTAACGCCTGGCCGGTCATTCCGCCCATAGACAGTCCTACAAAATGGGTGCGTTTGATTCCCAGACCCAACAATAGTTCTTTCGCATCCTCGGCCAACAAATCGAAATCATATTCACCCTCCGTACCTTCCGTACCGCCATGGCCTCGTTGGTCATATCGCAGTACGCGATAGTCTTTGAGGGCATCCATCTGAGGGTCCCACATGGATAAATTGGAAAGAAGAGAATTGCTGAACGTAATCACAGGTGCATCGGTCGGTCCCGTGAGTTCGTAATGGATATTAATCCCGTTTGCTCTCAAAAGCATTAGGAGATTACTTCGCTCTTTTTTTCAAAAAGCCAAACTTGAATCCCAATGCTACGCTTACCGCGGCCCCGATTGCCGCCTGGCAAACGAGCCGGTACGGTTCGGGAAAAAGAAACGAGGTCACCGGCATCAATATAACGTTTAAGAGTCCCAAAAGGAATCCGAACATTAGGGCAATCTCAATTTCAACCTTGGTCGTTTTCATATGTTGGAATATACCTTAAGCAATGATGTCGTGTACAACGTGACCGTGCACGTCGGTTAAGCGCATATCCCTGCCCGAAAAACGATACGTCAGTTTCGTGTGGTCATACCCCAACAAATGCAGCATCGTCGCATGGAGGTCATGAATCTCGGTCTTATTCTCAACCACTTTGTATCCGTAGTCATCGGTCGCACCGTACACGGTTCCACCCTTGATTCCGCCGCCTGCCATCCACGTAGTGAATCCGTACGGGTTGTGATCACGCCCGTCTTTCCCTTGGGCAAAAGGTGTGCGCCCGAATTCGCCCGTCCACACGACCAGCGTCTCATCCAGCAGGCCGCGACTCTTCAAATCTTTGAGCAGTCCGGCAATGGGTTTATCTACCGCCTTCGCATTGAGTGAATGATTCTTCTTCAGATCGCCATGGGCGTCCCAACGATCCACCCCTTTGATTTGCGGACAGGTCAATTCGATAAATCGAACTCCCCGTTCTACCAGGCGTCGAGCAATCAGACATTGTTTACCGTACGATTGTGTGTGCTCGTACTCGTCGTCCATTCCATACAGCGATTTCGTCGCTTCGCTTTCTCCGGTCAAATCCATTAGCTCCGGGACCGTCGCCTGCATCTGGTAGGCCAGTTCGTAATTCTTGATGGCCGACTCCACCGCGTCGTGCCGACCCACTTGAGCCATCGCGTGCTCGTCCATTGCCCTTGCTAAATCCAATTTGTTCCGTTGCGCCGAAGGATTGGTTTCTTTCGGGTTTATATTGGGTAAAGCCGGATCTCTCGCCAGCATGACCGAAGCCTGAAAGCTGGCCGGTAAAAATCCCGACGCAAAACTGTCCACCCCGCCCGAAGGAATGAGGCCCCCATTCAGTACCACAAAGCTGGGAAGATTTTTATTGGCCGTGCCTAGACCGTAGCTCGTCCAAGCGCCCATACTCGGGCGTCCTGAAAGGCCGTGACCGGTGTGTAGAAAATAATTTGCCGCATTGTGCTCTGAAAAATTCGACACCATGGAACGAACCACAGCCATATCGTCCACGCATTCACCCACGTGCGGGAAAAGATCGCTGACCGGGGTTCCGCTTTGACCATAGTTTTTGAATTCCCACGGAGATCCTTGTGTGTTGCCGTTGTTATCGAACTGCGTCGGTTCCTTTTTCATGGCGAATGGTTTGCCGTGTTCATCCCTTAATCTTGGTTTCGGGTCGAAGCTGTCCATTTGAGCTACACCGCCATCCATGTATAGAAAGATAATGTTTTTCGCTTTCGGCGTATGGTGTGTAGGGAAGGGGCCCAACTGACCTTGCGCCCCGTGGCTTGAATCGGCCATGAGCGTCGCCAACGCGATCGAACCAAACCCGGCTGACGCGGTTTTTAACCAGTCCCGACGACTGATCGGTACATCTCTAAAGCAATTGCAATGACTCATCTAGTTTGACTCCGAACGAGTATTTATCCAATGAACATAAATTCTTTCGCCATGAACAGACTTTGAACGATATCCATCATGACGTCTTCCTGATGCGCCCAATCGGGTTCATCCAATGAATACAGATGACTTTGTGTCATTCCGAATTCTTTAATTCTTTCAAATTCCGCCGAAGTCGAATCACGACCGTAGAGCGTATTGAACAGGCCATTGATCTTTTGTTCAGACGTACCCGCGGATTCCGCCGTTTTCTTCCCAAGTACTTGCGACTGCAAAATGACGAACGGATCATTCATCATGATTAAAGACTGTGCAGGTACGTTCGACACCGTTCGTTTACCAGTGGAAGAATCGGGCAGCGGCATGTCGAACGCCAACATCATGGGCGAAAGAAAATTGCGCTGAATCCGTTGGTAAATGGAACGACGGTTCGCACCGTCTACTGGCCCCGATCCGCCGGGACGTCGATGATAGGTCATGAACTCGTAGAGATGGGCAGGAATAGAATCACCATACATGGTCCGATCCAGATTCCCGGATACGGCCAGCAATGTATCCCGAACGATTTCTCCTTCCAGACGCTTTACAGAACGGCGATGGAGAAGTAAGTTCAAAGGATCTTTTTCTTCCGCCGGTTGATCGTGTATCGCGCTCGACATTTGATAAGTCTGTCCCATGACAAGATCGCGAATCATGGTCTTGATTGACCAGTCCGATTCCATCAATTGGGTCGCCAGATGATCCAGTAGGTCCGGGTGCGTCGGAGGAATCCCCAGAACACCAAAATTGTCCGTCGATTCAACAATACCTCGGCCAAACAGATGATGCCAAATACGATTCGCCATCACACGCGAGGGAAGGGGGTTGGTATTCGAAAATAGAGATTCGGCCAGTTCCAGACGACCGCTTCCGTGTTTGATGACCATCGGATCGGTGCCGTCGATGGCTTCCAGGAAACGACGCGGTGTAAAGTCACCTTTCTCGTCATGATTGCCCCGTATATGAACAGACGCCGGTTCGAAACTACCGTCTGTAATGGAGACGACCTTGAACGGAGCAGGGATTCCCGATTTCTTTTCGGTTAGTTTCTCGCGGGCTGAAGAATATTTTTCGTCGAATTTTTCCCCGCGAATAAGAGAGGTCTTGTAAAGGTAATTCAGCCAATTGGCATCGAAAGTGGTAAGTTCGCCCGATTCGAGATGATCGAAAGCAGTTTCTGCTTTGAGTTGATATTCCGCCGCGCGCTCAGCAGGTGGAATCCCGCCGACCAACAGTTGTGCCATCGTATTCTTGGGGATACCCTTGTTCGAAAAACGTATTTCGTCGACCGCAATAAAACCGTCACCGTGATCAACAAATTCGATATATGCATGACAACCTTTGTATTTTGAAATGCCGTTTACCATGTCGAACCACTTGAAATCACCGCGCGTATCGACTTGAGCGATGGCACCGCCAAATAATATACCGTTGTAGTCGTGAAGTTGATACCGACCAATCACCAAACGAATCGTACCCTTCCGACCAGCCGCTCGGACCTGTACCCGATCATGGCCAATGATAAATGTGGGGGACCGTAATACACCCTGAAGATCTCTGGATTCGAGACCGCTATGGGCTACGCCAGCTGGTACGAAGGGTCTATCCGTTTCTGCCGCAGACCAATCGTTTGAAGTCGTCGGGCCGGACCCGAAAGCTTCGCCGTATACGAACCAGTCTTTGAAACCACCGCCATTGAAATCGGCATACACGTCGCCGTCCGGAATGGGTTTTGGAGCAGCGACTTCATCTTCGTGGGTAAGGGGGCGAAGAATATGCCCTTCTTCCTTGGTCTTTTCGTTTCGAAGAACTTTTGCCCACGCTTTTACACGGTTGATGTCAGAGACATTATCAGCAATTTCATTCTCCGTAACCTTCTTCGCGGCGTCGATTGTCTTCGCAATATCGCGAATCGGCTCATCCAGCGATCCCGTTTGTTTCCAAAGTATCTTCCCTTGTTTCCTGTGGAGCTTCGAAAGTTCCAGGACCCCATCGGCAATCTCATTTCTGGGATCCAGCATCGCGAATGTCTGACGGGAGTTTCGCAAATATTCGCTAAGCGAGTAATAATCTTTTGCTGAAATCGCGTCGAATTTGTGATCATGACAACGGGCGCACGCGATAGTCAGCCCCATGAACGCCTTCCCGAAAACGTCAATTTGATTGTCAATTCGATCCGCTTCGTCCTTAAGGACATCGACAGGGGCGTGTGTCGCTTGGTGCATGTACCACCAACCCGTTCCGATAACCGACTCATTCAATCCGGATTCCGCGTCAATTCTCGGTTCAAGGAGATCTCCCGCGACGTGCTCCTTCGCGAATCGGTCATAGGGAACATCACCATTGAACGCACGAATCACATAGTCCCGATACGGCCATGAATGTTTGATAGGGTAATCGCCCTCATGCCCGTAGGTTTCGGAAAATCGAGTCAGATCGAGCCAATGCCGGCCCCAGCGTTCACCGAAATGAGGGGACGCCAGCAATTGATCCACCAGATTCCCATAGGCGTCGGCCGATTCGTCGGTGACGAATGCCTGCACTTGCTCCGGAGTCGGAGGGAGTCCGACCAAATCAAAATAGAGGCGCCGGACTAACGCATGTTTACTGGCTTTTGGCGAAGGCGTAAGACCCGCCTCTTCCAATTTCGCGAGAACGAAGGAGTCCGCATCGTTGAGGGGCCACTTCGAATCGTTGACCGTCGGAATTGTGGTCTTTCTTATGGGTTGCCACGACCAATGTTCAGATTTCCGCTCGGCCAGGTTAAATTCATCGGCCTTCGTGGCTTCCACCGGGAGAGGCTCATCCGGCCAAGGCGCTCCCTGAGCAATCCATTCGATCAGAAGATCAATTTCTTCGTCTTCCAACATTGTCTTCGGCGGCATCTGAAATTTCGGCTCGAAATATTCAATCGCCTTAACCAGATTGCTGTCATCCGGATTGCCCGGTTCGATAGCCGCCCCGCGTTCCCCGCCCTTAAGAATGAAATCAATGTGATCCAGTCGCAGACCTGATTCCTGTTCTTCGTGACTGTGGCACTCGAAACAGCGCTCCGAAAGTATAGGCCGAATCTTCGATTCGAAGAACGCAATTTGCTTATCGCTAGCGCTCCAAGCCGGAAAAACCGCAAAAATAAAGCAAAAAGTCCCTATCGCACCCTTCAATAATGCCATCAATGCAACTCCGTCAGAATGTGGAATATTTTGTACGTATCATATAGGATTAACCCCTATAAATAAAGAAGTAACGTTATATTTGGAGTGAAAGGTAATCATATGAAATCCCGAGGTTTTACACTAATTGAATTGCTGGTGGTTATCGCCATCATCGGCATTCTGGCGGCCATCCTGCTACCCGCACTGGCTCGTGCTCGCGAAGCGGCCCGAAGGGGAAGTTGCGCCAATAGCCTGAAACAAATAGGGCTGTCCATGAAAATGTACGCCGGAGAAAATAGGGGCGGCTATTATCCCCCAATACAGGGCGATCCATTTTTCAATACCAAAGTAGATGCCGTTGCTCTGGGGTGTTCAGAACCTAGTATCGCCGAGGGCACCGTATTCGCCCCTGACACGCACGCGCTCGTCCCCGATTACATGACCGATCTCGACATTTTGGTGTGCCCTTCCGATCCAGGCGTGTCCGGAGATAACATCTTGAAACGTGTGGAAGATGACGGTACCGAAACATGCCCCTACGTCGGGCGAGTCTCAAATGCAGACGAAAGTTTCAATTACCTGGGCTACGTTCTCGATAAATGCGACGACGACGATACTCAGATTATGATTCCATTCGAAGGACCCAAGCAATTGGTTACGTTAACAATACGTTTCTTTGTGCCCATGGGCTCCACTGGAGGCGCGTTATTCAATTCGGACGGTTCCGACGACGGTTTCCTCGACGACGACATCGATCTAGACGAAATCGCAGGAGATTTGGTCGGGATGGGGATTCCGGATATCGAAGATTCAGGTAATGGCGGAACCAATATGATTTTCCGTTTCCGGGAGGGTATCGAGCGATTCCTGATTACGGACATTAACAACCCCGGTGGGGCATCCAGTTCACAATCGGATGTCGTGCTCATGTGGGATACCACAAGTGTCGTCACCGCAGGAGCCGGCGTAGACTTTAACCACGTGCCTGGTGGTTCCAACGTGTTGTACCTCGATGGCCACGTAGGTTTCGTGAAATATCCAGGGGAGTTTCCGGTGACCGAAGGATTCGCAATTTTATCGAGTCAATTCTAGAGAAACAAAAAATCGTGTGACTCAGGCGGACTGCAATGCGGTCCGCCTTTTTTATTGCTGAATCTCTTCGTCGTCTACGCCTTCCGCTTCTTCAGGCGCAGGTCGGAACGTATCCGAAGCTGGGAACAATCGGGAAATAGAGGATTTGCCCAACACGTATGCGGACTTCAATCCAGACACACGGGCCGCAGATTGGGTATCTTGTTCTTCTTCCACAGTCAGCAAATATTCTACGCCCGTTTCAAGCCGAAACTTGATCGTGCCAGACGTATTCCCCGGTTCGCGGCCGGCCGTATCGTGGATGAAAGCCTCCGCTTCGAGCTGGCTAATATTGTCCAACAGGAAATTAACCTCTGTTTCAACAGGCTCGAAAGAATCGGTTTTGGTTTGAGCGGACCAGATTCCTTCTTCATCCATCGTTAACTTAATCGAGTTTTCGCCTTGGTTCAATGAAATGTATTCGATGAGTTCTTTGTCCACATCAAACAATTCCTTCTTGAAAAGATAGAACGGCGGCATGAATACGCCTGAATAATCCTGTTCGTTCAACACGAGTGCTTGAGTTCCGCCGTCCAATTGAACATATTTTCCAGGAATGTGGAGAGAGTCGTTTCCTACCACCAGCTCATGACGAACTCCGGTACCGGAGAACACGATTTTTTGCTGTGGCGTATCCAAACCGGCCACCGAACGATTGTCGGCGTAGTCCGTGGCCTGGAAAGACGAAATGGTTCGTTCCAATCCACTGGTCACTTCCGCGTACATCGGGATATCGGAAGCGGGTTCCTGAAGTTGCCATTCACCGCCTTGCTTTTTCAAGTGGACGTTGCCTTCGGAAGTATCGTATTGAATGTTGTCGATTGAATTTTGTTCCAGGAGAATACCCGGCATTTCAAAATACTCGTTCCCGGTAGGAAATAATTCTTCGAAGCTCGTTTTCGACAATCGATAGACGTGCTGTTTTTCGTTCGATGTCACTTTCAAGTAACCGGGGCCATTAAAATCGGGCCGCGCCGCTTCGATGATGATATCGTCGCCTCCCTCTATTTTAGCCATGAGCGCGTAGGGAGGTTGGGCCAGTCCCCATTTCTCCTCTTGCTCCGGATCCGCGACCGTCATTCCGTCCAAAATGGAAAGGCGATTTGCGAGGGCAATGAACGGACTGTCATTCGCTTCGTCATTCAATCCGCCGCCGGTCAACTGCCACGTAACCTCATCTACAACTTTCGGTTCAGTATTTTCTTCGTCTTCTTCCGGTTCAATCGTTTTTTGGGTCACGACTTTTTTTGCCGAGATGGATTTATCAGGGTAGGTGATCGAAATCTCGAATACCGTGTCCTTATCGAAATTGAACACGGACTTGTCCATCCATTTGTCCGGACCGGATTTCGCATCCATATTCGGCGCGTAAATACCGGCTTCGCGGCGGAGATCTGTGTCGATTAAGTAGATATCGTTGGAATCTCCAGCTCGAACAAAGTTGGAGCCAAAGTCTGGAGATTTTCCCGAAACGAGGTGAAATGCCGGGGACTCGGAACCCGACGAGAAACCCACCGCGTGAAATCCCACGTCATCGCCCAAATCATAATCGGCCAACAGATTACCTTCGGCGGTCGCACGGAATTCGCCTACGAACCCCTTCACTGCTATTAGAAACTCCAGCAGGATTTCTTCGTCGACGGGAGCATTGTACCGACTGGTAATTTCCCACTCGTCGCCTTCAAGTCTCGTAAGAACCAGTTTCTCGTCAGCCTTGGCACCTGGATACAATTCGACACGACTCAACGAAGTAATATCCAAATCCACGTCGATCAAGGGTTGCAAATCCGCTTGGACGGCGATCGACGGTTGTTCTTTTTGCGAATTTTTTAATACGACCAATACGGCCAACCCTGCAAATACAATGAGCAGGGGAAGAAGTGCTTTGGGTTTCATCCCTGGGTTCTCCAGTGTTTAGTTATTTTGATTCATTTGTGAAAGGGTATAGGCATTGCGCGAACGGCGTCTCGCCAATGCCGATACAATACCCGCGAAAGCGACAATCGAGCTGGCCAATCCGTAGTTGATGTATTTCCAGAAACTCCGGGTCTTGTCGTCGGGCTGTGGAATTGCCCGTAAGATTGGTTTTCGGCCGCGCACATTGACAAGGTCATCGCCAAGAGTTACGGCATCAACCGCATTCATGAACAAGTCCAGATTGCCGCCTTGGATGAAGTTGCGACGGAACATTTCCGAGCAACCCATCAAAACCAGCTGGCCTGGTGCCGAATCAATTTCGATCGCGGGGGCTTCTTCTGGTGGCGGTGGGGGAGGTAACTGACCTTCTACGGGTTCAGGCACGGGCCATGCAGGACGACCCGTTTCGGCGAACGTATCCGGAAATTGTCCCTTGACCATCGCCATCAACGGCAACGTGCCAGCGGTGACTTCAGGTTGCTGGAAATCTTCACCCGGGTTAAAGGAGTCCATGTCGAAAGGAATTTGCCAGGCCCCGTCCGTGGTAGACATCAACGTTCTATAGGAGAGTCCGAGTTCAGTCAGTTTCGCATCATCAATGTTAAGGGCCGTTCCCCAAAGATAGAATACCCCGGTCAACCTACTCGTGATTGAGGTCTCCTTATCCATTGTATCCAGCATGATGAGCATTTGGAATGGCGCTTCGACGGGCTGTGACATTCCCTGTAGTGGATTGTTACCGGTCTGTACGTTCATGACCTGAACGTTCGTGTCCATGAGGATATTTTCGTCGACACCTAAACCGAATTTTTCCAGAAGGGGATTGATTTCCGGCGTTTCTTCTCGAGGCTCCAATAGGAGTCCCTGGCGAGTCGGCTTATAATTCCATTCGTAATTCTGAACAGCCAACACAACCGATTTACCAGCCGTGAGCGCACGGTTGATTTCCCAGCGTTGTCGTTCGTTCAACGACCTCGGATTGACCACAACGAGTGTATCGTACTCCGCAGGCAATCCGCTTTCCGGAGTTAGATCAACCCGGTGTACTTCATATTTTTCGTGTTCCAGAAACTGTTGAAGGATTTCATACGGGTCATCCTGTTCAGGAACGGGCGTTCCCATTTGTTCGTACATGCGGCGTAGATCCGCTGGAATATGGATGGTTTCTTTTGGTGCAACCAATGCCACGACTGGCGATTTTTCGCGCGTCAGTTTGTAGATGGTGCTCACCAGTTGATATTCCAAATCCTGAAGGCTCCCCGGCATGATCTGTGGAATGATCTCTTCTTTTTTTGTTTTGTACGCGATGCCGATGCTTGAGTACACCAGCTTGTTCGTCATCTGGTCGTCGCTTACTGCTTGGACTGTAAAGGGTTCGATACCTTTGTCGAGCAACCGTTTTTCGACGGCTTCTTCTTCCTCGTCTTTGGATTCGCCGGTTTCATCTTCCATACCCGCGGCCGATGTCAGGGCCTGCGAGGCATTTAAATTGATGGTCGTGTATTCAATCTTCCCGCCCGTTGCGACTCGTAATTCTTCCAACTTGTCGACTACGTCTTGCTCAAGGGTGTTCATCCCCGTCGGCATTTCTTCCTTGGCGGTCATATACAATTTGATCTGTACCGGGGTGTCGATCGTGGAAAGAATATTCTTCGATGCATCCGATACCGTAAATATTTTATCCTCGGTTACATCGAATCGCCCCAGACTGACGTCGGCAATCAGCCAATTCCCCATCAAGCCTATTCCCATTGCGATCGCCGTCGACGCTGTGAAGATGAGTTTCGCGCCTTTTCGTGAACGTCCATCGATATACAAAATGTTCAGAACCAGGAACAGAATAGTCCATGCAACGAAATAAACAATGTCGGCCAACTCGATTACGCCGCGTATAAACGCAGTGTAATGTCCGGTCAAACCAACAACTTCATACAGGAGCGAGCCCATACCCGGAACAAAGTCATCGATTTTCGCCGCAATGAAACCTGTGCCCAACATGTAGATGGAAAAACAAACCAGCAAGGTTACGATAAAAGAAAGTATCTGATCTTTGAAAAATCCAGAGAAAAAGATACCAATAGAAAGAAAATAGGCGCCCAACAAAAACGTGCCAAAGTACGATGAAAGAATCACGCCGAAATCCGGATCACCCAATTTTGCCAGCATGATGGGGATCGTGACCGTGGACGCCAACGTTAAGAAGAAAAAGAATAGACTGGCGAGGTATTTTCCGAGTACGAGTTCCCACGCCTTCATAGGAAAGGTTAACAACATTTCCCAAGTATTTTCGCTCCGTTCCTGAGCCCACGACCGCATGGTGATTGCCGGAATGAATATGCACAGCATCAGCGGAATATTGGTGAAATAAGGACGCATATCAGCGATCGGGAACGTGAAAAACGATGTGATGAAAAGACCTACACTAATCGTAATAAACACGATCATGAAAATATAACCGATAGGGGATGTGAAGTACGCGTTCAATTCACGTTTGAGGATTGTCATTGCTTGCTTCATTCGACACCTCCTTTCCCGGCTTTCTCGGTTAAGGCGAGGAAAGTTTCCTCAAGGGTCAACGGGTTATTCGACAATTCTTTCAACTCCCAATTTTGTGTGCGGGCCAGTGAACTCACTTCTTTCCAAAGTTCGGTGTCTTTTTTACCCATCACTGTGAAGTCCGTATAGCCGCCGTCCGCTGTGCCGGTGGTCACTCCTTGCGAACCACTGACGCCGGAAAGTTGTCGCTCAATGTCGGCCGCATCTCCTTTTACCGAAATCTGGACGCGTTCGAAATCTTTCGCTTGGGATTTCAGTTCTGCGACGGTGCCGTTAGCAACCAATTCGCCACGGCTGATGATGATCACGCGATCCGCCGAAGCTTCCACTTCCTGCATGATATGAGTAGATAGTAAAACAGTTCTTCCTGAAGCCAGGTTCTTAATCAGTTCACGAATTTCCAGAATCTGATGCGGGTCCAATCCGGAAGTCGGTTCATCCAAAATGATGACCGAAGGATCGTGAATCAACGCCTGGGCTAGACCCGTACGTTGCTTGTACCCTTTAGATAAATCCCGAATGACCTTCCGGTACATCGGTGTCAGTGCACATTCTTCCAGCACTAAATCCGTGCGTTCTTTCAAATGACTGCCCGACAGTCCTCGTGCTTGCCCTACGAACTTAAGATAACTCTTGACTTCCATATCCATATACAACGGAAGTGTTTCCGGAAGATATCCAATATTGGAACGAGCTTCCAACGGGTTTTCCAGAATGTCATGCCCGGCCACCTGCGCCTGACCGGCAGTCGGGTGAAGATACGTCGTAAGAATCTTCATCGTGGTCGATTTACCAGCGCCGTTTGGCCCCAATAACGCGACAATTTCACCATCCTGGACCTCAAACGACACGTTATTGAGAGCCACCACGGGCCCATAATGCATCGTCAATCCTTCAGCTTTAATCATAATTCAATTAAACTCCTCGTCCGCGATTTCAAAACGAATATTTTCGATCAATGAGCAAAATAAATGCCATCGAATTCATACAAAACAAGGCAAGAAGGTTACCATCTTAGTCTATACTTTTCAACGGTTTACCTTGTTTCGAAGCACTACAGGCGGGCAAATGAAATGGCCCAAATGAGTTATATAACCCCATTTAGGCCAGAATTGGTTCGAATTCGATTGGTTATCCGGCAGATCCGGTCAGTTTCGCCACCAGTTTTCCTACTTGTTTTCGATTGTCATCCGACCACCACGCCTTCAACGTCGGGCCAAACGATTCGTCAAAATCTATCGTGGAGAGCATCTCAATAATTGGGCCCCGGATGGTTTTTTTCATTGTTTGCCACGGTTCTCTCGGCATATTGGTCCACGTCAGTAATTGAGCCTCCGCCTTTTTGAGAATTTCGTCTTGCTCGCATACTTCGTCAATCAGTCCAATTTCGAGTGCTTCGTCCGCTTTCATCAGAAGCCCATTGTAAAACATCTTCCCCACGTTCACATTGCCGACAGTTGCACGGGCGACCTCAACCAATGGCGGTGGCACCACGACTCCAACTGGGATTTCATTGAGACCGATAGAGTGTTTCCCTCGGGTCATTACACGATAGTCGCAACAAAGAGCAAATACGCAACCACCAGCCGGGCTCGCGCCGTTCACAGCACAAATCAACGGTTTGGGAAACGCAACCATATCGCGCCAAAGTCTTCCGTACTCCAACCAAAAGCGAGCGATGGTGTCTACGTCGTATCCGAATAATTCCACGACGTCCAAACCCGCACAAAATATCGGGCCTGTTCCCGTCAGAATAACCCCTTCAACCGTTTCCGAATCATGCAATTTAGCGAAGGTCTCCCTCAACTCTTCAATCATTTCCATATTCACAGCGTTTGCTTTGGGTCGATTGAGCGAAATAATTGCGTGTTTATCTGCAAAGTCCAACGTAAAAGTGTTCATGGGTTCCTCTAATTCGATTGGTTTAAGAAAGAAAGTCTTTCAAAAGAGATTCATGGACCAAACGATTCTCGTCTCTGTCCGTTCGGATTTCTATCAGTGTACTCTTGTTCGAAACAATCGCGTTTGAATAATACTCGCCGAGCTCGTCAAGGGATTGAGGAATAGCATACTCCAGCCCAAAACCGGCTGCAAATTTCTCGAACTCAAGAGCATGAGGTGTACCCCAAAATGGTTCAAAATTTTTCTTCTGCGCGGCGATCGGAAGCATCGAAAAAATGCCACCGCCCTGGTTGTTGATGACGACCACAACAAATGGCGTGTTCAATTCTCCGACCATTGCCAATGAGTTCAAATCGTGTAGCGCCGTGAGATCGCCGATGATGAGAGTGGCGACAGTCTTTCGTGACAAGGCAAATCCCACTGCCGTCCCGACCGTCCCATCAATGCCGCTGGCACCGCGATTCGCCGTTACCTCCAATTTTTTCTTTTCGGCGGTTCCATACATGTCCGCATCGCGAATCGGCATACTACTTCCCAAAATCAACACGGAATCATCGGGGCACTGGGCGATAATTCGACGAATCGCACCCGGTTCCGTTAGTTCTTGCAGCGAACGGGCCTTTTTCAGAGAGTCTACAATACGGGCGTTGGATTCGCTACACGATGCATTCCAGTTCATGTCTTGAGCGCCCGGAATTTTTTTCACGCTGTTCTCAAAAGACGCCACAGAACACATGAAGCGATGTGTCAATTGATGTCCGGGATCGACTCGATTGGAGCAAGCCGCTACCCGAATAAAGTGTTCTGGCGGACAGTTTTCCAAGGCCTGTTGAAGACGCTTCGAAACGAAGGGGCTGCCGAACTGCAACACACAATCCCACTCGAGCAATGGAGACTTCGAGTCGGCCAGCATCAAATCAGCATGTTCGAGTATCAGTTGCGAATCCTGCCCGAATCTCAAATTGGAAGTGCAATCGGCCACCACGGGCCAATTCAAATGTTTCGCGATATTCATCACACGTTCGGAGTCTGGAAGATTTATTTGTCCAGTAATGATGACGCCTTTTGCTGATGCTTTGATCAAACCAGCGATTGCGTCACTGGAGATTACGTATTCTCCTTTGAACTCGTATCTGGTCAAAGGCTTGTCCAAATTTTTCCAGTCGGAGTACTGTTTTTCCGTCGGTTGCTCATAGGAGACGCCATCCGGCGCCAAGGGTTCACGATAGGGACAATTCACGTGAACCGGACCTGCGTCGAGACCTCTCGCTTGGTAAACTGCTTGGTCCACGGTAGATAACAAATACGTCGGGGAAACGTCTTCACTGGGGGTCGAAAGTTGTGCTTCCCATCGCACATAATGGCTGAAAATCCCGGGCTGTATAATTGCCTGGTTCGCACCCGTATCGATGAGTTCCGGAGGTCTATCGGCCGTCAATAAAATCAATGGGATGTGGCTCTGAGAGGCTTCCACAACAGCCGGAAGAAAATTGGCTACAGCCGATCCGGACGTGCAGATCAGCGCGACAGGTTCTTCTGAAGCTTTCGCCAACCCGAGCGCCATGAAGGCCAAGCCACGTTCATCAAAATGGATATGGGTTTTGGCTTTCGGGTTTTCTGCCACCGCCCACGTAAGTGGTGTGGACCGGGAACCCGGTGCAATACAAAAATGATGCACCCCACACCGCAACAATTCTTCGATCATCAATTGAGACCAAAAATGATTAATATTGGGCGCGGAAGTATTCATCTAACGAATCAGGACCCGTCCGGTTGTCGGAATATGGATAAAAAATCCTTTAATTTGTTCTCGATTTCCATCCATTCTTCCTGTGGATCGGAATCACCCACGATTCCTGCGCCGGTGTATACGCGCACGCAATCTGAATCGACCAACCCGGAACGTATCGCGACAGCAAATTCGGTCGCATCCAATCCAACCCAACCGACAGGACCGGCGTACCAACCCCTGTCGAAGGACTCCACGCCCTGGATCGCTTGAATCGCAGCTTCTTTCGGAGTGCCGCCAACTGCCGGAGTGGGGTGCAACGCCTGTAACAATTCCGACTCGCTGTCGGTGGACGTCAAAGTACCCGAGAAAGAGCAAATCAGATGTTGCAGGTGGGTCAGTTTCAAAATCTCAGGGATATCCGGCGCGTCCACGTGCAGACAATGTTCACCCAGAAGTTCGAGGATATGATCTACGACGAGTTTGTGTTCGTGGCGGTCCTTGGGGGAGTTCAGCAATTCTCGTCCTAATTCCTCGTCAATTTCGGGCGTTTCGCCCCGGGGTCGCGTGCTCGCCAACGCTTCGCTATATACTTGGTCACCTTTTCTGGAATACAGCCGCTCGGGCGATGCCCCGATAAAGGCAAGGTTGGCGTCAAGCTGAAAGCAGTAGTGATAAGAATGACGTGTTTGTTCCAGGAGCCGATCCAACAGCCAGAGTGGGTCCGGAATGGCTTGCATGGAAAACTCGGTTTCCCGAGCCAATACTGTCTTTTTAATTGCTCCGGCCCGAATCGACTCTACGGCCTCATTAACGGCTCGAAGCCAACCACGGTGATTTGGGGAGTCCGTCCGTTGAGATTCGTTGTCTTTATCAATCCCACGGTAGGCCGTCGGTTCAGAAGTGTTCTCAGAGATCGTTTTTATCGCCGCAAGAGATTCAGGTTCAGGTAACCCGTCCTCGTACGGCATGTTAACGGCCACGTACGTGCCCGACTCGTCGCTACCACATTCGAGCAACGGAATATGAAATCGAAAAGCGCCGAATCGTTGCCAATGATCGTGGGGGAGTGCTGTTGGTAAAAATCGAATGCCGCCATAAAAACGAAGCCGGGGAAAATGGGTGTCAAGATGAGACCGTAACGTAACCAACAATTTTCTCAGGTTGGTATCCGCGTCGGACACGACGACGGCTTCACCGACTCCCGCAATCGTCAACGTATTGTCTCGACTCGACCAAAAAACTTTCTGAGCACACGAAAGTTGTTTTAGCCAATGCGCTGGACTCAATCCGGAGAACGGGATTTCCACGCGATGAATCCCTGTGAAACCCGAAATCGGATCCAAGCCGCGTATGGCGTCGCGGATTCGGTCGCGGGAAGTCGCATATGCTTCGGTCGGAGAAATGGCCATTCGCCGTTAAGCCTCCTTGTCGCCGAGATACAGCGTAGCGATCCCGAATGTCAGCGGAAAAGCCTTGACCTGTTGGAAACCCGCGTCGCGCATCATCGACGAAAAGGCTTCGCCATAAGGGAATTGTTCTACCGTTTCGTTCAAATAACGGTACGCTTGAGCATCCCCAGAAACAATTCCCCCTATGCGAGGCAATACATGTCGAAAATATTGAAGATAGCCGGTACGGATGACCCAATTAGCGGGTAACGAAAACTCTAAAATTAGAGTACGGCCGCCTGGTTTCAGCACGCGATACATCTCGCGAAGGGCACGAGGTACATCCGGCACATTTCGAATTCCAAACGCGATGGTAGTGGCATTGAATGTGTTCGACTGTGTACCGATACTCATGGCATCGCCGCGCATCAATGATAGGTCATTATTCGAATTCTTCTGCTTCAGTTTTTCGTGGCCGTAGGACAACATACCACCCGATTTGTCCAAACCGATGCCCGTCTTAATGCGGCCGCTTTGCTTGTACAACCCGAGCAGCACGTCGCCCGTTCCCGTCGCCAGATCCAATACATTCAGGTCATCACCCGGGGGCAATTCCTTGCACATGCGTTTCCGCCACAGGACATCCTGACGAAAAGAAAGAAGCCGATTCAGCAAATCATACCGATAGGCGATCCGATCGAACATTTTCCACGATTCGGATTCGGTGGGTTTTGGGGCTGTCGCGGATTGTGTAGTCATCGGGTCCTTTGGCTTATATGACAATGCCAATAGTATACTGAATTGATTGAAGGAATGCGCAACCCATTCGGGTCAGTCGATGTATCCCAAACTTCTAAGAGCGTCCATGTCTTCTTTGGAAAGATCGGCATCTTGCGCGTTTCGGGGAACGCGCTTGTCCCAATCCAGAACGATGTCATTCAATTCTTTTACAAGTTCCGGGTAAGTGTCGGCTAGGTTTTTCAATTCGTCCGGATCTTGATTTAAATCGAACAGTTCGTATTTTTCGTCATTCTTGATCAGTTTCCATCCGTCGGAGATTATTCCGATCCGTTGCGCCGATTTTCCGGCCATGACCAAACGGGCGACGCTGAAATTAGGTACGGCTCCGCCATAGGTCTCCACGACTCGTAGTCGGGAGTAGTCGACATCCGCATTCATGACGTCTAAGCCGACCGCCCCCGGTAGAAATTCCAGCTGCGCGAGGCCTAAAAGGGTGGGGGCGAGGTCAACGCCACGGACGGGAATATCCGTGCGCCCAGCGTCGATATTCGGACCGCTGACCATAAACGGGATGCGTAGACCGGTTTGATAAATACGGCGGCCATGGCCGAGATAGTCATGTTCATAAATGCTCTCGCCGTGGTCACCAATAAATACGATATAGGTATCTTCCTTGGGAAGTGCATCGAGAACCAGTTTGATCTGGTCGTCCGTGAATGCGATCTCAGAATCGTATTTCACTTTGATTTTTGCGCCGGGGTCATCCGCATAGTCGGATGTTTCCGAAATCGAGAACTTTCGATGTTTCTTGTAAGGCGCGTGAGGATCGGAATAATGAAACCACGCGAAGAGAGGTTTCGATTCATCGCGCTTTTCCAAAAGATCCAACGCGAGTTTGGTCACGTCGTCCGCATCTCGTTCCGATTTTAAAATTCCCCACCGTTTTTGTTTGAACGAATCGTCGTAGATATCGAAGCCTCGCTCCAGACCTGAAAGTTTTCGCTTGAGCGTCCAATTACTCGTCACACACATCGTCTCGTAGCCGGCTTTTTGAAATATCTGCGCAGCAGTCGGCACTTCGTCCGGAAGCGGTAATCCATTACGGGTCGCACCAGTCATGCGGGGATAACGTGACGACATCATCGCGCTAAACGACGGGCTGGTAAGCGGGATTTCGCAAATCATGTCGTCAAAGACCAAGGATTCTTTCGCCAACTCGTCGAGATGGGGAGATGTGTCGTGGGCATGACCGTAAAAGCCCAGATGATCCGCCCGAAGCGTATCGACAGAAATAACCACTACATTGGGAGCCGATAGAACGGCAGAAAGGATTAAGGCTGAAAACATGTTTACTCCGTAGAGTTTTGAGCAGGGTACTGGATGGTCAGTTTGAACTGAGTGGCTAGTGGAATGGCTTCCTTGTTTTCATCATGTATTACGATGATTTCGCCGCTATCATTCAAACCTTCAACCTTGAAATTGAACACACCCGGCGGCGCATTAAATGGTACTTCAGTCTTAATGGTCCAGATGCCGTCGCCAGCAACGCCATCGGCGCCTTCCCCATCGTCCTTGAATACGAACGCGATGGTTCCATCCTCGTCCACGATTCCGTTCACTTGCTTCACGATTCCGAACTCGTCTTCCACGTGAACGGTAATGACGGCTGTATCGCCAGGGTTCAACATATTTGGCGTGATAACCGCGTTGCTCAACGAGGGTTGTTTCGAGGTAGTTGCGCACCCCGTAAGCAGGATTGCCAGTGAAAAGAGGGCAATTATGGTTGACTGGAAATTCATTTGGTTCGTTGTCCTTCCGATGATTGGGTATATGATACCTCGACCCCCGATTTAGAACCAAATAATTGGATCTAAATGGTCAGGCGCGGGTACAGTGGTGCCTTCGCAAGGATAACCCGAGGAAGCCTACCATGCCGATTTTAGTCGAAAAAGAAGGACCGGTAACAATCATATCAATCAATCGCCCGGAAGTACGAAATGCAGTCAATCGAGAGACTGCTGTTGAACTGGCCGATGCGTGGCGCGCATTCGATGAAGACGATGACGCGAAGGTGGGGGTGTTTTGTGGTGTGGATACCGGGTTCTGTGCGGGGGCGGATCTTAAAGCGGTTTCACAAGCGGACACCATCGGGGTTACCAAAGAAGGCGACGGCCCGATGGGACCCAGCCGAATGTTGTTGAGTAAGCCCGTGATCGGAGCGATTTCAGGACATGCAGTCGCAGGTGGATTGGAGTTGGCACTGTGGTGTGACATGAGAGTCGCGGAAGAAGATGCCATATTCGGCGTGTATTGCCGCAGGTGGGGCGTACCCCTCATTGATGGAGGAACGATACGCCTTCCACGTTTAATTGGATTAGGGCACGCTATGGACATGATTTTGACGGGACGACCCGTTACTGTCGAAGAAGCACTCATCATGGGATTGGTCAATCGCGTGACAGAAAAAGGTAAAGCGCGGGAAGAAGCGGTAAAACTTGCTGTGGAGTTGACGAAGTTTCCTCAAATCTGCATGAACTCGGATCGACTGTCCGCGTACGAACAATTTGGAATGGAATTGGATGCCGCCATTGAAAACGAATGTGAGCGAGGGATGAATGCATTGAAACATGAGTCGCAATCCGGAGCAGCGCGATTTGCCGCTGGAAAAGGCCGTGGCGGAAATTTCAGCGATATTTAATTGATGAATGACGAATCTTTATATCGATTGGCATTACTGTTGACACCTGGGGCCGGACCGGTTGCAGTAAATCGAGCCATTGAAGTGGTTGGCTCCAATTTGAGCGCACTCATCGGGTTGGACGTGGCCCGAATCGTTGATGAATTACCTCCCGGGCAGGAAACAACCGCCCGAATCTTATCTCAGTGCGGAAAACCGCAATTGGATCGCGCGTCTGCACAACGTGACCGTTTAGAAAAAGCCGGCTGTATGGCCCTGCCGATCGATGATGAATACTATCCGAACGCCATCAAACGTGCGCTCGGAAACCATGCGCCCCCATTTCTGTTTTGTTGGGGAGAAGAGTATCTGCTGGATGCGGTGCCAGCCGGCATCGTCGGTGCCCGAGATTCATCGGAAGCCGGATTATTGCTTGCAGAAGAGTGTGCGCAAACGTTGATCAATGCGGGAGCAGTGATTTTGAGCGGTGGTGCTCCGGGGATTGATTCAATGGCGCACAATACTGCCATGCATCACCCCGAAGGCTCTACCGTTTTCGTGCTTCCGGAGGGATTGTTGTCTTTCAAAATGACTCGGCCGATTCGAGATGCGGTCGATGCGGGGAAAGTGTTGTTGGTCAGCCAGTTCATGCCGGAGGCGCGTTGGACGACGCAGGCCGCTTTCGCGCGAAATCGTACAATCGCGGCGTGGAGTTCCTTGATTTGTGGTATCGAACCGGGAATCAAAGGGGGCACGCGGAGTACGGTGGACGCTGCTTTGGAATTTGGCAAGGACACGTTGGTGTATTGCAGAGGTGGAAACCACAAAGTCGAAACGAGTCTCTTGAATCAAGGCGCGCGAAGCATTCTGAACGAAAATCTCGAATATGAAGGCGCGTATCTCGAACGCGAATGGCGGCAAAGTCTAAACAGTTCTCGAGGTCAGAGTGAATTGTTTTGAGAGCCAGTAGGTATTATAGTTATTGACGAATTGAATTGGAGGAGCAGTTAAGATGATTTTTGTAAAATCGTTCAAGGGATATGAAGATAAGCTCGGGATGCTGGATGAAATCGTGAACGATTGGGTGTCAGCCCATCAGGTTCAGGTCATGGCGATCAACAGTTCGCTAAGCCATGAATACGAGGGTCGCGCGAAATCCGGTGATTTGATCTACACTGTCGTCTACAAAGCCGACGCCGTGGTGAAGGATTAGTCTTTTTCCAGAAAAGAATTCGGAATGCCGTCGTCGTTGTAGAGACGGGGGCGTTGTCGGTCATATTGTTCCAGTTCTTTTTTGTACGATTTGACGATTCTGCTCGCCGATTCCCCTTCCATGATTCGATTTCGTAGGTCGGGGCCGCCGGCCAGTGTATCGAAGAAAGAAATGAATTCGAGTTGGTCGGGGTGGAGTTCGCGGATACCGGTGATTATCGCCAGCGCGACTTGAAACCCGTGTACCTTGGTCGGGTTTTCGACATGAATTCGAATTCCCTCGCACTCTTCATCTTTGAACTTCGGGTTGGTGGATTTTCCAGGGATCGAAACCGGCGTGTACTTCGCCGCTTCCAGCCGACATCCCGCGTGGTCATCCGAAGAAATTAGCTTCAGGAGTTTTTGGGCGTTCAACCACGGTGCACCCACGATCTTGAAGGGGGTCTCAGTACCGCGTCCTTCGTTTAAGTTCGTACCCTCAATCAGACAAGTCCCCACATATACCAGGGCAGTCTCCGCGTCGGGCATATTTGGGGATGGGGCTACCCATGGGTAAGTGCATTCATCGAACATTCGACGGGGTTGCCAATTGTCGAGATAGTTGATGTCGAGTTTGAGCCCGAGACCTTTCAAGTCGTTTTCCTGGAACCACACCGCCAGTTCGCCCATCGTCATTCCGTGGCGAATGGGTATCGCAGTGCAACTCACAAGACTCGTCGTGTTTTGTGCGATGGGTCCTTCAATGGTTATCCCATTGACCGGATTGGGACGGTCCAAAACGACGACGGGAACGCTCGCCTGTGCACAAGCCTCCAAACACGCTTTCATTGTGGCCATGTAGGTGTAGTATCGCGCCCCAATATCCTGAAGGTCGATGAGAAAAACGTCGATTTCGGCCAACTCTTCCGAAGATGGCGCTTTTCGTTTCCCATATAAACTCGTCACCGGCACCGACGATTCCTGTCCGGCAATTTTTTCACCTGCTTCAGCCTGACCCCGAATACCGTGTTCCGGGCTATAGAGCCTTTTTATTTGTAGTTTCGGGGCAAACCCCAGCACATCCAATACATGCCTTCCGTGCTGATCAACCGCAGCGTGATTGGTAAGAAGAGCAAATGTTCGGTCTTCAACAATCTTAAAATTTTCGCGAGCGAGGCGATCCAGCCCCGTATGGAGGTTGGTCTTCGCGTAAAAAGAATTCCCGACAGCCGTGTGGATCGTCCGACGCAATGTTTCGTTGTCTCGATCTTCTCGATTAGGATGACACGTATTACTCAATAAAATGGTAAAAAGGTCTCGGTCCGGGTCTATCCATATCGAGGTCCCTGTCCACCCCGTATGGCCGAAAGCAGTTCTGCTGGGCAAAAAACCGGTTTTTTTTGTCGACCAAGGGTCGATTTGCCATCCCAACCCTTGCCAGGGATAAAGCGGTTTGATATTCATCGACGTCATTTCACGGACCGAGTCCACCGACAGGATTGTTCCGTCCATCAACCCGCGACAAAATTTCGCCATATCCGATGCCGTGGAAAAAATACCAGCGTGACCACTCACCCCGCCCACAGCCCACGTATTTTCATCGTGGACTTCGCCGTGCACCAATTTTTGACGCCAGGGGTCATTCTCAGTCGGAGCACAATTTTTCAACCATTCTTCGGGGGGATTGTAAGACGTACGATTCATCTCAAGGGGATCGAAAATATTTTTTTTGGTATAGACGTCCAGAGATTCGCGGCTCGCTTCTTCGACGACTCTCCCCAGCAACATGAAACCAACATCGGAATATAGATGTTCGATATCGGGAAGCCGTTCGATACCTTCTTTCGCATAGCGTTGTAACATTCTGTCCAGCGAAGTCATCGACGTGAAGTAACGCTCGACCGCGACTAGCCCAGACGTGTGAGTGAGCAAATGCTTCAACGTCATATCTTTCAATTCCATTAGCGGAACGAAATCCGTTACCGATTGCTCAAGGGAAAGTTTTCCTTGTTCTTTGAGCTGCATGATCGCAGTGACCGTACCCACGACTTTGGTTATTGATGCCATATCGTAGAGCGTGTCTTTTTTGGCTGGCTTTGATTTGGGGAACGTTTGACGTTGTCCGGATGCGATATGTAGGTGAGTGGAGTCTTTGCTTCCAATGTAGAGAACGCCGCCGGGAGCGTGCGATTCCTCGAGGGCGTTCTTGAATGCCTTTTTTATGAATATCGCTTGTTCGGTTTTCATAGTACGTTTTTCTTGGTCCCGATAAATTCGTTGGCGTGAAATACAGTGTGAAAAAAAATAAAGGCCCGCGTCAACTTTGCGGGCCTTTCATAGGGATACGTATCCGACTTGTGGTATCACCTATTCGGGACTATTTCTAGTCTGTAATAGGTGTTACAGGGCTTAAGAATAGCGGCAATAGCCGCTATCAGTGCCCCAAAAAGGATATTATTTCTTTTTCTTTTTCTTAGCAGCAGCCTTTTTCTTCTTAGGTGCGGCTTTTTTCTTTTTAGCAGCAGCCTTTTTCTTTTTAGGTGCGGCTTTTTTCTTTTTAGCAGCAGCCTTTTTCTTTTTGGGTGCGGCTTTTTTCTTTTTAGCAGCAGCCTTTTTCTTCTTAGGTGCAGCTTTTTTCTTTTTAGCAGCAGCCTTTTTCTTCTTAGGTGCAGCTTTCTTTTTCTTAGCAGCAGCCTTTTTCTTTTTAGGTGCGGCTTTTTTCTTCTTAGCAGCAGCCTTTTTC
>Ga0315336_1001439_pt1 | contig 46302 bp, 51 predicted proteins | sample ASW5metaG_FD_204512 | JGI IMG/M metagenome (GOLD analysis project Ga0315336, IMG submission 204512) | Ammonia-oxidizing marine archaeal communities from Monterey Bay, California, United States - ASW #5 | ecosystem: Environmental > Aquatic > Marine > Intertidal zone | place: USA: California... | reverse complement strand
GAAATCGACAACGCTGGCCACTTTTTTGCGGAAGACAATCCTGAAGACTTTACAAAAGTTGTTTTGGATTGGTTGAAAAAGAACTAGATCAACAATTCAAGAAGAGGCCACTCAGATTGGCCTCTTCTGTTTAACCGATGGGTTCTGAGCAAACAGTTGCCTAAGAGTTTCCGATTTTCAGAACAACGGCACCAACCTTGTGACCCGTATCCACAATCGCGTGGGCTTTCTGAAATTCTTCGAACGGGTGCACACTATCAATCAAGGGAGTAAAACCGCCGCTGCTGGCAATGTCCGCAAGTGTGTTCAGGTCTTTTTGCGTTTCTGGCGCAGCGCCCATTCCAATTTGCTTCCCGTCAGGTTTCTTCACCCATAGTGCCTGAAGCATTTCACCAAGATTGCCAAGAATGACCAAAAGTCGTCCGTTGGGCTTCAAAGATTTATTGGACCTATTCCAAGGTGCGGTGCCGACTGCATCTAAGATGATATCGTAAGTTTTACTGTTCTTCGCGAAATCATCTTTACGATAATCGATTAGATAATCAGCGCCGAGCTCTTTCATTTTCGCGTGGTTCTTTTCACTGCATACCGCCGTGACTTCTGCACCAAAATACTTTGCGAGCTGCACTGCTGCTGAACCAACTGTACCAGATGCGCCATTGATTAGAACGCGTTCGCCTTTTTGAATTTTGCCTTTGTCCAATAAGAAGTGCAGGGCAGTGGTGCCACCAAACGAAAGCGCCGCCGCTTGTTCGAACGATAAGTTTTCCGGCTTGAGAGAGATGGTGCTTTCTTCAGGAATGCATTTGTATTCTGCATGGGCGCCAAGTTTGCCGCCGGTCATGCAGAATACACTATCGCCGGCGCTGAAACGTGAAACTTCGCTGCCCACGGCTTCGATGGTGCCTGAAAACTCCAATCCAAGTACCTTGTTTCTTGGGCCTGAAAATCCGAATGCTGGACGGGCAAACAGTCCCATTCCCTTAGGCATAGAAAGCGTGCGCATTCTCCAGTCAGCCGAGTTGACGCTAGATGCGTGGATCTTCACCAAGACTTCATTGGGTTTTGGCGACGGCTTCTCGAGTTCGACTATCTCTAAGACTTCCGGCCCGCCGTATTGATCAAAGCTGATAGCTTTCATTTAGAACTCTCCCAATGCGGCAAGAGTGCAGCCCTGCCGTTTATCAAAATACATATTGAATAACGCTTCAACTCCAAGTGGGGTGAAACAAAACGATTTCAAGTCTACTCAAAACAAGGTCACAAAAAACCCCGGCGCGGACACCGGGGTTTTACAGAACTCAGTTGATGAAGGTTTTAGCCTTTGATCGCTTCAACGCCCGGCAAAGGTTTACCTTCCATCCACTCAAGGAATGCGCCGCCTGCAGTCGAAACGTAAGTGAAATCATTCACAACTTTGGCTTTTGCGAGCGCTGCAACTGTGTCGCCACCGCCGGCAACGGATGTCAGTTTTCCGTCGAGTGTGCGTTTGGCTGCATATTGAGCAATTTCAATTGTACCGCGACCAAATGGGTCCATTTCGAAAGCGCCAAGTGGGCCATTCCATACAAGCGTTTTGGCTTCGTCGATTGCGCCTTTGATGCGATCGATCGAGTGGTCGCCAACGTCGAGCATCATGCCGTCTTTGTCCATGGCTTCAACGCCATAGGTACGGTTTGGAGCGTCGGCTTTAAAGTGCCAAGCCACAACGCCATCCACTGGCAAAATGATCGCGCAGTTTGCGTCGGCCGCTTTGTCGTAAATTCGGCGTGCTGTTTCAGCGAGGTCTTTTTCACATAGAGAATTGCCAACATTGATGCCTTGAGAGTGCAAGAACGTGTTGGCCATGCCGCCGCCGATAACCAATGCCTCCACTTTGGTCACAAGGTTCTCAAGCAGATCGATTTTTGATGAAACTTTGGCGCCGCCAACAATTGCGATCACAGGCTGTTTGGGTTGACCAAGGCCTTTTTGAAGCGCAACCAACTCAGTTTCCATGGCGCGGCCTGCGCCTGATGGCAATAGTTTTGCTATTGCAGCTGTTGAGGCATGCGCGCGATGTGCTGCTGAGAAAGCGTCATTGAGGTAGATGTCGCCAAGGCTTGCCATACGTGCAGCAAGCTCAGGATCATTTGCTTCTTCGCCCGGATGAAAACGGGTGTTTTCAAGAATGTAAATGGTGCCTGCAGGTCCGTTGTCGATTGCGGCTTTTGCAGAAGTAACGTCGTTCCAATCCGTTGGAACAAATTCAACTGGTTGGCCGAAAGCGTCTTTTACAGCATCAACAACAACGCTAAGCGAGAAGTCTTTGTTCACTTGTCCTTTTGGACGACCGAAGTGCGAAAGCAAAATGGCTTTGCCACCCTGTTCGACGATGTGAGAGATGGTTGGCCCTAAGCGCACAATACGCGTTCGGTCTGTCACTGTTGTGCCATCAACAGGCACGTTCAGGTCAGCGCGTACCAAAACACGTTTGCCGCTAAAGTCGAAATCATTGAGTTTTTTGAAGTCACTCATCGGTCAGTTCCATTCGTTGGACGATGCTTAATGCATTATAGTCAAAAATAAGGGGCCCATAAAGAGCCCCTTATCGAAATCTGGTTCGGATGAACGCTGATTAAAGTGTTTTAGCAACCACAATTGCCATGTCTGCCATACGGTTGGAGAAGCCCCACTCGTTGTCATACCAGCTCATGACAGAAACGAAGTTGCCGTCCATGACTTTGGTTTGCTGTGCAGCAAAGTTTGAAGAGTGTGGGTCGTGATTGAAGTCGATAGAAACTTTTGCTTCTGGATCGTAATCAAGCACACCTTGTAGCTCACCTTCAGCTGCTGCTTTAACAACTGCGTTCACTTCTTCAGCCGTTGTGTCTTTGCCTGCAATGAACTTCAAATCAACAACAGATACGTTCGGTGTTGGAACACGAACTGACATGCCGTCCAACTTGCCATTCAATTCTGGCAATACAAGACCAACTGCTTTCGCTGCGCCTGTTGATGTTGGGATCATAGACAAAGCAGCTGCGCGTGCGCGGTAAAGGTCACCGTGCATCGTGTCCAAAGTTGGCTGATCACCTGTGTAAGAGTGGATCGTTGTCATCATGCCTTTTTCAATGCCGAACTTTTCGTGCAAGACTTTTGCAAGAGGTGCCAAGCAGTTGGTTGTGCAAGATGCATTCGAAATCACTTTGTGGTCTGCAGTGATTTGATCGTCGTTCACGCCGTAAACAGCTGTGATGTCAGCGTCTTTACCTGGTGCAGAAATCAATACGCGTTTTGCGCCTGCGTCGAGGTGGAACTGAGCTTTGTCACGTGCAGTGAAAATGCCTGTACATTCCATCGCGATGTCGATGTTCAATTCGCCCCAAGGCAAATCTTTTGGATCACGGATCGCGTAAACTTTCATAGGGCCACGGCCAACGTCGATTGTGTCGCCGTCAACTTTAACTTCACCCGGGAATTTGCCGTGCACGCTATCGTAGCGGATCAAGTGTGCATTTGTTTCAACTGGGCCAAGATCGTTGATCGCTACAACTTCGATGTCGGTGCGACCTGATTCAATGATTGCGCGCAAAATGTTACGGCCGATACGACCGAAGCCGTTAATTGCTACACGTACTGTCATGTTTGTTCTCCAAGGGGGTGAGATGTTCAGGAGGAAGGGGCGAAAACGCCCCCTCAATTATTCGTAAAACTATAGCTGTGACTTAGCGGCTTCAACCACGACTTTCGCCGTAATCCCAAAGTGTTCAAACAACTCTGGGCCTGGAGCGCTTGCACCGAAGGTGCTCATGCCGACAAATTTGCCTTTAGGGCCGAGCAACTTCTGCCAACCCATTTCAATGCCTGCTTCAACAGCCACATAAGACTTCGCATTGCCAATCACTTCTGCTTGATAATCTGCAGACTGAGCGTTGAACAATTCCATACATGGAACAGAAACCACACGTGCTGATGTTTTGTCTTTTGCGAGTTCTTTCGCCGCTTCAACAGCAACTTCAACTTCAGAACCAGAAGCAAAGATCACCACGTCCGCATCTGCATCGCCGTGAATTGTATATGCGCCAAGGGCACATTTGTTCTCAGCAACATAATCTTCACGCAATGTTGGAAGACCTTGGCGCGTAAGAGCCAATAGTGAAGGTGTTTCTTTGGTTTGCAAAGAAAGTTCCCAGCACTCAAGTGTTTCAGTCGCATCCGCAGGGCGGAATACATTGAGGTTTGGAATTGCACGAAGTGCAGCCAAGTGCTCGACAGGTTGGTGTGTCGGTCCATCTTCACCCAAGCCAATTGAATCGTGTGTCATCACATAGATTGAGCGGATGCCCATCAATGCAGCCAAACGAATTGAAGGACGGCAATAGTCAGTGAACACCATGAACGTGCCACCATATGGTGCCAGACCGCCGTGAAGCGCCAGACCATTCATTGCGGCAGCCATACCGTGCTCACGAATGCCGTAATAAACATACGAGCCTGTGCGATCATCAGCAGTGAATGCTGTTTGGCCGCCAGATTTTGTGTTGTTTGAGCCCGTTAGATCAGCAGAACCGCCAAACATTTCTGGCAACACTTCATTGATCACTTCTAGTGATTTTTGTGAAGCAACACGTGTCGCAAGTTTTGGCTTCGTGTCGGCTAGTTCGCGTTTGAAAGTTTCAACCGCTTTTGTGAATGCAACAGACAGGTCGCCATTTTCACGACGGGCAAATTCTGTGTTGAATTCTTGCCCTTTTGCAGCCAAACGCTCTTCCCAAGACGTGCGGTGCTTTGTTGAGCGCAAACCTGCAAGACGCCATGCGTCAACAACATCATTTGGTAGCACAAACGGCGCATGTGGCCAGTTCAATGCTTCGCGTGCACCAGCGATTTCTTCATCACCAAGTGGTGCGCCGTGCGCGCCAGATGTCCCAGCTTTTGTTGGAGCGCCAAAACCAATAACGGTTTTAGCCGCGATCAATGTTGGCTTGTCGCTTTTTTGAGCTTCAAGAATAGTTGCTTCGATCGCGTCTTGGTCGTGACCGTCAACAGTTAGTGTGTTCCAGCCTGAAGCACGGAAACGAGCATGTTGATCTGTTGAGTCTGAAAGAGAAACAGCGCCATCAATTGTGATTTCGTTGTCGTCCCAAATCACGATCAGCTTGTTCAGCTTAAGATGACCAGCCAAAGCGATTGCTTCTTGGCTAATGCCTTCCATCAAACAACCATCACCTGCGATTGCATATGTATGGTGATCAACAAGGTCTGCGCCGTATTCGGCCGCAAGTTTTGCTTCTGCCATGGCCATGCCAACCGCATTGCCGATACCTTGGCCCAAAGGACCCGTTGTTGTTTCGATGCCTGAAGCGTGGCCATATTCTGGGTGACCAGCAGTCTTTGCGCCCAATTGACGGAAGTTCTTGATGTCTTCCATTGTCATGTCTTCGTAGCCAAGCAAGTGCAGTACTGAGTACTGAAGCATTGAACCGTGGCCGGCTGATAGAATAAAGCGATCCCGGTCTGGCCAGTTAGGCGCCTTTGGATCGAATTTCATGATCTTCGTGAAAAGAACAGTGGCGATATCAGCGGCGCCCATTGGCATGCCTGGGTGGCCGATATTTGCTTTTTGCACCGCATCCATAGTCAATGCTCGGATTGCGTTTGCCATTGCACTAGTTGTTGCTTGGTCGTTCATCAAAGTCCTGCCCGATTTGATTTAGCCCATTATGATGGGTTTTATTGGCGACAATTGCTGGCGAACTCATATCAGGTCCCGTTTTTGAGTCAATTCCCCCAATTTTGACAATTTTATTATGTTTTGCTTATTGCCATGGAGGTAATTGATAAGGTTATCTGCATATGTCTTCGGGAATCAAAACGAACTTGTCTTCGTCGCGTGCACATAAAAGGGCCATTTGGCAGACCTAATGAGTGAAAAAAAGTACGATTTAGAGACTGCGAATGCCCGTCTTGATGGTGCACTTGATCGCCTAGAACGCCAATTGCGTGATACCCGTGAAAAACTGGGCACAAATGCTGACCTTGAAGATCAGGTCAAACATTTGGCAAAAGAGCGCACTCGTTTGACGGATAGGCTTGATCAGACACAAGTACGTTCCACAGAAATTGAGCGCTCGGCAAAGCAAGTATCTTTGCGTATAATGGGCGCAATGGAAAAAGTGCAACTCGCGCTTAATGGCGAAAGCGAAGCTTAGGTCCACGTTATGTCAGAAATCACCGTAGAGATCGACGGACGTAAATACCGCATGGCTTGTGAAGATGGCCAAGAAGTACACATTCGTGATTTAGCGACGCGTTTCTCTGACTATGTCGAAAGCCTAAAGGGCGAATTTGGTGAAGCGGGCGACACGCGTTTGACCGTGATGGCTGCTCTGACCGTCATGGATGATCTTTCTGCTGTTCAACAAGAATTGGCAGATACAAAGGCCGCGCTTGAGCAATTGTCAGTCAAGTCGACCAAACTGGTTGAAGACCGCGACAATCAAGAAGATGACTTCGCCAAACAGATCGTCATGATTTCAGAACGTATTGAATTGCTGACCACTCAGCTCGATAACGCGTCTAATATTGGCCAGCGCAACGGCGACGCTGAATAATCAATCTGATTTAAATGTCTTTCGATACTCGCGCGGTGTAACGCCGCGCAGCCGTTTGAAGTGCCTATTGAAATTGGCCAGTGAAGAATAGCCCACATCATGGGCGATCACTTGCACCGAAGTGCTAGACGTTGCCAGCTTTGCGCTGGCGTCACCGATGCGCAAATTGATCAGATAATCTGAGATCGTGGTATGAGTGTTTTTCTTGAACATGCGGTTTAAGCCAGATGGGCTAAGCGCAGCCAGATCGGCGAGTTGACTAATTCGCACGGGATGATCGTAGTTTTGATGGATATGATTGAGGACACGATCAAATGGTTCTCGCTGCTCTGCAGTGTCATCAGCAACATGCGTTGACGCGAGCTGTATGGCGCCTTGGTCTTTGGCCAACTCAGAAAGGATCATCAAAAATCGCAACAGGGCTTCCTGAGGCGGCAGATCAAACAGCTCTTCATATTGAGCTTGAACCGCTGCGCTTACTTCAGGTGAGAATTTCAGCCCACGGTGCATTTTGTCGACAAGTTTGAGAATGGGCGACAGTTCGGGGGAAGACTGAGCAAGCTGCTTCAGCCATTCTTTTTCAAACCAAATGACAAGTGCGGTGAACGGCTGATCAGGGTCCTTCTTTTGATCGGCGACCCACGAATGCGGAAGGTTGGAGCCGACCAACACAAGATCGCCGTGTTCAAAGTGCTCAGCACTGTCGCCCACGAAACGATGGCCGCTACAGTTCAGGGTCAATGTCAGTTCAATTTGAGGATGGTGGTGCCACAAAAATGGAATGCCGTATTCCAGTCTCCGGTTCAATTTATGTAATGAACCACCAACCTGCTTCGGTATGTTTTCCAGATATGGTTTCATTTTGTGTGATCCATGCGCAGTGACGCGCTAATAGTATCATTTTTTGACTTGATTGGACAACATCCGTGTTCCCTTAAGCCTAATCTTAAGACAGATTAGAGGGTAGGAGAGGTGAAATGATGGATGAAGTTGTTGATAGCCACGCGACATTTGAAAGTGGCACGCCGCTGCACATGATCCAAAAGAAGCTGGACCTTCGGGTGTTATCCAAAGAGGATTGGCAGCATTGGATTACAAAAGGTTTTGTGATTGTGCGCCAAGCTGTGCCAGCAAGCAATGTAGAACGCTTGGCTGAATTGCTCTGGCAATTCGATGAGAAAGACCCAAAGGATCAATCAACTTGGTATGCGCCTCAACGGCGTGATCACAAGATGACCGAGCTGAACAATGCGGGCATGCTCGAAATCTACAACCATCAATACTTGTGGGATAACCGGATGGAGCAGCGCATTTATGATGTGTTTGTGGATATCTGGGACCGGGAAGACCTATGGGTGGCGATCGACCGCGCCAACCTAAATCCACCCAAAAAAGTTAAAGGCAATCCGAACGGTTTTATCCATTGGGATGTTGATACAAGCGTGGAGCCACTGCCGATCAGTGTGCAGGCAGTGTTGAGTTTGAAAAAACAAGACAGCGATACCGGCGGGTTTCAATGTGTACCGTATCTGTTTGAGCATTTCGAGGAATGGAAGAAAACCCAGCCGGAAAACCGCGATCCAAAGCATCCTGATATGATGGGGCTTGAGATTGAAAACGTCGATCTTGAGCCGGGTGATCTGATGATCTTCAATGCGCTGCTTGCTCATGGCGTTCGCCCCAATCATTCTGAGAATAAAGTGCGGATGGCGCAATATATCTCCATGTACCCTGCTGATTACGACAATGTGGAAGAGCGTGAGGAACGCATCCGCTTGTGGCAAGAACAAGATTACCCAAGGCGCGACGCATTTCCGGGTGACCCACGTGAGTGGGAGAAAAACAATTCTGAAGTCGCAAAACTTACTGAGCACGGCGAGAAGATTTTAGGCGTTCGCCCTTGGTAATTCTATTGGCGCGGCGATGCGTTTGCCGCGCTTTCATGCTCAATAGCACATATCTTTGAGTTCAAAGCGCATCACGTTCTTCGGCGTGGAGCACAATTCATCAAAATTGTCCTTTAATGCGGCGGGTTTTCGCACTATATGTGGCCTTGCTGCCCGGTTTGTGCCGGATAATTTGCATTCCAGGGGCCTTAAAAATCCTTTAGGGAGCTGTCCCTGTTTAGACCCGTGGGTTTTTACATACGGCGCCCACCTACGTTAGTAGGTTCCCAGGATCATACTAATCCGACGGCCAGGGCGGCACCTAATTTCTGTACGAAAGACAAACTGCTTGAGTGAAATGACCGAAATTGAGCGCGCAAAGCACGAGTTGCGCCAACAGGCGCACGCAAAACGTGCCGCTCTTTCCCCAAGTTTTCGCTATGAAGCTGCAATCGGCGCCGCTGAAACCTTCACCGCATCTGTTCCCATCAAATCGGGCCAAGTGATCTCCCTCTACTGGGGTATTCGAGACGAGTTGAGTACTGAACCATTGCTGATCCAGTTAATGGACGAAGGGCATCAGGTTTGCCTCCCTGTGGTGATGGGCAAAGCCCAGCCATTAGAATTCCGTTTGTGGAAAGAGGGCGAGCCGCTTGAACCATCTGGCTTCGGCACTTTGGCACCCAGCCAATACGCACCAAAAGTTGAGCCTGATGTGCTGGTAATGCCGCTGCTCGGATTTGATGCAAACGGCATGCGTCTTGGCTATGGCGGTGGATATTATGACCGTTCAGTTGCAGGTATCAAAAAACCAACATTGCTCGTTGGATATGCATTTGCAGACCAAGAGTTTGACCAACTCGCGTTTAATAAACACGACATGCCACTTGATATGGTGGTAACCGAAGCAGGCGTGCGCCGCTTTGAGAAAAGTAACAAAGGGTAGATCATGCGGATCTTGTTTTTGGGCGATGTAATGGGCCGTTGCGGTCGTGATGGTGTGGCGAGATATTTGCCCGACCTGCGTCGCGAATACAATTTCGACTTTGTGATTGTGAATGGCGAGAACGCATCCCACGGTCGCGGCATTACAGAAAAACACTACCGAGATTTGCTCGAATCTGGTGCTGATGTTGTCACTCTTGGTGACCATGCATTTGATCAACGCGAAACGCTGGGTGTTATCGCGCGCGAGCAGACTTTGCTACGCCCAATCAATATGAACCATTCTGCGCCGGGCAAAGGTGCCATGATGTTTGAGACAGCGGCTGGTCAACGTGTATTGGTCATCAATGCGCTGGGCCGTGTGTTTATGAACCCAATCGACGATCCATTTTCCGCCGTGGAAGAAGCGATCAACGATTGTCCAATGGGTGATGTAGCCGACGCTGTGGTGGTGGATTTTCACGCTGAAGCCACAAGTGAAATGCAAGGCATGGGCCACTTCTTGGATGGCCGCGCCTCTCTGGTTGTGGGCACACATACGCACATCCCAACATCGGACCACCGTATTCTTTCCGGCGGCACCGCCATCATGTCAGACGCAGGCATGTGCGGTGATTATGACAGCGTGATCGGCATGCAAGCCGAAGAGCCAGTGAACCGTTTTCTCACCGGCATGCCCAAAGAGCGTTTCACCCCAGCCGAAGGCAATCCAAGTGTTTGCGGCGTCGCTATAGAAACAAATGCCTACGGCCTTTGCACACGCGTTGAACCTGTTCGTGTTGGCGGCAGTATTTCACAAGCACGCCCTGATTTTGGGTGAATGTTAACAAACCGCTGAGGAATAAATGATGGCCGACTATTACGTTGTTGTTGACGTGCAAATTGATGACGCTGACGAGTACAAAAAGTATATGCTACTCGCCAAGCCTTTGGCTGAAAGCTATGGCGGCGAATATCTTGTGCGTGGCGGTGATTTCCAAGTGAAGGAAGGAACCTACTTTCAGCCACGTCGCTTGGTTCTGCTCAAATTTCCTTCAAAACAAAATTTTGATGATTTTTACGCATCCGACGCCTACCAAAAGGCACGTGACATCAGACTGCCCGCAGGCGACATGGTGATGGTTGGTGTTGAAGGTTTTGAGGGATAGCAGGTTCTTTTCGTGATTGTAAGCGGCTGCTTTTGGTCGGCCGAATGGCCGCTTAGAGCTATTTGTGGACCTTTGTTCAGCCCATGTGTTTATCTGATTTTTTCTTCTGTTTCACCTCGCGACGAACGATGTAAACAGCTGAGGCAACAATGATGGTTGCTCCACATATTGTGTAGACATCTGGAAGTTCATTGAAAAAGAAGTAGCCAAATACTGCTCCGTAAATGAGCGACGTGTATTGTATATTGCCGATTACGGATGCTTCCGCATGGCGTAGTGCTGCAACACCAATCCATTGTGCAGCGGTGGCAACTATGCCCATAGCAATTAAGAATCCAAACTCAAACAAGTTTGGCGTTTTCCAAAGCCAGAGCATTGGTAAACCTGCAAGTAAACCGATAAACAACGCTTGATAGAAAAGTAGCGCCGCTGTTGTTTCTGTCTGTGAGAGTTTTCGGACAGTGACCACTGCGACCGCAGCACCCATAGCACCGCCTATGGGAATGAGAGCGTTGACATCAATCAGCCCCTTAACTCCAGGTCGCATGACAACTAGCACGCCAATAAACCCCACTATGATTGCTCCGATCCGGTGCACTCCGACTGGCTCGCCTAAGAAATATGCAGCAAGTACTGCGACAAAGAATATCTGTACAAAGGACAGAGTAATGGCTGTCGTTAGAGGCAGAACGGACACTGACCAAATGCCGAAGGATAGAGCAATAAACGCCCCTAACAATCGTGCTGCATGTTTGCCTGGATTCTGTGTTTTCAAGCTTTGCGGAAAGCCAGCGGTCATTTTTGGTAGTGAGGACAATAGGACTATCGTTTGGCGAAAGAATAGAATTTGCAAAACGTGAAACTCTGTAACAGCATATTTTGCCATTGAAGCGACAACCGCAAACAAACCTGTGGCCACCAGCGATAGCAATATGCCATTCACATAGTAGGGAGTGAAAAAGGCTGTGTTTTTCAAGTTGGATTCGCCCACAAAGACAACCCTTGAGTCATTTAAGGTAATTAGGTACATTGGTACCAATATGGCAACTTCTACTTGGAGTAAACATGAAATCAAAGAAAAAAATCGAACGCGTGCAAACGGGTGTGCGAATTGAGAAACGAGTCCTTCAAGTTCTTAAAGCGATCGCTGCCAAGCATGACATTGGCTTAGGTGATCTAATTGAGGGCATTGTCCTGCACAGCTTTGAAGGCAAAACTCCATTTGAACCGGCAGCACTAAAGTTCATCGAAGCGCAGAGAGCCGCGTTTGAACTGGACCTAACGGCGGAGGACAGTCACATGCTCACGGAAGACTAGCACCTAAACAGTACTGGGATTGACATTGGTACTATGGTACCATAAATGTTTGGATCAACCTTTTAATGGAGATCCTTATGGCTTCCACTCAATTTGTTGCCGCCGCTGCGGCATTTGGACTTTGTTTTGGTCTAGCAATTCCGCCTATTGCTGCATTTGCACAGACCAAGACACACGGCCACGCTTCGCACAGCACCGCAAAATCTCAGAACAAACATGTGGTTGCCACTATAGTTCGATCAGCCAACATTGAAATAAAGTATCCCCCTAGCCTTGCAATCCAGTTGTTTACGGCTGAGGGCGAAAAACAATGGGTGGGAGACCTCGGCTGGGACCCGACATATGTTCGAGGAAACGGCTTTAACCGAGGCGATGTTTTTGCAGTTGGGCCCTATACGTTTGTCGTTATTGCATATGATCAAGCTCAAGGCTTGGCGGAATATGTCCGGCTTAACCCTCAGCAATCCATGACGGTTATCAGGATTGAAGCATTGGCAAGCGGCGGGGGAACAACTGCAACAGTCACATTCGAAATGGTTGGTTTGAGCGCAGAGGGAACACTGCATCTAAAAGATGTTACCGACAAATTTGATCAAGAAATGGCCGAATGGGAACAACGGATAGTCAAGTTCGATGATGACATCCACAATTGGCTAGCTTCTAGAAACTAGCAGTTTCGAAAGTCGCTCTGTCCGCATAGCAGCCATTCAAATTGTTGCTAGTATTGGGCTAACGCCGATGATTTCGGATAACTTCGGTCAGCCAAACTTATCCCCGCCCACGAAACCCATGTCATAATGCCTGCACCTACTTTTGAGGCCCGGCAGTTCATTGACGAATGAAGCGTGGCGAGTAGATTTCTGTCATCTTCCATAACGCACATGTTGGGAAGTTTGGCAGTAATAAACTCAAAAAGAAGGGGATGGTCGAACATCAAGACGTTTGTTGTTCGCTTGAAACCGAACTGTCCAGTCTGACGCCGAAGGCAGCCCGTAAGTCGTTGAACAGGTGCCGTAATCTGTTCTGCATTAAGCATCTGTCATGCGGAAATGATGGGAACGTAGGGCAAGGGGATAGAAGGGTTTAGCACCCCGGGTCAGTTTTGCTTTTTGAGCAGTAGCCATTTGCGCGAGGCGTTTAACGTCTCATTACAAACTAAAAGTGACGAGACCTTAAACGCCTCGCGTCCTGCAACAATGCCCTCTGCACAGGAAACTGTGACGGAGCTAATGCTCGTTCTATTTGTTATCGATGTGGGCTTGGATGGATTTTGCCAAGAGCGCGCGCATTGGCTCTAGATCATCCGTAGTGGTGGCACGAACACCAATCACTCGCACAGAAAGATCGTAGCCCGCAACAGCAGAGGCAACCAAAGTGGCGCGTTCGATACGGTTTTCGCCTACCAGTCGATTAGCAAGGGGGGTGATGATCTGGTCAAACAATGCCCCGCGTAGGTGCTTAGTGGCATCTGGGCTGGAGGCAGCGCGCAACAGGGCAACCGTTGGGTCGAATTCTTTATGACCTTCTTTGCCCACAAACAGCGCTGCAACCCGAGCGCCATATTCGGACATGTCGCCTTCAAGCAAGAAATCCATCGTTAGTTCTGGTGGAATGGAAACGGCAAAAAGCCCTTCCTTGGAACCGAAGTAACGGGCGATGAGGGCAACATTGACCCCGGCGCGTTCCGCAATCTCGCGGGTACCTGCGCTGTCGTAGCCTTTTTCGCAGAATACCATTTTTGCAGCATGAACAATGTCTGCTTTGGTGGCTTCGGCGTCGCGTTTTCGTGTTGGTTTGTTCATTATGTAATCAGTTGTTGACTTGTTGACTTCTTGTATGTATACACTTGATTACAAATTAAATCTACATGTTTCAGATAGGGAAATATCATGAGTGCTCCAAAACCTGATTATTCGAGCAAAGCACCAGCATTGGTGACAGGTGCAACCGGTTATGTTGCAGGATGGTTGGTCAAGAAGTTGCTTGAGCAAGGTAAAACTGTTCACGCCGCCGTGCGTAACCCTGACAATAAAGACAAAGTGGCTCACTTGGTGAAATTGGCGGCGGATCTTCCAGGCGAAATCAAGTTTTTCAAAGGCGATTTGCTGGATGAAGGAAGCTATGATGAAGCCATGAAAGGCTGTGATGTTGTCTTTCACACTGCTTCTCCATTCACCAACAAGATCACAGATCCACAAAAGGATTTGGTCGATCCAGCCGTGAATGGCACAAAAAATGTATTGAATGCCGCCAGCCGCACCAAGTCCGTAAAACGTGTGGTCGTGACTAGCTCGGTTGCATCGATCTATGGGGATGCTGTGGACGTCGCTTCTGCACCTAATCAGATTTTGACAGAAGAGATATGGAACACAACGTCGCGTCTGGATCATCAGTCTTACTCCTACTCCAAAGTGGAAGCAGAAAAAGCGGCTTGGGCGATTGCTGAAGCGCAGGGCCAATGGAGCATGGTGACGATCAATCCATCGTTCGTAATTGGACCGGGCGTTGCATTCGCTCACAACTCAGAATCGTTTGATTTGATCACTCAATTGGGCGATGGAACAAGCAAAATGGGTGCGCCAGAATACAATATAGGTGCGGTTGATGTTCGAGATGTTGCCGAAGCGCATTTGCGTGTTGGCTATATTGAAGAAGCATCAGGTCGCCACATTGTTTCTGGTCGTGACAGCTCGTTCTTGGAGCTTGGTCAGATGTTGAGCAATAGTTTTGGTGATGAATATCCATTCCCAAAATCGAACTTGCCTAAATTCATGGTTTGGTTGATAGGCCCAATGCTCAACAAGCTGTTGACGCGTGAAGTGGTATCAAAAAATGTCGGGCATGCTTGGGCCGCTGACAACTCAAAATCAAAAGAGGCATTGGGGTTGGTTTACTCACCACAAGAAACAGCGCTTGCCGAGATGTTTCAGCAGTTGATCGACGCTGGCCGTTTTAAGAAAGCTTAGATCGAAGCAGGACGCCAATAGCGGTAAAGCAAGTAAAGCAGAATGACGGGGTAGATAATGTCGCCAACAAGCGGCGCCCCGACATTAAGCGGCGAAAAATTCTGATGTGCAAAAGCATCGAGCAAGTGAACGTAAGCGGCGCCTAGCCAGAATACGGACTTTGAGAGGACAATTGCGGTGATCAGGTGATCGCGTATCCAAACAGCAAGCAAGGCGGCGATGCTTGTCCCCAAGGTGTAGAAGGCGAGTTCCGTCTGGAACGGGCTACCGATCGTCCACCCGATTTGGCTGGCAACCTGATCGGCCAAAAACGTGTGACCTACAAATGACCATATGCCACCAAAACCGATGAGGATAACAACGAGATACACTAAAAGGACGTTCAAACGCGCCGTGACAGTATGGGTTTGCTTGACATGCCAATGCCGCACTGCACTAAGCGGAACCAAGACAAGAATGTAGAGAAAACCACCCACAAGTGGTACGAATGAGAATAGCCAAAAGGCAAAGAAACTCTGCGGCAAACATCTTAAAAATAGCATTTGCCACTTGTCGAAAGGCTTGTTGTTTTCACAAGAACGAAGAAGCAAACCGAAAGGGACTAAAAAGTCCAAGACTAAGAATAAAACGCGCAACATAGCTTCACCACTTAATAAACTAGGTGTAAATTATACTAGACTGTTGCTGTTACCAAATGGCCTTTTGTTTTTGCTGACACTGGGCCCGGACCAAATTCTTTTTCGATGGATTTGGCAACAATCTCGGTCACACGATGGAGCCCACCGGGCTCTCGAAGTTCAATTTCGTTGCGCAACGAAGTGCCTTGGCAATAGGCAATGGCGGGGTGCATCGCGGTGGGCGCAGTGCTGATATCGCTGGTGGAGCGAATGCGTAATCTAATGAAGCCCGCTGCTGCGATCTCGCGCTTGATAAGGCCAATGTCATGGTAGCCATGTGCTGATTTTACCAAAAAATCTGGTGGGTCCTCCGGGTATAAAAACGAAGTGGCCTCGATTATGTTTTTGGCAAAAGTATTGAATTTGAGATGGTCCCAAGTGTTGAAAATCAAACGACCGCCTTTTCGTAAAACACGCTTTGCTTCGCGGTAAACAGCAATGCGGTTGTCAAAAAACATCACGCCGAAGTGGCAGCAAACAATGTCGACGCTTTGATCGTCAAATGGCAACTGGGCTGCATCAGCATTGAGCCATTCAACTTTATTTGGCTTGGGTTGCCGAAATGCGGCACGTTCGAGCATGAACTGGTTTTTATCCACGGCATAGTATGGCGTGCTAAAATCTAAGTTTGGAACAAGAGCTCGGGTAAGGATGCCACTGCCTGCGCCTATTTCAATAACGTTGGAAGGACGAGTTCGAATGATTGCGTCAGCAAGCATGGCTGCGAAACGTTCAAAGATTAGAGGCGTAAGGTATTGTTCAAACGCGTCGGGCATAGATGCGGTCTCTTGAACAGCAACGCCCATCTTCGTCTCCTCGCTTTTCATGGCCAACGAGTAGATTTTAGGCCTGAATTCCTGCTCTGATCCTAACGAAGAAGTGCGGAGGTTTACGTAAGGAGTGCTTTTGATTTGATCTATCGCAAAGCTGAAGTGTTCAATGCTGGGTAGGAAAGCGACTACAGAGGCTTTATTTTCGATTGTTGACGCCATATAAGTGTGCGAATTCAATCAAACAGGTAGGGGGATGACCGTAACATGGCCGGCCATTCACAGTTCAGCAATATTATGCACCGCAAGGGGCGCCAAGATAAGTTGCGCTCTAAGCTATTCTCAAAGTTCTCTAAAGAAATCACGGTTGCCGCAAAGAGCGGAATGCCTGATCCAGACATGAACCCACGCTTGCGCTTGGCGATCCAAAACGCCAAATCGCAATCAATGCCCAAAGACAACATCGAACGCGCGATCAAAAAAGCCGTTGGTGGCGATGCTGAGTCTTATGATGAGATTCGCTATGAAGGTTACGGCCCTGGTGGCGTTGCGGTTATCGTTGAAACACTAACAGACAATAAGAACCGTACAGCTTCAACAGTGCGTTCAACATTTTCCAAGAATGGCGGCGCACTAGGTGAAACTGGTTCTGTTGGTTTCATGTTCGATCGCGTTGGCGAAATAACATACGATCTTGAAGCAGGCGATGCCGATTCAATCATGGAAGCCGCAATTGAAGCTGGCGCTGAAGATTGTGAAACAGATGAGATGGGTCACACAATCATCTGTGCTTTTGAAGATTTGAGCGAAGTTTCAAATGCACTTGAAAAAGCTTTGGGTGTGCCAAAGTCGGTAAATCCGATTTGGAAACCTCAAAACACCGTTCCAGTTGATGCCGAAAAAGGCGCAACGTTGATGAAACTAATCGAGATACTTGAAGAAGACGATGACATTCAAAATGTCTACGCCAACTTTGAGATGTCTGAAGAAGTGATGGCTAAGCTTTCAGAATAGTCACACGAAACGATCGGGATGAACTTGATGCCAAGTAGATGGCTTGAAATTGCGAAAGGAATGTTGCGGTTGACGCGTGCTGAACGCGCTTTGACCTTGGCAATCTTTGTGCTTTTTCAGGCGATGCTACCAAGTTACGCCGGTGCGATGTCCGAATGGTCTGGCCAAGACCGTTTGGTGCTATGCACTTCGCACGGCTTAATTGGCGTTGATGATCCCGACGAACAAAAGCAAACAATGGGCGACGAGGCTTTGTGTCTCGTTGCACAGTCTGCTGCAGCGGATTTGGCAGAAACACAAGTCTGGTCAAACTATTTATTACCGCAATTGGGCATTTCTCCTTTAGCCCCGCAGCAATTGATGGACTTCCGACGTGGCTTGCATCTTTCTCCGCATTCGCCTCGGGCACCGCCCAAATTTTCCTGAGTTCTGATTCACAAACCGATCATTTCGCCGACAACAATGTTGCGCGTAACTAGAATTCTACAGGAAATAAAATGTCTAAAAAATCAGTCTTTCAAGTCGCATTGAGCGCAGCCACGTTCGCAGCAACACTAAGCGCTGGCGCTGCTTTTGCACACGCCACTTTGGAAACAAAAACTGCACAAGCCGACAACTACTTTAAAGCCGTCGTTCGCATTCCACACGGTTGCGATGCAAAAGCGACAAACGATGTGATCGTTGAGCTGCCTAATGGTTTTTATTCAGCCAAACCAATGTCTCATCACGGTTTCGATATGACAGTTGAGCGTGGCGCTTACGAAAAACCAATTACGCTGCACGGCAAAGAATATGCCGAGGGTGTTCGCAAAGTGACGTGGTCCGGTGGCGTTGTTGAGGATTGGGCTTATGATGAGTTCGTCGTGTTTGGCCGCATTGGCAATGTTGCGGCTGGCGATACACTGTATTTTAAGACCACTCAATTGTGCGGCGCTGACGCAAAAGTTGAATGGACTGAAATTCCAGATGAAGGGCAAGATCGCCCAAGCCACCCAGCTCCGTCTCTGAAAATTGTTGAGAACCCAAATGCACATGCTGGCCACGCTATGCCTGCAAAGAAAGCAACAATGGACCATGGCATGGTGATGGCTGGTGACGTCCATGTCGCGAAAGCTTGGACACGTGCGACACCTAAGAACGCAAAAGCTGGTGGTGCATTCGTTACTTTGATGAACAAAGGCCACATGGCGGATCGTTTGGTTGCAGCCTATTCAGATGCAGCAAAGGCCGTCGAAGTTCATAAGATGGAAGTTGCGGATGGCGTGATGAAAATGGAAGAGCTTCCAGAGGGTGTCGTTATTGAAGCTGGTGCGACTTTGGAACTTAAGCCAGGTAGCTTTCACATCATGATGATTGGACTAACCGGGCAAATCAAAGAAGGCCAAATGGTTCCAATCACATTGGAATTCGAACGTGGCGGAAAAGTTGAAGTTATGTTCCCAGCAGCGAAAATGGGTGCTCCGGGTATGGACCACTCTAACCACTAATATCGATCTGGCGCTTGCGTACAGAACGAGAACATGTTCAAAGAAGAGGTGCGGGAAACTGCGCCTCTTTTTTTTATGGACGCGGCATAAATGGTCAATTCTAAAGTCAGAATTCTTGGTATCGATCCGGGATTGCGTAACACTGGCTGGGGGCTCATTGAGCAATCAGGTAATCGCCTTTCATACGTCGCATCCGGCGTTATCAAGCCACCGGTCAAAGAAGAATTGGCAGAACGACTATTGTTCCTGCATCAGGCTATTAAAGATCTGGTGGCCAATTATTCGCCAGACGAAGCCGCGGTGGAAGAAACGTTTGTAAATGCTGGACCCCGCTCTGCGCTGTTGTTGGGGCAGGCGCGCGGTGTTTGTCTAATGACACCCGCTGCTTGTGGACTTCGGGTTGGTGAATACTCAGCCAACAAGATCAAAAAGTCCGTTGTTGGCGCTGGTCACGCAGATAAAGAACAAGTGCAGTTGATGATCAAAGTCCTGATGCCGGCCGCAAAATTTGAGAGTGCAGATGCTGCAGATGCTTTAGCAATCGCCATCACGCACGCTCATCATCGCAATTCATTCCAAACAAAAGCACAGGCATGATATGATCGGGAAGCTCAAAGGTCTCATTGATAGTTTTGACGATGACAAAGTGCTCATGGACGTCAATGGAGTTTGCTACGTGTGTCAGTGTTCGGGGCGGACATTAGGGAACTTGCCAAGTGTCGGCGAAGCCGGAACGTTGTTCATTGAAACTTATGTACGTGAAGATCAGCTCAAGCTGTTTGGTTTTGGCACCCAAGCAGAAAAACAATGGTTCTTGTTGTTAATGACTGTACAAGGCGTTGGTGCAAAGGTCGCGCTGGCTATCCTTTCTACCCTTTCGATTTCTGAAATCTCAAGCGCCATCACGTTGCAGGATAAAGCAATGGTTGGACGCGCACCGGGCGTCGGTCCTAAAGTCGCGACGCGAATTGTTTCTGAGCTTAAAGGAAAAGTTCCTGCCGGCGCAGCTGTCGATGCTGGCGTTCAAGGACTACAAGAAGCGCTTGGCGAAGGTGTTGCCTCAAGCAATGTTGCTGATGCTGTTTCTGCACTGAGCAACTTGGGTTACTCACAGGCGCAGGCCAGTGCTGCGGTTGCGACCATTGTCGCTAAAGAGGGTGAAGACACTTCAACTGAAAAACTGATCCGTATGGGTTTGAAGGAACTTAGCAGTTGAGCGGGGAATAAGATTTTTCCGACAACAGTAAGACTATCGAAGGGAATGGGCAGTTGAGTAACGTCCTAAAATTTGACCCGTCGCGGAAGCGCGAGCCTGAGCCAGAAAAACCTGGACCGCAGGACAATGCAGTGCGCTTTGTTTGGCGGAGCGCAATTGTTGGGCCGATGGGCAGCGCGATGCTGTTGGCCATATTGTTTGGGTTTTCTGATATTTGGGCAGCGGTCACGAACCCACTTGTTGGCGGATATTGGGTGCAGCTTGGCAAGGCTTTGGGCTTTGTTCTGTTGCTCGGTGTTGCTGCGTTGCCATTTAGCTTTGGATTTCTAGGTGCTTACGCCGTGGCTATTGGTAAAGGTGCTGCTCTGTTGCAATCAAATTTTGTTCGCCGAGCGATGTTGGCCGGGGGCTCATTCGGGTTGTTGGCTGTCGCGCTGCTAGGCATTTTGCTTGGACAAGCGGACCCTAATCAGCCGTTTTCGTTTACCTCCATGGATACAATTGTTAGCCTATTGGTCGGGACTGTGTCTGGCACATTCATATCATTTATTTGGGCGCATGTTTGTTGGTTGACGCTTTATCCATCAGCGCCTGACATGCAATCTAACGATCGCGGATAGAATATGACTGACATGACAGATAGCACTGCAGATCGTGACGGCGAGGTTGATGTCAGCATGCGCCCATCGCTGTTTGACGACTTTGTCGGGCAGGAAAAAGTACGTGAGAACCTTCAAGTTTTCATCGATGCCGCGCGTAAACGTAAACAGTCGCTAGACCATGTCCTGTTTGTTGGACCTCCCGGGCTAGGGAAAACAACATTGGCACAAATTGTTGCTAAAGAACTTGGCGTTGGTTTCCGTGCAACGTCAGGTCCGGTCATTACAAAGGCGGGTGATCTGGCCGCATTGCTGACAAATCTTGAAGATCGCGATGTCTTGTTTATTGACGAAATTCATCGATTAAGCCCGCAGGTTGAGGAAGTGCTTTATCCAGCGATGGAAGACTTCCAATTGGATTTGATAATCGGTGAAGGCCCCGCTGCACGCTCAGTGCGCATTGACTTGGCGCGGTTTACATTGGTTGCCGCGACAACCCGTGCGGGCTTGTTGACTACGCCATTGCGAGATCGTTTTGGCATTCCCGTTCGTCTTCAGTTCTATACACCTGAAGAGTTGGTGAAAATCGTTCGACGCGGTGCGCGATTGATGAGTATTGGAATGAGCGATGATGGTGCGATGGAAATTGCGCGTCGTTCCCGTGGAACACCACGTATCGCGGGTCGGTTGCTGCGACGTGTGGCGGATTTCGCTGAAGTTGATAATGTCGAAATCATCGATGCAAAGATGGCAGACAAAGCGCTGGGGCGCTTGGACGTTGACAACAAAGGTCTGGATCAATTGGATCGCCGCTATTTGGGGACCATAGCTACTAACTACGCAGGCGGACCGGTTGGGATTGAAACCATTGCTGCCGCGTTATCAGAACCCCGCGATGCGGTTGAAGAAATCATCGAGCCCTATCTTATTCAGCAAGGGTTTATTCAACGTACGCCCCGTGGTCGGATGCTGACCGCGTACGCGTTCCAGCATATGGAAATGATGGTGCCACAAGGTTTTGTTGGTGTGCAGGCAAGCCTGTTCGCTGAGGAAAGTACGGATGAGTAATCTCACATTTGATGAAGGTGTAAATCGCGTCAACGTGCGTTGTGCTGGCATCATGCGGCAGAATGGACATGTGCTCGTTGTGCGTGAAGATGATGATGACTTTGTCTGTTTGCCTGGCGGGCGTGTACAACGTGGCGAAAGTTCAACGCAGGCAATCCATCGTGAGATGGACGAAGAATTAGGCGCAACAATTAATTCTCCAGAACTGAAGTATGTGCTGGAAAACTTCTTCTGGCGGTATGAGAAAAAGTTCCATGAGTTCGCCTTCTATTACGAGGTTGGCGTACCAGTTCACGTGCCGTTCCAAACCGACGGTGTTTGCTACACAGGCGAAGATGACGGCAAGACACTGAGCTTTGAATGGGTGCCATATACGGCGAGCGCTTTATGCAAAGCGAACCTTCATCCATTGAGTATGCGGACGCGATTGTTGACATTACCTGATGACGTCTTGCATCAAACAATCGTTGATCCGGACTATTAGGCGTGGGTGTAGACCTAAGCTTTTTGCGTGAAGGAACAAAGTTTAACGTACGCGCTGCTGCGATCATAATGCACGAGGGGTATATCTTGTGCGACCGCGAAGAAGGTCTCGACTATAGTTATCTGCCCGGTGGTCGCATTCAGCGCGGCGAAACAAGTGCACAAGCTCTTGTGCGGGAAATGCGCGAAGAACTTGATGTGAGTGTGCAAGCTGGAGACCCGCTCATTATCTGCGAGAGCTTCTACATGTCCGGCGATATGCCCTTACACGAGATGTCATTCTACTTCTTAGTCGAGAAACCCGCAGCGTTACCTTTTGCAAAAAACCAGATTTGTCATACACACCGCGAGGACGGTGTTGAGTTTCATCACAGCTGGGTCGAGGTTTCTGAAGTTGGTATGGCACGCGCTAAGGTTGAGCCTAAGCAATTGCATCAATTGTTCATCGAACTTCCAAATTCTACGGTTCATGTTACGATCAACGAACTTGATTGATCATCGTGGAGGAAAAATGATGAAAAGCTTAGTATTGGCTCTATGTGTTTCAATTGGCCTTCTGCCTGCCGCCGCTTCAGCGCAGGACATGACCAATGTGCCAGACGTTTCCATGTTCAAGATGATGGTCGATGCAAACAAATCATCTGGCTGGGTTTCGTTCCGAGAGTATGATGGACGTCAACTGATTTACTTTACTGCACTTGTGACGTCACGCTGTCGCATCAAAGAAATTCGCTATTCAATTAATTCGGATGAATTGAGTGAGCGCTTCCCGTTAGCGCCATGTATTCCGGATAGCCCATTTAGCATTCCAAATGATGCTGGCCTTGAAGCCATCGCAATTTCATTGCCTTCTATGACGGCAAAAACGGCTTCTGTTCAAGTTGTGTTCGAAGATGATTTTGAAACTGACATTATGAAATATCGCCCTTGCGAAGGCGTTGGTGACAGTACATGTGCGAAAGTTGCTGACTAAGTGAGAAATCAAGAATATCAATTTGGCGGCACGCTAACATCAGATGGCGCGCATCTCTTTCCTGTGCGCGTCTACTATGAAGATACAGATTTTTCCGGAAATGTTTATCACGCTGCCTATCTCAAGTTTTTTGAGCGCGCGCGCACCGAGTTTTTGCGGGCAAATGACGTGCATCATCAAAAATTGTTTGAAGAGGAAGGCATTGCATTTGCGGTGCGCTCCATGAATATTGACTACGATCGAGCCGCGCACATTGACGACATGCTGGAAGTCACCACATCTGTACTGGAAATGAAGGGTAGTCGCTTCATTTTGGAGCAAATCATGCGACGCGGAGATGAAGTTGTAACGCGTGCAAAAGTGGTTGCCGTCACGATCAAGGCAAATGGTAAGCCGACTAGATTGCCCGATGGTTTGCGCAAGAGATTTGAATAGCGATTTGTTCATCTCAGGTTAAGCAAGGAATGGTTAACCCTAAAATTACCAGATCAGCCTATGGGTTCGATAATTGTGCGTTGCAGCCAAATGCTGCATGTCGCTCATAAATTTGACAAATTTGGGCGTCATGTCCAGATCATGGGTAATGGTCTGGCTCGATCAATAAGACGCAATGTGAATTAGGGGATTATAATGGAAGTAGAACTCGCCACCGCGGCCGCAGAAGTTGATTTTTCACTTTTCGCATTGTTTTGGGCTGCCGATTGGGTGGTGAAATTCGTTATGATCGGATTGCTCGTTGCTTCAGTTTGGAGTTGGGGCATCATCATAGATAAGTCCTTCCTCTATAATCGCGCACGTCGCCAGATGAATTCGTTTGAAAAAAACTTCTGGTCTGGTCAAAGCCTAGAAGAGCTGTATCAACAGCTCTCAGAAGAAGAAACACGCGGCATGGCATCGATATTTGTGGCTGCCATGAAAGAGTGGAAACGCTCACATGAGCAAGGCGCTTCGTCTTATCTTGGGGTGCAACAGCGCCTCGATAAGGTTCTAGATCTTACTATTGGACGCGAAAGCGACAAGCTTGAAGCGCGGCTTACGTTTCTAGCTACGGTAGGTTCAGCAGCTCCATTTATCGGGTTGTTTGGAACTGTTTGGGGAATTATGAATTCTTTCCAATCCATCGCCGCTTCAAAAAGCACAAATTTGGCCGTTGTTGCACCGGGCATTGCAGAGGCATTGTTTGCGACAGCGCTTGGTCTATTGGCTGCGATCCCAGCTGTTATCGCCTATAATAAGCTTTCAAGTGATGCGAACAAATTGAATGGTCGCCTTGAAGGTTTTGCAGACGAGTTTTCATCAATTCTTACTCGTCAGCTAGAAAGCAAGGGTCAGTAAATGGGCATGAGCGCAGGTGGCGGTAGTCGTCGCGGTTCACGCCGAGGCCGTCGTGGCAAAAGTCAGCCAATGAGTGAAATCAACGTAACGCCACTTGTGGACGTGATGTTGGTGCTCTTGATTGTGTTTATGGTAGCAGCACCATTGCTCACTGTTGGTGTACCGATCGACCTACCTGAAAGTCAGGCGAAGTCACTTAATACCGATAGCAAGCCGATCACTGTATCTGTCACCGCGGAAGGTGACATCTATGTACTTGAGGATAAAGTAAGCTCTGCTGATCTCATCGCGACGCTCACTAGTCTTTCGACGAATGGCACAGATGAACGTATTTATGTGCGCGGTGACACAGTGGCGGACTATGGCAGTGTGATGAAAGTCATGGGCCAATTGTCGGGTGCCGGGTTTAGTAAAATCGGTTTGATTACCACGCAGGAGCAAGGGCAGTAGCCGCATGCGTATTGGTGTCACACTTTCTTTGGTTTCACACGCAGCATTGCTAGCTGTCGGGCTTATGTCGCTCGGCGGACCGGAGACGTTTGACCCTTCTGAAATTGAAGCTATTCCGATTGAGTTGGTCCCTATCGAAGAGTTTTCGAATGTACGGCTTGGATCGTTAGACAGCGAAGTGATTGAGACTGATACCCCATCAAGTGTTGACAGTCCTGTTGAAGCGGAAATTGCTGAACCTACTGGCAATACAGAAGTTGATCAGATTAAACCTGAAGATGCCAATGTAGATACGCCAGCGCCGACGCAGGAAAGCGCGCCTGAGCCTGTCCCAGAACCAACGCCAATTCCTAAGCCAGTGGAAGATGTGCCAACACCTCCCACGCCTGAGCCTGTTGTTGAGCCTGAGCCAACACCGCCTGCACCTGAACCTGTGGTGGAACCCGACCCAGCCCCTGAGTCTGTGGTAGCGGAGCCAGATCCAGTAGAGCCAGTTGTTGCCGCTCAAACAGAAACTGCAGCAGAACCTGAAGTCCAAGCGCCCAAACCTCCGGCTGCAACATCAGCAGTTGAAAAAGCACGCGTGGCCTACGCTGAACGAGCGAAGGAAGCAGCGAAAAAGGCATCAGAGGACGCTAAAAAAGCTGACAAGATTTCAGATATAATTAATAAGGAAGACAGCCGTGGCGCGACGACCGGCAGCGGCGGAAGCAAAACTGCTGGTAAGGCGAGCGGCAAGGCAGCGCGGTTGAGCCAATCTGAGAAAGCTGCATTGGCATCTCAAATGCGCAAGTGTTGGAACCCACCAATCTCAGCGCTTGAGCTGGATGATCTTACGGTTCGTTTGCTTGTGGATTTGAACAAAGATGGCTCAGTGGCAGGTACACCTCAAGTGACCGCTATTTCAGTTGTGGGCTCTGTTGGACAAGCAACAGCCAGTGCTGCGCAACGTGCGGTGAGACGTTGTGGGCCTTATCAAAAACTTGATCCGGCGAAATACGAAGAATGGCGTCAAGTTGATGTGCTTTTCGACCCGAAAGACTTGCGCTAGCGAACAGCGCGTTGAATAATCCTTGTATGAGGGAAGTAGTATGATTGATCTAACGAGACGACATGCATTGAAGCTTGGCGCTGCGGGCGTGGGTACGCTAGCGCTGAGTAATCCGGCGCACGCTTTGGTGAAAATCGTAGTTTCTGGTGGTGATTTTGAACCACTGCCTATCGGTATTCCTACTTTTTCCTCTACCGATCCTGTGCTTGCTGCAGAGATTACATCAATCATTGTTGCGGACTTGAAGCGCTCCGGATTGTTTGTGCCGTTAGACGCTGCGTCTATGCCGCTACAGCTGGGCGATGTTAACGCCAGCCCAGAATTTGAAGCATGGCGCAACGCCTCCGCTGACGCCCTAGTTATGGGACGAGTTGAGGAAGTTGGTGGACAAGTTCGTGCCGATGTTCGTCTTTGGGACGTAGTTGAGGGTGCACAAGCTTTCGGTGAAGCATTTGCTGCCGACCGTTCAAATGTTCGTCGAGTTGCACATATTGTGGCCGATGCGATCTACGCAAAGTTGACGGGTGAAGCGGGATACTTCGACACGCGCATTGTGTATGTCGCTGAGAATGGCCCTAAAGCTAACCGTATCAAGCGACTCGCTGTAATGGATCAGGACGGTGCTAACGTCCAATATCTAACACGTGGCGATTCAATCGTATTGACGCCGCGCTTTTCGCCGCAAGGCAATTTGCTTTCTTACATGAGCTTTGCTGGTGATATTCCACAAATCTATTTGTTGGACCTTTCAACGGGCAGGCAGCAACGCGTGGCAGACTTTGGCAAAATGACCCTGTCGCCTCGTTTCTCACCGGACGGTCAAGACTTGGCATTCAGTGTGACCAATGGCGCTAACACGAACATCTACAAGATGAACTTGAATGCGCGTAAACCCGCAGCTTTAACAAGCGGCGCAGCGATTGATACAGGCCCAAGTTTCTCTCCTGATGGATCGCGCATAGCATTTGAATCTGATCGCGGTGGCACACAACAGATCTACATTATGAACGCCTCAGGCGGTGGAGCCCAACGCATTAGTTTTGGTAAGGGCCGTTATTCAACCCCCGTTTGGTCGCCCAAAGGTGACTTGATTGCCTTCACGAAGCAGAACGAAGGCGAATTCCACATCGGCACGATCCGCCCAGACGGTTCGGGTGAGCGAATTCTATCTTCCAGCTATTTGATGGAAGGTCCAACATGGGCTCCAAATGGTCGCGTGATCATGTATTTCAAAGATCTCGGTGGCGACGGCGGCCCGCAGCTTTATACAATTGATGTTTGGGGGCGCAACGAACAGCGCGTACCAACCGAAACATTTGCATCTGATCCAACTTGGTCCCCATTACTTGGCTAACGGTATAGTTTTTGTGCGTACTTGAACGCAGATTGGCTCACGCCTAGGTTTTGATTTCAGCCAACCATGTTGGTTGCTTTAAAAACCAGTGAGAAGTGACACCGTGCCCAAAGTCGTAGATTTCAAAGACCTGCTTGATCAGCTTAAGCCTAGTCCAAAGATGCCCGTTGTGTTTCTCGGACATGGCAATCCTATGTATGCGATCACTGACAATGAGTTCTCTAAGAACTGGAGACTATTGGGCGCACGTCTGCCGCGACCCCAAGCTATTCTGTGCATTTCAGCGCACTGGGAAACCCGCGGTACGACGTTGGTTCAAGTTGGAGAGCAGCCCAAAACTATTCATGATTTCTATGGTTTCCCTCAGGCCATGTTTGACGTGCAATATCCCGCTCCCGGTGCTCCAGAAGTCTCGCGTGATGTGGCCGCAATTCTTAAAGATCACGAAGGTCATGAGTCGATGGAGTGGGGGTTGGATCATGGTGCTTGGTCGGTGCTTGGTCACCTTTTCCCTCATGCAGATGTCCCTGTTTTTCAATTGTCGGTAAATATGTCGCTGACACTCACTGAACAATATGAACTTGCTACTCAACTTGGACAGCTTCGTGAACGAGGTGTATTAGTGATGGGTAGTGGCAATGTTGTGCACAATCTTCGTAGCATTCGGCAAGACGGAAGCCAGCAGGACTGGGCGGTCGAGTTTGATCAGAGCTTTGCGCTAGGATTGGAACAAGGTGACCACAGATCGCTGATGGACTATCAGGCGATGGGCAGCATATTCAAACAAGCTCATCCGACCGCAGAACACTATGCACCGGCGATTTATTGTGCGGCACTGGCGCGCTCGGATGACCAACTCTCATTCTTTAATCAAAAGATTGATATGGGTAGCCTGTCGATGCGTTCCTTCGTTTATTTCTAAATCTGGTTAGTAACAGCAAAAACCGCTACTATAGGCCACATTCTAGCCTGATTAAGGCTGCATTAACCTATTTTACGAACCCGGTTTTAAGATAACAGGGCGTAAACAGGCACAATAGTTATGTCCCTATTATTCGGAGCAAATGCACATGCAAATAGGTCACAAAATCACCAGCCTCGTTAAAGGCATTTTGATCGTTGCACTGGTTGCAGTTGTAGCAGCCTGTGCGCGTACACCAAACGGTGGCGTTGGCAATCTGGGCCCTGGCCAAGCAGCACCAGGCACGCAACAAGAATTTTTGGTTAGCGTTGGCGATCGTGTGTTCTTCACCACAGATAGCTCTATCCTAACTGATGAAGCCAAACTGACATTGGACAAGCAGGCTCAGTGGTTGGCTCAATATCCTAAATATCGTGTGCTGATTGAAGGTCACGCAGATGAGCGCGGAACACGTGAATACAACATTGCGTTGAGTGCACGTCGCGGATCTGCAGCTGTGAACTATCTAGTGAGCCGTGGTGTGAACACAAATCGCATCTCGACCAAATCATTCGGTAAAGAACGTCCGGTTGCAGTTTGTAACGACATTTCTTGCTGGTCTCAAAACCGTCGTGCTGTGACGGTTCTGGTTCCTTAATACCTAAAAACTCCATTATTGGAGGCTAGCGCCGGGCATCACCTTGTGGTCCCGGCGTTTTTTTGTCGTATTTTTGTTTTACGCGAATGAAGAAACAGTTTTACATTGTCACGTGCTTTGTTTTCAGAGCCGTATGAGGAGTGACCATGAATAGAAATAAAGATCGCTCGCGTTATCGCTTGCCGCTGATCTTGGGAACCGCACTTGTCGGTACCATGATGAGTGTGTCTGCTTTCGCGGGTAAATCAGATCCATCGGGTGTGGATGCGCGCATCAATCAGCTAAATGTGCAAGCTGATCAACTCAGCCAAAGCTTGTTTGAATTGCAGCGGGGCATTGGCGCTGGGTATACAACGACACCAATTCCGCGCATTAAAGTTGGCCAAAGTCAGCAAATCGGTGCGGTGAATGTTCGTTTGGATCAGATCGAAGAGCGTATGCGCACTTTGAACGGCCAAATGGAAGGTCTTCAATTCCAAATCACTCAGATGCAAACGTTACTTGAACGCATGCAAGAAGACTACGAGTTCCGCTTTCAAGATTTAGAAGGCGGTGCGTCGGGAAAAACTAGTGCGGCTCCTCAATCTGATAGCGTGACGCTGTCTGAGAGGTTGCCGCAGACCCAAGACAATTCAAACGATTTGCCAGCGACGGCTTTGTCTCTAGGTGATCTATCCACAGACCCAAACGGCCAGCCGCTTGATCTAAGTTTTAGCTCCACAGCAATTGTTGATAATGCAGACGCTGATGCTCAATATGAAGCAGGATATGAAGCTGTTTTACGCGGTGACTATTTGTTTGCTAAAGATCAGTTCTCGCAATTTGTTGGCTTATACCCGCAGCATCGACTTACAGCAGATGCTTATCATTGGTACGGCGAAGCTTTGATGCAAAATGGAGAGCTTGAAGAAGCAGCTGAAGTGTTCTTCGACGGCTACGAAAACTTCCCGAACGCATCACGTGCTCCAGATATGGTTTTCAAGCTTGGCGTAGTCCTTGCCCGCTCGGGTGAGCGAGAAACCGCTTGCCGAACTTTTGTTGAAGTATTGCGTAAGTACCCAGATCAACCATCATCGTTTAAAACGCGGGTGAAGGCTGAACAACGCACTTCGCAATGTTAAAAGGTCCTATGGCCGAGTTACCATTAGATGACAACGACAATCTGAATTTGCTGTTTTCACCCACACAGGGTTTCGACAAGCTAGCAATCGCTGTGTCTGGCGGAAATGACAGCATGGCGCTGATGTTGCTTGCAGCGAAATGGCGATCTCAGCAAGAGAAACAACCAGAAATCACGATCCTTACGGTGGATCACGGTTTGCGTGTGGCAGCGAAAGAAGAAACTGCATTCGTCGCTAACAATGCCATCGCATTAGGGTTGGACGTTGAGGTTCTTGAAGGCAGTATTGCTAATCCTGAAACCAGCATTCAGGCAAAAGCCAGAGAGTTGCGATACCAGCTGATGGGCGAAGCAATGCAACGTCGTGGCATCGATTGTCTGCTGACCGCCCATCATCAAGATGATCAAGCAGAAACGGTGTTGATGCGATTGTCCCGTGGAACGTCGGTAACCGGTCTTGGCGGCATGTCCAAGCTGCGTGTTCAAAGCGGAATATGCTTGGTCCGACCTTTGCTTGATGTATCGCGACAACGGCTCGAAGACTTCGTGAAATCAACGGGTTTTGAGGTTGTTAACGACCCATCAAATGAAAACTCTGATTTTGAACGGGTGCGATGGCGTAAAACAATGCCGGTGCTTGCTGAACTTGGGTTGAAAAGTGACAAAATCTCTCTGTCAGCTCGCCGATTGCGTCGAGCTGATAGTGCACTGGCAAGTATTTCTGAGAACCTTTACGAAGAGCAGTTCGTTATTGACCCATTTGGCTGTAGTTTCTTCGATCTTGAAGAACTTTTGTCTCAACCGCCAGAAATTGGAATTAGACTGCTTGCCCGCGCGATTGACGATGCTGGTGGGGAAACATCAGCACCGCTGCTTTCAAGGGTCGAAGCGCTTTACGATCACTTGGGCGCTGGCATTACCAATTTCAAAGGGCTGACATTAGGCGGATGTTTTATCGTCGTAAAAGACGGCACTTGTATTGTTGGTCGGGAAGCTGGCAGGCTGGAAATCGATCAGATATTTGTTCAGCCCGGAAAATCTATTAGATGGGATAATCGGTTCCAGATTGTCGTCGCTGAGGACTTTACTTCACCAATCTGTGTTTCGACCGGCCAAAGCATTTCGCGTCAGCTGCTTGAGGACTTGCAACCTGGAATACCATTTGTTCCCATGGATGCAGTCCATTCTGCGCCTGTTTTGAGTGCGGATGATCGTATTCTGGCGATCGGCGAGCACGTCATGTTCGACGGAATCGATGTTTTTCGGATATTTGGTCCAAACGCGCTGATCTAACGTTAATATCTTAGGTGTTACACTCGCACCAAATACATGGCATTTTGCGGCTTTAGACCCCTTGTAACAAGGGATCGGAAACCTTACATTCGCCTCAACATTCTTCGAACGAAACTTCGCGCACGCGCGGGGTGCAAATCCAAGGCAGGATTTAATGAACGGCAATTTTAGAAATTTCGCCATCTGGATCGTAATTTTGGTCCTTTTGCTGGGCCTTTTCCAAGTGTTCCAGACGTCTTCGCAGTCAGCCAATGTTAGCGAGCGCACTTACAGTGAGTTTGTTGCGGAAGTTGACGCAGGCAATGTCGCGAGCGTAGTCATCACCAATAATAAGCTTGTTGGTACATTGCGCGGTGGCGCAACATTTGAAACCAATATCCCAGCGGGCGTAGACGTTGTTTCGCGTCTAGAAGCACGCAATGTTGATATTGAAGCTAAAGATCCTGAATCGAGCCCATTCTGGACAATCCTATTGTCTTCTTGGTTGCCGTTCATTGTGATCATTGGTGTTTGGTTCTTCTTCATCCGTCAAATGCAAGGCGGCGGCAAAGGTGGCGCGATGGGCTTTGGTAAGTCCCGTGCGAAGCTTTTGACAGAATCTTCTGGCAAGATCACCTTTGAGGATGTTGCTGGCGTAGACGAAGCAAAACAAGATCTAGAAGAAATCGTTGAGTATCTTCGTGATCCGGGCAAATTCCAACGTCTTGGCGGTAAAATTCCGCGCGGTGTTTTGCTTGTTGGCCCTCCGGGTACTGGTAAGACCTTGCTTGCTCGCTCAGTTGCTGGCGAAGCGAATGTACCGTTCTTCACGATTTCGGGTTCTGACTTTGTTGAAATGTTTGTGGGTGTTGGCGCTAGCCGCGTTCGAGATATGTTTGAACAAGCTAAGAAAAACTCACCTTGTATCATCTTTATCGACGAGATCGATGCTGTTGGGCGTTCACGCGGCGCCGGCATTGGCGGTGGTAATGATGAGCGTGAGCAAACCTTGAACCAATTGCTTGTCGAGATGGACGGTTTTGAAGAAAACCAAAGCATCATCTTGATAGCAGCGACTAACCGTCCTGACGTTCTTGATCCTGCGCTATTGCGCCCCGGTCGTTTTGACCGTCAAGTTGTTGTGCCAAATCCTGATGTTGGTGGTCGTGAGAAAATCCTTAAAGTACACGTGCGCAAGGTGCCATTGGCTCCGGACGTCGATTTGAAGGTGCTTGCTCGTGGTACACCCGGTTTCTCTGGCGCTGAGCTTATGAACTTGGTGAATGAATCAGCATTGCTGGCAGCGCGTCGCAATAAACGCTTTGTGACGATGGCTGAATTTGAAGACGCCAAAGACAAACTCATGATGGGCGCAGAGCGTCGCACTATGGCGATGAAAGAAGACGAAAAGAAAAACACGGCCTACCACGAAGCTGGGCATGCGTTGATTTCTCTTCTGATGCCAGACATTCTAGACCCAATCCACAAAGCCACAATCATCCCACGTGGCCGTGCGCTAGGCATGGTGATGAGCTTGCCGGAAACTGATCAATATTCTTTCTCAAAAGAGAAGGCTTTGGCTCAGTTGGTGATGGCCTTTGGTGGACGTGAAGCTGAAATTCATAAGTTCGGTCCAGAAAAAGTGACTTCAGGTGCGGCTGGTGACATTCAAGGCGCAACCAAGTTGGCAACATCCATGGTTACAGAATGGGGCATGAGCGAAAAACTAGGCCGTGTCCTTTTGAAATCTGACCAAAATGGCTTTTACGGGGCTTCAAGTGCTGAAATATCTGACGACACATCTCGTTTGATCGACGAGGAAGTTCGCAGTTTGATCGAAACCGCCGAGACTCAAGCTCGTAAGATGATCAACGACAACAAAAAGTTGTTTGAGAACATTGCTACATCGTTGCTTGAGTTTGAAACTCTCACAGGTGACGAACTTCGTGGGCTTATTGACGGCACTCGTCCGAACAGAAAAGATGACGATGAGGGCGACACGCCTAAAGCGTCTGCAGTACCTAGTGCTGGTAAAACAGCGAAGAAGAAAGATGACGGCATTGCTGGCGGCGACGCTGAGCCACAGCCTGAAAGCTAGTTCTTCTAATTATAGTTTTGAAAGGCCGCCTTTACTGGGCGGCCTTTTTTGATTCATATTGCCTTTTGGGAGAGAGTAATGCCATCGATTGAAATTCTTATTGCCTTTATGGTGACCACCGTAATGTTCGCCTATATGCCGGGTCCTGCGATGATCTATGTGTCGGCGCAGACGTTGGCACGTGGCCGCAAGGCGGGACTGATGGCGAGCTTGGGCGTGCACCTTGGTGGATACTTTCACGTGGCTGCTGCTGCATTCGGATTGGCAGCACTTCTAGCACTTGTGCCCAAAGTGTATCTGGTGATCAAAATTGCTGGCGCACTTTATCTCGTGTTCCTCGGCGTCATGATGATCGTTAAACGAAACGAGCAGTTGGAAAGCGAAAACGCACCCGAGAAAGACGCAAATAGTGCCTTTTTTGAAAGTGTTGTTGTTGAGGTGCTGAACCCAAAGACAGCAATCTTTTTTGTGGCATTTCTTCCACAATTTGTCGATGCAGGCGCAGCGTTTCCGATTTGGGTCCAGATGATCATACTTGGCACAATCGTAAACTTGATGTTCTCTTCCGCTGACCTGTTTTGTGTCGTGTTTGCAAGCATCATGGTCAAGCGTTTACGTCGGTCAGGTTCTGGAACTAAATGGGCAAAGGTCGCTGGTGGTGGGTTTTTGATGGCGCTCGGTGGAAAGCTGGCATTTGATCACTAGTGACATAGCCTTAACCACTTAGCGACTAAGGGTTTTCGACATCTTCAAATTGCCTTGTATTTAGTTTAATTCAAGACAACTGGTTTTTATGGGGTAAAGACGCAGCGTCAAATTGGCGCCGTTTCGGGGAATGTAATGAGCAAAAAGTATTTCGGCACTGACGGTATTCGCGGTCTAGCAAACGGTCGCAAGCTAACATCAGAGTTGGCGCTAAAAGTTGGCCAAGCTGCTGGTACGGTATTTCAACGCGGAGAACATCGTCATCGCGTCGTCATCGGCAAAGATACTCGTCGCTCAGGCTATATGATTGAATATGCTCTTACAGCTGGTTTCAACGCTGTTGGTATGGATGTATTCCTTCTCGGCCCATTGCCAACGCCTGCTGTTGCAATGCTCACTCGTTCGCTTCGCGCTGACTTGGGTGTAATGATCTCGGCATCGCACAATCCGTTTGCTGACAATGGCATCAAGATGTTCCAACCAGACGGTTTTAAGCTTACCAACGAAATGGAACTTCGAATTGAAGAGTTGCTCGATAGCGACCTAGCTCACGAAGTTGTTCAAGGTACAGAAATTGGTCGAGCGCACCGTATTGAGGAAGCTCGTGGGCGTTACTCAGAATATGCAAAACGTACGTTGCCACGCTTTACTGAGTTTTCAGGTATGCGGGTCGTTGTCGATTGCGCCAATGGCGCAGCTTACAAAACTGCACCCGAAGCACTTTGGGAGCTTGGCGCGGATGTGATCACCATTGGTGTTGAGCCAGATGGCTTCAACATTAACAAAGACTGTGGTTCAACGGCACCTGAACGCTTGCAAGCAAAAGTTAAAGAGACACGCGCTGACTTGGGAATTGCACTTGATGGCGATGCAGACCGTGTTGTGATCGTGGATGAAAAGGGTGAGATCATCGATGGCGATCATCTGATGGCTGCGCTCGCTATGTTCTGGCAAGAGAATGAACGGCTAAGCGGCGGCGGCATTGTTGCCACTGTAATGTCCAACCTGGGCCTAGAGCGATTTTTACAAACTAGAGACCTAACTTTGGAACGTACAGCTGTTGGCGACAAACACGTATTGCAGCGAATGCGCGAAGGTGGTTTCAACGTTGGCGGCGAACAGTCGGGGCACATTATTCTGTCAGACTATACGACAACAGGTGACGGCCTTGTCTCTGCATTGCAGATCATGGCGCTTGTGCAATCAAAGAATAAACCCGTGTCTGAAGTATGCCGTTTGTTTGAGACGGTTCCACAAATGCTAACAAATGTTCGCTACGAATCCGGCGCGCCGCTTGAAGATGAACGTGTGATAAAAGCAATTGCGGACGGTGAAGACAAGCTTGGCACAAATGGACGTTTGGTTATTCGCGCGTCTGGTACAGAACCACTAATTCGCGTGATGGGCGAGTGTGACGACGAGCAATTGATGAAAAGCGTAGTTGGCAACATTGCGGACGTAATCGCAAAAGTCGCCTAAGAATAGCACGCGTTCGATTATGCAGGCGGTGTCGGTAAACGGCGCCGCTTTTTGCGTTTTAAAACACCCTCTGCAATCAACAATCCAAAAATGATGGCGAAAAAACCTGCCAATTGGGTTGGTGTTAGCTGCTCGCCAAAGATAATCGCGCCCAGCACAACCGCAACAATTGGAATTAGATAACTGGTTTGCGTACAGAAAGCCGCTGAGGTTCTGTCGACAAGTCGGTAATACACGACTGTAGCAGCCCAAGTTGGAAAAATGGCCAAATAAGCGACAGACAACCATCCCTCCATAGATATTGATGTGGGCATTGGTTCCAAAAGTGGGGCTGCTACAATTGCAGAACACATGGCTACGATTAGCGTCCCGTAGGACTTGGTCATCGCTGGCATGTCAATCATACGTCGGGAAACGACGCCGTTTGTTGCATATCCAGTTGTGGCCACGATTAGCAGAATAAAGGGCATGATCACAAAATCATTTGTGGTTGATGCACCAGCATTTCCCAAAATTATTGCTGTCACACCTGCAAAACCGATTACTAGGCTTAGTAACCGCACAGGTGTCACTTTTTCCTCAGGCAGAAAAACTAGGGAAAACAACAAAACCTGAAACGGTATGGTCGCCATCATTAGCCCAGCAATAGCGGATGAGACATGTGGTGCGGCAAAGCTAATCAGGATAAAGGGGAGGGCTGTTCCGAACGAGCCAAGTAGCAGTACGGCCTTCCATTCGCGCAGTCCTACTGGCAATCGAATTTGCTTCCAACGGGCAAACGCAAACATAAAACTAGTTGCAATTACTAATCGAATTGCCACGAGCCACATAGGTCCAATGTGGTCTACGGCAACCTTGATTGCGATGAATGCACTGCCCCACATGAGTACCAAGCTAGCAAGCCAAAGCCAGTCTGACGCTGTTCTTTGCTGGTGTTCCATCTTTGAAAGCCTTGTTGAGAACTCGCCCAAATTGGAGAGTTCGCACTTAATCCAATTTGTGAAGTATTAGGGTTAAATGTTGAGGTTAATCGCCTTTTAACAAAAAGCATAGATACTGCCTCTCGAGAAGTCACAGATAATGACATGCTGCGTAATGAGGATTTGAATGATGCGTAAATGGACAATGGCCGTATCAGTGGCAATTGCCACAATGTTTGCAGGCAACGCGATTGCCGCTGACATGATTGTACCGGAACCAGAATACCCTGTATATCCAGAGCTTCCTGAAGTTGATTATGGGCTAGGTGGCTCATTCTATCTTCGTGGATCCTTGGGTGGAAATGCACTTTGGGCACGAAATGTAAGCATATGCTGTACAGACTATGCGGTTACCGACCTAGGTTGGGGCTATAGTGTAGGCGGTGGTGCTGGTTATGAATTCGGCGATGGCTGGCGTACCGATGTAACGCTTGATTATCTTTCGAACAACGGCATGACTGCAAACGGCTACAACATTAGTCTTCGCTCAACAGTAGCTTTGGCAAACGTCTATTACGATTTTGATCTAAGTAGCTTGGGTATGGGCGGACATTCAGCAGAAGGTGGCCTTACAGGTTACGTAGGCGCTGGTATTGGTAAAGCTTGGAGCTGGACATCAGCAACACATGCAACCAACCCAAATCTTGTAGCTGGCGCTGGCAACCGTTCTTGGGCAGGCGCAGGCATGGTTGGTGTCGGTTATGACATGGGCAACATGGTTGCAGACGTTGGTTATCGCGCGTTGTGGATGAAAGGTTTCTCCACGGATGGTGGTACAGATCTTTGGGCACAAGACGCAATTGCGCACGAAATTCGTGCTAGCTTACGTTACCGCTTCCACTAGGAACTTCGACCTAGTTTGAAATTTTGGCCTCGCATCAGAAATGACGCGGGGCTTTGTTTGGTGTTATCCTGACACTACGCTGTCAGCATTCATTTGATACGGTGATCCAAGTAAATGGAGAGCCGCTATGCAATTTGAAAAAGACCTTTCATCACCACATTTCGGGTTGTTTGAACAAGCGCGGGCGGTGCTTGTCGATGAAATGAAGTTCATCGAAACGAAAAAACCTCGAATAACAACCTATTCGGATAGCAATGGTGGTGTCTGCCATATGCGTACTATGCAACACGGCATCGATTTTGGGTTTCTAAAAGGGGCCAAAATGCATGATGAATTGGGCATGTTGACCGGCAATGGAAAGTCAATGCGTGTCTTGCCGATGTCGCAGATGGACCAAGATGTGTTGAGTTACTATCTGGCCCAGGCCGTTGAGTTGAATCAAAAGTCATAACTGTCCGACAATTGCGACGAATTTACCCTTCACAAAAATAACATTTGCAATTTAGAAGATGAATCTCTATTCCGGTCAGTGGGCCACCTCTCCCCAACGAGAGGCGCCTATCTGAAAGGGTAGTCACATGACTGATTTATTGAAACCGGACCTCCGTCCGGTAAATCCGCGTTTTTCAAGCGGACCATGCACTAAACGTCCAGGTTGGACGCCAAACTTCCTCAATGACAAAGAATTGGGTCGCTCGCATCGTGCGAAGCCAGCAAAAGCACGCATTCAGCTCGCAATCGATCTGACACGTGAACTTTTGAACGTACCTGATGATTATCGCATCGGCATCGTCCCTGGTTCCGACACTGGTGCTGTTGAGATGGCGCTTTGGTCAATGTTGGGCGCCCGGGGCGTCGACATGTTGGCATGGGAAAGCTTTGGTTCTGGTTGGGTCACAGATGTGGTCAAACAGCTCAAACTTGATGATGTTAGAGTGCTTGATGCCGACTACGGCACATTGCCTGACTTGAACACTGTTGACTGGAAACGCGACGTCGTTTTCACTTGGAACGGTACGACTTCGGGAGTTCGCGTTCCAAACGCTGATTGGATTGATGCTGACCGTGAAGGCCTCGCAATTTGCGACGCAACTTCTGCTGCATTCGCCCAAGATCTGGATTTTGCAAAACTGGATGTTGTCACATTCTCTTGGCAAAAAGTTTTGGGTGGCGAAGGCGCACACGGTGTGATCATCCTTTCACCAAAAGCTGTTGAACGTCTTGAGACATTCACTCCGGATCGTCCTCTTCCCAAGATTTTCCGCCTAACTAAAGGTGGTAAGTTGATTGAGGGCATTTTCAAAGCAGCGACAATCAACACACCTTCTTTGATGGTGATTGAAGACGTTATCGACGCGATGGAATGGGCAAAATCTTTGGGCGAGAACTCACTTCGCCAACGTGCTGATGCCAACTTTGCAGCCCTCAACGACTGGGTGAACGCAACCAATTGGATCGCCAACTTGGCAGAGGTGCCTGAAACAAGTTCAAACACGTCAGTTTGTTTGAAGATTGTCGATGCAGACATTCAGGCTCTGGATGCAGATGGCCAAGCAGCTTTCGCAAAAGCGATTGCCACTCGTTTGGATAAAGAAGGCGTTGCCTTTGACATCGGTGCTTATCGCGACGCGCCTGCTGGATTGCGTATTTGGGCTGGCTCAACCGTTGAAGCTTCGGACCTTGAAGCGCTGACAGCTTGGCTAGATTATGCCTTTGCTGCTGAAAAAGCTGCGCTTTAGTCCAACGACATTATTTTAGCTGGCGGTAAGCCGCCAGCATTTCCCAAATTCAAATTGATGGAGGCTTTCATGCCTAAAGTTCTTGTATCTGACAAGTTGAGCGAAACAGCTGTACAAATTTTCCGTGACAACGGTGTAGACGTTGATTTCATGCCAGACCTTGGCAAAGACAAAGAAAAATTGCTTGAAGTTATTGGCGATTACGACGGTCTTGCAATCCGTTCAGCTACCAAAGTCACTGAAAAAATTATCGCCGCTGCGAAGAATCTCAAAGTTGTTGGCCGTGCTGGTATTGGCGTGGACAATGTGGACATTCCTAATGCGACTGCAAAAGGCATTATCGTGATGAATACGCCGTTTGGCAATTCAATCACAACTGCTGAGCACGCAATTTCATTGATGCTTTCTGTCGCGCGCCAAATCCCAACGGCTGACGCATCAACACGTGAAAGCAAATGGGAAAAGTCCCGCTTCATGGGTGTTGAAGTAACGGCCAAAACACTTGGAATCATCGGTTGCGGTAACATTGGCGCAATCGTTGCTGATCGCGCTCAAGGTTTGAAAATGAAAGTGATCGCTTTTGATCCATTTTTGACACCTGAACGTGCGCTTGATCTTGGTGTTGAGAAAGTTGAGCTTGATGACTTGTTGGCTCGCGCCGACTTCATTTCTCTACATACACCACTGACTGACAATACACGCGGCATCATTAGTGCTGAAGCAATCGACAAAATGAAAGACGGTGTACGCATCGTAAACTGCGCGCGCGGTGGTTTGGTTGATGAAGTTGCTTTGAAAGCAGCTTTGGAAAGCGGAAAAGTTGCAGGTGCAGCTCTTGATGTTTTCGAAGTAGAGCCTGCGAAAGAAAATCCAATCTTTGATGCGCCGAATATCATTTGTACGCCTCACCTTGGCGCCTCCACCAGCGAAGCTCAAGAGAACGTCGCTCTGCAAGTCGCCGAGCAAATGAGCGCCTATTTGATGAATGGTGCGATCACCAATGCATTGAATTTCCCTTCAATTTCAGCTGAAGAAGCACCGAAATTGACACCATTTGTGAAGCTTGCTGAAAACTTGGGTAGCTTTGCTGGCCAGCTTACTGAAACAGCAATCACAGGTGTGAAAATTGAGTTTGAAGGCCAAGTTGCTGACTTGAACACGAAACCTATGGTTTCAGCTTTGCTGACCGGTATTCTTAAGCCACTGCTTGGTGACGTGAATATGGTTTCTGCGCCAGTTTTGGCAAAAGACCGCGGCATGAACGTTGAGACAACCAACCGTGAGCAACAAGGCGCTTACGAGAACTACATTCGCGTCACAGTGATTACGGAACGTCAAGAACGCTCGGTCGCAGGTACAGTGTTTGCTGATGGCAAACCACGCTTGATCCAAGTTAAAGGCGTGAATATGGAAGCTGAAGTAACACCTTCAATGCTTTACATCACCAACGAAGATAAGCCTGGCTTTATTGGTCGTTTGGGAATGCTTTTGGGCAACGAAGGCGTCAACATTGCGAACTTCAATCTAGGTCGTGTTGAAGAGGGCGGTGATGCAATCGCTCTGATCAATATCGATGGCAAACTGAGCGATGAACAGCTAGAGCACATCAACGCTTTGGAAGGCGTGCAACAAGCTAAGCCGCTTTACTTCTAAGCAATAGAACAAAGTAGCGGGCTGCAGCCCGTTTTGTATGAAAGAGGCCGAACCCAAATGGGTGTCGGCCTCTTTTTTTTAGGTGTCCTAAAATTGTTCGATGACAATTTTCCCCTTGGCTTTGCCAGTTTCAATCAGCGCATGTGCTTTTTTGATGTTCTCAGCATTAATAGGGCTCAACACGGTATCAAGTGTCGTGCGAATGCGCCCAGCATCAATCTCGTTCGCAACGTAGTCTAACAAAATGTGTTGCTCGATCATGTCCGGTGTTTGAAACATGGAACGTGCAAACATAAATTCCCAATGCAATGTTGCTGCTTTGGGTTTCATGCCTTCCATTGGCATAGGAGAGTCAGTTCCATCAATAGTGACAATAGCGCCTTGTGGTTTGATTAGTTCAACAGCAGTTGCCCAATGGCTCATGTCATTGAAGATTGCGATGTGATCAACGAACTTAAAATCTAGCGCACGCACTTGCTCAACCATCGGTTCTCTGTGGTTGATCACGTGATCAGCACCGAGTTCCTTGACCCAAGAAATTGTTTCTGGTCTCGAAGCTGTTGCAATCACTTTGAGACCAGCAGCTTTCGCTAACTGAATGCCGATCGAACCTACACCACCGGCAGCACCAATGATCAAAATTGATTGGCCCGCGTCTACGCCATCCCGGTCGATCTTGAGACGATCAAAAAACGCTTCATAAGCCGTGATTGTAGTAAGCGGCAGCGCAGCAGCTTCGGCGAATGATAGGCTTTTTGGTTTAGAACCAACTATTCGCTCGTCGACGAGTTGGAATTCAGCATTTGAACCCGAGCGTGTGATGTCACCGGCGTAGTAAACTTCGTCTCCTGGTTGGAATAAAGTCACGTCGGCGCCAACTGCCTCCACAATGCCACTGGCATCATAGCCAAGAACACGAGGTGTTTCCTCTGCGCCTTCTTTTGGCGCGCGCACTTTTGTATCGACTGGGTTTACTGATATCGCTTTCACAGCGACAAGAATGTCTTGGCCCGCAGGTGTTGGCTTCGGCAGTTCAACATCCAAAAATGCATTTGGATCTTCAATCGGTAAGTAGTGAGTTAGTCCAACGGCTTTCATTGTGCGATCTCCTAAGATTGTCGGTTAGACAGTCTGTGTCATTTCAAAAAGAATAAACTCGGCAACGGCGCCTTCGGTGGCGGCCATGTATGCGGCTAAGTGAGGTGCGTTCATGTGTTGTTGCCACAGCTCACGTGTTTCCCAGTTTTCAAAAAACATAAAGTGGGCAGGGTCTTCATTGTCTTGGTGAAGATCGTATTGAATGCAGCCTTCTTCCGCCAGCGTTGGGACGATGAGCTTTTGCAGTTCTTGCTTTAGAACATCAATATGATCTGGGTTGGCGTGGATGTTGGCCACGATTGTGAGTTTTGACATGTAATGCTCCTGTTTCTTGTCGCTACAGTTAGTCGTTTGCATAATGCGGATAAAGTGGCATAAAGCGAATTCATAATCCGGAAATATCGCATAATGCTGACTGATAATCTTGTTCTGTTCTTGCAAATCGTAGAAAAAGGCAGTCTTTCCGCTGCAGGACGCGAGGTTGGACTGTCGCCAACAACAGTTTCTGAACGGCTGCTGGCTTTGGAAAAACACTTTGGCGTTGTTTTGTTGAATAGGACAACCCGCGCAATCAGTTTGACGGAAGAAGGACGCACTCTTGTCGATGGGGCTCAGAAAGTCCTGCTCGAGCTAGAAGAACTGGAGAGCAGTATTCGACTTGGTGCGCAAACTTTGGCTGGGCCAATCCGTGTTAGCGCACCCTCCGACGTAGGCAGGAATGCGATCTCAGAAGAGATAGACATTTTCCTAAAGGCACATCCTGCGATCACAATCGATTTGATGCTCTCCGACGGTTACATCGACTTTGTGGGCCAGGGCATAGATATTGCTATCCGCATGGGACACATTACCGACAGTTCGCTGCGTGTGCGTCGTCTTGGACTTGTGCGAAGAGTGCTTTGTGCATCACCGAAATATATTGCTAAGCATGGCGCTCCAAAGAAGCCGGTTGATCTCAAAAACCATAACTGTCTCGCAATGAAGTTTGGTGAAAACGTCGACAACGTTTGGCACTTTGGGTCTTCGACACTGAAGGAAATTGTTACGGTTAGCGGCGACCGTGTCGCAAATGATGGAGGCCTTGTTCGTCAATGGGGAATTGAGGGTATTGGCGTTGTGCTGAAATCAGAGATAGATGTGGCTTCCGACTTGGAAGCAGGGCGTTTGGTTGAGTTGCTGCCAAGTTACGCGACAGTGCCTGCGCCATTGCAAATGCTGTTTCCGCCAAGTCGCGCGCAACCTAAAAGGGTTCGTGCCCTTGCAGATCAATTTGCGAAAAGGTTTTTGCCAACTGCAGATCAATAGTGAGGTGGTCGTTCAACGATATCTGAGCCGCCGGCTGAAACTTCAAGCTCCTCGAGTTCTGACGTCAATTTTGAAATTCTGCGATTGAGTTTATCAAACTCGGTCCATTGGTTGGTGATTGCAGAGTTTAGATCTTCAATCGTCTGCTCTTGAAAAGCGACTTGGGATTCCAGTGTTTCAACGCGAGCAGTTAGTTTTTGAATGTCAGTCATTGGAATTGTTCTTTGTTTTTTGTCGGGCCGCATATTCGGCCAAAGTGATGCCGGCAACGATAAACACTGCGGCGATCAAATGATAGTTTTGTAACTGCTCTGATAAAATCAGTACGGACAAGATCGCACCAAACAGCGGTAAGGCGTTGATAAACAAACTTGCCCTGTTGGCACCTATCAATTCAACACCGCGTGCATAAAACAGTTGCGAAATTATCGAAGGAAAGAGACCTGTATAAATAACCAACAACCAGCCCGTTTGTGTAACGGTCGCATAGTTTCCGATCATTGTCGGCAGACCGCCGCTAAACAGTTCAAACAACAGTGCTGAAAGAGTAGCGAAAAAGAATGTTGTCGCTAGAAAACTCATCCAGTGGATATTCGGGCGGTAACGTAGAAGAACAGAATAGGCAGCGTAAATAACGCAAGCAATTAGGATCAGCCCATCACCAACGTTGACGTCTAAAGTGATTAGCCGCAATGGCGAACCTGCTGTTGCAACAAAGATCACACCAAAGATGGTGGAGACTACGCCAACAATTTGAAGCCATTTGGTTTTAACACCATAAAAGATGAAATTCGCCAACATGACCATCATGGGTATGGAAGCTTGCTCGATCGCGCCATTAACGGCAGTAGTGTATTGGGCGCCCAAATAAAGGAAGAGATTGAAACCCGCAAATCCTATGCCGCCAGCAAAAGCCAAAAACAACAGCTTTTCTTTGATGCTGGGCCAGTCATTTTTGAAATGAGGGAGTGCAAAAGGCAAAATTACAAGGAAACCCAAAAAGAAACGTGCAGCCACCAGATTGGTCGGCGCAATGTTGCCGACGGCCATTTTCCCAGCCACCATATTTCCGCCCCAAAACAGAGATGTAAGGATTAGAAGAAGGTATGGCTGATTAAATAGTTGATTTGGTGCTTTTTTAGCCGATTTTGGGCCTGTTTGTGGTTTTGTCATTGGATCACTTTTGCTATACCAGCGACGCTTAACAGGTTTCGATGGTGCGAGAAACACAAATCAAGGCTCGCACGGTCATCATATCGGACAATTCGCTGGGGCAACGTACGGCAAACGTCGTGCGAATATTGGCGAAATAGTTCGATCTTACGGAGAACATTTTACATGGCGAATGTGGTTGTTGTCGGCTCACAATGGGGCGATGAAGGTAAAGGTAAGATTGTTGACTGGCTCAGTGAACGCGCGGACGTTGTCGTGCGCTTCCAAGGTGGTCACAACGCTGGCCACACATTGGTAGTCGACGGTGTAACCTACAAGACAGCATTGTTGCCATCTGGCGTTGTGCGTCCTGGTAAGTTCTCTGTCATTGGAAATGGCGTTGTTGTTGATCCCCATCACTTTGTTGAAGAGCTGGCGTTGCTGCGCGGTCAAGGTGTTGAGATTTCACCTGAGAACTTGATGATCGCTGACAATGCATGCTTGATCCTGTCTCTGCACCGTGAACTTGATAGTTTCCGTGAGAATTCAAATACTGGTTTGAAAATAGGCACAACGAAACGCGGCATGGGCCCAGCTTATGAAGATAAAGTAGGCCGTCGTGCAATTCGCGTTGGTGATTTAACTGATCCTGAAAGCTTGATGCCAAAGATTGAACGCAACTTGCGTCACCACAATGCCTTGCGCCGTGGTTTAGGCATTGAAGAAGTCAAAGCCCAAACCATCTATGACGAATTGATGGAAGTTGCTGGTGAAGTGTTGCCATTTGCTGGCCGAGTTTGGCAAAAGCTAAATGATATGCGCCGCGATGGAAAACGCATTCTGTTTGAGGGTGCGCAAGGTGCATTGCTTGATATCGAGCACGGTACTTATCCATTTGTAACCTCTTCAAACACAATTGGCGGGCAAGCGGCCAATGGTTCTGGTCTTGGTCCAAGTGCATTGGATTATGTATTAGGCATTACCAAAGCTTACACGACCCGTGTAGGCGAGGGGCCTTTCCCAACCGAGCAATTGAACGAAGTTGGCGAATACCTTGGTGTGACCGGTCACGAATGGGGTGTTAACACGGGACGTAAGCGTCGTTGTGGTTGGTTTGATGCAGTATTGGTGAAACAAACTGCTCTGGTGTCTGGAATCAATGGAATCGCTTTGACAAAGCTAGATGTGCTTGATGGCATGGAAGAAATCAAAGTTTGTATCGCGTATGAGCTAAATGGCGAACGCATTGATTACTTGCCTTCAACCATGAAAGAGCAAGCTGCAGTGACGCCAATTTATGAAACCCTTGAAGGTTGGAAAGGCACGACTGCTGGGGCTAGAAGCTGGGCGGAGTTGCCTGCTGAAGCCATTAAATATGTACGTCGAGTTGAGGAACTTATTGGAACGCCAGTTTCAGTTCTGTCCACATCTCCGGAACGTTTAGACAGCATTTTAGTGCATGACCCTTTTCAAGACTAAATTTTTGTCGTTACATGTGTAACGGGGAGCGAGTTTGAGTAGCTGATGGCCGATTATAAAGAGCTTTTGCGCAAGGCAATTGATGCCTTGCCCGAAAACAATGGTACATCCCGCAGAGCGGTATATGAAAAGGCGCGCAATGCCCTTTTCGCGCAGTTGCGGGCTATTGAACCTTCGTTGCCTCCAAAAGAAATCACCCATCACCGCCTAGCGTTGGAAGATTGCATTCGACAAGTCGAGCAAGAAGCCACTGAAGTTCTGCTCCGCGGAATGCGTGGCGAAACTGATCCTGAGGAAGAAAAACAAGAATCAGTTGTGCAAACAGCGCCTGCTGAGATTGCTCCAGAGCCAGAGCCAGAGCCAGAGCCAGAGCCAGAGCCAGAGCCAGAGCCAGAGCCAGAGCCAGAGCCAGAGCCAGAGCCAGAGCCAGAGCCAGAGCCAGAGCCAGAGCCAGAGCCAGAGCCAGAAGTTGTTGCTGCACCGG
>Ga0315336_1001438_pt1 | contig 46303 bp, 41 predicted proteins | sample ASW5metaG_FD_204512 | JGI IMG/M metagenome (GOLD analysis project Ga0315336, IMG submission 204512) | Ammonia-oxidizing marine archaeal communities from Monterey Bay, California, United States - ASW #5 | ecosystem: Environmental > Aquatic > Marine > Intertidal zone | place: USA: California... | reverse complement strand
GGTTTGCGGCGGTTCCTACGCCGGTCTGCCGTCTGACACCAACGCCCTGGGCGAAGCCTGGGAAGGTGGCGTCAACTATGTCGGTAACTTCGGCGACGTCGGTATTCGCGCTTCGGGCAGTTACGGTGTGGCCGAAGACGAAATCGGTGGCGCAGCCCGTGAAGATCCGACCGAATGGTCGGTTGGTGGCCAGGTCTCGTTCGCTGGCTTCACCGTCGGTGGTGCTTATACCGACCGCGAAGCCAACGGCGGCGCCGCCGGGGCGGACCAAACCCAATACAATGTTGGTGTCCGGTTCGCTACGGGTCCATGGGGCGTCGGCGTTCAGTACTCGCATGCCGAAGCGACCAGCGCAGCGCAGAGCGGCGACGACGAGCTCGATGGCTTCGAAGTCGGCGGCTCTTATGCCCTCGGGCCGGGAGTCGTGCTGTCAGCCGGTATTCAGTATGTCGAAGTTGAAGACGAAGCCGGCTTAGCCGCTAACGAAAACAAAGCGACGATCGGCTTTATCGGTACGCACGTCGCGTTCTGATCGGTTTACCAACCGTATCAACAGAAGAGGCGGACTTCGGTCCGCCTCTTTTTTTGCCGTGGTATAAAGTGACATGGCAAATCTGAAGCGGCAATTCAACCAAGCCCGGCAATTGCACCAACAAGGCCGCTTGGCCGATGCCGAGCGTCTCTACAGAAAAATTCATCGCCAGGTGCCGCGCAACGCCGAGGTTCTTTCGGCCTTGGGCACAGTCCTTTTGCATCAGAACGCGCCAGAGGCGGCGCTTGAGCCGTTGTCCAAGGCGGCAAAATTGCGGCCCAAGGATGCCGGCGCCCAGGCCGCGCTTGGCCATGTGCATCTGTTGCGCCAGCGGTTCGACGAGGCGCGCCACGCCTTTGAATTGTCTTTAGCGCTTGATGCAACGGATGGCGATTCATGGTTTGCCTTGGGTTTCGCATTGGCACAGTCCGGTCAAACGCATCAGGCCGAATCCGCGTACCGGCGCGCCTTGGCAATCAATCCGGCCTCCCTCGATGCCCTAAATAACCTTGCCGGCGTATTGCAAACCCAGGGCCGGGCGAAAGAAGCCGCGATTCTGTATCGCGAGGCGCTAAAACTAGCGCCCGATCTGATCGAGATCCGCGCCAATTTGGCGCAGGTTCTTGAGATGACCAATACGCTCGACGAATCCAACGCCGAAGCCCGACGGGTCCTGTCGGAACAGCCGGGGCATTCGGGCATGCAATTGCTGATCGCGCAACTGGCTTTTCGAGCCGGTAATTATGATACCGCGCTGCGAGCGGCGACGACGCTGGCGGAAAACGGCGCGCCGGCGACGTTGACTGCCGAAGCGTGGCACCTGATCGGTCAAGCGCGCGACCGCCTAGAGCAGTACGACCAGGCGTTTACCGCCTTCACCAACGGCAACGACCTCATGGCCCGGACGGCCACATTGGTTGATGCGACGCGTTATCACCGCTATGTCGCCACGCACCACGCGCGCGGCGCACCTCAAACGGCGGTGCCGCCGTTACGGGATACCGGCCGCCGCATAGCATTCTTCGTTGGCTTTCCACGGTCGGGCACCACATTGATGGAAGACATTCTCGGTGCCCATCCGGCGGTCGTGACGACCGGCGAACACAGCCCCCTGGAAGCGGCGCGTGCGGCACTCCATGCGCATGCGCCGGCCCTTCATTTTCCCGCCGATTTGAACAGCGCTCCTGCCGAAGTACTGGAAGCTGCCGTCGACGCATACTGGGACGCGGCGAAGGCTGAGTTCGGCGTCACTGCGGATGGCCCTTTGTTCTTGGACAAGCTGCCGTTAAATATCGTCGAGACCGGCTTGATAGCGCGGCTGTTTCCGACCGCACCGATCCTAGTGGCGTTGCGCGACCCGCGGGATGTTTGCTTGAGCTGTTTTACACAACACTTCAGTCTGAACGATGCTATGGCGAACTTCCTGACCCTGGACGATACGGCGTCGCTGTATGCCGCGGTCATGGCGTTGTGGTGTGATGCGCGCCAGGGGCTTGCCAATCCCTGGCTCGAATATCGCTACGAAGATTTGGTTGCAGACCCGGACACAGTGCTGCGGTCGGTTTTTGCATTCTTGGGCCTGACGTGGGATGCCGATCTTCTCGAACGTCGATTGGCGCCAGCCGAGCGCTACGTCGCCACACCGAGTCGCGACGCCGTGGCCCGGCCGATATCGACCGGTGCGGTCGGCCGCTGGCGCCATTATCGGTCGCGTCTTGCCAGTGCAGAAATGGCGTTGATGCCGTACATCAAGGCGTTCGGTTACCCGTTGGATTAGCCGTCCCGGCGTGGCCGCGGACAATATTTCTGTTCATCAAAAATCTGTGTTCTGCTATTCTCCCACGGCTTCGTATTGACGGGGGTCAACGAACACGGGGGTTGGGCATGTATGCGTCGTTGATTGTCGTCGACGATTTCTATCCGGATCCAATGGCAGTTCGGCAGATGGCATTGGACATGGACTATGACGAGCAAAAGCCACCGATCATTTTTCCCGGCCGGAATTCGGCGCGCAAAGTGATTCCCGAAGGTGTCGATCCGGTCGTGTCGTCGATTGTCGGTGAGCCGGTTTCGGCCAACCTGGAGGCGCCGCACGGCAATTTCCGAATCGCGGTTGCCGATGACGACAACCATATGACGTACCGCCGGCACGTCGATATGAACTCATACTGGTCGGGCATCCTCAGTCTGTCTTTGCCCGGCGACGACCAGGAAGGCACCAAGATATTCTCCCACAAGGAACTTGGCGACTGGGTTCCGACGGACGACAGGGCGCGGGAGCTTGGATTTGCCGATGTGGCAGAAGCGGTCGTTCACTATGTCGACCGTGACACCATGGACGACAGCAAATGGGATTTACTGATGACCGTGCCGATGCGCTTCAATCGGTTGATCCTCATGCGCTCGCAAGTTTGGCATGAGCCGGGCCGCTCGTTCGGCGACTGCCTCGACAACGGCCGCCTTGTGCATCTCATGTTTTTCTTGCCCGCTAGGCCGCCGCAATAACGGTGGTGACCAGCTTCTGCCCTACACGTCTTGCCTCGAAGGTGCGTCTCCGCTAACAGCATGGCGACGACCTCGTGATCCGTTTCATTGATTGGGTTACGCCGATGGGCGCTATTATTTGGCTCGCCTCTTATCCGAAGTCCGGCAACACGTGGCTCCGGGCGTTCCTACACAACTTGCTGCGCAACCCGAGCCAGCCGACGGATATCAATCAACTGGACCGCTTTGCCTTGGGCGATTCGCAGAAAATGTGGTACGCCGAAGTCGCGGATCGGCCGCTGGAAGACATGGCTTTGGCCGATATCGTGGCGCTGACGCCAGCGGTGCACCAGCGCATGACGCAGGCTTTTCCCGATTCGATATTCGTGAAAACCCATAACTTCCTCGGTGAAATTTTCGGCCAGCAACTGATCAGCATGTCGTATTCGGCTGGAGCGATTTATGTGATCCGTAATCCGCTTGACGTTTCGGTATCGCTGGCCCACCACTTCGGCTGCACGATCGATGAAGCGATTGACATGCTCAATGACCCGAACTGCTCGACACCGGAGGACGACGTCAACGTGCCGCAGTTCTACGGCGACTGGTCGCACCACGTGCGCAGCTGGACGGGACAGGAAAATGACCAGCTGCTGGTACTCCGCTATGAAGACATGACAGACAAAACAAACAAGACCTTTGCCAGCGTGGCAAAATTCATTGGTGTCGATCCACCCCGACAACGACTGCAGAAGGCGATAAAATATTCGTCGTTTAAAGTGTTGCAGGGCCAGGAAAAAAGACACGGCTTTAAGGAAAAACCGGTCAATGCCGAACGTTTCTTTCGTCAGGGCGGGACCGATCAATGGCGGCAAGCGTTAAGTGCTGCGCAAATCGAACGGATCACGGACCATCACCACGAACAGATGGTGCGATTCGGCTACATGCCTTAGAGGCGAGATTGAAAATCAGCAGCCACGAAGTCGGCGAGTTCATCGGCTCGGCGCGCCATTTCGGCGATGCAGGGCACCGGATCGGCGGCCAGTTTTTCCACGACCGATGTGTCCCTGGCCGTCGGAATGTCCGGCAGATCGTCAAGCGTGACTTGAAGCGAACCCATGCAGCCGACGCGGCCGTCCGCGGTGCGGCGCAATTTGGCCAGGCCGCAAGGGCTTTCACACCAATCTCCGCGATAGGGAACGGTCCAATTGACCAGGTTGGTGAAGCGGCCTTGCAGCACGTCGCCGGGGGCGGAGCTGTAGATCGCAACCCCGGGCGTGCCGAACAGTTTTGCCATATGCGCTGGCCCGGAATCGGCGAACACGCCGTAATCCAAGGTGCGGATTTGGTTCAATAGGTCGCCGATGGAATCGAAGGCGTCGATTAGTCGGACACCGTCAGGCAGGCCACCCTCAAGCGCCCGGCGATAGACCTGGCCTTGGCGCTGGAAGCGATTGAGGCACAGCACCACGGAACCCTTGGAAGACAGGCGTGCAACAAGACGGCGGGCGGTTTCGACGGGCAGCGTCCTGAGCGGCGACGACGCCAGCGGCAAAATTCCAATGGTCGGCGTCGCACCATTGCTCATCGGCCGGCCGCCGCTTGCGTAGGTCTCCGTCGGCGACAGGCCAAACGCGCGATTGAGCTCGGCTTCCATATCGACCGGCCAAAGATCAATGTTGCGCCGGCTTTCCAGCTGACCGAGATCGATCACCATGTCCCATTTCTTCAATTCCCGCCGGGCGATCCAAATGGTGTAGACGCGGGCAAGATCTGACGTCAGGTAGATGTCGGCCGCCGAGCGGGCGCAAAACACGCCGACGGATCGGGGCCGGCGCTGCTCGGCAAAGGCCTGCAGAAACAACAGGGTCGCGACATTGTTGCCAAGCGCTTGCGAGGGCAACAGAAACAACACCCGTCGGCCGGTGACCTTGGCATCCGCCCAGCCTGTCGGCGGCAGACATTTCAAGCTAGCCGCGGTTTTGGTGATTCGGAATTGCTGAGGGTTCGGGTTTAGCGCCTGATCGACAAATTGCTGCGAGGTCGTGTAGAAGCGATCGCCGGCCTGCCCGGTCTGGGCGGCGGCGGCGCTGGCATTGTGCTGATTGAAGCGAAAATCCGCCGCCGCAGTGAACTCCAGCATCGGTGTCGTCGTCCGCACGCCTTGTTGTCGGCTCATGCGAGCCCCGGCTTAACGGCGCGCAGCACAATGGTCGTTTCGACAATCACGTTGTTATGCATGCGCATGGCCTGATTGAGCTCGGCGGCGGTAATTTCCTGGCGCTGAAACTGCCCGTGCCAGGGTTCGTCCGGCGTCATATTGACCGAAACCAACTCGAAATCGACATCGATTTGCAGCGCCAGCGGGGTATTGGCGGCACCGGTTTCGAGCCACTCCCGGTTGCGTGCCTTGGAAAACATCTCCAGGCCCTGCGGCGTCACTGGCCGGACATGGGTCGGATCGTTCAGGAACTGATCGTGGCGCGGGTGGGGAACGATGATGGTTACTTCGGCGTCACCGCGGCAAACCCGCCACAACTCCTTGATGATGGCCAGGTAAACGTCGGGCTCGCGGCCCAGATGTTCCAACACGTGCCGCAACAACACCGCGTCGACGCTGTCGTTCGGCCAAGGCCAAGGCGTGGCCTCCAGATCAACCACCTGGTCGGGGCCGCATTCCGCGAATTTGTCGACGTTGTGGTGGCCATCAAGCTTTTGATAGCCGCATCCCAGGTTCAATTTCATCGATCAGTGCCGTTTTGTGTGACGATGCGGTCGCATACTAGAGCAAGTTTCGACCATGCGGGACCGTTTGATCGCAATTTGCTCTAGGCGTCGCGGCATTAATCGCAAAGGGATTCTACCCCTTGATCGGCGGCCGCCAGCGCCGATATGCCGGCCAGGCCGGCGGCGCCGCTGTCCTTCAGGCGCCGGCTGCTGGCGGCGTTGATACCGCCCAAGGCATAGATCGGGATCGTGCTATGACGAACCAGAGCGGCGAACCGATGGGGCCCAAGTGTCGGTTGGCCCGGGTGACTGGCGGTCGGGAAGACCGGCGACAAAATCGCCGCATCGGCGCCGCAGCGCGCTGCCGCCGTCACCGCGGCCGCATCGTGCGCCGCCGCGGTGATGAGCCAACCGCGCCGGCTACGGCGCCAACGGCCAGTGCGACGTACTTGGTGCTGAGGCAGATGCAGGCCCGCGGCGCCAACCCGGTTGGCGAGGCCGGCATCGCCGGCGACGATCAGCAAAAGGCGGCGGCTTCGGCATTGCTCGGCCAGCCGGCCGGCACGGGCCGCGCGATCGGCTGCATCGTAGTCGCGAAACAGAACCGCGGCGCCGCGCGGCAGCCGGTCCAAGGCCGCTTCGAGGTCGACCAGGCGATGCCGGTCGGTCATCAGAATGAGGGCCGGCAAGCGTCGGGCGCCGACAGTTAAATTGAGGGTGCGTGCCTGGTTTGCTATTGTTGTCGTCACGGTGCCTGTCAACCAATATGATGGTCAGAAAATGGCTGAAACCCTGGGAGCCGATTCGGCTACCATAATCGATGTCGCCGCCAATTTGGCGGTGATCAAACAAGAAATTGCCGAAACCGCGCGCGCTGCCGGGCGACCGCCGGAAGATGTCGTGCTCCTGGCCGTCAGCAAGATCCATGGCAGCGACAGAATCCGCGCGGCACTGGAAGCTGGCCACCGACTGTTTGGCGAGAACCGCGTGCAGGAGGCGCAGAGCAAATGGCCGGAATTGAAAGCGGCTTATCCGGATGTCTTGCTTCACCTGATCGGTCATTTGCAAACCAACAAAGCAGAAGATGCGGTTCAATTGTTTGACGTGATCGAGACCGTCGACCGCCCAAAGCTGGCGCGCGCTCTTGCCAAGGCGATGGCGAAATGCGGCCGCCGACCCAACCTGCTCATCCAAGTGAATACCGGCGAGGAACCGCAGAAAGGCGGCGTCGCCCCCGCGGATACCGATGCTTTTGTTACTTTGTGCCGGGACGAGTTGGCACTGCCGGTCGTCGGCCTGATGTGCTTGCCGCCGCTCGAGGAAGAACCGGCACCGCATTTTGCCTTGCTGCGGAAAATTGCCGATCGAAATGGTCTGTCCGTGGTGAGCATGGGCATGAGCGCGGACTATCCGATCGCCATTGAGTTCGGTGCGACGGTGGTTCGGGTCGGCACCGCGGTGTTTGGCGCACGGCCAAAATAAACCCGCAGAAGAGCCGCACGTGACACCGAAGCCAACCAACCCTGAGATTTTCCAGAAGCTCAATCAAGCGGCTCTTTGCCTTCAACGCGACCATGTGCCGAAGGCCGAACGCCTGCTGCGAGACGTGTTGGCGATTGCCCCCGGCCAGCCGGATGCCCTGCATTTGATGGGCACACTGGCGCTAAGTCGGGGGCAGTTGGACGAGGCCGTGCGGCTGTTCGACCGTTCAGCCGATGCCGGCTGCAGCGATCCGGGTCTGTTTGCCCGTCTCGGCGTGGCGCGGCGCGCTCAAGGTCAGGTCGAGGTGGCAGAGGCGGCCTTCGCGCGCGCCGCCGAACTGGCACAGCATCTAACCGGGCCGGCGCTCGTCCAATTCGCGCAAATGCTTATGTCGAGCGGCCGAGCCGCGGAGGCGGCAGCGTTGTTTCGGACGTCGCTGACACGCTCGCCGACGGATCCTGCCGGCCATGAGGGCCTTGCCGCGGCGCTGGAAGAATTGGGTGACATGGAAGGCGCGATCGATGTCTACCGACGCGCACTCGCGCTGGCGCCCGGCATCATGGCGTTCCATTTCAATCTGGCAAATTGCCTGAAAGCCGTGGGGCAACCCCAAGAATCCGTCGACCATTATGAGAAAGCACTGACCCTCAAGCCGGATTTTGCGGAGGCGGCCCACAATCTCGGCGAGGCCCTGCGCGCTTCCGGACGGCTCGAAGACGCCATCGCCGCCTATCGGCGGGCTCTCGACATACGGCCTGATTTGGTCCAGAGCCACAACAGCCTGGCGCTCATGCTTAAGGAGTCGGGCCAGTTGGAGGAGGCCATCGAGGCCTGTGAAAAGGCCATCGCCATCAACCCGAAATACGCCGAAGCCCATAGCAATCTCGGCAATATCCATCAGCTGGCCCGGCGCCATGACCAAGCGATCCCGGCCTATCGGCGGGCGATCGAATTGCGGCCGGAGTTTACGGTAATTCGGGCAAACCTAGCAGAAGCCTGCCGCGCGCTGGGCCGGTTGGACGAGGCCGAGGCGTTGCTCACCGAGGCGTTGGGCCGCGACCCTGCGATGTTACGCGCTTATGTCGACTTGGGCATTGTCTTGCTGCAGAAGGGTGCGCGCGAAGCGGCGCTAGAAAGCTGCGATGCCTGCCTGGCGCGGGCACCGGGCAATACCGCGGCCCTGGCGTTGAAGGTTACCGTTCTCGAAGAACTCGGTGACCGGCCGTTGGCGCGCGGACTGGCCGATCTGAACCGCTTTATCGATATCTCCCGGGTCGCCGTGCCGGCCGGGTATCCGGATATTCAGGCATTCAACACTGCCCTTTGCGCCCACGTGACGGCGCATCCGAGCCTGGTGCATGCACCGAGCAGCCACACGACCCGCGGCGGCAAACAGAGCGGTGAGCTCATCGGTGAACCGAAAGGGCCGGTCGCCCATCTGGAGGCGGCCATCCAAACTGCCGCCGCACGGTATGTCGCGGCGTTGCCTGACGCTGGGAGCCACCCGTTCATCGACAATCGGCCAAAGTCCTGGCGCCTGACGCTGTGGACGACGATTTTGGAGCGCCAGGGCCATCAGATTTCCCACATCCACCCGGGCGGCTGGCTGAGCGGCGTCTATTACGCCAAGATTCCCGACTCAATCGCCGGCCATAGCGACTGCGAAGGCTGGATTGAATTCGGCCGGTCGGGTCTGGATTACGCCACCAAAATTGAGCCGGAAACACGGATGATCGAGCCCAGCGAGGGGCGCATGGTCTTGTTTCCGTCCTATTTTTATCACCGCACGGTGCCGTTCGAGTCCGACGAGCGGCGGATTTCCTTCGCGTTCGACCTGATGCCGGCTTGATTCGTCCGCGCTTGTGTCAATCCAGTTCGATCGCGATCGCGGTTTCAGGGCCAATCCGGCCAAGCAGCCACACCAAGTCACGGCGATCAAGCGCCACGCAACCCTCGGTCGGTCCGTAGGTCGGGCTCGCGATATGCAGGAACACCGCACTGCCGTCGCCCAACCTCGGCGGCGCGTCGTTATGGCCGATGACGACGACCAGGTCATAGAGGGTATCGGTCCGCCACAGCCGTTCATGGCGACCGGCGAACGGCCGGCGGACCGGCCGATTGTATCGGCCATGCCCCGGATCGTCGCACCACCCGGCGTCCGGCGCGAGCGCCATGGTCGGTAGACGGGTCCGCGGCGCGGATAGCCGGTCGGCGCGAAAATAGGCCCACCGCAAAGCGAACGTTCCAGCCGGTGTAGCGCCATCGCCCTCGCATTTGGCCCGTCGGATGCCGCTACGGCCGAGGGCGCAGCGGAGCGTCCGTCCTTGATAGAAAAGACGGCCCTCGGGTCGGACGGTGATCGTTGGCGCAATCATTGACGTGATCGTTTGTCTTGCCGAAATAAGCCTTACGGTCCGCCCCAACCCTCGTTACCGGCGGAGACGGCGCCGCGTTCCAAGGCGGAATACCAGGTGCCGGGCAGACTGGCAAATGATCTCGATGGTGCGCTTTGACCGCTTGCCGCGCCGGCGCCGCCGCGAATATCCTGTTGCGCCAGGTTAGGAGATCGTGGGTCGTCGTCGCGGAACAACGCTATAGCGTGGCCGCCGACGTCCTGGCCGGTGGTTTCTTCGGCCGTTACGTTCAACGCCGCCGCAACCAAGCCAATGACGCCGCCATAAATACTGCCGCCGACCATGCGGGCGGCCGGGGCGATGACATCACCGGTTATCGCCCGGTAGATACCGCCGATCAACGGAATGTGGTGCAGCGGATTGATGATATCCAAGACATCGCCGAAGGACGGCGCATCGGGCGCAGCCTCATGGCTCGCCGCCGGCGCCGCCTGGGCGTCGGGATCGACCGGTGAGGGGGTCCAATCGGTTGTCAGTTCGGGGGCCGGCATGGCTGATCATCAAGCAATGTTCAGGCCATTGGAGATCTGTTTATTTTCAAAGGGTTGACCGTACAGGACTGGCCTTGCCCGGAAAATTCTGCCGCATCGGCGGCGGAAAGCGCCGCCTCAGAGGTGGTGGCCGCTCCGGCGTTTCTTGGTATCCAGATAATGGGCGTTGTGGGGGTTTGACGGAAAGGCGTGGGCGACCCGCTCGACCACCTCGATGCCGAACCGGGTCAAGCCGCTCATCTTGGCCGGATTGTTGGTCATCAGGCGGACGGCGCCGACATTCAATTGCCGTAACATTTCCGCGGCCGGTGCGAACAGGCGCTCGTCGTCTTCGAAACCGAGCCTTTCGTTCGCCTCAATGGTATCAAATCCTTCATCTTGCAGCTTGTAGGCGCGCATTTTATTGGCCAGCCCGATGCCCCGGCCTTCCTGAGAGAGGTACAACAAGACGCCGCCCCCCTGGGCAGCGATTTCCTTCATGGCGCCGCGCAGCTGATCGCCACAGTCGCATTTCAGCGAGGCCAGCAGGTCGCCGGTGAAGCACTCGGAATGAAGCCGGGTCAACACCGGCTGGTGACGGTCTGGATCGCCGATGATGACGGCGTAATGCTCGACGCCACCGTCCGCTGGCCGATAGACCTCCAATCGGGCTTTCTCGGAATCGGCCAATGGAACGTTGGCACCGGCGACCCTAGTCAGTTGCGCGGCCGCGGCCTGTGAATAATTTGCGATGTCGGTATCGCTGACCGTTAGCAAGTCGGCGCGCGACGCCCAGCCAGCGGCGGTCTTTCTGTCCAAGTCAATGAGAACAACCGCCGGCAGCAATTTTGCCGCCTTGCATAGGTCGATACCGGCGCTGGCATGGGTCGGCGGCGCGCCTTTGATCTGTTCGAACGGCCCGCGCATCGGTTGGTCGAGGTCATGGGTCGGATCGACGATCGCCCGAATCATTTCGGCATCGAAACGATCGGGTATGGGAACAAGTTGGGTGTCGTGGCCGCTTGGCAGAATGTGAAGGATGTTGGCCCGGCGCGCGGTCAAGGCGAGCGTTGGTTTGGCCGATGCCGCATCGGCACATTCCGCGATCCAGCCGTCGGTTACCAATTCGGCCGCCAAGACGGCGCCGGCGTCCGTCGCCGCCTCGATCACGACCGGCAAGCCGCGGCGTAATTCGCCAATGGCACGGTCGACGCGCCGGAGCGCGCGCCTTTGTGCCATAGCGGCCTGTTTTTGGGTCATATCGCCGGTCTTTGCAGCCTGCTTGCGGGACTCTCGGTGACCGGCTTACTATCACATGTCGGTGATTGCAATGCCTCGGCCAACACTAGATCTTGAACCGGCATGATTGGCGACAAATGTCGACGTAAGCAACCGGCGCGGTTTTAACGCGTGTCAGGGAAGAACTAAGCATGGGGTTTCGCCGATGAGTACGGGTAAACGGATATTGTTGGTCGATGATGATTCGGCTCTGCGGGAATCCCTGGCCGAACAGTTGGAGCTGCACGAGGAATTTCGCACAACACAGGTCGCCAACGCTAACGACGCACTGGCGGCGGCGAAATCCGATCATTTCGATCTCGCTCTCTTGGATGTCGGCTTGCCGGACATGGATGGCCGCGAGGTTTGCAAATTGTTGCGCCGTGGCGGCTTCAAATCACCGATTCTGATGCTAACCGGTTCAGATTCCGATGCCGACACCATTCTAGGTTTGGAATCAGGCGCCAATGACTATGTCACCAAGCCGTTTCGGTTGGGTGTGCTGCTGGCGCGGATTCGGGCGCAGCTTCGACAGCATGAACAAAGCGAAGACGCCGTATTTACCATCGGCCCTTACACCTTCAGGCCGGCGGCGAAAATCATGGTGCATGGCGAAAATGGCCAAAAAGTACGCTTGACAGAGAAAGAAACGGCGATTCTGAAATATCTTTACCGGGCCAACGACCGGGTGGTTGGGCGCGATGTCCTGCTCAACGAGGTCTGGGGCTACAATGCCGGCGTAACCACACATACCTTGGAAACCCATATTTATCGCCTGCGGCAGAAGGTCGAACCGGATCCGTCGAACGCCATCATTTTGGTTACCGAGGCCGGCGGCTATCGCCTGGTGCCTTAATTGGGATGCCGCCGTCGTCGGTCAGGTGTGTGACATTTATCACGTTCCAGTCGGATTTGCCCGGGCAGGAACCGGTTTTTCGTTTCGCGCCAAGCAATTACGCGATATAGAATCTTTGAACGGTGGGCGAAACCGACCGAAATAGGAGTAGCGGTGGCGCCAAATGACTTCTACGTACGGTTTTGGGGCGTACGCGGCAGTATCGCTTGCTGCGCGCCCGAAACCTCCAAGTATGGCGGAAACACCTCATCCCTGGAGATACGGTGTGGTGACCGGCTGCTTATGTTCGACGCCGGATCCGGTATCCGCTACCTCGGCGCCAGCCTGAAAAATTCACCGCCGTTGGATGGCGATCTGTTTTTCACCCACACCCATTTTGACCATATTTGCGGACTGCCGTTTTTCGGCCCGTTTTTTCAAGACGACCATCATTTTAGGATTTGGGCCGGCCATTTACTGCCGAACTCGTCGATCCATCAGATTCTGAAGGACATGATGGCGGCGCCGTTGTTTCCGGTGCCGCCGGAAATCTTCAACGCGAATTTAGATTTCAAGGATTTCAGCTCGGGCGATCGCTTGGATCTTGGCGACGGCATCGTTATGCGGACGGCGACGCTCAATCACCCCGACGGCGCCACCGGATACCGCGTCGAATACCAAGGCAACTCGATTTGCTACATTACCGATACAGAACATGTCGACACCGGTCCGGATCAAAACATCCTCGATCTCATTAGAGATGCGGACATCGTCATCTATGACAGCACTTACACCGATGACGAATTTCCCCAGTTCGTCGGCTATGGCCATTCGACATGGCAAGAAGGTGTGCGGCTCTGTCGGCAGGCCAATGTAAAGACCTTTGTCGTGTTCCATCATGATCCCGATCACAACGATACGTTCATGGATCGCGTCGCGGTTGAGGTCGATGCCGAGCTTCCCGGTGCCGTGGTTGCGCGCGAAGGCATGATCCTACGGCCCTAGATGAGATCCAATTTGAGGCGACTCGCTTTCGGTCTGTCGACGCTGGTCGGCTGGCGCCAAAAAGGATGGTTCATTCCTTATCGGTATGCGGCGGCGTTGAGCGATGCCGACCGACGTGCCGGATATCCGGCGTTGCGCCGATTGTTCATGGAATCGGAAAGCAGCTTCGCTGCTTTGCTTGATCAAATTGACGGCTTCGCCGAGGATTTGCAGGCCATCGGCGGCGCGCCGCCGCCGGCGCCACGGTTCGATCAGGATTGGTTTCCACGGCTTGATGCGATGGCGGCCTACGCCATAGTTCGGAGCCGCAAACCGACGCGCGTCGTTGAAGTCGGTTCCGGCCATTCGACCCGGTTTCTGACACGCGCCGTCGCCGACGGCGGCCTCGATACGGAAATCGTCGCGATCGACCCGGCGCCGCGCGCGCCAATTGCCGGGCTGCCGATCAGCATCCAGCGCGCGGCGCTGCAAGACGCCGACCGCGGCCCATTCACGGCGCTTGAGGCCGGCGATGTGCTGTTTGTTGATTCCAGCCATATCCTGATGCCAGGCAGCGACGTCGACATCCTGTTCAACGCGATTTTACCCGAACTGCCGAGCGGCGTTTTGGTGCATATTCATGATGTTTTCTTGCCGGACCATTACCCGTTGTTGTGGGATTGGCGGGCCTATAACGAACAACAGGCGGTGGCGGTAATGATCGCAGGCGGCGGCTATCGGGTGTTGTTTGCGAGCCACTATGTCGCCACGGCCATGGCCGACCGGTTGGCCGTCGGCGTGGTTGCTGACGTCGCGCTGGTCGCCGGCGCGGTCGAAACCAGCCTATGGCTTGAAAAAACCTAGAGCAAATATTCGTATGGTCAAAACTTGCTCTGGCGCGGCCGTCACGGCGACGTAACTTTTGTTGATTGGCTGATTATCGGTCGCCGACACATATATCTTGACGAACGGCCGACGGTGGGAGGGAACGAGCACGATGTTTGCCAATATCGGGCGATTTGTGTTTGGTGCCGGCGCCACCGGTACCCTGCCGGACCGGGTGCATCGCGCAATTCGCCGACAACAGGCGGAAGGCGAGTTACTGATCGCTTGGCTACAGTTCTTTGTCGGAATTTTCCTGACGCTTCTGTATTCGTTGACCCCAAAGGCCTTCAACGACGACGTCATGTTCACGCCGGTGCCGTGGGCCGTCGGTGCCTATCTGCTGTTCAATATTTTTCGGTTGTTGCTGGTTCGGCGCGGGTTCTTGGCGAACTGGTTTCTGGCCGCCGCCGTGCTGGTCGATATGGCGCTTCTCATGGTGCTGATCTGGAGTTTTCATCTGCAGTACCAGCAACCGGCGGCGTTCTATCTCAAAGCACCGACCGTGCTGTATGTGTTCGTTTTCATCTGCTTGCGAGCGTTGCGTTTCGATCCCTGGTTTGTCTTGTTGGCCGGTGGCGCGGCCGTAGTCGGCTGGCTCTGTTTGCTGGCATACGCCGTTGTCTTGGACGATGGCATGGCCATGATCACGCGTGATTTCGCCGTATACATAACATCTAATCATATTCTGATGGGCGCCGAGATCGAGAAAGTCATCATCATTGCGCTGACCACCGGCATCTTGGTCGTGGCGATTGTCCGAGCCCGCGGCCTGCTGGTTCGGTCGGTGGCGGAGGAAACCGCGGCCCGCGATCTTTCGCGCTTCTTTTCTCCGGAAATTTCGCGCGCCATCACGACGTCTGAAAATCGTGTCGAGCCCGGCACCGGCGAATTGCGGCGGGCCGCCATTCTGCAATGTGACATTCGCGGATTTACGCAATTGGCGAGCCAAACCGTGCCGAACGATCTGATTGCTTTGTTGTCGCAGTACGAATCACAGATGGTTCCGGTTATCCAGCGCCACGGCGGCAGCATCGATAAGTTCTTAGGCGATGGCATCATGGCAACCTTCGGTGCGGCGGTGCCAAGCTCCGACTATGCCTGTCGGGCGTTGTGCGCAGTCGAAGACTTGATCGATACCGCTGAGGCTTGGGCCACAGAGCGCCGGGCCACCGGGCTAACGCCGCTCGACATTCGCTTTGCCGTGGCCGTCGGCGACATCGTGTTCGGCGCGGTGGGCGATGCCAGTCGGCTCGAATACACCGTCATCGGCAGCGCGGTCAACGCTGCGGCCAAGCTTGAAAAGCATACCAAAGTGGAACAGTGCCGGGCGCTGATAAGCGCCGACGCGTTCGAAGAAGCCGCGGCCCAAGGCTACGTTCCCCGCGACCGAATCGAACGACGCGCAGAGCGCACGGTTGACGGGTTGCCGGGGAAACGGGATCTGGTGATTTTTGGCGCGCTGTCCGGTTGACGCTTACTTATACGGATCGGCGGCATCGCGCAGGCCGTCGCCAAGGAAATTGAACGCCAACACGACAATGATCACCGGCAAGGTCGGATAGATCAGCCATGGCGTGACCACGACCGCGTTGATGTTTTGCGCCTCGTTAAGCAGCACGCCCCAAGACGTGATCGGTGGCCGCAGGCCAAGGCCTAAGAAGGACAGCGCGGTTTCACCCAAGATCATCGCTGGGATCGATAGCGAGACCGAGGCGATAAGGTGGCTGGCGAAACTCGGCAGCAAATGCCGGCCGATAATGCGCTTCGGGCGTGCGCCCATCAATTGCGCGGCGGTACAAAAATCCTCCTCGCGCAACGCCAAGAGTTTCGAACGGACCGCGCGGGCGAGGCCCGGCCAATCCAGCAGACCCAATATGATTGTAATGCCGAAATAGATCAAAATCGGCGACCAGGTCACCGGCAATGCCGCCGACAGCGCCATCCACAACGGCAATTGCGGAAACGAACTGACCATCTCGATAAAACGCTGGATCAAATTGTCGACCCAACCGCCATAGTAGCCGGAGATGCCGCCGAGGGTGATGCCGAGCAGGAAGGAGATCGCGACACCGAATAATCCGACGGTAAGGGAAATGCGGGCGCCATAGATGATGCGAGAGAGCATATCCCGGCCCAGACGATCCGTGCCGAGGAAAAACAGCGTACCGCCTTCGGCTGGGCAGAACAGGCGCAGGTCGGCGTCGAACAGGCCCCAAAACCGGTAATCCGAGCCGCTGCAAAAAAAGCGGATGCGTTGCACCTTATTTTTGTTGGCGACGTATTTCCGCTCGAAGGTCTTGATGTCGAGTTTATAGTCGTAGCCGTAGACGAACGGGCCGACGAAGCTGCCTTCGTGGAACATATGGATGCTTTGCGGCGGCGCGTAAATATTTTTGATATTGCGTTCGTGCAAAGCGTAAGGCGCCAGAAATTCGCAAATCAACGTCGAGAAATAAAACAAGCCGAGGATGATGGCGGAGATCACGGCAAGCCGATGGCGGCGGAATTTCCACCAAATCAACTGCCATTGCGACGCCATGAAGAAGCGTTCTTGTTCCGGCGTCAGAACCTCGCGGGAATAAGGGTCGAACGGGTTCTCGTCGACCCAATGTTCCAATTTTTCGCTTTGGTCGCCAGCACTCATCGGCTGGTGCCTCCACCCATTCGGATGCGCGGATCAAGCATCGCCAGCAAAATATCCGATATCAGCATGCCGATCACCGTCAGCAACGCCAGAAACAGCAACATCGATCCGGCGAGATACTGGTCTTGGCTTTGCAGGGCTTGCAGCAGCAACGGGCCAACCGTCGGCAGTGACATGACCACGGCAACGATCGCCGAGCCCGACACCAGTGACGGCAATTGATTACCAATGTCGGCAACGAAAGGATTCAGGGCCATGCGGACCGGGTATTTGACCAGCAACCGCGTGTTGGACAGACCCTTGGCCCGCGCCGTCACCACATACTGCTTCTGCAGTTCGTCCAGAAGATTGGCCCGCAGACGCCGGATCATGGCGGCGGTCGATGACGTGCCGATGACAACGACCGGCACAACCAAATGTTCGAGCACGGAAACGAACTTCTCCACCGACCAGGGTTGTTCGATATATTTTGAGTCCATCAGGCCGCCGATCGATAAGCCGAAATAGACATTGGCGAGATAGAGCAACACCAAGGCCAACAGGAAGTTTGGCGTCGCCAGGCCGATATAGCCGAGCAAGGTAAAACCGTAGTCGCCCCAACTGTATTGCCGGGTTGCCGAATAGACCCCGATGGGAAATGAAACCGCGTAGACAAACAACAAGGTCGACAAATTCAACACGATGGAAAGCATCAGCCGATCGCCAACCACATCGTTGACGGGCAGGTTGAATTCGAACGACCAGCCCCAATGGCCTTGCAACAGACCGTTGAAACCATCCGGGCCGGGCCAAAAACCCATCCAAACCGCGTATTGTTCAATCATCGGCCGGTCAAGGCCGTACTGCTTGCGCAGGAATTCCACTTTCTCCAGGGCCGCAGCTTCGCCCTGAGCCCGCAATTCTTGGATCATGTTGGTCAAATAGTCGCCGGGCGGCGCCTGAATGATCAAAAAGGTGATGATGCTGATAACCAGCAGCGTCGGTACCATGATCAACATGCGGTGGGCGAGAAAGGTAAACATTGAATCCGGACGGAAGTGGGGTTCGCGGTGACTCTAGTCGTCGATTCCCACATAAGACCAGAAACCGATGGGATGATACACCCTGAAAAACGATGTAGCGGCTATTTGAGCCAAAAAGTGTCTGGACGATAACGCCCGAAATGCGCGCCGGGATCCCAATTGTAGATGCCCTCGGCCGGGACGTTCTGCGTTCGTTTGCTGACGATGATGGGTTGGATGATACTCGTCACGACGCCGATAGTGAACAGATTGTCCTGATGGATCTTCAGCATTTCATGCCAGATTTTGGTTCTTTCTTCGACGTCCTGGGTGTTGCTCCAGGCCGAATTGAGCGCCAACAGCTTGATGCTCTCGGGCGTGTCTGGCGCTTCCCCGGCCTTGCCCGAGGTCTCGAAGTACTGACCCCATTTCGGCCACTGCAGGCTCTGTTGGGTGGTCGGCGCCAGTTCCGCCGGGCTCATCACTGGGGTGGCGATGCCGTTTTCGAAACCCGACCAAACCGACATCAGCGTATCGCCGGAGAAAATCCGGTTGCGAAACACCTCGCGCTGGGAGGGTTTGGTGAAAAGCCTGACTCCAACACTTTCCCAGCTGCCGGCGATCAGTTCCAGGATGTCCGACTGTTCGGTTTCCTCGCCGGCGGTTTCGACGATGATTTCCAGCAATCGGCCATCCGGCAGAAATCGAATGCCGTCGCCGTTGCGTTTTTCCAGCCCGAGCCCATCCAGCAACTCATTGGCCTTGTCCAAATCCAACGTCGCCCATTTCTTTTGATAGTCCTCCCGATAGAGCGGGCTGCTGTCCAACATGGTGTTGTTGCCGATGCCGGCCATACCGAAAAACAGGGCGTGATTAACGGCTTCGCGGTCGATGGCAAGCGACAGCGCACGGCGAAACCGAACGTCGCGAAACAGGGTACGCCAAATCGGATCATTGTGGTTCAAGTTCGGAAACAGCGAGAAGTGTGAGCCTTTGGCGGTACGCCACAGCAAAACCCGATAGCCGGAGCGGGCCTCGTTCTGCTTCAGAAACGGGACCTGACTGAGCGCCAGGCCGCGCGCCTGCAGATCGGATTCCCCGGTGCCGGCCTTTGCCGGAATCAATTTCACGTCGGAATGCTGCATGATCACGCGATCGATGTACGGCAGCTGATTACCCTTGGAATCGATGCGGTGGTAAAACGGATTGCGTTCGGCAATGAACCGGGTCGCCGGCGGCTTGGTCTTGAGCCGCCAGGGCTGCAAGGTCGGCAGGTCGGGGTTGTCGAATTTATAAAGGTTGTCCAAGCGATTATGGACGGCCGCCCAATTCCGCAGCCGAATTTTCTCGGTTCGGGACATCTTGGACGTATCGGCGTATTTCTTGTGGAACTTCTTGAGATACTGGGCCGGTCGGTAAATGAACAGCGGCGCCGCACCGGCCAGGCGCGGCAGGAAGTAAGGATTGGGTTTGCTCCAACTGTAGCGCACCTGGCGTTCGTCGATGATCTCGACTTTCGGCAATTCACCTTCGATCCGCATGGTCACCGGCGGCCCGGACGGGCTCAGCTTGCGGTTATTGGCAACGTCTTCCCACCAATACCGAAAGGCTTCGGTGGTGAAGGGATGGCCGTCGGACCATTTGTGGCCGGCTCGCAAGGTAAAGGTAAAGACGCGGTCGTTCTCGACGTCGACCTTCTCGACGATGTCAGGGACCAGCTGAAGGTTTTCGTCATAGCCCACCAGGCGTGCATAACCGTAGACCACCATAAGCCGGGTGTCCTTAGCGCGACCAATAAGGGTATTCAGCTCGCCGCCGGATTTACCGTAGGTTTTTGTTTCGCCATCGAATTTCACCACACTCGGCGGCTCGGGCAACCGATCGGAAATCGCCGGCAAGTCGCCTTTGGCGACTTTGTCGCGAAAATATGGGGTCTCCTTGTAGTCCAAAGCCGAGGCCGCCGGGGCCAAGAACGCCGGCCCCGCGATCGCGCATGCGGCGACCGCCAGCAAACCTCTGCGAACGCATGTCATGAAACTAAACCTCCCAAATCAGCATTTTTTTGGGCCCGGACCGCGTGGCCGGCGCCAATGTCCCACAATTCGGCCTTTTGGCCGGGGACGATCGTGAATGGTTCTGGCCAGTCGCTCGGGTTCGAGGCGCGCCCAGCCATCAACGCGGTCAAATCAAGCGGTTGGCTGGGGTCGGGCTTCGGCACCGCGGCGAGCAAGGCCTTGGTATAGGGATGGACCGGATTGGCGAACAACACCTCGCGCGGGGCGATTTCAACCAGCCGGCCGGCGCACATGACGGCAATTCGGTCAGCCATGTAATCGATGACGGCGAGGTTGTGCGAAATGAACAGGTAAGTGAGGCCAAGTTCCTGTTTAAGGTCCTTCATCAGGTTCAGTATCTGTGCCTGAATAGAGACGTCCAAAGCGGATACCGGCTCATCGCAAATCAACAAATCCGGTTGCAGCGCCAGCGCCCGGGCAATACCGATGCGTTGGCGCTGGCCGCCGGAAAAGCTGTGCGGATAGCGCCGCAGGAAACGAATGTCCAAACCGACCAAGGTCATCAATTCGCGGACCCGGTCGACACGTTCTTCCGGGTCGCCGACATCGTGGATGATCAGCGGTTCAGAGACTATATCGAACACCGTCATGCGTGGATTGAGCGACGAGAACGGATCCTGAAAGATGAATTGCACCTTGCGGCGGAAATCAAACAGATCCCGGCCCTGCAAGGCAAGAACGTCGGTTGGGGTGGCGCTGTCATTGTAGATGATTTCGCCGGCATCGGCGGAAATGGCCCGCATGATGATCTTGCTGGAGGTGGTTTTGCCGCAACCCGATTCGCCGACCAGCCCCAGGCACTCGCCGCGGGCGATATCGAAATTCACGTCGTCGACCGCTAGTACGGCGCCGCCGGGCTTGCCGCCAAAGATCCCGGATTTGCGTGTGGTGAACTTTTTCGTCAAATTTTTCACGGTCAGCAACGGCCGATTCTCGTCGCCGGTGTTGGTGCGCCCGGTCTTTTTCCGTAAAAGTTGACCGGCCTCGGCGGAGATTTCGCGCAGTGGCACCAAGCGTTCGCCGGCCTTCATGTCGAACCGCGGCACGGCGTTCAGCAAGGCGCGTAGATAAGGATGGCGTGGATCATGAAACAGGTCGTCGATGGTACCCCGCTCCATAACGCGGCCGTGATACATCACGACGATTTCGTCGGCCATGTTGGCGACCACGCCGAGATCGTGCGTGATCATCAAGATGGCCATCCCGAGCTCGTCTTTGAGGTCGTTCATCAGCTTCAGGATCTGTGCCTGAATGGTGACGTCCAGAGCGGTTGTCGGCTCATCGGCGATCAGCAAGGCGGGACGGCAGACCAAGGCCATGGCAATGACGGCGCGCTGGCGCAATCCGCCGGACAATTCAAACGGATACGTGTACAGGGCTTTGTCGGGGTCGGGGAAGCCGACCAACCGTAACATGTCCCGGGCCAGGTCAAGGCCCTCGCCGCGGCTTTTGCCGTGATGCAGATACAACGCTTCGGATACCTGATTGCCGACGGTATGCAGCGGCGAAAGGGAAGTCATCGGCTCCTGGAAAACCATGGAAATGCGGCCGCCGCGAAGGTCGCGCATGGCCGTGCCGTCAGGCTTCAGTTTGGTGATATCGACAAACTTGCCGGGAATGTCCGGGTCGAAGAAAATGATCTCGCCGGATGTGATCTTCGCTGAGTTCGGCAAAATTCCCATGATCGATTGAGATACCACCGATTTGCCCGAACCTGATTCCCCGACAAGGGCGACGGTCTTGCCTTGGGGAACCCGAAACGACGCGCCGTCCACGGCGGTAATGCGGCCCTCCGCCACATTGAACTCGACCCTGAGATCACGCACCCTAAGGACGTTGTCCATTCACTCAGTCCTTCGGTTCCGGCGAAACGGCGCCAGACCCCAGTGTGATTCCAAGCGATTGCAAATTGGCCCGGCTGTATTCATCCAGTGCAATGTCGCGGTCGATGGCCTGGGCGGCGCATAAGGTTGCGAGCTGTTCGAAATCGGAGATGTTGGAATCGACGGTGATAACCTTGCCGACACCCCTCAATTTGAGCTGCATCCAGCCATCTTTGCGGTTGCGCTGCGTCGAGAAATATTTCAGTTCCAACATATCCAATCCAGACCACGGTATGACCGCGCCCAGCGGTCCGACATTACGGACGTCTTCCGGTGTCGCATGAATTTTCGACACTTGGCGTAAGCCCGTTCGGATGCCAAAGATTGCGAAAAGTGCAGCTAACCCTCCCAGAATATAAACCATGACAGAAGCCGGATTCACTAGCAACAGGGGACCGCCGGTCAGCAAGAATCCGGCGCCTGCCCTGAGATAATCAGGTGCCAGATCGCTGAATTGATAGCTATGCATGGTCATGGCCGGACCCCCCTATGCGCCAACCGGGCGCACCGGCCAGCGCGACGGTGCAGTGTCCAGATTTGCTCACGCCGACCCGGGTGCCGAAATGCGTCTGCCAAGCGATCATGGCTCAATAACCCGCCTCTTTGGTCCATTTCCGCAGCAGCGACACCGACGTCGCCGCTCCGTTCATGTCGACGACACCAGTCGCAAGCGGCGGCGCGGCCAGGGCCTGGTCTATGGCATCGGCCAGCCGTTGCGGCGTCAGGTCCGCCTCAGCAATGATCTCGAGCGGTGTTCTTTCGGCCAAACGTTTGGCGCGCAAGGTTTGTTCGGTCTCCACCCCACCCGCATAGGGCACCACGACGGCGCGGCAGCCCGCGGCCAACGCTTCCATGACCGTGTTGTAGCCGCCTTGGCTGATCGACAAGCGAGCCCCGGCCAACAAAGCGGGAAAATCCGGACGGGCACGCTCAACGACGACGTCGGCCGAACCGGCCGATTCGGCCAGTTGTTTAAAGTCGGCATCGTCGACTTTGATGCCAACCAAAATGCGCCAGGGCCGTGCACTCGCGGCACTGAGCGGACGGGCCGCCAGCGCGGTCTGCAACAAATTGAGCCCGACGGCGCCGCCGCCGGCAGACACCAAGATCTCGGCATTGTCTGAGTCTGGCTCGGTTCGCGCTGCCGCCATGCCGGATTCGTCGACGACGTAGCCGGTGTAGGTGATGCGGTCGCTGATCCGCGCTGCGTGAGGAAAGGTTTCGTCGAGCGCGACGAAACTCGGATCGCCGTGGACCAGCACATGATCGAAATAGGTCTTCACGAGGTCGAGCATTTCGTCGTTGCGTTCGGGCTTGGATTGGGCGACCAGGATGTCGCGCACCGATGACACGACAACCGGCCGACGGTCGGCCGACTTGGCGGCCTCGAGCACGGGCATGATCTCAAAGCGCATCTGCCGACGGCCAAACGGGAACAGCTCGAACATCAAGATGTGCGGGTCTACATCCGTCCAGATGCGCAAAAACTCTTCACTGCGGCGTGCCCGCCATTCGTCATCGATGACGTTTTCGTTTTCGTCGACCAACACCTTGAAAAACAGATCGGTTGCGCGCGTTGCCGGCAACTGAATCAAGTCGGCACCGCCCAAGTCGAGGCCGGGCAGTTCGTGGCCGCCAGATACCAGGGTGACGGCGAGGCCGTCGGCACTCATCGCCCGGGAAAGCGTCGCGGCGCGGCGCAAATGACCAATACCCAGCAAATGTTGCACATAAAACAGGACGCGAATGTCGGTCATTTCAATTCCAGGGGGATGTTCATGCGATGCGGGCGCGGCAGGCCCGCAGTATCGAGCTCAAACAAATGGGCGGCACGCCAATCCAACTTTACCGGTGGATCTTGCCGCATGTCCCAATTCAAAGCGAGGGCCATTATGGCACGAATGACACCTTTATGGGTCACCGCGATGGTGGACGACCCCACGGCACCCCGTTCTCGCAGCCACGGCTGTAGCCGGCGCTGTACCATACGCGGCGATTCCCCGCCCGGCGGTTGCATGTCGAGCCCAAGCGCTTCGTTTCGGCGCATTGCTGCCGGATCGGCCTGACGCAAGGCGGCCAACGTCTGACCCTCCCAGGCGCCGAGATCCATTTCGATGATGCGCGGTTCTCTGATCAGCGGCGCCGCGCCCAACAGCGTCGCTGTCTCGGCGGCGCGGACGAGCGGACTGGAAGTCCATTCCGCGGGTGCCGACAAGGACGGCGGGCGCAATTGGCCAAGCCGTCGGCGGGCGTCGTCACTGAGCGCGATGTCGGCGCGGCCCTGCAAACGCTTGGCGTGATTCCACGTGGTCTCGCCGTGGCGGATCAGTAGCAACTCTGCGCCCATCGCAAGGCCTCATCCAATCTAGCAGCCGCGGCCGTCACGGTACGCTCGGTGGCAACAAAGTCACGGGCGGCTTCGCCCATGCACGCGCGTTTTTCCGGATCGGCCAGCATTTGTTCGATCCGGTTAGCCAATTGCCCGACATCGTCGGGCTCGGTCAACCAAGCCGTCTCGCCGTCTTTGACCACGTCCGGGACGCCGCGATGGCGGCCGGCGATGACGGCGAGTCCGGCCGCCTGTGCTTCCAGAAATGCCATGCCGTAAGCCTCGCCGACGGCCGGCCAAACATAGAGGTCGGCGGCGGCCATGAGCGCCGGCAAGCGTTCCGGGTCAACGGCCCCGAGGAAACGGACAGCGTCGCCAAGCGGCGCGAGAGCGGCTTCCACGTCTGCTCTTGCCGGTCCGTCACCGATAACGATCAACGTCCAGTTGGTCGACGCGACCGCCGCAAGCGCCTGTCCAAGCTGGCGATAGGACGGCAATTTATCTCGGACCCGCATCATCGCCGCCACCATGATCCACGGCGTGTCGGGATCAAGGCCGGCCTCCTTGGCCAGCGCGCGCCGGTGGGTGGGCGCGGCCGCGGCCGCGGCGGCGAACGGTGACGGATCGAGGAACGGCGGCAGCGCGACCAGCCGGTGCGGCGGCGCGATCAATGGCGCCGTGCATTGGCTGTCCAGTTGGGTGAGATAGAAGACAACGTCGGCAGCGCGTATCGCCGCCTCGCTGGCCCGATGGCCGTGATCCCACGGGCCGCCGGCGCGCTTTGGCGCGTGCGATGCTTCGGCGACCAGATAGGGGATGGCAAAGGCCTTAGCCATCGCCGGTCCAAGATAGTCGGGCGCCTTGTAGTAGACATGATAGGTGAACCAGGCTTCTGGGCGACGATCGCGGGGTAGATCGTCCCACAGTTGTCGCAGGCCGGTGATTTCGCCAGCCGCCTCCGCCGCCAATGCCGATTGGCGCGCCGGTTCGCCCTGCGAATCCAAGGTGCAAAGCTCCGAGGCGAGCGCCACGTCGTGGCCACCGGCGCGCAACGCCGCCATGAGCAGACGGGCCATGCGGCGGTCGCCCGAGGGCACCGGGTGATTGGGCGATTTCAATGGCGCGTAGAATGCGATGCGCATGGCTTCAGGCTTCGGCGGCGCGCCGCACCGGCGGCGTGTTGAGGCCAAAACGTTGGGCCAGCGGTTCAATGCAGACCGTCAACGGGAAGTGCGTCCGCACGCGCTGTTGTCCGCCGTCACCTAAGCGCTGGCGCAGGCCCGGATCGCCACACAACTGCCGGAGCCCGTCGGCCAGCGCCTCGGCGTCGTCAGGTGCTACCAGCAAACCGGTCTCGCCGTCGATAATAAGCTCTGGAATGGCGGACATACGCGTCGAGAGACAAGCAAGCCCTTGGCTTTGCGCCTCCAGCAAGACGTTAGGCATACCGTCGCGATCGCCGTCGTCGGCGATCCGGCTGGGCAGGACGAATGCGTCGTGGCTGCGCATGGCTGCCAACACGTCGCGCTGCGGCCGTGCACCGAGCCAGGTGCAGCGCTCAGCGACGCCGAGCGCCTCGGCGCGGCTTTTCAAGCGGTCGAGATCCGTGCCACCGCCAATATGCGTGAATTGCCAGTCGACCGCAGGACCAAGCGTCGCTAGTGCTTGCAGCAGCACCGCATAACCCTTTTTTGGCACCGCGCGCCCGACCGACAGAATGCGAAACGGTCCGGATCGAGTGTCCGGCACCGCCGACGGGGGCGGCGGGAAGCGATCCAAATCGAGGCCGTGATACAGCAGCGACACCCGTCCTTTTGGTGCCAGCCCGGATAGGTGATCCGCGCCGATTTCCGTACAGGTCACGGCCCAGGCGCAATCCGCCAATTTTTCGGCTTTTTCCCAATCCGGAATGGTCCAAATGTCCTTGGCGTGGGCCGATACAGTCCACGGCAATCCGGTCAGCAGCGCGGTATAACGGGCGACCGAGCCTGGTGTGTGGATGAAATGGGCGTGGAATTGACCGATCGTGCCCGCTCTTTCGTGTGCCAATACCAAGGCCTGGCCGAACCGCCGGATGCGGTTGGGGGTTCGGTCGCGGCGTAAGTCGCGGAGCCAAACAGTGCGTGCCGTGCGGTAGTGCCGCAGTTTGCGCATGGCACGCCAAGCCCGCCATACCCGGAGCGGCTCCTGGTAGAGATATTCGGGTAGATAATGGACCGGCGCCGTGATCTCGGCATGGACCGGATGCTGATCGCGGTCCGTCGGGTGGCGCAGCGAATAGATGACAATATCGAGGCCGCGCTGCTCAAGGGCGCGAATTTCCTGCGCAATAAAGGTTTCCGACAGGCGCGGATAGCCTTTTAGAATAAAGCCTATTTGTGAAATACGTGGCGTGGGCATGCTGGACGTGCGCGACCGGCGTCAGAAATTCGAGACGATAACATTGTCGGCTTCTGTTGATCGACCGGTGGGTCGGCCGATCCACGGTGCGGTCAATCGGTTGACGTTGACCAATCCTTCGAGCAGGCCCGGTACAACGACTTCCGACGGCCGGCGCTGGTGTGGCAATTTTCGCAATGCCGTGGCCATCGTCGCCGGATCGTAGCGCCCGTCATCGGTCAGCATTTCAACCAGCCCGAGGTCTTGGGCTCGGCTCGCCCGGATGGTTTGTTCCAGCCGCGGCACGCTGCGCGGCACGATGAGGGCCGGCTTGTCGAGCGACAAGATTTCGCAAAATGTATTGTAGCCGCCCATGGCAACGATACCGATGGCCTGTGCGGCGATCGATTCAAGGTGCGCGTCGAAGGTGATGGCGTCGACCCGTTGCAGCCGAGTCGCCCGTTCGATGAAGGAGGTTTGTAGATCCGGTTGCATGAACGGACCTAAGACCAACAGAGCTGAATAAGGCAGGGCGGCGTCGGATTCGTAGGCGCGCAGTACCCAATCGATCAATCCGTCGCCGTCGCCGCCGCCACCTGTGGTGACCAGAATATAGGGCTGATCCATGATTTTCGAATGCTGCGTTGGCGGCAGATCAGAAATCGTGCGCCGCAAATACCCGGTATATACAATTTTTCTCATTATGATATCGGAGAGCTGCATGCCTTCGAGCGGGTTGCAAATTTGCGGCAAGCCATAGACCCAAATTTCGTCATAGATATCACGCAACGCTGGATTCACTTTCTTGCGTTCCCATTCGGGGATCAACAAGTCGGGGTCGTCGATGACGTCGCGTAGGCCAAGCACTAGGCGGGTGCCTCTGGGCTTAAGGTCTCGCAAGGTTGCGGCGACCTCACCACGCAGGCCAAGCGGCTCTTTGTCGACGATAAATACATCAGGATCGAAAATCATTGCCGTGTGGCGGATGATCGAGGCGCGCAGTCGAACCGTTTCCTCAATGTCCATCAAAAGCTTCAGCGACGTATATTCACCGTCATGCAGCTTGATGACGCCGGGAATACGAACGAAATCGACACGGTCATGAAAATCGAAGCTACCGATGATAGGTGAGCCCGACAGAATCAATACGGAAAGATCGGCATTTTCTTCGACCAAGGCATGGGCGATGGTGCTGCAGCGCCGCAGATGACCAAGACCCATGGTATCGTGGCTGTAAATCAGGACCCTGGCGCCGTATGATGTATTGTTCATCGCCGGACGTTTCCTCGCGTTTACACCAATCCCACTCATACACACTTTGATTGGTCTCGCAAAGCAAGTTTCGTGGGGATTTGTTGCCCTCACGGCTAAGACTTCAGATTTACGCGCTGGTTTCTGTCGGTTAGTCTCTCGGTCAACGAAATTGAGGTTGGGCGTCCCATTCGGTGTTTCCGGCGGGGCCCGGGCAACAATTCGCGCGCCGGAGGGTGTTCCTGATGGAACCCAATGTCTACAAATATTTGCTGAAGTACAGCACGCCGCAGCAACTGATTCTGACCCTGATGGCGTTGGTGTCATTCCCGTTTCTGTACGCTTTCTACGAACTGCCGAAGACCATCGTGAACGGTGCGATTCAGGCGGAATCCGATGTCGTGTCCGTGCCGCTGTTCGATATCGAACTGGACCAGATGACGTATCTGTTCGTATTGACGGGCCTGTTCCTGGTTCTCGTCATCATCAATCAGGGCTTCAAATACATTATTAACGTTTATCGCGGCGTGACCGGCGAACGCCTGTTGCGGCGTCTGCGTTATGAACTTTACCGCCGGATATTGCGATTCCCCCTGCCGACGTTTCGGAAAAAGAGCCAGGGCGAATTGATCTCGATGATCACCTCCGAAGTCGAACCACTTGGCGGGTTCATCGGCGAAGCCTTTTCGTTGCCGGCTTTCCAAGGCGGCACTCTGCTGGTGATCTTGGCATTTCTGTTCGTCCAGAATCCGCTCATGGCCAGCGCCGCCGTGGCGCTGTATCCGCTGCAAGGGTACCTCATTCCGAAACTGCAGCGGCGCGTCAATCTGCTCGGCAAGGAACGCGTCCGTCGGGTGCGGCGAATGTCGGAGCGCATCGGCGAAACCGTGCAGGGTGTGCAGGAAATTCACGCCCACGACACCGCGCAACTGGAACTCGCGGAGTTTTCCAACCAGCTTAATGCGATTTACTTCGTCCGCTACCGCATCTACCTGCTGAAGTTTGTAATCAAGTTTCTCAACAACTTCATCCAGCAACTCGGGCCGTTTTTCTTTTATGCAATTGGTGGCTATCTGACCATCCGCGGCGAACTTGAAATCGGCACCTTGCTTGCGGCCATTCAGGCGCAAAAGGACCTCGGTGCGCCGTGGAAGGAACTGCTCGGCTTCTATCAGCGCATGGAAGACGCGCGGATCAAGTACAATCAGGTGGTCGAGCAGTTCGACCCGGCCGGCATGTTGCCGGAAGAGCTTCAAGATAATGACCCGGAATCCGAGGCGCCGCTTTCCGGCGATGTTCAAGCGGCCAACTTGGTGCTGATCGACGAACAGGAAAATAACGTTGTCAACGGCCTCAGCCTGACAATGCCGTTAGGTAAGCGTGTGGCGGTGGTCGGTGCGCCCGGTGGCGGCCGAGAGGAGATGGCGATGCTGATGGCCCGGCTGATTGCGCCGGATAAAGGCACTATCACAATTGGTGGCAAAGATTTGCAACAACTGCCGGAATCGGTGACCGGCCGGCGCCTCAGCTTTGTCGGCAACAATGCCTTTGCCTTCAATCAAAGCTTGGGCGAAAACCTATACTACGGACTCAAGCACCGGCCATTGCGGCCGCAAGCCGACAGCGATAGCAATCCCGAATTTCAGCGGTTTCTATCCGAGGCCAAGGCGTCCGGTAACAGCACCTCCGACATCAAGGCGGACTGGATCGATTATGCGGCGGCCGGGGTGGCGGATGAGAGCGAGTTGCATGGCGCTGCCCTCAAGGCGTTGCGTGCTGTCGACATGGATGAAGACGTCTATCTGATGGGCTTACGCGGCACGCTCGAAAATGGCGATTCAACCGAGGCGCAGGCTGCGATCATGCGGGCGCGCCTGGCTGTAAGGGATCGGCTCAAAGATCCCACCATCGCAACGTTGATCGAAGGCTTTGATCCCGAACTCTACAATTCCAACGCGACGGTCGGCGAAAATCTGTTGTTTGGTACGCCGGTCGGCGACGCCTTCGACATGGAGCGTCTGGCCGAACATCCCTATGTCATGGAGGTCCTGGAGAAAGCGGACTTGGTGGAAGACATGTTGTCGGCGGGTTACCAAACCGCGGCGACCATGGTCGAATTGTTCGCGGACTTGCCGGCCGATCATGAGTTCTTTCAGCAATTCAGTTTCATCTCCGCCGAGGATTTGCCGGACTACCAGGCGCTGTTGACCCGGGCGAACCGGGAGCAAATTACCGAACTGAAGGCCGACGACCGTGTTCGTCTGTTGTCCTTGCCGTTCAAGTTGATTCCGGCGCGACATCGCCTCGGTGTGGTGACGGACGAATTGCAGGCGAAAATTCTAAAGGCGCGAAAATTATTTGCCGATGAACTGCCGGATGACCTGAACGATAAGATGGAATTTTTCAACCCGGAACGCTACAACGCCGCCGCCAACATTCAGGACAATATTCTGTTCGGCAAAATAGCCTACGGCCAAGCAGAGGCGCAGGACAGGGTCGGCGCCTTGATTCGCGAGGTTGTTGACGATCTTGGCTTGCAAGACACCGTCGCTGAAGTTGGCTTGAATTACCAAGTGGGAATTGGCGGAAGCCGTCTCAGTCCGGGAATGCGGCAAAAATTGGCAATCGCCCGCGCGCTGATAAAGCGGCCGGATTTGTTGGTTTTGTCCGACGCTACAGTGCCGTTGGATTCGGCATCACAGGCGAAAATTCTGGAAAACGTGATGCAGGAGTTTTCCGACAGCAGCGTGTTGTGGTCGCTGCATCGTGCCAGTGCGGCCGCGGCGTTTGACTATGTCTATGTAATGAAGGGGGGCAATCTTGTCGATAAGGGCACGTTTGAAGAGCTGTCGCAGGACGGCCGGCCTTTGTCGGAACTGATTGCGGCTGAATAATGATGGGAAATTGCCTGCTGGCCCACACGCCAATTAGCACTGTCGTTGTCAAGAATGCCCGGTTACTATGGAGCGTGCAACGCCCGCGGGAGCAAGTCGTAGATGCTCTCAAACCGTTGCACCAGGGAGAGTGACGTGAGCCTGAACGAAGAAGTTGACATTCTGCGTAACATTCCGATCTTCTCAAAGATCGAGCCGTCGAAACTGAAACTGCTGGCTTTTACCTCGGAGCGAATCACCTATCAGCCGGATCAAGCCATTGTTCAACAAGGCGAAGCCGGTGATTCGATGTATATCATTGTTGAAGGCAGTGCGGACGTGATCGTCGACACCCTAAGCGGACCGTTGACCGTCGCGACGCTGGGTAAAAACGCCTTCTTCGGCGATATCGCCATTCTCTGCGACGTGCCGCGCACGGCAACCGTTCAAGCCAAATCAGAGTTAATTGCTTTGCGTATCGCGAAAGAACTGTTCTTTCGCCTCGGTACGGAATTCCCGCAGATGGCATTCGAGGTCATGCGAGAAATCGCCTTGCGCCTTGACCGCACGACCAACGACTTGCAGCAAACCAAGAACGAGTTGGTGCAAGTGAAGGCGCAGCTCGAGGCGGCCGGCGCATAGCGGCCTAACAGCCTGTCGGACGGTTGCCTAGCCTTTGGGTAAATTCAGTTCGACGACGATCGGCACATGGTCGGACGGCTTTTCCCAGCCACGCATGTCGCGCAGGACTTCCAGGTGGCTGAGATGCGACTTCAATGCCGGCGTCGTCCATATGTGATCGAGCCGTCGGCCGCGGTCGGAATCTTGCCACCGTGGCGAGCGATAACTCCACCAGCTGTATAGTTTCTCCGAATGCGGCACGAAATGCCGGACGGCGTCGACCCAATCCCGGGTCTGGTAAAGCCGGGTCAATGCTTCGACCTCGACCGGCGTGTGGCTAACCACCTTCAGCAGTTGCTTGTGCGACCAAACGTCGTTTTCATGCGGCGCGATGTTCAAATCACCGACCAGGACGGACTTGGGATTGCGCCGCCGGCGCTTGCCGAACCAGTCGGTCATCTCCGACAGGAACTGCAGCTTGTGGGCGAATTTTTCGTTTTGTTCCGGGTCCGGGATATCGCCGCCCGCCGGCACGTAAAAATTATGAACGTCGATGCCGATGTCGAGGGTAATCCAAATGTGGCGGCAGTCGCGCTTGCCGCACCAGGCCGGTTCGGCGCGTCGTTCGAAGGCGCGGCGTGATAGGATGGCGACGCCGTTGTAACTCTTCTGACCGTTCAAGGCGCAATGATCGAATCCGAGGCGCCGAAAGGCCTTGATCGGGAATGCGTCGTCGATAACCTTGGTTTCCTGGAAACAGAGTACGTCGACGTCCCATTGCTTGACCAATTGCGCGATCGCGTCCAAGCGAAGCCGCACGGAATTCACATTCCAGGTGGCGATACGTACTTTCAACTACGGATCCTTCCTTGGGCGCACGGCGCTCGAACACCGGCTAAAATACATTGAAACTCGAACCGATGATGCCAAGCGGCCAACGGCCGGCTTCAAACAAACGGAACTTCAGGGCAAAAGGATGGTCTTCGTCGCCGCCGGCCGCCAACAACAGCGCTGTTTGATAGCTTGCCTGGGTAGCAGCGCCAGCCGCCGCGCGCACCAGCGCTGGGTTGCGCCGGCCGATGTCGCCGGCGGCACCGGCCGCGGCAACATGGACGCATTCCGACGCCGCCTTGGTGACGTTGGTCAACGCGACGACCAGCATCTCCTCGTCGCCAAGCAATTCGACCGCCTGGGCGGTTAAGGCGATGCGCTGCTGTTCCTCCGCTTCCCACCAATCGGTGTTCCAGTCCGGATTGGCGGCCGCAAATTCCGCATCTTCCCATTCCGTTACGTCGGCGACGGTGGCGTCGGGAAACCCCAGTGCCGAGGCATAGGAATCCGCGGCGGCACGCAGCCCCGGATCAATCATTGTCCCAACCGTTGTAAACCACGGAATTTGCGGCACCAGACGCGCCAGTCCGGCGACGCCCGCCAGGGTCGGGACATCGTCCAACGAGAAGTCGTCATCGTCGCCGTGGAACGGGCCGCTCATATCAATCGCTGCCGCGTTGTTCGCGCCACAGGCCCAATTTTGTCTGAATGGGTCGGTCGGAAAACGAAAAAAGCACCGCATCGGCGTCGGCGGCTAATCGATAGCGTTGCCAGCTCGGGACAATGAAGATGTCGCGCGGCCGCCAGTCGAAGCGTTGGCCGCCGATATCGACATGGCCCCGGCCCTCGACCACAGAGAATACCGTCGCGTCGGAGGCACGGTAGGGCTCGGCATCGAAGCCGGCCGGCAGCAATTGCATGAATGTGCCGATCGTCGGCATGGCAAAGTCGCCGTTCACCGGATTGACATAGCGCATTTTCAAACCGTGGCAGGGGTCCCACTCCTCACGGCGGCGCATAGTCTCCAACGCGCTGCGGGTGCGCTCGTAAGGGTAGTTGAATATCGGCGATGCCGCGCCTTTATGGGCATAGCCATCGGGCATCAGCCCGGCACCGTAGCGCGCCGAAGAATCGCCGGTCGGCCGGTTGGTCGGGTAGACATCGTCCTCGTAGTCCTCGGCGAATCCGGCGTCGAACAGTTGCACGATCGGGATGTCCAGGCCGTCGAGCCAGACCATCGGCTCGTCGCTTTCGTTGCCGTGATCATGCCAAGCCCAGTTTGGTGTGACGACGAAGTCGCCCTCGGACATGATCGTGCGTTCGCCGTCGACGGCCGTGTAAGCGCCGCTGCCTTCGACAATGAAACGCAAGGCGCTTTGACTATGGCGGTGGGCCGGCGCGATTTCACCGGGCAAGATCAGCTGCAATCCGGCATAAAGGCTGGTGGTGATGCGCGAAGACCCGCGTAAACCAGGGTTTTCCAAGACCAGGACCCGCCGGATTGCCTCCTTGGCGGAAATGATCGGTCCGGACTCGAGCACGTAAGGCCGCACCGTGTCATAGTGCCAGATTGTCGCTTCGCAGGCGCTGGCAGGTGTTTTGGAAATCAGATTTTGCATGACTTCCCAAAGCGGTGCCAGGTTATGGTCTGCCATACGGCGATAGAAATCCGCGCGGTCGGCCGCAATAGTCTGTGTCATTAATCGGAGCCCTCCCTGTTCGGTAACCGGCGCGCCGCCATATTGGCGCGCCTGTTCGCCAGACGGAAGGCCTAGATTGGCGCGCAAGGGCGTGACGCGGGAAAAAATCGCCAATAGATGCAAAAACGCCCGGCCGGGGGCTGGCCGGGCGTCTCCGCTCCGAAGAACGTTGGCACCGAGAGGGGACGGTTCGGCACCCAGCCATAATGGCACACCGAAAAATGCGAATAAACGCCACGGCGCGCCATCATCGCCAAGATCATTATATAGGCCACGACTTGCTTGTAGCCAGTAGAACAAGCCTAGATTCTGCGAATTCTTTACGGTTTCTTTGCAAGCAGTTGCTGCCAAAGCAACAATGATTAGCCAGCCGGCGCCGTCGCCATTCTTTCCGCCATGCGATCACGGCAGGCATCGCCAAAGGCTTCGAACAGGCCAAAATAAAACGGGTGCTCGTGGATTTGCCATTCGGGATGCCACTGAACGCCAAGCGCAAAGGCCGGCGAATCCTTGACCCGCACCGCTTCGATTGTGCCATCCGCCGCCGTCGCCTCGATTTCCAATCGCGACGCCAACCGGTCTATGCCTTGCCCATGCATAGAGTTGACCATGACGGATGTGCCGCCGGCGATGGCCGCGAGCGTGCCACCTGGTGTCAGCGCAATACGCTGTTTCGCGGCGAGTTGGTCTTCCGGCGAGGCGGCAGGGTTACGCCGATGATCGGTTCGGCCCGGAACTTCCTGCAAATACTGATGCAGTGAACCGCCCAACGCGACGTTGAGCTCTTGGATGCCAAGGCAGACGCAGAACAGCGGCACGCCGGCTTCGAGTGCCGCGCGGATCAACGGCTGCACGGTGGCGTCACGTTGCGGTTGATGGGGTGTTTCCGGGCGGCTCGGCGGGCCGCCGTAGAGGCTCGGATGAACGTTGGGGGCGCCGCCGGTCAACATCACACCGTCCAAACGCGACACCAAACCAAAAATATCAAGGCAGGTCCCGAGCGGCGGTACGATCACCGGTTGGGCGCCCGCCCCCTCGACAAGGGACGTCAGGTATCGGTCATTCGCGCCATGATAGCCAAACCCGTTGAAGTCGCGCACCGAGCCTGAGACCCCGACCAACGGCATTGATTGATGGGTTTCAGGCGGATTGTGGCGGTTCATAGAGATACCGTTTCGCTTCTTCTGCGTCAGTTGTTTTGGTCTTGCTGTTCTTTGTCGAAGAAAAAGAACAGCTCTGGCTTCAAGGCAACGTTTCTTTCCGCGTCGTGTATCGCGATGGCAGTTTCTTGACCTTGAGCATCCTTGAGCCGCCAGCGCTTCAAACGCAAGGGCTTGTCGGCGAAATACAGAATAATGCTGCCGGTGTCCGGCTGCTCGGGGTCACTGATAGTGATGGTTATCCCGTCCGCCGCGCGTTCGACCCGGTCGATTTGAATGTCCTGGCTCAGATCAACGGTCTCGCGGACCAACACGGCAAGCGGTGTCGACGCCAGTGGCACCCTGGAGACTTGATCGATTTCTTTGTCGTAGAACACGACCCAAACACCGTCGGTGATGACCAGCAACGGTGTCGGCGGATCATATTCGAAACGCAGCCTGCCGGGCCGTTTCAAGAAAAATCGACCCTGACTTAAGGACCCGTCCGGCGCCACCTGCAGAAAGCGCGCACGCAGGCTTTGAATGCCGTTCAAATAGGCCTCGACCCGGGCCACGGCGTCGCGATCGGCTTCGGAAAGCACGGCAGCGCCTTCGGCGTGCAACGCCGGGACGATCAGCCAATAGGCGAAGGCAGCCAACGCCAAGAATTTGAAAATAGTTTTCACCCTTGGCCACCTAATCGGTGCCGTCGCGGTTTCAAGATTGCGCCGCCCTTTGTTGGTCAGTCAAACTCGTCAGGTGGCCGGGTCAAGACTTCGCGTTTGCCGACATGATTGGCCGGACCGATGATGCCGTCGGCCTCCATCTGCTCGATAATCCGGGCGGCCCGATTGTAGCCGATTTGCAGGTGGCGCTGAACGAAACTCGTCGATGCCTTACGTTCTCTGGAGATCAAGTCGACGGCCTGGTCGTAGAGAGCGTCGCCGGCCTTGCTGTTGCCGGCTCCCGGCCCAAGAAATGCCGGGGTCCCGGCACCGTCATCGTCCTCGGTGATCTCTTGCAGGTATTCCGGCGTGCCTTGTGCTTTCAAAAAGGCGACGACTTGCTCGACTTCCTGATCCGACACGAACGGGCCATGGACGCGGGTGATGCGGCCGGCGCCAGGCATGTAAAGCATGTCGCCGGCACCGAGCAACTGCTCCGCGCCCTGCTCGCCGAGGATCGTCCGGCTGTCGATCTTCGACGTCACCTGGAAACTGACGCGGGTCGGGAAATTCGCCTTGATTGTGCCGGTAATGACGTCAACCGACGGCCGTTGCGTCGCCATGATCAGGTGAATGCCGGCCGCCCGGGCCATTTGCGCCAGACGCTGGATGGCGCCTTCGATTTCCTTGCCGGCGACCATCATCAAATCGGCCATCTCGTCGACGATCACCACGATCAACGGCAGCGGTGCCGAATCGAGCTGGCGGTCCTCGAAGATCGGTTCGCCGGTTTCGGCGTCGAAGCCGGTTTGAACCGTGCGCCGCAGTTCCTCGCCCTTGCGCGCGGCTTCCCGGACGCGCTCGTTGTAATTGCCGATATTGCGGACGCCCAATTCGGACATTCTGCGGTAACGGTTTTCCATCTCCCGCACCGCCCAGCGTAGCGCCACCACCGCTTTCTGCGGGTCAGTCACCACCGGTGACAGCAAATGCGGAATGCCGTCGTAAACCGACAATTCGAGCATCTTCGGGTCGATCATGATGAGCCGGCATTGTTCCGGCGACAGCCGATAAAGCAGCGACAGGATCATCACGTTCACGGCGACCGACTTGCCGGACCCGGTGGTGCCGGCGATCAACAGATGGGGCATGCGTGTCAGGTCAGCGAACATCGGCGCGCCGCCGATTTCCTTACCGAGTGCCAGGCCGAGCTCGCCGGCGTTCTGCTCGTATTCCGACGACGCCAGCAGTTCCCTGAGATAGACGGTTTCACGGTTGGCGTTCGGCAATTCGATGCCGATCGCGTTGCGCCCGGGAATGACGGAAACCCGCGCCGAAACCGCACTCATCGAGCGCGCGATGTCGTCGGCCAGGCCGATCACCCGCGATGACTTCGTGCCTGGTGCCGGCTCGAGTTCATAAAGCGTGACGACCGGGCCCGGGCGCACCTTGACGATGCTGCCGTGAACGCCGAAATCCTCGAGGACCGATTCGAGTAGCCGGGCGTTTTGCTCCAACGATTCGGTGTTGACGTGCCGAATATGGTCGCGGGCGCTCGGTTCATGCAACAGCGCCAAGGGCGGCAAGTCATAGGCCTCCGTCGGGCCGAAATCGAGCGCCGGCTGGCGCTCCGCCCGTTCGCGCCGGCTGGAGCGCGGCTTCACCGACGGCTGCTCGATACGCGCCGCCGGAGCCCGTTCGACCGGCGCCGTCGGGATCGGTTGCTCGTCGGCTACCGGCGCCGCCTCGATCATCGGTTCTTGGCGTGCCTTGCGCGGCACCGGGACGCGCCATTTACGGCCAGCCAGCCACGTTCGGGATTGGCCATAGGCCCGGTAGAGTGCGGCGCCGGCCCGGAACGCCGCGCCGAGGGAGCGATAGAAACCATCGCGTGCCGCCGCCGCCGCACGCTGCCATTCGCCCACCGTAATGCCCAACGTGAAAGCCAGCGAAACTACGGTTAGTGCGGCCAACGCAGTCCCGGCGATCAGCGTTCCGATCGGCGTCGCAAAAAATCCGACGAAGGCAATCAGCCAGGCGTGCATCACGGCACCAATCAAGCCGCCATAGCCGGCATGCAGCGGCCACTGCGCCGAGACCGGGAACAGCGCCGCCAACGTTGCCGCCAAGGATACGGTGACCGGCATCAAGGCGACATGCAGCCAGAACCAAGGCAGGCCCCGGTGTGAAATGATCCGCCACGCCCAGCCAAGCGGGATCAACGCGAGAACCATCGCGCCCAACCCCAAGGTTTGCAGCAACAGATCGGCAATCACGGCACCGACATAGCCCATTAGGTTATGGGGCAGGGCGCCGGTCGCGTGATTGATCGTCGGATCACCCGGGTCATAGCCGGCCAGCGCCAGGGCAATAAAGGCGGCCAAGGCGATCAGAGCCAGGCCGACGCACTCGGCCGCCCGCCGCCGCATGAAGTCGCGCATGCCGGGCGGCAGAAAATCCGACCGCTGGGTGGGGGCTGAACTGCGCGCCATGGCTGTACTCCTAAACGTTACGGACGCCGAACACGCGTATGATTCTGGGGTGCCGCTGCCCGACGACAATGCCTTGGCCACTCACGGGTTCCAGGGGGGAGCAGCGAAAGCCCAGCAACGATATTGAGTTACGACGGAATTTACAAGCGCTGTGTGAGCTTGGTTTGACCTTGAGCAAAAATAGCGCCCGGGCTTCAGCCCGGGCGCCAGTGTCGGAGCCAAAATCTTGATTAGACGATCTGTGATCCGCGGCCGAATTCCGGATAGGCCTCCTGACCGAGCTCGGCATGATCGAGGCCGAGATCCTCATCTTCGGCGTCGACCCGGATGCCGATGGTATATTTCAACGCCAGCCACACGATGGCGCTGGTGACCACGCAGAATGCGCCGATCGCGGCGATGCCGATCAATTGCACCACCAAGTCGCCGCTGCCGAAAATGCCGACCGCGAGGGTGCCCCAGATGCCGGCGACCAGATGCGCGGAGATGGCGCCGACCACATCGTCGATCTTCAGGCGGTCGATGAACGGCACGGCCACCACGACCAGGCCGCCGCCGATGGCGCCGACGATGATCGACAGCAAATGGTTGGTCAGATCCGGCCCGGCGGTGATCGCCACCAACCCACCGATGGCGCCGTTCAAGGCCAGGGTCAGGTCGATCTTGCGGTACAGGATATTGGCCAGCGCCATTGCGGCAACGACGCCGGCGGCGGCCGCCAGGTTGGTGTTGACGAAAACGATCGACATGGCGACGGCATCCAAGGCACTGCCGAGCGCCAGTTGGGAGCCGCCGTTGAAACCGAACCAGCCGAACCAGAGCACAAAGGTACCGGCCGTCGCCAACGGCAGATTAGCGCCTGGAATCGGCCGGACATTGCCGTTTTTGTCGAACTTGCCGCGGCGCGGTCCGAGCACGATGGCGCCGGTCAGCGCGCACCAACCGCCGACTGAATGCACGATGGTCGAGCCCGCAAAGTCGGAAAACCCGAGTTCCGACAACCAGCCACCGCCCCAGGTCCAGGCGCCTTGAATCGGATAGATGATGGCCGTCAACACGGTAACGAAGATCAGAAACGGCCAGACCTTGATGCGCTCGGCCAAGGTGCCCGAGACGATCGACGCCGCGGTGGCGACAAAGACCATTTGGAAATACCAGTCCGACATCACCGAATAATTGTTGCCGACCACGGCGGTGACCATCTCATCGGACGCCTCTTCGGCGCCAAGCAAGATCAGTTCGGCCTCGGACGGGTTATAGAACAGGCTGATCGAGCCGATCCAGCCGGCGACGTCGGTGTACATCAGATTATAACCGACGATGTAGAACATCAGTCCGGCGATCGAATACAGCGCCATGTTCTTCAGACAGATGGCCGCGGTGTTCTTGGAGCGTACCAAGCCGGATTCCAGCAAAGTGAAGCCCAACGCCATCAGCATCACCAAGGCGCCGCAGACGAGGAACGAAAAACTGTTGAATATGAAGGCGGTTTCCGCGCTGACCGCGGCCGCCGCCGGTGTCGCGACTACGGTTGCGATGGTGGTTGCGGCAATTGTTATCATGCCGATCGGCACGGCCCGAATTGAAGTCATGATGATCCCTTCCCCTACGCCAAATGTGCAGTGACGACGCACCGGTGCCGGCGCGTCTTTTCAGGGAATGTTCAAGAACCATGCCGGAATCAGATCGGCCGGATTGACCCGAAAATCAGGCGATCGCAAGCCAAGCCAAGGATGGTTTTGCCTGTAAACTAGGCAGGTGGGCAGTAAAGCCTATTTTTTAGGCATTTATCGGCCGGCGACCGGATCTTCCATCGCCGTTGCCAAGCGCAGCAAAGCGCCTTCCGTGAACGGCGGCGCCATCACCATCAGGCCGACGCCCTGTCCGTTGGCCGGCGGGCACGGCAGGGTGACCGCGCAAATCCCCAACAGATTACCCCAGCGGGTGTTCCACGCCACTTTCATGGCGGCCTCGTCATGCTTGGCGGCATCGGCCTCCAACGGCGCAATCTCCGGCGCCAGGATCGGTACCGTCGGGGCGATCACGCCGTGATAACCGCCAACCCGTGCCGCATAGCGCGCCCGCAAGTCTGCGATGCCGAGATGCAAGGCTTCTGCATCCGCCGCGCTATGGCTGCGGCCGGCGCGAAAGCGTTCGCGGATCGGCGCATAGATCCGGTTGGGATCGGCCTCGATGGTCGCGCCCCAGAGGGCGTAGCCTTCGGAGGCGATCATGCTGCCGTGGCGCTCCAGCAACGCTACCAGCTCATCGAGCTCGGGGATTGCGGCCTCGGTGATCTCGACGCCGGCCCGGCCGAGACGGCTCAGCGCCGCGTCGAACGATTGGCCGACCGCGTCCTCGACGAAGTGCCAGAAAACGTTGGTGGGTTTAAGCAGGCGGACCCCGTTCAGGCTGGCCCCGTCAAGGTCGAAAGCCGGCTGGCCGGTCAACACCGCCAACATGGCGTTGGCGTCGGCAGCGTCACGGGTCAGCGGACCGATGGTGTCGAGGCTCGGCGACAGCGGCACGACGCCGTCGAGCGGCACCAGGCCGGCCGTGGTCTTAAGGCCGAACAGGCCGTTGAGCGCCGCCGGAATGCGGACCGAACCGCCGGTGTCGGAGCCGATGCCGATGGCAGCCAAGCCCTTGGCCACGGATACCGCGGCGCCGGCCGACGAGCCGCCGGGTACCCGGGCCGTCTGCGCGTCGCAGGCATTTGCCGGTGTGCCGAACGCCGGGTTGATGCCAAGGCCGGAGAAAGCAAAATCCGGCAGGTTGGTTTTGCCGAGACAGATCAGACCGGCGCGCTGGGATCGCGCCAAGATCAGCGCGTCCTCGGCCGGGGTGCGGCCAGCCAACAGCCGGGTGCCGGCCTCGGTAGCGACGCCGGCGCTATCGACCAGGTCCTTCCAGGAAATCGGCACGCCGTCGAGGGCGCCGAGGCGCAAGCCCTGGCGTTGACGGGCCGCCGCCGCTTGTGCCTCGGCCCGGGCACGATCGGCGGTGGTGCGCACGAAGATCGCCTGGGCGGTGTCGATTTCGGCAATGCGGTCGAGGAAAAAGTCGGTGAGCGCGACCGGATCGATTGATCCGTCGGCGATGCCGGCGCCGAGCTGCAGCGCGGTCTGTTCATTCCAAGGCTGTGTCATACCCAAAGACTATCGCCGTCTCCGGATTGCGACAACTCGTCTCTGGACAGAACACCGGATCGATCCGATGCTGCGCTTATGAACGACAATGAATTCGAGAATGCAGAAGTCCTGATCGTCGGCGGCGGCCTGGTTGGCCTCGGCCTGGCGGCGGCGTTGGGCACGGCCGGCGTCGCGACGATTGTCATCGACCGTCAGGATCCGGCGGCGATGCTCGATCAAGGCTTCGACGGCCGGGTCTCGGCGTTGGCCTGGGCCAACTGGCGCATGCTCGACAGCATCGGCGTCTGGCCGTTGTTGAGTGAGGCCGAACCGATCCTGGACATCCGGGTGAGCGATGGCCCGTCGCTGTTGTTCCTGCATTACGACCACAGGGCGTTGGGCAGCGATCCGTTCGGCTACATGGTCGAAAACCGGCTGCACCGGCAAGCGTTGTACCAGCGGCTCGACGGACTCGAATCGGTACGGCTTTTGGCGCCGGCCGGACTATCGGATTTGCGGCGCGGCGACGATGACGTCGAGGCCCGGCTTGATGACGGCCGCCGGCTCAAGGCGCGACTCGCGGTGGCGGCCGACGGTCCCAACTCGGCCTTGCGCCAGGCCGCCGGCATTCGCTCGGTCGGCTGGGATTACAAACAGACCGGCATCGTCTGTACCGTCGGCCACACGAGCCCGCATCTCGGCGTTGCCCAGGAACGCTTCCTGCCGGCCGGGCCGTTCGCCATCCTGCCGATGACCGGCAACCGTTCGTCGCTGGTCTGGACCGAACGCGCGGCCCTGGCGCCGGCCTTGCTGCAGGCGCCGGAGGCGGCGTTCATGGAAGAATTGAGCGCCCGCTTCGGCGACTATCTCGGCCAACTGGAATTGGTCGGGCCACGCTTCGGCTACCCGCTGACCCTCGGCTTGGCGGAGCGCTATGTCGACCGCCGGCTGGCGCTGATCGGCGACGCCGCCCATCGGGTGCATCCAATCGCCGGCCAAGGCCTTAATCTCGGCTTGCGCGATGTTGCTGCCCTCGCCGAAGTCATCGTCGACCGCTTGCGCCTTGGCCTCGACCCGGGCGATGCCACAGCGCTCGCCCGCTACCAGCGCTGGCGGCGCTTCGATTCGCTGGTGATGGCGGCGGTGACCGACAGCCTGAACCGGCTGTTCTCCAACGACATCGCACCCGTCCGCCTGGCCCGCGACCTCGGCCTGGCGGCGGTCAACAAGATCGATCCCCTAAAACGCCTGTTCATGCGCCACGCCCGCGGCAGCGCCGGTGATCTGCCAAGGCTGCTGGCCGGGGAGCCTTTGTAGGGGGGAGCGGGATGGCCGTGATCCGTCGGCCGGAGGCCGCGGGCCAAAGGCAAAATCCACGAGCGGGCCGGCTTAGGTCACGCTCCGCCGGAGGCGGGCGGCCAGAGGCACAACCCGGCCGAAGGCCGAGGGTCAATGGCAGAATCTCTCAACCGGCGTCGCGGCTCAGGCCCTGTTCTGTCAGCTTGGCTAAGTAGGCGGCCCATATCGCCGGCTGGTTCAGGCCCAGGGTATAGAGATAGTCCCAGGAATAAATGCCGGTACTGTGACCGTCGTCAAATGTGATGCGGATCGCATAGTTTCCGATTTGCTCTATCGCGCCGATGGCAACGACGCGACGGCCGGCGACGGTGACTTCCTGGCCGGGGCCGTGGCCTTTCACTTCCGCCGACGGACTTTCGACGCGCAGGAACTCGGCCGGGTAGGCGAAAGTCTGGCCGTTATCAAAGTCTACCGTCAACGCCCGGTTTTCTTTTGAATAGCGAATTTCTGTCGGCTTCGGCCGGCCGGCTTCGTCGTAGACTGTCATTTCCGGCGTTCGCCTTCGTCGAGCTCGCGGGCCTCGTCGACCAGCATGATCGGAATACCGTCGCGGATCGGATAGGCGAGATTGGCCTGTTCGCTGATCAATTCTTGGGCCGCTGCGTCATAGGTCAGCGGTCCCTTGGTCAAGGGGCAGACCAGCAGCTCGAGCAGTTTCGGGTCGACCGCCACAGGTCGCTGCGGCGGGGTTCTGGTGTCATCGCTCATGGCATCGGTTCCGGTGTTGTCTTTCAGTTTCGGCTATTGCATGGCTGGCGCGCCGTCGTCGTCGCTGTCGAGCAGCGCCATTTCCATCAGCGCCGTCATGACGCGGGCGCGCTCGGTGACGTCACCGGCTTCCAGCAAGGCTTGCTTTTCGTTGGTGTGGAACGGGCACACCATCGACAGCATGTCGACCAGCGGCCGGTCGCTGGTGTTGTCGATGGCTTTCCAGTCGGCCGACAGATCGGCTTTGTCGAGAAACGCGCGCAAGGCGGCAACCAGCCGGTCCCGGTCGATGGCGGCGCTGTCGTCGTGTTTCAAGTCTTCGCGATAGCGGGTGAAATCGACCAGGCATTTGCGATAGGCCGCGTCACGGTCGAGTTCGCGCAGCACGTGGAAGCGGCTGACGCCTTGTAGGCTGATCAGGTAGCGGCCGTCCTCGGTCTTCTCGCTCGAGGCAATCCAGCCGGCGCCGCCGACGTCGTAGATGTCCGGGTTCTCGGTCTCGGCCTCGGACTGCATCGGCTGGATCATGCCGATGATACGATCGCCATCCAAAGCGTCGGCGACCATGTCAAGGTAGCGTGGCTCGAAGATGTTGAGCGGCAGCCGCCGCCGCGGCAGCAGCAACGCGCCGGACAGCGGGAACACCGGAATCCGGTGCGGCAGGTCGACCAGTGATGTCGGAGCGGAGGAAGCCGTCATGGCCCGGCCTTAGGTCTCAAGAGAACAGGATGGTCGACAGCCGCCGGCGCGAATCCACGGTGAACGGATCGGTCGGGCCCCAGGCTTCGAAAAACGTCAGCAACTGTTTGCGCGCGGCCTCGTCGTTCCAGCCGCGGTTGGCCTCGATGATCGCCAGCAACTGATCGACCGCTTCCTCGCGCCGGCCGCCGGCGTTCAAGGCCACGGCCAGTTCGAAGCGCGCTTCGTAGTCCTTAGGGTCAGTGTCAATGCGGGCGGTTAGCGCCGCGGTCTCATCCGGGTCGGCAGCGGCGAGCGCCTCCTCGGCGAGCTTCAGCGCGGCCCGGGCGCCGGCCACGTCGGGGTCGCCGGCGTGCTCGGCCGCGACTTGGTCGAGGATGTCGGCGGCCGCCTCGAGCTCGCCCTCGGCGACGTAACAGCGCGCCAGGCCGGCTTGGGCCGCGACGTTATCGGGCTCGGCGTCCAAGACCGCGGCGAAGGCCTGCAGCGCCTCGCCGGTGTCGCCGGCTTCCAAGGCCGCTTTGGCTGATTCCAAGGTTTCCTCGACCGGCGTCGGGCCGATGGCGCCGCCGATCAGGCGCTCGATGAAGGCCCGGATCTGGCTTTCGGGCAGGGCGCCGACGAAGCCGTCGACCGGCTGACCTTGCTGGAAGGCATAGACCGCCGGGATCGATTGAATGCGCAATTGCTGGGCGATCGCCTGGTTCTCGTCGATGTTGATTTTGACCAGCTTGACCTTGCCACCGGCGGCGGCGACCGCCTTTTCGATCATCGGCGTCAGTTGCTTGCACGGGCCGCACCAAGGCGCCCAGAAATCGACTATTACCGGAACCTCCATGGAGGCGCGCACCACATCCTCGGCGAAATTCTTGATGTCGCTGTCCTTGATCAAGTCGGCGGCCGGTGCCGGGCTCGATCCGATAATCGGTTCCATGGGGACTCCTCGTTTACCTTGCATCCTGGCCGCGACGCCGCCGTCGCGCCGCGCTATCGGGAAGATGGGGTCGCCGGCGGCAATTTGGAAGCCGGTTTCCCGCGTTAGCTTGGCAATTCCACAATTTTCGCCCGATGGCCGCAAGCGGCGATGAATTTTTGCAGATCGTCGGGCGTAATCTGAGTTGTCGCATCATTCTTCAGCGGATGATAGTTCAAGACCGTGGATTGCAGCATGGTTTTGTCGAGCACCACGTTGATCTGGTTCTCGGTGTCGTTGATCAGACCGAACGGCGTCACCGAGCCGGGATCGACGCCGAGCACGGCCTGCAACAGGTCGGGCTTGGCGAAGCTCAAGCGCGCCGCGCCGATCAGCTTCTGCAGCGCCTTGATGTCGACGGCTGTATCCTCCAAGCAGACCACCAGCCAAAGCGCGCCCTTCTTGTCCTTGAACATCAAACTCTTGCAATGGCCGCCCGGCAGGTTGCCGCGCAGCTCCTTCGATTCCTCGACCGTGAACACCGGCGCATGCGCCATCGTCTCGGTCGCGATGCCGAGTGCCTCAAGCCGCTCAAACAAGGCCTCTCGAACAGCCGCCATACGCGCCGCCCTTTCTGCCGCAAATTCACCAAAATTCGGGCCGCACCATAGCAAAGCCGGCCGGCGCCGTACACCGTGGCCCCAAGCCGCCGATTTGGCTTGTCAATCACAGGCGAATGCGTATGATCACCCGCCGACAGCGCGCCGCACCACGGCGCGATGGATCAAGCGGGCGTAGCTCAGGGGTAGAGCGCAACCTTGCCAAGGTTGAAGTCGTGAGTTCGAATCTCATCGCCCGCTCCAATTTTCCGATTTAAAACAAATACTTACGGGAGATCCCGGCGGCTTCCCATAAAAATTTTGGGCTCGGGGGAGCGCTCGGGGGAGCCGCGTAACAATTATGATAACGCCGCCGTAGCTCGGGGTATGAGCATGTAACCCTGTTCGAGTGGCGGTGACTTAGGGTCAATCCGCCTGAGCCCATAACCGGAACTCTCTTTCCACGGCATCCAGACCTCCCGCCGCCTACAAAATAGGCAAAAGTGTAACCTATGTGTCCGGTACGAAATGTCACCTACGTCTCGGGTCACTTACCATATCTCGTATGGTTCTTGGTTCGTTCTACACAGATATTGACGGGAGATCCAAGACTCGCTAATGTGGACGAATTGCTGCGCTCAACTATTACGAGTCGTAGAAATGACGGGAGAGACGAGCAAAGAAGTTACGAGCGCCCGCGCCGCATCCGCGGTGGGCAAGGTTCTGCGAGATCCCAGATCCACGAAGGCTCAGAAGACCGCAGCGCTCCAACAAGGCCAAGAAAGGGAAATAAGAGTCTTGCGAGCGTAGCTTGCGAACTCGACCAGCACGCCGTCACCAGCGGTACCGACGATGCGGCCGCCATGCTCTATACTGATAGAGTCAATGACGGCTCGATGGTCCGTCATTCTTTGCAGGGT
>Ga0315336_1001437_pt1 | contig 46315 bp, 48 predicted proteins | sample ASW5metaG_FD_204512 | JGI IMG/M metagenome (GOLD analysis project Ga0315336, IMG submission 204512) | Ammonia-oxidizing marine archaeal communities from Monterey Bay, California, United States - ASW #5 | ecosystem: Environmental > Aquatic > Marine > Intertidal zone | place: USA: California... | reverse complement strand
GGTGCTGCAACTGCTGCAACTGGAGTCTGACCCCCGCTGCAACTTGGGTCAGTGCGGGGTTGTCGAGGTGGGTCGATCAGTCGGTGACCCACCCGGCCAGCTCATCGAGGAGCGAGAGCGTGTAGGTGCGAGTCAAGTGATGGCTGTCGCGATACAGGATCGTGCCATCGTCGGCGACAACGGAACACGGGTCGACTGTGCAGACGAGCGCCGCTGAGTCGACGAACCGGACGCCGGCGGACTCGGCCACGGGCCGTTCCACGGCCAGGAGCACGCTGTCTCGAATCGAGGTAGTCAGGTCGAAGCTGCATGCCGCGATGTCCCCGGGGTTGGAGGCGAGGCATTCTGGGGGCGCGAAGCCGGGCCACGGCGTGTCGGTTGTGATCACTACTTTGTCGGCAATCGCGGTGAAGGCGGTGACCGTCCGTTGAAACCCTGCCTGCCAGGTCGGTCCGATCGCCGACTCGTCGAGCACCTCGTCGCCGACCATCACGTGACGCCGGCTGCCCGCTGACCGGGCGAGAACGACCACGTCGGCTCCCCCGAGTTCGGCTGTCGACCGAACCACGTTGTCTCGCCACTCGGTGCACTCGTTGTAGGGCTTCTCGAGCGCAGGGAGGTAGATGTCGACATCGATGATCGAGCACGCCGATTTCGTCCAGCTCACGATTCTCCACCCCTCCCGCTGCCCGAGGAGGTCGAAGGCATCGAGCCACTGTCGAGCGTGGCTGTCGCCGAGGAGCACGACCGTGATGTCGCCGTCCGGGTCGCCGAAGACACATTGGGGCGGAGTGTCGACGCCGGCGAATGACATGTGACACGACGGATCCGACAGGATCTCGTCGGCCGCGGCCTCGGCCGGCGACTGCAATTTCAGACCGTCGTCGAGCACGATCTCGGTGTCGCCTCGATCGACCGTGGCGAGGAGAACGGCGCCTATCACCAGGGGCGCAAAGGTCAGAGCCGCGCCGACCGCGAAGTTGCGGCGCGGTCGACCGCGAAGGCGCGACGAGTGCCGGACCGGATTCTCGATCAGATGATGGGAGACCCACGCAAGTCCGAACGAGCCGCCGACCCCGAGGGCCGTGGTCGCTCCAACGCCGATGGTCCAGTCGTAGCGGTCACGCAGGAGCAGCGCGATGCCGATCGCCGGCCAGTGCCACAGATACCACGCGTAGGACAAGCGTCCGAGGAAACGCATCGGTGCAATCGCGAGAGCTCGGGCCACGAGTCCGTGGGCCTGGGCGCCGGCGACGAGGACGAGGCCGCACCCAAGAACCGGAACGAGTGCGGCCGACCCCGGGAAACTGGTCGTCTCGTCGTAGGTGGTTGCCGCAAAGGTGATCATTGCGAGACCGCTCAGCCCGATCAGATCCGGGACAGGGCGAGGAAGGCGTCGGATCAACGGGATGGCGAACGCGAGTCCGGCGCCGACGGCCATTTCCCAGAGCCGAGTGTGGGTCAGGTAGTAGGCACCGAATCCCCGGTCGTTGGTGAGCACCACTGAGGTGATGAAGGAGGAGACGCCCAAGACCCCGAGGAGGACCGCGAGCACCGGCCCCGGCCGACGATGGAGTCGTCGAGCGATCCAGACCCCCGCGACGATGAGGATCGGCCAGAGCAGATAGAACTGCTCCTCGATGGCGAGCGACCAGTAGTGAACCAGCAGACTGTCGGTGACTTCGGTGTCGGAGTAGGTCGTGGCCTGGCCCGCGTAGCGCCAGTTGGCGAGGTAGACCGACGCGTAACGGGCATCATCGATCAGTCGCTCTCGAGCAAGTGGAGGCAACAGCCAGACGCCGGCAACGAGCGTGGTCGCGATGGTCGTGAACGACAGCGGCAGTAGGCGGCGGATTCGGCGCGCGTAGAACTCCTGCATCGAGACCGAACCGGTGCGATCGACCTCGCGAATGAGGAGACCGGTGATCAGGAATCCCGAGATGACGAAGAAAACGTCGACGCCGACGTAGCCGCCGGCAAACCGATCGACCCCGGCGTGGAAGAGGACCACGGCCACGATCGAGATCGCCCGAAGCCCATCGATGTCGCCGCGATAGCGGTCTTGTGGGCCGGACTCGGCGGCGCCGGCAGCGACGAAGGGCATCGGGCGAAGTCTATGTCCGTGGCATGGTCTCTCGGGACCGCCCTTCGCTGGCTCCCTCGTCGACGACGCTGGTTGTCTGAGCGGAAAGATTCAGCGCGACGACGCGCGAAAACGCCGCGCGGGTTGAGGTTCCCATACCTCGCTCGTATGCTTTCTCGTCGGCCAGAGCGCGCCTCACGCGCAGCCGGCCCGAGACTTCTCGGTAATCGCTCTCAGCAAACTCTCTCAGCAAAAAGGTTATTTCTGTGCCAACGATCCAGCAGCTGGTCCGCAAGGGTCGCCAGTCGAAGCGTCGCAAGGAAGCGACACCCGCGCTCAAGGGAGCGCCCCAGCGCCGTGGCGTCTGCACTCGCGTCTACACCGCCACCCCCAAGAAGCCGAACTCGGCGTTGCGCAAGGTCGCCCGCGTTCGTCTCACCTCCGGTGTCGAAGTCACCGCCTACATTCCGGGTGAGGGCCACAACCTTCAGGAACACTCCATCGTGCTGGTGCGCGGTGGTCGTGTGAAGGACCTTCCGGGTGTTCGTTACAAGATCGTCCGCGGCACGCTCGACACCTCTGGTGTTCGTGACCGCAAGCAGGCCCGTAGTCGCTACGGCGTCAAGAAAGAAGGCTGACAATGCCTCGTAAGGGTCCGGCCCCGCGTCGCGAAATCCATCCTGATCCGATTCATGACTCGGTGCTCGTCACCCAGTTCATCAACAAGATCCTGCAGCGTGGCAAGCGCAACCTCGCCGAACGCATCGTCTACGACGCCCTCACCATCGTCGAAGAGAAGACCGGCACCGAGCCCGTCAGCGCCCTCAAGCGGGCGGTCGACAACGTTCGTCCGCAACTCGAGGTCAAGAGCCGTCGCGTCGGTGGCGCCACCTATCAGGTGCCGATCGAGGTTCGTCCCCGCCGGGCCACCACCCTTGCCATCCGCTGGATGGTGGGTTTCTCCCGCGACCGTCGTGAGCGCACGATGGCGGAGCGCCTCGCCAACGAGATCCTCGATGCCAGCAATGGAATCGGTGCGTCGTGCAAGCGTCGCGAAGATGTCCAGAAGATGGCCGACGCCAACAAGGCGTTCGCTCACTACCGCTGGTAGCTCCGCGGTACGTAGTCAGTAGTCCAACACACCTTTCCAACGACCGGGTCGTTCTCTGCAAAAGAGAAGAGCCCGGTCGTGGTGCGTGCGAAGCCAGTTCGCTCGGCACCGATCCCCTTACCTGAGGAATTCCCATGGCAGAGAAGCGAACTCCGCTCGACATGACCCGCAACATCGGGATCATGGCCCACATCGATGCGGGCAAGACCACCACGACCGAGCGCATCCTCTACTACACCGGCCGCTCCTACAAGATCGGCGAAGTCCACGACGGCGCCGCCACCATGGATTGGATGGAGCAGGAGCAGGAGCGTGGCATCACGATCACCTCTGCGGCCACCCACTGCATCTGGAACGACCACCGCATCAACATCATCGACACGCCTGGCCACGTCGACTTCACCGTCGAGGTGGAGCGTTCGCTGCGCGTGCTCGATGGCGCCGTTGCCGTCTTCGACGGCGTTGCCGGCGTTGAGCCGCAGACCGAGACGGTCTGGCGCCAAGCCGACCGTTACAACGTGCCTCGCATGTGTTTCATCAACAAGATGGACCGCACCGGCGCCGACTTCTTCTTCTGCCTCGACACGATCAAGGATCGACTGACCAACAGCGTTGCCGTGATGCAGCTGCCGATCGGCGCTGAGGGCGACTACAGCGGTGTCATCGATCTCGTCAAGATGAAGGCCCTCGTGTGGCCGCCGACCACTGATGAGAAGGACCTCGGCGCCACCTACGAAGAGGTCGACATTCCGGCCGAACTCCAGGACCAAGCCGACGAATACCGCGCCATGCTGCTCGAGGCGGCTGCGGATCAAGACGAAGACCTCATGATGAAGGTCCTCGAGGACGAGGACGTCAGCCAAGAAGAGCTGATGGCGGCGATTCGCAAGGGCACCGTCGCCGGTGACCTCGTTCCGATCCTCAACGGCACCGCATTCAAGAACAAGGGCGTACAGCCCCTGCTCGACGCCGTGATCGATTTCCTCCCGTCGCCGCTCGACGTGCCCGCCATGGTCGGCGAGGACAAGGCCGGCAACGAAGCGAGCCGCGCCGCCAGCGACGATGAGCCGTTCTCGGCCCTCGCCTTCAAGATCATGACCGACCCCCACGTTGGTCGGCTCACCTACTTCCGGGTCTACTCGGGCACCTTCGACAAGGGCGATGTGGTGCTCAACACCCGTACGTCCAACAAGGAGCGCGTGGGCCGCATTCTCGAAATGCACGCCAACGACCGGGTCGACAAGGACGGTGTGGCCACCGGCGACATCGCCGCGGGCATCGGCATCAAGCAGACTCGCACCGGCGACACCCTCTGTGATCCGGCGCACCCGATCACCTTTGAAAACCTCGACTTCCCGGCTCCCGTCATCGAGGTTGCCGTCGAGCCCAAGTCGAAGGCTGACCAGGAGAAAATGGGCCGGGCCCTTCAGGCGCTGGCCGAAGAGGACCCCACCTTCGTGGTCACGACCAACGAAGAGACCGCGCAGACCATCATCGCCGGAATGGGTGAGCTGCACCTCGAGGTGCTGGTCGATCGCATGCGCCGCGAGTTCAAGGTGGAGGCCGCGGTCGGTAAGCCGCAGGTCGCCTACCGCGAGACCATCACGGCCGAAGTCGAGGACTACACGTACACGCACAAGAAGCAGACGGGCGGCACCGGCCAGTTCGCCGTCATCTCGGCCACGCTGTCTCCCAACCCTGGTGGCGAGTACGAGTTCGAGTCGAAGGTAACGGGCGGCAACATTCCGAAGGAATACATCAAGCCGGTCGACCAGGGCATCCAGGAAGCAATGAGCAATGGTGTGCTCGCCGGCTTCCCCACGGTCGACATCAAGGTCACCTTGGAAGACGGCAAGACGCACGACGTCGACTCGTCGGAAATGGCCTTCAAGATCGCCGGCAACGCCTGGTTCCGCGAGGTTGCTCGCAAGGCGAAGCCCACTCTTCTCGAGCCGGTCATGGCCGTGGAAGTCGTCACCCCCGACGACTATCTCGGCGATGTGGTCGGCGATGTGAACTCCCGACGCGGCCAGGTGCAGGGCACCGAGCAGCGCGGGAAGAACCAAGTCGTGAACGCACTCGTGCCGCTCTCCGAGATGTTCGGATACAGTACGGATCTGCGTTCGCGCACGCAGGGGCGGGCGACGTACACGATGCAATTCGATTCGTACCAGCCCACGCCTGCAAACGTCCAGGAAGAGATCGTCGCCCGCGTCCGCGGCGAATGATCGTCTCCTCACCCCAACAACACAAACACCTCTCGTAGAGAACAAGGAAAAACAGTTATGGCCAAGGAGACGTTCGAGCGGAACAAGCCTCACGTCAACGTGGGAACGATGGGACACATCGACCACGGCAAGACGACGCTCACCGCTGCGATCACAAAGGTTCTCGCTGACAACGTCGATGGTTCGTCGTTCACCGAGTTCGCCAACATCGACAATGCGCCCGAAGAGCGTGAGCGCGGTATCACGATCAACGTGTCACACGTGGAGTACGAGACGGACAACCGTCACTACGCCCACGTCGACATGCCGGGTCACGCTGACTACATCAAGAACATGATCACCGGTGCGGCTCAGGTCGACGGTGCGATTCTTGTTGTGTCCGCGGCCGACGGTCCGATGCCCCAGACCCGTGAGCACGTGCTGCTCGCCCGTCAGGTCGGCGTGCCGAAGATCATCGTTGCCCTGAACAAGGTCGACATGGTTGACGACGATGAGCTCATCGAGCTCGTCGAGATGGAAGTCCGCGAACTCCTCAACGAGTACGACTTCCCCGGCGACGACACCCCCGTGGTCCACGTCTCCGCACTCAAGGCCCTCGAGGGTGACGAAACCTTCGCTGCAGGGATCCTCGATCTCATGGCGCAGGTCGATGAGTACATCCCCACGCCCGAGCGCGATCTCGACAAGCCCTTCCTCATGCCGATCGAAGACGTGTTCTCGATCACCGGCCGCGGCACCGTCGTGACCGGCAAGGTCGAGCAGGGCAAGGTCAACACCGGCGACGAGCTCGAAATCGTGGGCATCAAGGACACCGGCAAGACCGTGTGCACCGGCGTCGAGATGTTCCGCAAGCTCCTCGACTCGGGTCAGGCCGGCGACAACATCGGCGCCCTGCTTCGTGGTATCGACAAGGACGACGTGCAGCGCGGTCAGGTCCTCGCGGCCCCCGGCAGCATCACGCCCCACACCGACTTCACTGCGCAGGTCTACATCCTGAGCAAGGCCGAGGGTGGCCGTGAGAAGCCGTTCTTCTCGAACTACCGTCCGCAGTTCTACTTCCGGACCACCGACATCACCGGCACCATCACGCTGCCCGAGGGCACCGAGATGTGCATGCCTGGTGACAACACCGAGATGACCGTCGAGCTGATCAACCCCATCGCCATGGACGAGGGTCTGCGCTTCGCCATTCGTGAAGGTGGCCGTACCGTTGGTGCCGGCTCCGTGACGAAGATCCTGAAGTAAGAGCGACACGATGGCTGCAGGACAGAAGATTCGTATCCGGCTCAAGGCTTACGACCACGAAATCATCGATCAGTCGACGAAGAAGATCGTCGAGACGGTGAAGCGGACGCAGGCTCACCTGTCGGGTCCGATCCCTCTGCCCACCGAGAAGCACCGCTTCACGGTCATCAAGGGCCCCTTCAAGGACAAAGATTCCCGGGAACACTTCGAGATGCGCATCCACAAGCGTCTTCTCGACATCCTGGATCCTTCGCCCAAGACGGTCGATTCGCTTCAGCGTCTCGACCTGCCGGCCGGCGTCGACATCGAAATCAAGATCCAGCAGGCCTAACGCCCGCTCGATCCGAGAACTGAAAGAGCCCCGGACCTCTGGTCCGGGGCTCTTCTCGTTTCTTGATCTCGCCGGATCAGGCGAAGAAGGTCACTGTGAAACCGCGCGGTGTCCAGATTCCGTCGACAAGCGTGGCGATCTCAAGTTCCGCGTCAGCATCGTCGCAGTCGCTGAGCCCAAAGCCTGTCGTATCGGCGTATCCGACCTCGGTCGTCGTGACGTCCTCGTTGCCGACATAAATCGGAGCGACCTGAACGGACGTGAAGTCGAATCCGAGGTCCGAGAAACAGAACGCGGATGTGGAATCGAGCGACACGTTCGCGCCCGTCACGCCAGCCGATCGACTGGCAACGACGCTGCCGTCGGCCAAGACGGTGGCGTATCCCATGGTTCCGAACGCATCGTGGTAGCGCTTGAGGAAGGTCACTGCTTCGCCGCGGGTGACGTTGTCGTCGGGTGCGAACGTTGTCGCGGTCTTGCCCGTGGTGATGCCGTTATCGAAGGCCCACTCGACCGGATCGGCGTAGAACTTGCCGTCAGGGACATCGTCGAACACATGAAACGCCATTGCCGTGCTGGGAATGAAGAGCGCCACGGCAACGATTGCGATAGCGAGTTTTGATTTGGAGATCGTGAAGGTCACGAGTTCCGCCTTTCGGGGTTGGGATCCTTCCAACGTAATCACGCCTCGCCAACGCCGTCTGTGACCCAGATTCCATACGCCGTTTTTTGTGGCACTAGCGTGCGTTCGATGTCGATGCTTCTCCGCACTGCAGGACTGCACACGATCGATCCCGGCACGGCTGGGGATTCAGTGGTGGTCACCGACGGCCATATCGATCGAGTCGGGGCGTTCGATGAGCTCCGTGCCGCCAAGCCCGACGCGGTCGTCGACCACCGCTACGCCGATGCCATAGTTCTCCCGGGCTTCGTCGAAGCGCACTCCCACGCGATGGCCGGCGGAATCTGGACTCACGTCTATGTCGGCTACTTCGACAATCGCGATCCCGACGGCAAGCTGTGGCCGGGGTGTCGAAGCCTCGATGAGGTACTCGACCGACTGCGCGAAGCCGATGCAGCACTCGATGATCCCGCCGCGACACTCTGGGCTTGGGGCCTCGACCCGATCTACTTCCCGGGCGAGCGTCTCGTGGCCGAGCATCTCGATCGAGTTTCCGAGCATCGCCCCATCTTCGTGATCCACGCGAGTCTGCATCTGGCGACGGTCAACACCGCGTTGATGGAGAAGGCGGAGATCAACGCCGACACGCTCGCCGAGGGAGTGCCGAAGGACGGTGCCGGCAACCCCATCGGCGAGTTGCAGGAGCCGGCCGCGATGATGTTGGCGAAGGACGCGGCGATGGGATTCTTCCTGTCGCTCATGAACCCCGAAGGCATCGAGGCCTTCGGCAAGCTCGCCCGCAATGCCGGCATCACGACCGTCGTCGACCTGGGGAGCGGGCCGATCGCGAGCGACAGCGTGGCTGACATGTGGCAGCAGGCGGTCAACGACGACGCGTTCCCCGCTCGAGTCTCGGTCTTTCACAATCCGGGGCAGGGCGGTCCCGCGAACCTCGATGACGTCGCCGAGATGGTCTTGATGCGGCGAGCGCAGTCCACTGACAAGCTGCGCTTCGGAGGAGTGAAGTTCGTCCTCGACGGCAGCATCCAGGGGTTCACGGCGCGAGTGACCGAGCCGTATCTCGATGGCAAGGACAATGGCCTCTGGCTGGTCCCGCCCAGTCAACTGGCTGACTGGATCCGCCCGGTGGTCGACGCCGGGCTCTTGCTGCACGTGCACTGCAACGGCGACGAAGCGGTCGATGTCCTCCTGGAGGCGTTCGTCGAGGCGGTTGGTGCCACTCCGCCGGCCGACCATCGCACCACCGTGCAACACAGCCAGCTGACTCGCCGCGACCAATACGAGCAGATGGCTGCGCTCGGCATGTGCGCCAATCTCTTCTCGAACCACTTCTGGTACTGGGGCGACCAGCATGTCGAAGCGACCGTCGGCGCGGAGCGGGCCAATCGGATGAACTCAGCGCGGACTGTTCTCGATCTCGGGATTCCCCTGTCGATCCACAGCGACGCGTCGGTCACGCCGCTCGGTTCGCTCCATGTCGCCTGGTGCGCCGCCAACCGGCAGACAGCCACCGGCCGAGTGCTCGGAGCCGACGAACGACTCGAGGTCGCCGAAGCGCTCCACGCCGTCACGATGGGTGCGGCGCATCAACTGCGCATGGACGACGAGATCGGGTCGATCACCGCAGGCAAGCGGGCTGACTTCGTGGCTCTCGACGCCGATCCCTTCGAGGCCGGAGCAGAAGGCCTGCGCGACATCCAGGTCGTCGGCACGATGGTCGGCGGCCTTCATCATCTCGTCGGGTGAACTCGCCACGAATTCCACTCACGGTCATCGGGGGCTACCTCGGCGCGGGCAAGACCACTCTGATCAACAAGATCCTCACCGGCGACCATGGTCGTCGAATCGCGGTGATCGTCAATGACTTCGGCGACGTGTCGATCGACGAGGCACTGCTCGCTCCGGCCGCGGGTGGCATGCGGGCGCTTGCCAACGGGTGCGTCTGTTGCACGGCCGTCGATGGGCTCGCGACAGCCCTCGACGAGATTGCCGCCCTCGACCCTCCGCCCGAACATCTGGTGATCGAGGTGAGCGGCGTCGGCGATCCCTGGGGTGTCGCCCAGTGGGGTCGCACCCCTGGCTACGAACTCGACGGTGTGGTGGTCGTGGCCGACCCGTTGTCGATTCGTGGCTGGACGGAGGATCGCTACGTCGGGTCGACCGTGCAGGCCCAGCTCACTGCGGCCGATGTGGTCGTGGTCAGCCATGCCGATGACGAGCCGGGCGCGGCAGCTGAAGTGGCCGAGTGGTTGGGGGAGGCGGCACGGGCCCCCGTGCTCGTCGGCACCGACCTCGACCTCGATCTTCTGCTCGGACATCGAGATGGTCCGATGGCGGCGCCGCAACCGCATGCCGATCACGTGGCGCTGACGTTCACGCCGCGAGCCGTCGATCGCGCGGCGCTTCGTGCATGGTTGTCGCAGGCGCCGTCAACCGTGGTGCGGGCAAAGGGGTTCGCCGATACTGATGAGGGAACCCTGGCGGGTCAACGCTTCGGTCACCGTGTCGAAGTGGTTCGGGCGGCGATGACCGACCCGGTCATGACCGTCGTCTGCGTTGGCACCGAAGTCCGAGGTGAGGTGCGCGAGTGGTGTGAGACGCTCGCTGTCGGCCTTCTCGACTAGGAACGGCCGCGGCGAGCGGCGCTCTTCGCCAGCGCGTCCTCTTCGATCTCATGATGTTGGCGGTAGCCGGAGATGAACGCCTGGGCCGTGGCCGCGAAGGGCAAGGCCAGAAGCGCCCCCACCACGCCGAGAAGGGCGGCACCGGCGAGAACCGAGCCGAACGCGACAGCCACGTGGATCTCCATGGTCTGCGCGGTGACCCGCGGCGCGAAGAGGTAGTTCTCGACCTGCTGATAGATCACGATCACGATCAGGACGGCGAGTCCCTTTTTCGGGTCGTCGAGCAGACCGATGATGACCGGCAGCGCGCCGGCGAAGTAGGTGCCGATCACGGGGATGAACTGCGAGATGACGCCGACCCAGAGAGCGAGCGGCAACGGGAACGGGAGATCGATGATCTCGAATGCGATCCAATGGGCGGCGGCCGAGAAGAACGCCAGGATGCCTCGCGAGTAGATGTAGCCGCCGGTCTTGCGTATGGCGAGATCCCACACGTCGAGGACCATCTTCTGCTTGTCGGGTTCGAGGAAGGAGCAGATGGTGCGGCGCAGTTTCGGGCCCTCGGCGACGAGGTAGAAGGTGAAGAGCGCCACCGTGAAGGCTTGGAAGATGATGTTGACCAGGGTGGTGCCGAGGTTGACGAGGTCGTCGGCGAAGCTCGTCGCAAAGTCGGCCGCCCGGCCGTCCTCGACAAATTCCTCCTGCAGCTTGTCGAGATCGATGTCCTCGTCGATGTTCTCCTGGAGCCATACCTCGGCGTCTTCGATCAGTCGCGGGGCGTCGTCGATGAACTCGGTGATCTGGGTGGCGAGCGCGGTGCCGATCGCGGCCGAGAAGCCGGCGAGACCGAGCAATGTCAGGAGGTAGACGATCCAGACGCCGCCGCCCCGGCGAATTCCGCGCCGTTCCATGCGATTCACGGCCGGCTCGATCGCGAAACTCAGGAAGAGGGAAATCAACATGACGATGAGGAGCGAGCGCAACGATCGCACCATGCCTGTCCCCATGTAGACGACGACCCATCCGAGCCAGAACAGGGCAATCGCCTTGACGATCCATCGGGGGACCGACGTCGCGCTTAACCACGTACTTGACGTACTGGATTCAGTCGTCTCGGCGTCGTCGGGCGGCATTGAAGCGGACGCTACATTGCCACCCAGAAAGACCCGTGGATGCCGGTTGGTACACGGGAATCCTCCCGGTAGCATCGTGCCCTTGTGCGGTGAGGTGACCTACGGGTCAGCGAGTCACGCAGAGAGAATCGACGTCGGTGCAGGCCATTTCGGAACCGCATCGCAAAACCGAAGAACGCTCCGCCGGGTTTGCCCGAGCGGAGCGTTCGCGTGAGTACGAGGAAGCAATCATGGCCACCAAGGCGATAGTCGGCGAGAAAGTCGGCATGACGCAGGTCTGGGACGAGGAAAACCGAGTCGTCCCGGTCACCGTGCTGCGTGTGTCCGCGTGCCGTGTCGTGCAGGTCAAGACGCCTGAACACGACGGCTACAGCGCCATCCAGGTCACGCTCGGCGTGAAGGATGCGGGCAAGCTCACTCGACCCGAAGCGGGTCACTTCGAAAAGGCCGGCGTCGATGCCGGTCAGAAGCTCGTGGAGCTCCGGCTCGACGACGTTTCGGAGTTCACCATCGGACAAGAGATCGCCGTTGACCTACTCGAACAGGGTCAGCGCGTCGATGTCACTGCCGTTTCCAAAGGCAAGGGCTTCGCCGGCGCCATGAAGCGACACGGTTTCGGCGGCGCACCTGCGTCGCACGGCGCCCACAAGAACCATCGCAAGCCCGGGGCGGTCGGCCAATGCGCCACCCCGTCCCGCGTGTTCCGTGGCAAGAAGATGCCAGGCCGCATGGGCAACACCAAGGTCACCACGCTCAACCTCGAGGTCGTCAAGAGCGATCCCGAGGCTGAGGTGCTGCTGGTTCGGGGTTCCGTCCCCGGTCCCGCCGGTGCCACCGTGGTCATTCGCAACGCAGTGAAGGGATCCTGAGATGGCCTCCATCAGTGTGAAAAGCCAGTCAGGCGCCGATGCCGGCACCGCTGAGCTCGCCGACGATGTGTTCGGCATCGAGCCGAACATCTCGGTCATGCACCAGGTCGTCACCGCCCAGCTTGCGGCCAAGCGCCAAGGCACGCACTCCACCAAGACCCGTTCCGAGGTTCGTGGTGGCGGAGCGAAGCCGTGGCGTCAGAAGGGCACGGGTCGAGCCCGTGCCGGCTCGTCCAACTCGCCGATCTGGCGTGGTGGCGGCATTGCCCATGGCCCCCGTCCTCGCGACTACGGCCAGAAGACTCCCAAGAAGATGGTGAAGCTCGCTCTGCGCAGCGCCCTGTCCGACCGGGCCAGCGAAGGCAACGTGATCGTTGTCGACTCCTGGAGCTTCGATGCTCCGAAGACCAAGGACGCTATTGCTGCGCTCTCGGCCATCGGTGCCGAAGGCAAGGTGCTCATGGTGCTCGGCGATACCGACATGGACGCCTACAAGAGCTTCCGCAATCTCACCAACGTGCACTGCCTGCACCAGGGTGAGCTCAACACCTACGACGTGCTCGACAGCGATGTCGTCGTGTTCACCCAGGCCTCGCTGCCGGGTGGCGTTTCCGAAGGGAGCGAGTCGTGAAGGACCACCGCGACGTCATCATCCGTCCGGTCGTTTCCGAGAAGTCCTACGGGCTCCTCGAGGAGAACGTCTACACCTTCGTGGTCGCCCCGAGCGCCTCGAAGCCCGAGATCCGCGACGCCGTCGAGTCGATCTTCGACGTTTCGGTGCTCAAGGTGAACACCCTCAACCGCAAGGGCAAGCGCAAGCGCAACCGCCGCACCGGAGGCTTCGGCACGAAGACCGGTCAGAAGCGGGCCCTCGTCACCCTCGCCGAGGGTGACTCGATCGATCTGTTCGAGGCGTAAATCATGGCTATTCGCAAGCGCAAGCCGACAAGCCCGGGCCGTCGTTTCCAGACGTCGTCCGACTTCTCGGAGATCACCGCCACCAAGCCCGAGCGCAGTCTCGTCAAGGGCGAGTCGAAGACCGGTGGTCGCAACAACCACGGACGCAAGACCAGCCGCCACCGCGGCGGCGGTCACAAGCAGAAGTACCGCACGATCGACTTCAACCGCAGCAAGGACGGCGTTCTCGCCACCGTCGCGACGATCGAGTACGACCCCAACCGCACCTGCAACATTGCTCTCTTGCACTATCACGATGGCGAGAAGCGCTACATCCTCGCTCCTCGTGACCTGCAGGTCGGCGACAAGCTCCAGTCCGGTCAGGGCGCCGAGATTCGTCCGGGCAACAGCCTGGCGCTGCGCTACATCCCGGTCGGTACGGTCATCCACAACGTGGAGCTCAAGGCCGGCGCCGGTGCCAAGCTCGGTCGCTCGGCCGGCGCTGTCATTCAGCTGGTTGCAAAGGAAGGCGACTTCGCCACCCTGCGCCTTCCCAGCACCGAGATGCGCCGAGTGCCGATCGACTGCCGGGCAACCGTCGGCGAGGTCGGCAACAGCCAGCACGAACTCGTCAAGATCGGCAAGGCCGGCCGCAACCGCTGGAAGGGCAAGCGCCCCCAGTCTCGTGGTGTTGCCATGAACCCGGTCGACCACCCCCATGGCGGTGGCGAAGGCAAGACATCAGGTGGACGCCATCCCGTGTCCCCATGGGGCAAGCCCGAGGGCCGTACCCGCAAGAGCAACCAAGAATCCGACAAGCTGATCGTGCGCCGTCGCCGGACGCGCGGTTCGCGGAGGTAATCACAATGCCGCGCAGCCTCAAAAAGGGTCCATTCGTCGACGATCACCTTCTCAAGAAGGTCGATGCGCTCAACGAATCAGGTGAGAAGAAGGTCATCAAGACCTGGTCTCGTCGTTCGACCATCATCCCCGACATGATCGGCCACACCCTGGCCGTTCACGACGGCCGCAAGCACGTCCCGGTCTATGTGACCGAGTCGATGGTCGGTCACAAGCTCGGTGAGTTCGCCCCCACCCGCACCTTCAAGTTCCATGCGGGCCAGGAACGGGGAGCTCGTCGCTGATGACCGCCAGCAAGACCAACGAGCGTCCGGGCACGCGCGCCAAGGCGTCGCATGTTCGTTCGTCGGCCTACAAGGCCCGCGAGATCCTCAACCTCATTCGTGGCAAGTCCTACGCCGAAGCGTCGGAGATCCTTGCGTTCTCCGAGCGCGGGATCAGCGAAGACATCGCCAAGGTGCTCGACTCGGCCGTCGCCAACGCCGAGCACAACGATGGCCAGCTCGCCGAAGAGCTGTTTGTCTCGGCCTGCTACGCCGACGAGGGCCCCACGCTCAAGCGCTGGCGTCCCCGTGCCCGTGGCCGCGCCACTCGCATTCGCAAGCGCACCTGCCACATCACGGTGATTGTTTCCCGCTACTCCGAGGCGAAGCTCGAAATGCTCCGTGAGAAGGAAAGCAACGCCGGCCGCTCGACCACGAGCAACGCCGCCGAGGCTCGCCGCCAGCGTGTGGCCCAGAGCCGTGAACGTGAAGAGGCCCGCGAGGCCGAACATGATCACGATCACGATCACGATCACGATCACGATCATGACCACGACGACGAGGCATCCGTTGAGGAGCAAGCAACCGAGGTTGTCGAGGCCACTGCTGCCTCGATGCTCGAGGACAGCGAAGACTACGACGCCGAGAAGGCCGACTCCGATGCCGACAGCGTTGTCGACGCCGACGACGAGTCGCCGTTCGGTCCGCTCAGCCATGCCCCCTACGACGATGCGAGCAAGGCTCCCGAGGGTTACCCGATCAAGGGCAACGCCGACTCGATGAAGTACCACCAGCCCGACGGGCGCTGGTTCGAACAGACCGTGGCTGAGGTGTGGTTCGCCACCACCGACGCCGCTGAAGCCGCCGGCTTCTCCGAGGCTGGCGCCTCGGCCGGCGACGACGACAACGAAGAAGAGGGTTCCTGATGGGACAGAAGGTCAACCCCTATGGGTTCCGCCTCGGCATCACGACGGAATGGAAGAGCCGCTGGTTCGCCGACCGTGAGGACTACGCCGACTACGTCATCGAAGACTGGAAGATCCGCGACTTCCTCATGACCGAGCTGCCGCATGCCGCGATCAGCCGCGTCGAGGTCGAGCGCACCCGCGATCGTCTTCGCGTCGACGTTCACACCGCCCGCCCGGGCATCGTGATCGGTCGTCGTGGTTCCGAAGCCGACCGCCTTCGTGCCGGTCTCACCTCGATCACCGGCAACGCCAAGGTGCAGCTCAACATCCAGGAGATCAAGCAGCCCGAACTCGATGCTGCGCTGATCGCCCAAGGTGTTGCTGACCAGCTCGCCGGTCGTGTCGCGTTCCGTCGTGCCATGAAGCGCGCTGTCCAGAACGCACAGAAGGCCGGTGCCCTCGGCATCCGGGTCCAGTGCTCGGGCCGCCTCGGCGGTTCCGAAATGGCCCGCACCGAGTGGTACCGCGAGGGTCGGGTTCCGCTGCACACCCTCCGTGCCGATGTCGATTACGGATTCCGTGAGGCGAAGACCACCTACGGCCGTATCGGCGTGAAGGTGTGGCTCTACAAGGGCGACATCCTCCCCTACAAGACCACCAGCGACGACAAGGCCACGCTCGAAGCAGCGATGGCGGCAGGCGAGACCTCCGGTCAAGCCAAGCCCCGCAAGGTCGTTTCGTCGGCCGCGGCCCGCAAGCGCGTTGCGACTCCCGAGACCGAGACCGACACCGAGGTCGAGGAAGAGCCGGCGCCGCTTATCAAGGAAGCCGATCCCGAGTTCGAGAAGCTCCTCGACGAGGAAGATGCCATCGAGGCGTCCACTCGTGAGCAGAGCGAGACCCCGCACTTCCGGGCGAACGACTGAGGTAGCTGAAATGTTGATGCCGAAGAAGGTCAAGCACCGCAAGCAGCACCGAGGCCGTACCCGTGGCATGTCCAAGGGCGCGACCGAGGTCACCTATGGCGACTACGGAATCCAGGCCCTCGAGCCTGGCTGGATCACCGCTCGTCAGATCGAAGCCGGTCGTATCGCCATGACCCGCCACATCAAGCGTGGCGGCAAGGTGTGGATCAACGTCTTCCCCGACAAGCCCGTCACCCAGAAGCCGGCCGAGACCCGTATGGGTTCCGGCAAGGGCAACCCCGAACACTGGGTCGCCGTGGTGAAGCCCGGTCGCATCCTGTTCGAGCTGTCGTACCACGAGGAAGACGTTGCTCGTGAGGCGATCGATCGAGCCATCCAGAAGCTGCCGATCAAGGCGCGCTTCGTGAGTCGTGAGGAGAGTTTCTGATGGCGAAGGCAAAGGCACTCGCCGACCTCGGCGACACCGACCTGATCGAGCAGCTGGCTGATCAGAAGGAAGCGCTGTTCAACCTGCGCTTCCAGTTCGCCACCGGTCAGCTAGAAGACTCGGCGGCCCTCAAGGCCGTCAAGAAAGACATCGCCCGTGTGCTCACTGAGCTCCGGGCCCGTGAAATCGCCGACGCAGACGCAATTGCGGCCGGCGCGGAGGCCGACAATGGCTGAACAGACAACGCCTGAACAAGCAGAGACTCGCGAAAACGCGCGCAAGGTCCGTGAGGGCCTCGTCGTGTCGAACGCGATGGACAAGACCGCCGTCGTTGAAACCGTCGACCGTGTGCGTCATCGTCGCTACGCCAAGACCGTGCAGCGCAACAAGAAGCTCCACGTCCACGACGAAGAGAACACCCTCAACGTGGGCGACCGCGTGCGGGTGCAAGAGACTCGACCGCTGTCGAAGAACAAGCGCTGGCGTCTCGTGGAAGTCCTGGAGCGTGCCAAGTGATCCAGCAGGAATCCCGCTTGCGGGTCGCTGACAACTCGGGCGCCAAGGAGGTCTTGTGCATCAAGGTCCTCGGCGGATCGAAGCGTCGTTATGCCTCGATCGGCGACATCTTCGTCGCCACGGTCAAGGACGCGATTCCCGGAGCGCAAGTCAAGAAGGGTGACGTCGTCAAGTGCGTCGTCGTCCGCGTGAAGAAGGAAAAGCGTCGCCCGGATGGCAGCTACATCCGGTTCGACGAAAACGCGGCGGTGCTGATCAACGATCAGCGCCAGCCACGCGGCACTCGCATCTTCGGCCCAGTGGGTCGTGAACTGCGCGACAAGCAGTTCATGCGCATCGTGTCGCTGGCACCGGAGGTTCTCTGATGCCTGCGAAGACCAGCAAGAAGAAGACGAAGAACACCATGAAGATCATCAAGGGCGATCGCGTCGTCGTGCTGTCCGGTAAGGACAGAGGCGTCGAGGGTGTCGTCGAGAGGGCCATCCCCGAAGCGGGCAAGGTCATCGTCGACGGCGTCAACATCGCCAAGAAGCATCAGGCGCCCACGCGTCAGGATCAGCAGGGCGGCATCATCGACAAGCCGATGCCGCTCGACGTGTCCAACGTGGCGGTCGTCAGTCCCTCCGATGGCAAAGCCACCCGAGTGGGCTACAAGATCCTCGACGACGGCAGCAAGGTCCGCGTCTGCAAGCGCACGGGGGCGGAACTCTGATGAGCACCACCACCTACAAACCACGTCTGCGTACCCGTTACAACGAAGAGCTTCGTGTCGCCCTCAAGGACGAACTCGAACTCCCCAACGTGATGATGGTGCCCAAGATCGAGAAGATCGTTCTCAACATGGGCGTTGGTGAAGCCGTCGGCTCCGCCAAGTTGCTCGAGGGCGCTCTCACCGACATGGAGACGATTGCCGGCCAGAAGCCGGTCGTCACCCGAGCCAAGAAGAGCCTCGCGAGCTTCAAGCTCCGTGAAGGCCAGGCCATTGGCTGCAAGGTCACCCTCCGGGGCGACCGCATGTACGAATTCCTGGATCGCCTCATTTCGCTGGCGATTCCACGAATCAGAGATTTCCGAGGGCTCCCGCCGAAGTCGTTCGACGGCAACGGCAACTACACCTTCGGTGTGACCGAACAACTCATGTTCCCTGAGATCGACTACGACAAGGTCGACACCACTCGGGGCATGGACATCACGATCGTCACAACGGCGACGACGAACGATCAGGGACGAGCTTTGCTCTCTGCGTTCGGCTTCCCGTTCCGACGCGAGGGGCAGTGACCCATGGCGAAGAAAGCACTCCGCGAGAAGCAGCAGCGCACCCCGAAATTCAAGGTGCGCGCCTACACCCGGTGCCGCCGTTGTGGCCGGCCCCGTTCGGTGTACCGCAAGTTCGGCCTGTGCCGAGTTTGTCTGCGAGAAATGGCACATGCGGGCGAACTGCCCGGTGTCAAGAAGGCCAGTTGGTAGGGAGGTGACACGACGATGACAATGACAGATCCCATCTCCGACATGCTCACTCGTATTCGTAACGCCAACGTTGCGATGCACGACGACGTGCGCATGCCCTCTTCGAAGCAGAAGCTCGCCCTGGCGGGTCTTCTCGAGAAGGAGGGCTACATCACCAGCTTCTCTGAAGCCGACAATGGCGACAAGCCGGGAAAGACGCTGACCATCGAGATGAAGTACTCGCCTGAGCGAGCACGCGTCATCTCGGGGCTCACCCGTATCTCCAAGCCCGGTCTGCGCATCTATCGCAAGCGCGACGAAATCCCCCGTGTTCAGGGTGGTCTCGGCGTGGCGATCGTGTCGACCAACAAGGGCCTGATGTCCGACCGAGAAGCGAGGAAGAACCGCATGGGCGGCGAAATCCTCTGCTTCGTGTGGTGAGGGAGCCGACATGAGTCGAGTTGGTAGCCAACCCATCACCATCCCGAGCGGTGTCGAGGTCTCGATCAGTGGTGTCAACATCACGGTCAAGGGCTCGAAGGGCACCCTCGAACAGTCCCTGCCCGGTGGCATCACCGCGCGCGAAGACGATGGAACGATCGTCGTTGAGCGTCCGGACGACACCGGTGCCAGCAAGTCCTTCCACGGCCTTTCGCGCACCTTGATCGACAACATGATCTTGGGCGTCACCGAAGGTTTCGTGAAAGAACTCCAGATCCAGGGCGTTGGCTACCGTGCCACCGCCAAGGGCAGCAACGCCCTCGAGCTCGCGCTCGGCTACAGCCATCCCGTCAACATCGAAGCCCCCGAGGGCATCGAGTTCGACGTTCCCGTCCAGACGCAGATCTTCGTGAAGGGGATCGACAAGCAGCTGGTCGGCCAGGTGGCTGCCGACATCCGCAAGTGGCGTAAGCCCGAGCCTTACAAGGGCAAGGGCATCCGCTACGTGGATGAGCGCGTGATTCGCAAGGCCGGAAAGGCGGCCAAGTAATGACTTACACCGCGAAAAAGCGTCGCAGCGATCGTCTGCGCCGCCACTACCGGATCCGCAAGACCATGCGTGGCACCGCCACGCAGCCGCGTCTCGCCGTGTTCCGATCCAACAAGCACATCTCCGCACAGGTGATCGATGACCTCACCGGCGTCACTCTTGCTGCGGCATCCACCACCGAGAAGGACCTTCGCGCTGCCAACAACGGCAACGCAGAGGCGGCCGGCAAATGCGGTGCGCTCCTCGCGGAGCGGGCCAAGGCGGCCGGCATCGATACGGTGGTATTCGATCGTGGTGGCTTCCGCTACCACGGCCGGGTTGCGGCGCTCGCCGACGCAGCCCGCGAGGGAGGACTGAAGTTCTGATGGCATACGAACGTAGAGAACGTGAGCCGAATCCCCGCGATGGTGGCGAGGGTCTGCGCGAGTCGCGGGTCATCAACATCAACCGCGTCGCCAAGGTCGTCAAGGGTGGTCGCCGTTTCTCCTTCACCGCACTCGTGGTGATCGGCGACGGTGCCGGCAAGGTCGGCCTCGGCTATGGCAAGGCCAAGGAAGTCCCGCTGGCTATCCAGAAGGGCACCGAAGAGGCGCGCCGCAACCTGTTTGCCGTGCCCATGGCCGGCTCGACCATCGTCCACGAGACCATCGGTGAGATGGGTGCAGGCCGCGTCATGCTCAAGCCCGCCGCTCCCGGTACCGGCGTGATCGCCGGTGGTGCCGCCCGTGCCATCCTCGAAGAAGCGGGAATCCACGACGTGCTCTGCAAGTCGTTGGGCTCCCCGAACCACATCAACGTCGCCCGCGCGACCATCAATGGTCTCAGGGGCTTGCGTCGTCCCGACGAAATCGCTCGTCTCCGGGGTCTCGATCCCGAAGAGTTCCTGCCGGCCGGCCTCTGGGCTGCCTACCAGGAAAGCGAGCGCGGTCCGGCTGCTCCGGCGGCCACCGAGGTCTCGTGATGGCGTCCATCAAGGTCACCCAGATTCGTTCCGCGATCGGCACCAAGCCGAAGCAGCGCGGTTCGTTGCGCGCCCTCGGGCTGCGCGGCATTGGCAAGAGCAACACGCTCGACGACCGTCCGGAAATCCGCGGCATGATTGCGCGGGTCCCGCACCTGGTCCGAGTAGAAGAGGTCGACTCATGATCAAACTTCACGATCTTCAGCCCTCCGAGGGCTCGAACAAGCGCGGCAAGCGCAAGGCTCGCGGTATCGGTGGCAAGGGCGGCAAGACTGCCGGCCGCGGCACCAAGGGTCAGCGCGCTCGCAACACCGTGCCGATCGGCTTCGAGGGCGGCCAGATGCCGCTTCTCCAGCGCATCCCCAAGCTCCGCGGCTTCACCAACCCGTTCCGGGTCGAGTACCAGGGCATCAACCTCGACACTCTCGAAGAGAGCGGCCTCACCGAGATCTCCCCGGAGATTCTCCTCGAGCGCGGCCTCATCTCGAAGGGCTCGCTTCTGAAGGTTCTTGGTCGTGGCGAAGTGACCAAGGCGCTCACCGTGAAGGCGCACGGGTTCTCGAAAGCCGCGGAGGCAGCTATCACTGCCGCCGGGGGTAGTGTCGAGACCCTGCCGCTCCCATGGGGCGATCGACGTCCGCCGCACGGCAGCTTCAACCAACACACCAACCGCTGATCTCCCCCTAGGGGCGGAGAGGCTGGGTAGGAGGAACAGTGCTGTCGCGGGTATTGAACATGTTCCGGGTCGCCGACCTGCGGAACAAGATCATCTTCACCCTGGCCATGATCGGCCTGTACCGGCTCGGGTCGTTTGTCCCGGCTCCCGGTGTCGACATCGAGGCCGTGCAGGATCTGCGAGATCAAGCCAACTCTGGCGGCATTCTCGGCTACATCCAGCTGTTCTCGGGCGGAGCACTCACTCAGTTCGCGATATTCGCGCTGGGCATCATGCCCTACATCACGTCGTCGATCATCATGCAGATTCTCGGCGTGGTGATCCCGAAGATCGAACAGTGGCAGCAGCAAGGCGCGGTCGGTCAACGCAAGATCACCCAGTGGACGCGGTATCTCACCATCTCCATTGCGGTCGTGCAGTCCACCTCGTTCGCCTTCTTGTTCCACAACGGCGGTCTCGTCGGGCAGGTCGATCTGCTTCCGAAGTTCAGCGCCTGGACGGTCTTCGTGGTCGTCCTCACTCTCACGAGTGGCACCGCCCTTCTCATGTGGATGGGTGAGCTCATCACCCAACGCGGCATCGGCAACGGCATGTCGCTGCTCATCTTCACCAGCGTGGTCTCCACGCTCCCCGCACAGGGCACCCTCGTGCAGGCCGAGAACGGCAACCTCGCACTCATCGCGCTGATTGCTGTAGCGGTCATGTTGCTGGTCGCGATCGTGTTCGTCGAACAGGGTCAGCGCCGCATCCCGGTGCAGTTTGCCAAGCGAGTGGTCGGTCGTCGGATGTATGGCGGTCAGTCCACCTACATCCCGCTCAAGGTCAACCAGTCCGGCGTGATCCCGATCATCTTCGCCAGCTCGGTCCTCTACCTGCCCAACCTCATCGCCGTGGCTCTGCCCGACGATGGCTGGGGCGGCAGTGTGCAGAGTTGGGTCGACAACAATCTCGCCAACCCGGCGGCGGTCACGTATCTGGTGTTCTTCGGACTCTTGATCGTCGGCTTTGCCTACTTCTACACCGCCATCAGCTTCGATCCGGCCAAGCAGGCCGACACGATCCGCAAGCAGGGCGGGTTCATCCCGGGTATCCGTCCGGGTCCGCAGACCGAGCGCTACCTGGCCCGCATCCTGAGCCGCATCACGTTCCCGGGCGCGTTGTTCATCGCCGGCGTTGCCCTCATCCCCTCGATTCTGATCAACAACACGCTCAACACCGGCGGCACCGGCCACGGTGGCGGAGCGGGCGGGTTCGCCTTCGGCGGCATCTCGCTGCTCATTGCCTCGGGCGTCGCGCTCGAGACGATGAAGCAGATCGACAGCCAGCTGATGATGCGCAACTACGAAGGGTTCCTCAAGTAGATGGGTGCCCTCCGACTCGTCATTCTCGGCCGTCAGGGCTCGGGAAAGGGCACACAAGCACTCCGAATCTCCGACAGTTTCGGCTGCGTCCACGTCTCGACCGGCGACATGCTGCGCGCCGCGGTGAGTGCCGGCACCGACCTTGGCCGGCAGGCCGAGGAAGTCATGAACAGCGGCGGCCTCGTGGGCGATGACATCATGAACGGCATCGTCGCGGAGCGCCTCGCGGCCGACGACATCGTCGCCAACGGTGTGTTGCTCGACGGGTTCCCTCGCACCTCCGACCAGGCTGATGCGCTCGAACGCATCTGCGCCGAGCAGGGCGTGGCCCTGGATCTCGCCATCAATCTCGACGTTGCGGTCGAGGTCGTCACCGAACGCATGCTGGCCCGCCAGCGTGAAGACGACACCCCCGAAGCGATCCAACGCCGTTTGTCCCTCTACGAGGAGCAAACGGCACCTCTGCTCGACTGGTTCGACGCCCGAGACCTTCTCTCGACGGTCGACGGGGTCGGATCCGAAGAGGAAGTTTTCGCCCGGCTCGCCGCCGCGGTCGATTCGGCGCGGCTGTGATGCCGCGACGGGTTGGTCGACTCCCGCGCGCCCGGTAGCGTAGTCCCTTGGCCTGGGCGACCCAGGTCATTCCGCGTGCGAGCAACTGGCTCGTCGTTTTTGAAGAGGTTTCCCCATCGTAAAGTCCAAGGAAGATGCGATTGTCCTAGAGGGCACCGTCACGGAATCGCTTCCCAACGCCATGTTTCGTGTGGAGTTGGAGAACGGCCCAGAGGTCCTCGCGCATATCAGCGGCAAGATGCGCATGCACTACATCCGCATCCTCCCGGGCGATCGCGTCCAGGTGGAACTCACCCCTTACGACCTCCAACGGGGTCGTATCACCTACAGGTACAAGTAGCTCTCAATGAAGGTTCGACCCAGCGTCAAGAAGATCTGTGACAAGTGCAAGGTGATTCGTCGCCACGGCCGTGTCATGGTCATCTGCGAAAACCCGCGTCACAAGCAGAGGCAAGGCTGAAATGGCACGCATTAGCGGCGTCGACATCCCCCGCGAAAAGCAGGTAGGGATCTCGCTGACTTACATCTACGGCATCGGCCGCACCACTGCACTTCACGTGTGTGAGGCAGCCGGCATCGAGCCCACCACTCGTGTTCGTGATCTCACCGACGACGAAGTCGCGAAGATCCGCGGCTACATCGAGTCCGACCTCCAGGTCGAGGGCGACCTCCGCCGTGAGGTCAGCCAAGACATCAAGCGCAAGATGGAAATCGGTTGCTACCAGGGTCTGCGCCATCGCCGCGGTCTTCCTGTTCGCGGCCAGCGCACCCACACCAACGCCCGCACGCGCAAGGGTCCCAAGAAGACCGTTGCCGGCAAGAAGAAGGTCATGAAGTAATGGCAACTCCAGCCGCAGGCGGTCGTCGACCGCGCAAGCGTGAACGCAAGAACGTCACGCACGGGATCGCTCACATCAAGAGCTCCTTCAACAACACGATCATCGCGATCTCCGATCAGCGCGGCGACATCATTGCCTGGGCCTCGGCCGGCAACGTCGGCTTCAAGGGTTCGCGCAAGTCCACGCCGTACGCGGCGCAGATGGCGGCCGAGCAGGCTGCTCGCCGAGCGATGGAGCATGGCGTCCGCAAGGTCGACGTGCAGGTGAAGGGTCCCGGCTCCGGCCGAGAGACCGCCATTCGCTCGCTTCAAAACGCCGGTATCGAAGTCACAGGCATCAAGGATGTCACTCCGATTCCGCACAACGGTTGTCGCCTCGTCAAGCGACGGAGGGTCTGAAATGTCGCGCTACACCGGCCCGAAGGCGCGCGTCTCGCGTCGCCTCGGCACCAACATCTGGGGCACCAAGGGCGAGACTGTCGCTCTCGACAAGCGCCCGTACCCGCCCGGCGAACACGGTCGCTCGCGTCGTCGTGGCTCGGTTTCCGAGTACCTGATGCAGCTCCAGGAGAAGCAGAAGGCTCGCTTCACCTACGGCCTCACCGAGCGCCAGTTCCGCAACCTCTTCGCCGAGGCCAGCCGCCGTCAGGGCGTCACCGGCGAAAACATGCTGCGTTTCCTCGAGCTTCGGCTCGACAACGTGGTGTACCGCGCCGGCTGGGGTGCCACCCGCCCGCAGTCGCGCCAGTTCGTCAACCATGGGCACATCAATGTCAACGGTCGCCGGGTCACCATCCCGAGCTACCGCGTGCGCAAGGGTGACGTCATCGAGCTACGCACGAAGGCTCGTGACTTCACGGTTGTTCAGTGGAACTCCGACGTTCTCGATCGCACGCCCCCGGCGTGGCTCGAGACCGGCGAAGACTCCCAGATCACCGTCCGTGAGCTCCCGATTCGTGAGCAGATCGACATTCCCGTCCGCGAACAGCTCATCGTTGAGCTGTACTCGAAGTAGCCGAGGTCCACGATGCTCGTCATTCAGCGTCCCACCGTCGAAGCCATCGATGAGCCGGAAGGCAACCTGCAACGGTTTGCCATCGGCCCGCTCGAGCCCGGTTTCGGCCACACCATCGGTAACTCGATTCGACGCACTCTGTTGTCGTCGATTCCCGGAGCCGCCGTCACCCAGGTTCGTTTCGACGATGCCCTCCACGAGTTCGACACCATCACCGGTGTCGCGGAGGATGTCACCGACATCATCTTGAACCTCAAGGACCTCGTTCTCACGGTCCACAGCGAAGAGCCGGTCACCCTCCGTCTCGATTCGCGTGGCCCTTCCGAGGTCTCTGCGGGCGACATTCAGCCCCACCCCGACGTCGAGGTGCTCAACGGCGCTCTCGCCCTCGCCAACATCAATGGCAAGGGCCGTCTGGCCGTCGACATCACGGTCCAGACCGGTCGCGGCTATGTCTCTGCCGACAAGAACAACACCAGCACCACCATCGGCGTGATCCCGGTCGACTCGATCTACTCGCCCGTTCGTCGGGTGTCGTTCGAGGTCGAGCCCACTCGTGTCGAGCAGTCGACCGACTTCGATCGTCTGATCCTCGAGATCGAGACCGACGGCTCCATCACTCCTCGCGACGCCCTGGCATCCGCCGGCGGCACGCTGCGAGCTCTCGTCCAGCTGGTCGAGGAAATGAGCGATGAGCCCCAGGGCCTCGAACTCGGTGAAGCTGTCCAGGTCGCCACCGGCGGCCCCGACATGGACCTTCCCATTGAAGACCTCGAACTCTCCGAGCGTCCTCGCAACTGCCTCAAGCGCGCCCAGGTCAACACCGTCGGCGAACTGCTGCTCAAGAGCGAAGACGATCTCCTGGCCATCACCAACTTCGGTCAGAAGAGCCTCGACGAGGTCATTGCCAAGCTCGACGAGCGCGGCCTCACCCTGCGCAATAGAGACTGAGAAACCGAGACTGACATGCCCGCAACACCACGCAAGAGCCGCAACTTCGGCGGTAGCGCTCAGCACCAGAAGCTGATGATGGCCAACCTGGTCGCCTCACTCATCGCTGCTGAGGGCATCACCACCACGACGGCCAAGGCCAAGGCCATGCGGCCGATCGCCGAGAAGATGATCACGAAGGCCCGCAAGGGTGGCGTGCACAATCATCGTCAGGTCGTGAAGTTCCTGGGCGATCGTGAGATGGCTTCGAAGCTGTTCGACGAGATCGGTCCCCGCTACGAGGATCGCCAGGGCGGTTACCTGCGCATCATCAAGCTCGACAACCGTTCCGGCGACAACGCCGAGATGGCCCGCATCGAGTTCGTCTAGCCGCTGCAACTGAAGAACGTTGAACGAACGCCCCGCCGGGAAATCGGCGGGGCGTTCGCCGTTTTCTAGCCTCGAAGGCTGAATCGATCCTGGCGGCAGATGACTGCGTCGCCGGGGCGACCCGCCCGGTCGAGCATGTCGGCGGCCTGATCGATGGCGTCGGCGTCGGCCGTCGTGAGTCCGGCCACCCAGAGGCGGGTCGCCTGGTGGACGGGACAGTCCGAGCGGTCGGTGACCACCGCCATCTCCTGGTTCACGATGGTCAGCTCACCGGCATCGCGTGCGTGGGCCGCAGCCCGGGCCAGGGCGGGCGCGATCGCCGGCTTGCATGCATGCAAGGAAAACGCATCAAAGAACTGCCAGGCCTCGCGAAGACCGCCGAGGGCTTGGGCCGCGTCATCTTCGTGGCGAACGAGTTCGGCCCGCGCCAGGGCAACCATGTGGGCGCCCTGCGGACTACCGGCAGCTTGCGCGGCTTCGGCGTCGTCGCAGTAGGTCCGCGCCAGATCGAGCTCATCGGAGTCGATGGCCACGAGTGCGAGCAGTGCGCGTACCCAGGCACTCACGAGACTGGATCCCAGATGTTGTTCGATGTCGAGAACCTGTATCGCCGCTGAGCGCGCCCGCCCCAGGTCGCCGACGCGGTAGGCGAGCGCTGCCTCGAGCGTGAGGTAGAGCGGATCAGCGAAGTGGAGGTGATGATGCTCGGCAGCCGCTCGCCCTCGGCCGAGCGCGTCCTCGACGCCCGCATGGTCGTCGATGTCGAGCAGGGTCATGCCGACGAAGTACCACGGGAGATAGAGATGCGCTCCCCCCGAGGGGTCGGCGTCAGCGAACTCGGCCGACAGGCGGCCGGAGCGAAGTCCGTCTCGGTAGTGGTGCGTCATCAGGGAGCAGCGGCCGACTACACCGTGAGCCATGCTGAGTCCGATCACGTCGTCAGCGGCGATGCCCAGTTCGATGGCCCGCCCGGCGTGCAACCTTGCTTGCGGCTGATCGAATGCCGCGTAGCTGCACAACCCCAGCAGGGCCGACCATCGCGAGCTGAGCCCCTGGCCCATCGAGTCGACGTCTACGCCAGCGAGGATCTCACGCGCCTCGTTCGCCTTGGCCTGGGCCATCATGAGACCGGCGAAGCGGACCTGGAGTTCCGCCGTCTCCGGGCGGCGGGCTTGGACCAGCATGTCGACGAGTTCCGTTGCTTCCTTGAGGTCGCCCGCGGTGGTCAGCGCTTCCAGCTTTGCGTGATGCAGCACGAAGCGGTCGTCGAAGCCCTCGGCGAGTTCGAGCGCGCGGTCGAGAAAGGCGATCGATGACCGTGGTTCGACGGCGCAGACGGCCGCGGCTGCTTCCTGCATCCACGCTGCGGCCTGCGGATCGCGCTCGCTGCCGCTCAGAACTGCATGCGCGGCCACTGAGATCACCGGCCGCTGGTCGTCGGCCAGGAGTCGCGCCGCTCGGCGGTGGAGTTGCGCCCTGCGCCCCTCGGGCACATCGGCGTAGACCGCGGTGCGCAAGAGGTCGTGCTCGAAGGTGAGCCGGCTGCCGTCGTGGGCCGCAATGCCCGACGCCTCGATGTCGGCCAACACCAAGTCGGCGATGGTCTCGCGCTCGCACAGCCGGGCCAGCAAGCTGAGCTCGCTCGTGCGGCCGAGGACCGCAGCGGCGTGGAGGACCTCGATCAGTTCGGGCCTGAGGGAGCGAAGCCGTCGCGAAGCCAGCTTGGTCACGGTGGTCGGCGGGCCCGACCCCGAGCTGTCGACCATCGATCCGACCCGTAGCAGCCGATCCTCGAGCTCGAGCCCGCGCAAATACTCGAGTACGAGTAACGGGTTGCCGCCTGTCGAGGTGATTGCGTTCGCCAAGTCGGGACCGAGCGGGCCACCGACGTGATCCTCTGCCAGTCGTTGGGCGTCGGCATGGGCTAGCGGTTCGAGGGAGATGTCGACACGGGGCAGATCACCCAACGCCTCCGACCACGCCGACTCGGGCCGCCCGGTCAGGATCACGAGGACGGGAAACTGTCGGGCGGTGCGGGAGAGGGCCCGAAGGAGCGACATCGACGACTCGTCGGCCCAATGCAGATCCTCCGCCACGACGACGAACGGCTCACCGAGTGCAGCGACAGCGTGTTGGAGACGGTTCGCCACGGCAAGTCGGGCGCTGTCGGGATCGAAGCCGCCCGGCTGCCCGGCAGCGGGAACGGTGTCGAGCCACTCCGTGAGGTCGAGGGGTTCAGGGGCGAGCGCACCCGTTCGGCGGGTCAGCCACTGCAGGATGTGGAAGGGGTGGTGGCGCTCTACTTCGTCGGCGGCTGCGCTGAACACGCTCAGACCCCGCCCGAGGGCAGCGTCGGCGGCGGCCGAGGCCAACGCGGTCTTCCCGATGCCGGCAGGGCCGCAGATCGTGACGGTGGTTCCAACGCCGGTGGCGAGCGCGTCGAGGGCTTGGCCCACTCTCCGGATCTCCACGGACCGTCCGATGAGATCCGTTGGTTCGTGGGGAGTGGTCGGTGGAGCCGGGTTGAGGATCGCCTGTTCGAACTGAAGGACATCGGATCCCGGTGTGAGTCCGACTTCACCGAGGTCGCGCCTGAGTTGGTGCGCCACGGCGAGCGCTTCTCGGTTCGACCCGAGAGCGGTGAGGGCGTGCATGCGCGTGATGGCGACGCCTTCGTCGGTCGGCGCCCGGCCCGACAGCACGCTGAGGATCTCGACAGCATCGCCGAGTCGGCCTGTCTCGACCGAGAGACGGGCCCGCAGCATCAGCGCCTCCATCCACATGCGTGTCAGCCGCTTTGACGCGCTGAGCGCAAACAAATGGTCTTCGAGTCCGCGGAGTGGCTCGCTGTCGAGATCGACCTCGGCGGCGGTCATGCACGCCAACGCTCCTTCGGGGTCGGTCTCGGCGAGAGCGTGAGCGGCATCGATGGCCCGTCGGACTTCGGTGACGTCGACGGTGACCGACTCGGCCAGGCGGTAGCCGCCGGGCGTTCGCTCGATGACGCCATCGAGCCCGTGCGGTGTCAGGTGATCGCGGATTCGCTTGATCTGCACCCGGAGCGCGCCGGTTCCCGATGTGGTCCCGGCGTCGCCCCACACGTCGTGGATCAGCACCGACCTCGGAACCTCGGCCCCGACGTCCAACGCGAGCCTGGCGAGCAGTGCCCGCGCTCGGTCACCTCGCAGGCCCACCTCCTCACCCGCCACGGTGAGGTGGACCCCCGCAAGGAGGGAGACACAGATTTCGCGTTCGTCTTCCACAGGTTGTCGCCTGGCTCGGTCAGCGGTCACCAAGGCTAGTTCGGTGGCCGCTGACCGTTCCCATGCGTGTCGCGTGAGCCGCATCGACGAATCGAGATCGTGTGGTGCCGTCTCAGGACGGCAGCGGTATCCCGATGGTGTGGATGCCGCCGGCGCTCACTTCGCCCCATGATGTGCCCGCGGCGATCTGGACCGGCGTGAGCCGCTGTGTCATCGTCCCGTCGCCCAGGCGTCCGTTGCCGTTGTTGCCCCAACACCAGAGTGTGAAGGTTGTACGGGTGCCGCAGGTGTGGAAGCTGCCGCCGTCGATCGAAGACCAACTCGTCGATGTGCCGACCTGTTTCGGAGTGTTTCGGGCGGCTGTGCCGCCGATGCCGAGCTGACCGTTTGCATTGTTGCCCCAGCAGTTGAGGGTCTTGTCGGTCTTGATGCCGCACGTGTGCGTCACTCCCGTGCTGACCTTCGTCCACCCGCCCCCCACCTGCGCTGGAGTGAGGCGGTCGGTGTTCGAGCCGATGCCGACCTGCCCGAAGGCGTTGTCGCCCCAGCAGAACAGCGTGTTGCTGTTCGTCGTGGCGCAGCTGGTCGAGCCGTAGTTGCTCACGGCCTTCCAATCACTCGCTGAGCCGACCTGGATGGGTGACGTCCGGTCGGTCGTGTCGCCCACGCCGAGTTGCCCGTCGTCGTTCGCTCCCCAGCACCACAAGGTGCTGTCGGTCTTTGTTGCGCAGGTGTGCGACTGCACGCTGGCCGACACCTGGCGCCAGTCGAGGTCTGATCCGACTTGCTTCGGAGTGCTCCGCGACACGGTCGTGCCGATGCCGAGCTGACCCCGTGCGTTGTCGCCCCAGCAGTGGAGTGCCCCGTTCGCACGGACGCCGCACGTGTGCAGGCCGGCGGAGACATTCACCCAGTCGTCGTATCCGGTGACCCGAACGGGGAAGTGTTCGTCCGTTGTCGAAGCGATCCCGAGTCGACCGTCGCTGTTGGCGCCCCAGCACCACAGGGTCTGGTCGATCCCGATCCCGCAGCTATGTGCTCCACCGGCCGACGCGTCTCGCCACCAATCGGGCGCCCCGACGGCGGTGGGGACGGGCCGGAAGTGGGTCCACCCGTCGCCGATCTGACCCCAGGCACCGCGTCCCCAGCAACTGCCGTTGGTGCCTGTTTGCGTACCGCAGCCGACGAGCGAGCCGGCCCGGATGCTGGTCCAGTCACTGTCGGCGCCCACCTGCAGCGGTGCATAGCTGCTGGTCCCGGTGCCATCGCCGAGTTGGCCCGTGCCTCCTTGGCCCCAACACCAGGCTGTGCCGTCGGTGCGTCGACCACAGGCGTGGTCGCTGCCGGTGCTGACTTCGGTCCAATTGCTGTCGGTTCCGATCTGCGCGGGCGTGGTCGACCCGCCGCTGACGATGGCTAATGACCCCCAACACTCGACGGTGCCGCCGATGCGGGTTGCGCACGTGCCGACGTCCCCCGCGCTGACCCTGAACCAATCCGACGAGGTGCCGATCTGCGTCGGCACGTTGCGAAAGCTCGTCGTTCCGTCGCCGAGTTGTCCCTCGCCATTGTCGCCCCAGCACCACAACGTGTTGTCGCGTTTCGTCGCGCAGGTGTGGTGGCCTCCGGCATCAACCTGTTTCCAGTCGGTGTCCGTGCCGATCTGGATCGGGCTGTGCCGGCCGAGGTGGGTGCCATCGCCGAGCTGTCCGTGGCTGTTGAACCCCCAGCAGTGGAGGTTGCGTTGAGTGAGGGTCACGAACTCGAGTCCGCAGCTGTGCTCCCCGCCGGCGGAGACGGCATCCCAAAGAACCGACGCTGCGACTTTTGTCGGCACGGTGGTGTCGGTCCCGGATGCGTCGCCGACCTGCCCTCGCTCGTTGTCGCCCCAGCACCACACTGTGCCGTCGGCCTGCAGGGCGCAGTTGTGCGACGCGCCGGCTGAGAGGCTCGACCAGACGCCTGATGCGACGACTTCCGGCACCAGATGCATGGTGGTCGTCCCGTCACCAAGTTGGCCCTGCGAGTTGTCGCCCCAACACGCGATCTGTGCGTCGTCGCGGAGTCCGCAGGTGTGCTTCGCTCCCGGCTCGATGCGGGCCATACCCGGTTGGGCCAGCGGCGACGGCGTCACTTCCTTTGTAGTGGTGCCGTTGCCGAGTTGGCCGGTGAAGTTTCCGCCCCATGTGTTCACCTGGCAGCCGGTGGCAAAGAGCGCCAGTGCTGCGATGAGGATCACGGTCGGCGACAACCGTCGACGGCGCCGTTGGAGGCTGGACGTTGGCAGTGAGCTTTGTTGCATGATCCGAGGCTGCCGGACCCCCCGTTACGCCCCCGTTACGTCACCGGACTTTCGGCCAGAAGGGCCCAGGGGCGGTACTTTGGCGGGCGAAGGGAGCGCGATGGGGCCCACGCGGGCGATTGTCGGTCGAGACCACGAACTGAACGATGCGCGCGGGTCGCTCTCGGATCCGGCGGGCTCGGTGCTCTGCCTTCAAGGGCCGGCGGGCATCGGCAAGACCGCACTCGCCAAAGTGGTCGCCGAGTGGGCGGCCGAGAACGGCCACCGCACCTTCTGGACGCGCTGCTGGAACGGCCCCGGCACCCCGGCGTTGTGGCCCTGGAATCAGCTTCTCGACCAACTCGGCGACGAGAGTCATCCGCTCACCAGTCGCCACGACGGCACCGACCGTTTTGCCCAGTTCGATGCCGTGGCCGCTCATCTCCGCGATCAGGCCGCGGATCCGCTCACGCTGGTCATCGATGATGTGCACTGGGCCGACCCGGCCAGCCTGCAGCTGATCCGTTTCCTCGCCCGCGACACCCGATCACCCGGTCTCAACCTCGTGCTGACGTACCGCGAGCTCGAGGCCTCCGTGGGCCCCGATGCCAAAGCTCTGGCCGACATCGAACGCGAGGCCACCGTCATCCGGCTTGCGGGACTCGACCGAGCCGATGTTGCCCGGCTCTTGCATGCCGACGCCTCCCCCGCAGTGGTCGATCTCGTGGTGGATCGCAGCGCCGGCAACCCGTTCTTCGTGTTGGAGATGGGTCGCCAGCTCGACCGGTATCGGGAGCGGAGTGACGAAGTCGCGCCGGACTTGCCCATCAGCACCGGGATGCGCTCGGTGATCGAGGATCACATCGCGATCGTCGATCGACCCACCGGGCGGGCTCTCGAGCTGGCTGCTGTGCAAGGGCGGGTGATCGACATCGAGGTGCTCGCGGTGGCGCTCGAGATCGACCACAACGCAGCGGTTTCGTTGATGACACAGGCCGCTCGCGCCGGGCTGGTCGCCCACGAGTCGAACGCACAGTGGCACTTCGACCACGCGCTGTTCGGCGAGGCGCTGGTGACGGCGATGACGCCACACGATCTGGCCAACGCCCACCTGCGTACGGCCGACGGCATCGAAAAGGTGCACGGCGAGCGCGATCAGATGAACGACGCGTTGGCCAACCATCTGCTTGCGGCGGGATCGCTCGTGCCGCCGGGCCGGCTGCTCGACGCGGCGCGTCGAGCCGCGCAGCAGGCCGGCGACCGCCTCGCCTGGGAGGATCAGTCGCATCACCTCGCGACGGCCGTGCATGCTCTGCGGTCGATGTCCGATGGGTCCGTCGTCGAGTTGGTCGATGCGCTCGTCGCCCGCCTCGAGGTCGAGAAGCGGCTCCGAAACCTCGATCTCGCCCACGACCTCGGAATGGAAGCTGCGGCGTTGGCGCGTGCCGTCGCCGACCCGCTTGCCCTCGCTCGCGTTGCTCTTGCCTTCCCGCCCGACAGTGAGGGCATCGAGATCGACGACATCGCCGATCCGGCGCAACTGCCGCTACGCGAGGAGGCCCTGGACCTGCTCGACGGAAGCAACCCACTGCTCGAGGCCCAACTACAGGCCGCCCTCTCCCTGTCGCTCTACTGGGCGACGCCGACCGGTGATCGGGCCGAGAGCCACGAGCGGTCGTCCAGCCGCCGTCTCGCCCTCACCACCGCTGCCCTCGAGACGGCTCGGCGCGAGGGTGATGCGGCAACGCTGGCCGCGGTGCTGAACGCGCACATCCACGCAAACTGGGGACCGGCGCAACGCGATGAACGCCCCGTCCGCGCCGAAGAGCTGGTCGATGTCGCGCTCGAACTGGGCGACCACGACCTGGCGCTTCGTGGGCGAGTGTGGCGCATCGCCGATCTACTCGAACTCGGCGAGCTCCGAGGAGCCGAGCGAGAGATCGATGCGTTCGAACGCGAGGCAACCGCGGCGCGAAGTCGACTCCACCTGTGGACGGTGGCTCGCTGGCGGGCAAACCTCGCGTTGATGACCGGCGACCTCGACGGTTGCGAGCGCCTCGCCGAGCACGCCCTCGCCCTCGGCTGCGAACTGATGCCCGCCGACGTCGCGTTCCACTTCTATTCCACCACGCTCGGACCGCTGCAGTTTCTTCGCTGCACCCTGAGCGACAGCCTCGGCTACCTGGAGGAGACGGCCGCGGCGTCGCCCAACGTTCCCGCCTGGCGGGTCGGCCTTGCGACCGCGGCAGCCGAGGCCGGCGACCTCGAGAAGTCCGAGCGGGAGCTGCGAGCGGTCGTCGCCGACGGGTTCGCCCTGTTGCCCAGGGATCTGAACTTCGTCGGATCGATGATGATGTTGGCGCTCACGGTGCACCATGTCGGCGACGAGGCACTCGGCCGGGCCGTCTACGACCAGCTCGAGGCCTATCGCGGACGACTCGCGATTCACGGCACGGGCTACGCGAGCTATGGCGCCATCGACATCGGGCTCGGCCAGGCGGCCGAAGCGGCCGGGCAGATCTCCCTGGCCCGAGATCACTACTCGTCCGCCGTCGCGCAGCTCGACGCGACGGGGTCGCCCTACGCCGCGATTGCTGCGGTTCTCCACGCCGAGACCCTCGGGCCTGAGGCGCCCGACACGGCCCGTGAGCGACTCGACTACGCGGTGGCTCGCTTCTCCGCTTGTGGTCTCGACATTCGTGCCGACCGAGCCCGAGCGCTTCGCGATGAGCTCGACCGGGTCGATGTGGTCGAGCTGATCGAGCTCGGTCGCGACGGCTGGAAGCTCGGCCATGGCGATGTCACTTGTGTGCTCCCGGCGCTGAAGGGGTTTCGGGCTCTGCGCGAGCTCGTGACACGGCCGGGGCTGGAGATCCATGCCTTGGCCCTGACCGGAGCGATCGAGGGCCACGGTGGCGCCGAGCGCCCACGGGTCCGGCCCCAGGCTGTGCTCGACGAGCAGGCCATCGCCGGGTTCCGCCGCCGGATGGCTGAGATCAACGACCTCCTGGATCGTGCCGATTCCCGGGGCGACATCGAGGAGTCCGCTGCGCTCGCCGCGGAACTCGCCGCCGTCACCGCCGAAGTCGAGGGGTCGCAGGGCTTCGCCGGGCGAGGTCGGGCCATGCGGTCCGACGCAGATCGCGCCAGAGTGAATGTCACGAAGCACGTCCGCCGGGCCATCGAACGGATCGCGGCCGCCGACCCGAAGCTCGGCGAGCACCTCGGCGCGACGGTCGAGACCGGCATGAGCTGTGTCTATCGACCGCAGGATCTCGTCGTTCGTTGGGTGACCGAACCCGATGGAACATCGGATGGAACACCTCATCTTCGATGACGGTGTTCCAGCCCTCCCGCTTTGTTCCTGCGCTCTTTGCGAGCCTGACCGTCGGTCTCGTGGCGAGCATTGGTGTGGCTGCCGCGCAGGACGACGAGCCGGTCGAATCGGCCGAGTTCATCGAGATGTCGGAGGTCATCGAGGGCATCGAGTGTCCCGATCTCGGCATCGGCGATGTTGTCGTCAACGAGAACCGGCCGCCTCGTATGGGATCCTTGATCACCGCCGACGGTGCCGGAGGTCGCGTGACGGTGCCGCCCTCCGACATCACGGTCGAGTGCGAGTATCTCGACCCTGATGTCAGTCGTACCTTCAGAATCGGCGCGACCTTCAGCTTTCGAGCGGAGCCGAACCCCCGTCAGTGCACGGCCGAACCGAGTGAAGAGCGAAGCAATCCCGCCCGCCAACGTGTCGGCCTCGGCATCCTCGACGACGACGTAGCGATCGCCGGTGAGTATCTCGTCGGCCAGGACTCGCTCGATGATCATGGACGACTCGTCGATGAAATCGTCGATGGCATCGGGCGCATCGCCGAGCAGGTGCGTGAGTATGCGCTCGAGTGTCAGCTCACGCCGGTCGAGATCGCGTGTCCCGCCATCGCCGGTCACGAGGGCACGCTGACGAACGTGCCGACGGCGGTCGATCTGATTCTCGGCGCTTGCAATTATGAGACCACCGACGAGTCGTTCGGCAGCGCCAGTCTCAACGTGCGGTGGGCGACGCCGCGCAGCACTCGCTTCGCGAAGCTCGCCACCTGCGAGGACTCCGGTGTTTCACCGGTCGATGCCGTCGGCAGCGTCGGCGGCGACGGCACGGCCGCCGAGGTGCGTTGGTTCGTCGCTCCCGGCACCGGCGTCGAACTCGACAGCGGCCCCGTCATCGCCGCCGCCGTGGAGCTGCGGGAGCAGGTGCTCGAGCAGAGCGCCGCGTGTCCGAAGAACGGGGTGATTTCGACGTGGACGGATCTTCCGCCGTACCTCGCTGAGGTCTATGCCCCGGCCCGCATCGATGCTCCTCTGCCACCGTGGGGCGGCGCCGCGCTGGCCTCGGTCGAGTCGGGTGGAGCCGCGAGTGGAGACGGCGCGGTCGGCGGCGTGGCCACGCCTGGGGCGACGGGCACGGCGACGGTGGCAACGGGAGGACGATTCACGACGCTGTTGCGGATTGCGGCCATCCTCGGCCTCGTTCTGTCGCTCGTCGGGCTTGTTGTGGCGCTGCTGTTGGTTCGACGCGAGACCAGGATCCGGCCCCGACTCGATGCGTTCCGGATCGTCATCGTCGTCGGCGTCGCCGTGCTGTCGATGATCATTTTCTCGCGGGCGGCGCCGTTGTGGGCCGTTGTCCCTGCGGTGGGCGGAGGCCTCGTCCTGGGGTGGCTCCAGGGGCGCAATCTGTCGGTCCGCGTGGATGGCGACAAGATCCTGGCCAAGCGGGGCATGATCGCGATCCTTGCGTTCGCGGCCGGACTCATCGCCACACAGGTGGCTGGGCTAGCCAATCGCACCGGCGTCGTTTCTCTCGGGGTGGCCCTGTCATTCCTGTCGGCGGCGGTGACGGCCGGACTGATCGCCGGTCGCCAACCGAAGCTTGTCCAAGCCCGCCAGATCCGCGGGGCCATGATCGCGGTGCTCGTGGGTGGCGCAGTCGTCTCCTTCTCGGTTGCGCTGGCGCCGGAGACCCACGCGCAGGAAAGCGACGGCGATGAACCGGTCGAGGTGACTAGCTGCACCAACAACCGGCCCGGCGAGCGCTGCGCGGCCACCGAGCTGCTGATCGACATGGTGGAGTGGGACGAGATCGAGTTCAACGGCGGACTCTTCTGGCTGTCGGGCAAACCGTTCACGACGCTCGCCGTGCCCCGTGGCCTCGACACCCCGCCCGCCGACATCAGCCGGATCGTCGAGTGGGAGGCCAACGACACCGAATTCTCGGTCGATGAGATCTTCACGTTCTCCCTCGATGCCGACGGGTTGTGTTGCTCGGTCGACTACGACGCGACCGGCACGAGAGTCTTCACAGAAGATCGGATCGACGAATGGGTCGCCCAGGGGCCGCTCGAGGACATCGAGCCGATCGGCGACTTCGTCAGCGGAGGCTTCGTGACTCGGGCGGCCCAGTCCGGGGTGCCGTTCGACGAAGGCGGGTTCTTCCAAGGAGAGCCGGAGGACGCCTGTCACCGCGCCGTGGGCGGTACCCACGCACGGGGATTCTTCGACGATGACGCCACTTTGCCCGTCCACACGAAGGACGGCGAAGACGAACGACTCCAGGATGCCGCTCGTTCGCTCGTGTTCGCGGCGCCATGCGAACTCGAGGATTTCAACGCGGAGAATGCGCTCGCGTTGGCCGGCGATGGGCCCACCCAGACCATGTGCCCGACCAGGGCCGAGCTTTTGCCGGCGCTCGCGTCCGAAGAGTTCCCGGCCGAGGCGGTGCAGACGCTCGGGCCGCTGTTCACCGAGCCGCACGAAGAGTGGTGCCGTGGCGGGTCGCTCTCTGGCCCGATTCAACTCGGCTCGGGAGCCCGGGGAGCAACCCGATCGGAGTTTGCGTTCGAGTTCAACACACCGGAAACGCGCACGGCTTGGGGCGACGACTCCGCCTTGCGAGACGTCGCCCGGCCCTCGTCGATCGCGCCGGGGGACCGCTGCGAGACGAACGACGCCGGCCAGGTGAAGGAGATCGACCCGGCCGATCAGTGCGAGTTGATCTCGATGCATGAGGTCGACGATGACGGCAGCTGGGTGTGGGTCTACGTCGACAACTCGACCTTCGACGGCCCCAACGTCACGATTCGGGCCGCCCTGCCGTGGGGGACCTACTGGTACAACTGTCACCACTGTTCGCCGGAGTCTCCCGAGGTCGCTCGAGTTCTGGGGTCGTTCCACGACGCAACCGTCGAGTGGATCGATGGCGCGGTCGCCGGCGGCGTGCCGGACGACGCCGAGCAGCTGACGCCGACATCCACCACCGCTCCGGAGCTGGTCGACGATCTTGCGTTCGAGGACGATGCCGCGGCGCTCGGCATCGACAGCGACCTGGTCGACCTCGCGATCGGTGACCGCACCGACCCGGACGCTCGCAATGCGGCGCTGGCCGCCTTGGTCGGACTGTTGGGCGCCGCCGGAGTGCTCGGGCTCGGCATCGCCGAGTCGGGTGCCACTGCGACCGAAATCGCCGACGCATTCCGGTCGGGAGGACGTCGAGGGCTCGATCGTCTACTCGACGATCGCTCCCCCGAGCCGGAGCCGACCGAGACGACGGATCAGCCGCCCGAACCGGACAAGCCGGAGCCGGAACGGGTGTCGACCTGGGACCCGCGGATCGACAACGGCCTCGATGAGGAGGGCAACCCGCTGCCTCCGGGCGGGTTCGTGATGGTGAGCGTCGCCGAGCGCGATCGCCTCGAAGCCCTCGACCGGGCACAGCGCAGCGGCGAGACGCAGGACCGCCTGGCCGATGAACGGGCCGAGCGCGAAGCCGAGATACGCGAGCACGACGAGGCGATGATCGCGATCGAGAACGAGGCCATTGCCGAGGTCGAGGCCGAGGAACGGGCCGAGCGGCTGGCCGACATCCAGGCCGAACAGGAGTATTGGGACAACCCGATCAACTGGTTGTCGGAGTTCGGGTCCGACTTCACGTCCGGCGTGCTCAACGACTTCTACGAGCTCGGTCGGTTCGACTTCACCGAAAGCGGCTGGCCGATCACCCTCGAGGACAACCCGCTGTATCAAGCAGCTCGGGGCATCGGGCAGTCGATCCGGGACGTGCTCGATGCGATTCACGGCGCGGTCAACAGCGAAGCTGCCTGGGACGCCATCCATTGGGGCGTCACCGAGGGCGTGCCCGAGACGTTCGTCGGCACACTCCGCGATGCCACCGGGCTCGTCTTCGGCGTGGACGAGGCCTACGACCATCTGGTCGAGGGCATGGACTCGATCACCGGTGGAACCGCCGCGGCGGCCGGTTTCGTCTACGACAACTTCGGCACGCTGCTGCAGGCCCTCACCGGGCTGGATCGTCTGGCTGCCTCCGCCGATCCCGACAAACCTCTGGCCGAGCGGCTGGAGAACTACGGCAGCTTCGCCGCAGAAGTGTTCATCACCTGGGCGACCTGGGGCTCGGGTACCGGCGCGACCAGTCTGGTCGACGAGGCCGGCGAGCTGGGCCGGGCCGCTCGCGCCGGTGAGCGGCTCGAGGACGCGTCCGATGTGGGGCGGGCCGCTCGCAACGCCGAAGTCGAGAACTTCCTGGCTCAGGTCGAGGGTCGCCCGGGTCGCCTCACCGGCGACGCGTTCGACGAGCGACGCGCGGCATGGGCGGCGCTGCAGGCAAACGCGTCGCGGCGCGTCGACCGGTTCGAATCCGCTCTCGAGGACTTGGCCAGGGCGAGACGAGCCGGCAATGCCGACGACGTCGCCGCGGCCGAGGCGCGGGCTCGCAGGGCGATGCTCGATGTGCAAGGCGACAAGCGGGCGCTGCAGGAGATCAACTATCGGTCCAACGGCACGAAGGGTGCCTACAACGACCTGATGCAGACATCAGTGCTGCGGCCCGTCGACGACGACGTGGTCCGTGCGCTGGCCAGGAACACCGATGGTTTCGACGCCGACTCGATGACCGACATGGGCCATTTCAGAAAGCCCGACGGAACGAGCGACCCGACCATCACCGTCTACATGGACAAGCACGGGAACCAGATTCATCTCGCCTCGCCCACCAATCCCTCGAGCGTCCCCAAGGTCGGTGCCGATCGCGACTTCACCGCTCGGCTCCGCCGTGCCGGGTCGTCTCGCGTTGACGATGTTCCTCACGAAAAGCTCCGGCCGATGTATGAGACCGCGCTGCGGAACAATGTGGCCGACGACGCTCGTGCGCTCGGCTTGCCCGACGATGCGGCTTCTCTCGCGCAACGGCTCGATCACGAGATCACGAGTGGCTTCCACCTCGAGTCCTACACGGACCTCGAGACCATCCTCTACAACCCGGGTGGGAAGCTCCAGGACCCGGAGCAGATCCGCCTCGCGATGCGCTACAAGGGTGAACACTGGATGCAGCAGCGAGTGGCCGAGGCATCGAAGACGGCCGGGCGCAACGTGACCGAGGCCGAGATCATCGAGAGCTTCGTGGCCGAAGGCATGCGTCAGACATCGAAGCAGTTCGGCAACCAGGTGGTGCCGCGATTCGAAGAGGCCAACAAGTTGCGGCTGCTGGCCAAGAAGGAGCCCCTCGTGATGCCGAAACGTCTGCAGGACTCGTTCGACATTCTCGCTCGCGTCAACCCGAAGCCGCCCGTGAAACCCAGCCTGTCGCCGGTCGAAGCCGAGCGACTCCTCTTCGACTTGAACACCTCGCCGTCGAAGTTCGCCGACGAGATGGGTGCGTTCTTGGAGATGGTCGAGAAGGGCAAGGGAGTCTGATGGCCGACGAGCAGATGTACTCGGTCCTCGAGCTCGAGGCGACGACCGCGTCGGCGTTGCGTCTGCAATACCGTCGCTTCCCCGTGCGGTCCGATCAGATCTCCCGGATCCGGGGCGACGGCCGTACGCGGATCGACCTGCTGGTCGACGAAGTCGACCTGGTCGTCGGGTCAGCCGATGACGAGACTGCCGACCGCCTCGGTCCGTCGATCGCCCGGCTCGCGCTCGTCGCGGCCCGCGAAGCCGATTCGTTGGGAATGGTCGAGCGCGCTGCGCACTACGCGATCCTCGCCCAGGTGTGGGCGCCGGGGCTTCCCGACGCGGCGGCGATGGTCGCCATCGCGCTGCTTTCCACCGGTGACCTCGAGGGAGCCGCGAAGCACTTCGACCGTGCACTGCTGGACGACGACGCCGGCAACCTCGTCGGAATGCGCATCCTCGCCGCCCGGGCCGCGAGTACCTCTGGCAACCCGGCCCGAGCGCGAGATCTGCTCGAGCCGGTGACCCGCAACGATCCGAAGTTCGACGAGTTCTGGACGCTGTATTCGTTGGTGACCGACGAGGCCGACTTGCTCTCTTCCGGCGTGCCCACGGCGGTCGTTCCGCCCACCGGGGCGACGTGGCGAGCGCATCCGCATGACGAAGCGGAGACCCTCCAGCGGCTGGCCGGAGGCCGCGTGCTGATGATCGACGACGAGAGCGTCGCCGACTGGTTCGGCGTCCGTACCGTCGATGGTCGGGCAGGATTCGTTGGTCTCGGCGCGGTCGTCGCGTCGCCCAGGTCCGCCTGATCAGTCGGCAGCCCTAGCCTTCAGGAATGAAGGAACGGACCTCACCGCCTCCTCCCGACGGGTTCGTGCGCATCAGAATGCGCGTCGCCTACGACGGCAGCAACTACTCGGGGTTCATGAAGAATCCCGAAGCACCGACGATCGAAGGCGCGCTCGAGACGGCGTTGACTGAGTCGCTTCGCCACCCCGTCAAGCTCACGTGCGCCGGTCGGACCGATCGCGGGGTCCACGCCAAGGGCCAGGTGATCAGCCTCGACGCCGACGCCTCGCACTTCGACGCCCACGCGCTCGGGCGTGCGCTGAACCGCAAGCTCGGCCCGGAGATGGCCATCGACCAGATCGAGGAAGTAGCGCCCTCGTTCGATGCTCGGCTGAGCTGCACAGGGCGCACCTACCGCTACGAGATACTGAATCGGCCCGTCGGCGACCCCCTGACCCGCCACGTCACCTGGCACGTCGTAGAGCCACTCGATCTTTCGGCGATGAACGCGGCCGGTGCCCAGATCATCGGGCTCCATGACTTCTCGGCCTTCAGCAAACGCAACAAGTCGCGCCCCACCGAAACCTTTCTGCGTCGCGTGCGAACCGCTGAATGGTCGCGACACGGCGACATCGTTCGCTTCGAGATCAACGCAAACGCCTTCACCCATCAGATGGTGCGAAGCCTCGTCGGGATGTTCGTTGCGGTTGGACTCGACCGACGCGAAGTGGCGAATGTGAGCGAAGTTCTCGAGTCGCTCGATCGTGCCGCAGCTCCGAGCCCGGCGCCGCCGACTGGTCTCGTCCTTTGGCAAGCCCACTACGAACCGCCGAGTTAGGCGCGATTGCCGCGTTTTCGCGGGCCCTGGCGTTTGTCGTTCCCGAATGTGCGCCGTAGCCTTGAACGGTTCGATTCAACACGAGGGATTTTCGTGACCACCACCTCAATCAAGGCCGGCGAGATCACCCGCTCCTGGCACGTCGTCGATGCAGAAGGCCTTGTCCTCGGCCGGCTCGCGACCGAAGTCGCCAACATCCTGCGCGGCAAGCACAAGGCGATCTACACGCCCAATCTCGACACTGGTGACCACGTCATCATCGTCAACGCCGACAAGGTCGTCCTGACCGCAGGCAAGGCCGAGAAGAAGCTCGTTCACCGTCACTCCGGTTACCCGGGTGGCCTGAGGAGCGAAACCTATGCCGAGAAGATGGCCCGCAAGCCCGAACAGGCTGTGCAGGACACCATCAAGGGCATGATCCCCAAGACCCGTCTTGGCCGTGCCCAGATCAAGAAGCTGAAGGTCTACGCCGGCCCGACGCATCCGCACTCCGCCCAGAACCCCCAGCCGCTCGAGATCGCCCACGCCGTGGCGCGGCCGCGGGCCTGACGAGGAACCCTTCGATGACTGCACCTCTCACTCAAACCACCGGCCGCCGCAAGCGCGCCGTCGCTCGCGTCCGTCTGCGCCCCGGCACTGGCGTCGTGATCGTCAATGGCCTGCCGCTCGACGACTACTTCCCGTCGCGGACGCATCGTCAGAACTCGATCCAGCCGTTGGCGATCGTTGAACTCAGCGAGGCCTACGACGTCGACGCCACGATCCACGGCGGTGGCACCACCGGCCAGGCCGGCGCCCTTCGACTCGGCATCGCCCGCGCGATCATCGAGCTCGACGAAGAGCATCGCCCTGCGCTGAAGGCAGCCGGATTCCTCACCCGCGACCCGCGGAAGAAGGAGTCCAAGAAGTACGGCCTCAAGAAGGCTCGTAAGGCTCCGCAGTACAGCAAGCGCTAGTCGCGATTGGCTGGCCGGTACTGTCGGCGGGGACTTTCCCGGCCGATGGAGACGCTGTGAGCCTGCGCTTCGGCACTGACGGCATCCGTGCGGATGCTCGTGACATCTTGACCACCTCCGTGGTGGCCGCTCTTGGGCGCGCCGGCGCGGAAGTGTTGGGTGCCGATGCTCTCGTCGTCGGCCGCGACACGAGAGAGTCGGGCGCCTCCCTCTCGGCCGCGTTACACGCGGGCGTGCACGCGGCGGGGGGAGAGTCCGTCGATCTCGGCGTGGTGCCCACACCGGCGGTCGCTCTGTGGTGTGCCGAGGAGGGGGTCGCCGGCGCGGTGATCTCAGCCAGCCACAATCCCTGGCACGACAACGGCGTCAAGTTCTTCGCCCCTGGTGGCACAAAACTCGGCGATGCCGTGCAGGACGAGATTCAGGCGCGCTTCGACGAGTTGCTCTCGGAGAGCCACACACCGATCGACGGCAGCGGCACGGATCGCCACGCCGACGCCGTTGAGCGCCATGTCGCATCGATCTGCGCGAGCGTCGGTCCCGGCGCACTCGATGGGCTGCGTGTCGTGGCCGACGCCGCGAACGGCGCCTCCTCCACTGTGGTCGCCGAGGTCTTCGGCCGGCTCGGGGCCGATATCACGGTGATCCACGCCGAGCCCGATGGCCGCAACATCAACGATCAATGCGGGTCTACGCACCCGGAGTCGCTCCAGGCCGCGGTCATCGCGGAAGGCGCCGACTTGGGCGTCGCCTTCGATGGTGACGCGGATCGGCTCGTCGCGGTCGACGGCTCGGGTGAGATCGTCGACGGTGATCAGATCATCGCCATCTGTGCGCTCGACCGTCACGAGCGCGGCACGCTCGCGGGCGACGCGGTCGTCGTCACGGTGATGACCAACCTCGGGTTCCGTCGGTCAATGGACGAGGCGGGGATCCACATCGTCGATACGAAGGTGGGCGACCGCTACGTGCTGGAAGCTCTCGATGCCGGCGGCTACAGCCTGGGTGGTGAGCAGTCGGGTCATGTGATTTTCCGCCAGCTCGCGTCAACGGGCGATGGCGTGCTGAGTGCAGTGCAACTGCTCGATGTCGTCGCGCGCACCGGGCGCACACTCGGCGATCTTGCCGCCTCGTCGATGACGCGTCTGCCCCAGGTCTTGCGCAACGTGCGAGTGGCCAACCGGCCCGACGACGTCGATGCAGTGCTGGCGCCGTTCGTCGATGCCTCGATGGGTCGCATGGCGGGCCGAGGCCGAGTCCTGATCCGGCCGTCCGGGACCGAACCCTTGATCAGGGTGATGGTCGAGGCCGAAACCGACGCCGAAGCCCAAATGGAAGCCGACGGTCTCGTCGCCGCCGTGGAATCACTCTTCGGCTGAGGGACTCAGCGCGGTAACCGAGGGACGAATCTCGGCGTGGTCTCGCAGTAGCGGAGGTACGCGTCGCCTAGGCGTTGGCGGAGCCAGGGTTCCTCCGCGAACGGAAGCGCGATCATCACAATCGTGATACCCAATGCGGCAACGCCCACGAGAGGCGATGCCGACATCACGGCGAGTGCCCACGCGACAACGATCGTCGCGCTGTATTGAGGATTCCGACTGAAGCGATAGGGCCCGTTGAATTCCAAGTCGCGAGACGCTCCCATGGTGGCGTCGTTGCCGAGCACACCGACTCCCCACAGCGCCCACGCACCGCCCGCAAAGAACGCGACGGCCCCTGCGATCCGCACCGCACCGGCGACTTCGAGCGCGCTCCAGTCGGCGAACGCAAGAAGGAGGGTCAACACCTGGGCCACCACGAAGCTGCGTTCGAGGACTCGGACGGGCAACGGCAGCACCCGTCCGTCGTCGGGCGGTGGCCAGGCGGAGAGCGCCGGCCGGACGTAGGACAGGATTCGCCCGGCGATGGCGCAGAGCAGAGCGGCGTAGGTCATGATCGCGAGAGCGAGGCGAATCGTTGCCATGGAGCGACGGTAGTGGAGTGTTCGGCGAGGGTCCCACGTAGCGCGGGCGACCGAAGGTTCACTGAAAGGGTCCCTAAACTGCCTCGATCGGGCGGCCGACGGGAACTTGCCCTCTTTCTCTGGGAGTTACACGCATGTGCGGGATCATCGCCGTTGTTCGGCGGCCCTCGACTCGATCGACCCCTGCCGGGGTCGAGGTCGTCAATCCACTCACCGAGCTGGCCTCGATGCTGCGTGGCGCCCACGACATCACGGTGGCCCTGGCCTCAGCGGCCGATGAACTGGCCGTCGTCGACGCGCTCCTGCGGGGCGTGCCTGGCGTTCGCCTGTTGCTCGATGATGAATCTGTCGCTCCCGCCCTCGCTCATCACTGCGGACAGATCCAGGCCGAGGTCGAATCGATCGAGGCGGCCATGGAAGCGGGCGCGGCGTTGCCCACGGCCGAGCTCGAGCGACGCAACCACGAGCTGATTCGGGTTCGCGATGGAGTGTGGGCCATCACGAGAGATCGCCTCCGGGCGGCGGAAACCGTCGCCGTTCTCGCGGGCGATGTCCGCGCCGCGGGGACGCTCGAAGCCTTCCTCTCAGTTCACCAGGCGCTCAGCGCCATCGACCGGCTCGAGGTGCGGGGGCGAGACTCGGCCGGCCTGCACCTACTCGTCCACGATCACGCCCTCGATCTCGACGACCCGGCGGTGCGGGCGGCGATCAGCGCCCGAGCCGGCGACGCCAACTTCGGTACGGGGAGCGTGCGGATCGTCGACGGTGTCTTGAGCGTCGTCCACAAGGTCGCGGCGGAGATCGGCGAATTGGGTGACAACACCGCCGCGATTCGTGAGGCGTTCGCCAACGACGAGCTTCTTCGGGCCGCCCTCGCCAACGAAACCGCACGGACACTCGTGCTCGGCCACACCCGGTGGGCCTCGATCGGCATCATCAGCGAACCCAACGCTCATCCGCTCAACAGCGAACTCGTGGATGGCGAGGGCCCCTATGTGGTCGGTGCCCTCAACGGCGACGTCGACAACTTCGCCGACCTGATCGCCGAGGAGGGTGTGACCATCACGCCGGCCATCACCACCGATGCAAAGGTCATCCCCAGCTTGATGAGCTGCCGACTCGGTGAGGGCCTGGAATCGGCCGAGGCGTTTCGGCGCACCGTCGCCACGTTTGAAGGGTCGGTCGCCATCGGCGCCTCAACCGCGAGTGCGCCCGACCGATTGCAGCTGGCTCTGCG